>Ga0137418_10000484_pt1 | contig 35459 bp, 35 predicted proteins | sample CZODoug3_1_2_16f_FD_122242 | JGI IMG/M metagenome (GOLD analysis project Ga0137418, IMG submission 122242) | Vadose zone soil fungal communities from Angelo Coast Range Reserve, California, USA - CZODoug3_1_2_16fungal (Hybrid Assembly) | ecosystem: Environmental > Terrestrial > Soil > Vadose... | reverse complement strand
GTGCGTACCGGTATAGAGATTTACGATCTCGATAGCAGCGTGCGGCAGACGATACTCTCTGGAGTGCCGGAGGCACCGCCACGGCCGTTACCAGTGGTCCCGGCGGGGCCGCCCAGAGATCATGAAGGGGTGACTGCGAGTGGAAGGCATCCCGTCACAATTGATCACCATCTTGGTCCGGGACTAGCTCTGGATGAGGCTTCCCATTTTGGCCCGGGACTAGTTTGGACGACAGATAATCGTTTGCTTTACTCGCGGTCGGAGCCGCGACCGAATCAGGGCGATTCCAATGTCTGGTCGGTACCGCTGGATTCCCAAGGACATGTCGCCGGAGCTGCTTCGCGTCTTACGGCAACACCCGACGACGTATCGAATCTGAATGCCAGTAGGGATGGAAAGCGGATGGCGATTACGAAGTATTCGGTGAATCCGGATGTGTATGTCGCGGAATTAAACTCGACGGGAACGCGGCTGAGCACCCCGCAGCAGCTGACGCTGGATGAAAGAAGAGATTTTCCGTTTTCCTGGACACCGGACAGCAAAGCAGTCCTGTTTGCCTCGGACCGCGACGGAATTTATCACATTTTCAAACAGCAGATTGACGAGATGGTACCCGAGCTCATGGTCGGAGGAGACGAACAAACCGTGGCACCGCGCCTGGCTCCGGACAATTCCACCGTTCTCTACGTGATTTGGCCGAGGCTGGGGGAGGCTTCGGTTCGCGGACGCGTGATGCGAGTGCCACTCTCCGGCGGTCCATCGCAAACGGTTTTGGAACAGGATGGGCTGGGGAACGTGCAGTGCGCTCGCTTTCCTTCGACGTTATGTCTTTTTGATGTGCGGGGCACAAGTGAACTTTTGTTCTTCCGCTTCGATCCCAGTACGGGCAAAAGCGAGGAACTCCCACAGGCCAGAATTGAGGACACGCCAGCGTACGCGTACAACTGGAGTCTCTCGCCCGACGGCAAGATTCTGGCCACCGCCAAAGGGAAGGGTGGTCTGGTGACGAGGAAGGACCCGAGCATCACGTTCCTTTCTCTGGAGAACGGTTTCAAGCATGTGGTTACTGCGCATGCCTGGGCAGGAATCGGTAGTATCGATTTTGCCGCGGACGGCCGCAGTTTGTGGACGTCGGCCTATACCAACACCGGAACATGGGCGCTGCTGAACATCGACCTGCAGGGGCGGACCCGGACGATGCTCGGAGATATAAAGATGGCGGTCGGCTGGGCGATCCCGGCACCAGACGGCAAGCATCTTGCACTCTGGAAAGCCCGTGGAACTTCCAACGTCTGGATGCTGGAACGCTTCTAGTTTGGATACCGGGATCTTGTTGCCAAAATAAACGGAATCGGGCAGACGGCAGGGTTCGACCCATCCGTTTATCTCAGTTTCCTCGGACAAGGTACTTGTTCGACGTGCTTCGCCGCTCTCCCGAAGTTCCAGGGCTTCCCGACCCTGGCAAGAGGGGTAAACAATAACGACGAGATCAGTGGTCAGTACGCAAAGAACACGGCGTCCGCCACGATGGACACGGAGACGCAAGGACCGATAAGCAAACCAAGGAATTTCAGCATCTCGCACAACAGCAGCGTTACGCCGATTAGCCCGACGACCGTTCTACCGATGAGCGTTTTCGGTCTTGAGTATGTCACAAGTCTGTCGGCGAACTTCGGAAAGCCGCCTTACACTTTTCAAGTAAGTGTGGGCAACTTCCGAAGGGTCTGAAGCTCGACCCGAGTGGTCGCATTTCGGGAACGCCAGCAGCGGTGGGGACGTTCACGTTTAGCGTCAAGGCGACGGATTCCAGCAACCCGCCGCAAGTTCAGACCGCCAGCCTCAGCGTTCTCATTATCGCGGTACATGGCTTTCTTTACTATGCCGACACAAACAGCTTCAATCCTAATCCCATAAACTACCCAGGAGCACCCGCTACCGCAGCCACCGGCATGAATGATTTTGGACAGGTTGTCGGATTCTATCCAGATGCTACCGGCAACATTCATGCCTTCGTGGCTATCCCGCAGGAAACGCTGCCATAACAAGAAGTAATGAGGTGCCTTTTAGTTTGGAGAAGTGCCAAGTGGTCCAGGTTTTGCCAGCAGACCGGCAGAACAATCATCAACTCCGATAGCCAACAACGTTTATTAATCACCGCCAGTTCAGCTCATGCCACGGCCTTCAGCCTACTTTGTCTTTGGACGCGCCGCACGCTTCTCGCGCGCCCATCCTTGTTTCACGATCTGCCGCGCCCGCCCAATTACCAGTGAATCTTCGGGCACATCGTCAGTCACGCAAGACGCCGCGCCCACATATGAGCCTCTCCCGACGCGCACCGGAGCGACCAGAGTGCTGTCGCTCCCAATGAAGACTCCGTCCTCGATTACCGTCGTATGCTTGTTTACACCGTCATAATTGCAGGTGATGGTTCCGGCTCCAATGTTTACGTTTGCCCCGATCTCGGCGTCGCCCAGATACGTAAGGTGATTTGCCTTTGATCCCTTACCCAGCTTGATCTTCTTGGTCTCTACAAAATTTCCCACGTGCGCGCCTTCCCCAATCTCACTCCCCGGCCGTAAGTGCGAGTACGGCCCCAACACCGCGCCCACGCCCACGCGCGCGCCTTCCAGCACGCAACCAGGCCGGATCGTCACCGCGTCAGCAACCTCAGAATTGCTGATCACACTGTAGGAGCGCACTCGGCATCCGGAGCCAATCCGCGTTTTCCCCAGGATCTGCACGAACGGCTCAATCACGGTATCCGCGCCAACTTCCACTTCGCAATCCATCACGCACGTTGCCGGATAAAAGATGGTTACGCCCTCTGCCATCAATTGCCGGCACTTGGCCAGCCGTAGATTCTCATCAATGGCCGCCAATTCGGCCCGCGTATTTCCCCCAAGCACTTCATTGGCATCATCTGTCTTGTAGACCACAACCCGCTGCTTCGCTGCCCGCAAAACTTCCGCCATGTCGGTGACGTAATACTCGCCGTGCGGGTTGGAGGTCGAAAGTTTTCCGATATTCCCATAGAGGGCCGGCACGGAAAACACATAGAATCCCGCATTCATCTCCCGAACTTTTTTCTGCGCCGCGCTCGCCGATTTCTCTTCGACAATCGCTATCACCTCCGCACTTCGTGCGCTCCTGCGAATGACGCGGCCATATCCCGTGGGATCTTCCAAGTCCGTGCTCAATAGCGTCATCGCCGCTTTCTCGGCAAGATGAAACTCGAGCAAGCGCCTGATGGTCTCCGCCGTAATCAGCGGCGCATCGCCCGAGAGTACGATGACATGGTCGTAGCCGGTAAGCGCCTGCCGTGCTGCCATCAAAGCATGTCCCGTGCCTCGCTGCTCCGCCTGCAGCACGAATTGAATCCCGGCATGTTCGAGAGCCGTCCGCACCCTGTCCGCTGCATAGCCAACGATCGCATAAATATCTCGCGCGGCCACAACCTGCGTAGCCGCGGCAACCACGTGCGCCAGCAGGGATTTTCCGCCCACCTCATGCAGAACTTTGGGCAATTGCGACTTCAGCCGGGTTCCCTTCCCCGCCGCCATAATCGCCACGGCCACGCGCCCGCGGTTGGGGACGGTCAACGAATGGGCCTTCGCAGCAGGAGAAGTCTTAGCCACGGAAGGAGCCGGCAGAGCAGATGAATGGTTTCCGGATTTCTTCATTCGCCCCAATATACAGCGAGCAGGGAGCGGCAGAGCAATGAATGCTGATGGGCATCGCCACATTGCGAAGCCCCAAATAGCAATCCGCCGCTTCAGGGATTAGAATAGCCCGACTGTTTGAGGCTGTTCACGGGAGTGCGTGCCGGTCTTCGCCCCATGAACAATTGAATTTTCATTTATTCCCGACAGGAGCGATACATGCCGAAATATGTGATCGAGCGCGATATCCCCCAGGCAGGAAAATTGACTGAGCAGCAGATTCAGGCCATATCGCAAAAATCCTGCAGCGTACTTCAGAATCTGGGCCCGCAGATTCAATGGGTGCACAGCTACGTGACCGACGACAAAATTTATTGCGTGTACATCGCTCCCAACGAGGAAATGGTCAAAGAACATGCCAAACAAGGAGGATTCCCAGCGAACCGCGTCTCCGAGGTCAAGCACATCATCGATCCGACCTCGGCCGAGGGCTGATCCCTTTTGACTTAAAGCCCCAACCCCCCATCCACCGTCAGCACCTCTCCCGTAATGAAGTGTGGAGCCGTCGCAAAAAACAACATCGCAGCCGCAATCTCCTCCGCCCGGCCGTTGCGGCGCATCGGCGTCTGTCTTGCCATGCGCTTCATAAAGCTGGCAGCCGACTTCTCGCCCAGATCAATCATTCCGGGAGCAACCGCATTCACCGCAATCTCCGGCGCCAGAGCCTTGGCCATCACCTTGGTCAGCATGTGCAGCGCCGCCTTCGACGAACAGTAGTGCGCGTGCGTTGCCCACGGCCTCAACCCGCCCAGCGAACCCATGTTGATGATCTTTCCTCTCCGCTCCCGCAGCCACTTCAACGCCTCCCGCGAAACAAGAAATGGCCCCCGGGTGTTCGAGGCAAACATTCGATCCCATTGTTTGACCGTCATCCGCTCAAATTCCGCCGTCTCGTAGTTGGCCGCATTGTTCACGAGAATGTCGATCGTCCCCAGCTCTCGGGCTACTTCCTTCATCGTGGCCTTCACGCTGTTCTCCTCCGTGACATCGCAGCGCAGCGCAAAGGCTCGCACTCCGAGCCCCGACAAATCGACAACCGTCTCTCGCGCCTCCCGTGCGGAATTGAGAAACGTGATGGCCACATCCGCGCCCGCACCCGCAAATGCCAGGGCCGAGGCACGTCCCAGCCGCCGAGCCGCACCCGTGATAAGAACAGTCTTGCCGCGAAGGGGTTTTGCTTGCTGATCTGGCATGAAAGGGATTCTACCGCTTTGACCCGATGATTCGCGCCTGCTCAGGGCACTGAGTTTCGCCGCAGCCCTACCTCACTTTGATCTAGTTTCGACTCATTCCCCGTTCGTTCACAACGCCATTCCGGACTGGCGTTGGCCCTCACGAGCTCGATTTCCTGCTATTTCAGGCTGGCAACTGCACCGCTGAAACGCTAAAATCCCTTCCGTGCCAGACAACCGCCAGGTCGTGGTTTACTCCCGCAAGGGATGCCATCTCTGCGAAGTCGTCAAGGAAAGCCTGATCAAGCTTTCCCGCCATGGCAGCTTCACCTGGCGTGAAATCGACGTCGATTCCGATAACGAAATCCGCCGCCAGTTTAACGATGAAGTCCCCGTCGTCTTCATCGACGGCCGCAAAGCCTTCAAGTACCGCATGGACGAGCGGGAATTTCTGCGCAAACTCGCCAGCTAGATCAATCTCCTAGCTGTCCTCGACCCCGCGTCGCTGTTCTGAAACCCCATTTTCATGGCTCTCCGTGAGGTAAAATCGTGCCCGCATGCTCCGCACCGAACTCTACGCCGACGCGCACAACCTCTTTCTCCACGACCTGATCCTCGCCTCATGCCGGCGCAACCCGCAGAAGATTGCCCTCATCGATTCCTCCTGCGGACGCCGCATCACCTACTCCGAATACGGAGATACAGTCGAATCCCTTGCTGGTGGCCTCATCGCGGCTGGACTGCGCCCGGGGGAGGTTGTCGGCATCTTCCTGCCGAACACCTGGGAATTCTGTGCTGCCTATCACGCCACCACGCTGGCCGGAGCCATTCCCACGCTCCTCAACCCAACTTACCGCGAGCGTGAAGTCCGTTATCAACTGCAAAATTCCGGCGCTCGCATGCTGATTACCGACGGCCCCAATATTGACGGGATTGACCTCTCCGGACTTCCCTGTCTTCGCCGTGTCTATGCGACCCGACAGCACGCTTCAGGGGCCGAACCCTTCCCTGATTTGCTCAAACCTGTCACTGCCACGATTCCTCGTCCTGAGCAGCCATCGGGTACGCTGATCGCTGCGCTTCCGTACTCCAGCGGAACCACTGGACTTCCCAAAGGTGTCATGTTGTCGCATTACAATCTGGTCGCGAATGTTTACCAGTTGATTGGGCCTAACGCCGCGCCGCTGAAGCGCGATGACATCCTGCTCGATTTTCTCCCGCTTTACCACATCTACGGACTCAACGTGGTTCTCAACCCCGCACTCATACTGGGAGCCACGCTCGTGCTCATGTGTCGCTTTGGAGTTTCGCAGGTGACGTCGCTGCTCTCGAGCGAATCCATCACCATGATGCCGCTTGTTCCGCCTGCAATGAACGCGCTTTGTCAGGCCGCGGAAGCCGGACAGTTCCCTGACAACCACCGGGTTCACTGGGTGAAGTCCGGAGCCGCGCCGCTCGCGCCCGAACTTGCGCGCCGTTTCAGCGCGCTCACCGGCATCCTGGTTTGCCAGGGTTATGGCATGACCGAGGCCTCGCCGGTCACTCATGTCGGGTTTCTTACGCCCGAACTCTACCGCCCCGATTCCATCGGACATGCGTTGGCTGAAACCGAGTGCCGCGTTCTGTGCCCGGACAGCTCCGAGCCCGCCGTCAGCGCCGCAGAAGTTTCCACCGGCGATCCTGGCGAACTCGTAATGCGCGGTCCGCAATTCATGCTCGGCTACTGGAAAGAACCTCAGGCCACCGCTGCCGTTTTGCGCGATGGCTGGTATTGGTCAGGCGACATCGTTACTCGCGATGTGGAAGGCTTTTACCGCGTTGTCGATCGTCGCAAGGAAATGATCAAGTACAAGGGTTTCCCCATCGCCCCCGCTGAAGTGGAAGCCGTTCTGCTCGAGCATCCAGCCGTGCGCGAGTGCGGCGTTATCGGACGACCCGATTCCGCTGCCGGGGAAATCCCCGTCGCCTTCGTCGCTCTGCGCAACGGATTTGCCACAGGAAAGAAGTTGGAGGAAGAGCTCTGCGCTTTCGTCGCTGACCGTCTCACCCGCTACAAGCAGCCCCGTGAAATCCACTTTGTTGAAAACATCCCCAAAACCGCCTCGGGAAAAATCCTGCGCAGAGAACTCAGAAAAGTTTGGGCGTAAAAAAGAACGTCAGGTTGTTCCTGCATGGCAATTCGCCGTAAGGTCGATCCCGTAGAGCGATTTTGCCGGGACGTGTAGATTTTCCCGCAATGTCGTCTTGTTGTTTAGCATTATATTTTCCTCGCAAATAACTGGCTGCATGTAAGTTGCAGCACTAACCACACTCTTTGGCCCGCTCGTTGCTCGTTTGGAACCAGGGCGGCTCACCACTGAGGAAGGAAGATTTTGATGAAAACTAAATTCTTGTGGGTCAGGAATTCATTCGCGCTCATAACTCTGGCGGCTTTGATCTCGGTTGCGCCCGCAGGTGCTCAAACCATAACTCCCCAAACCCCAGACAGCGATACTACTCGGCGTCAGCTGGCGGAGTTCGATCGCTTCCTCGACAGTCATCCCGAGGTTGCCAGCCAGCTTCGGCAAGATCCAGCACTCGTCAACAACCCGGAGTTCGTCGAGAACCACAGCGAGTTGCAGCAGTATCTCCAGCAGCATCCGGAGGTGCGCGAGGAGATCAAAGAAAACCCCGATGCCTTCATGAACCGCGAACAACACTACGAACGGCACGATGCCGACAGCGACAGGCGCGACAACGATAACGGCAACGGCCGCAACCGGGATCGTGACACTACCCGGGGCGAGCTGGCCAGCTTCGATCACTTTCTTGACAGTCATCCAGAGCTCGCGGAAAAACTACGTCAGGATCCCTCTCTAATCAACAACCATAAATTTGTGTCGCATAATCACGCGCTTCGCGACTATCTGCAGGATCATCCGGAAGTTCGCGAGGAGCTCAAAGAGAACCCGAATGCGTTCATGCGCCAGGAACAGCGCTTCGATCACCGCGACGATGTTCGCGATGGTGACGTCACTCGACGCGAGCTCGCCAACATGGATCGCTTCCTCGACAGCCATCCCGAAATCGCCGAGCAACTACGCAGAGATCCTTCCCTCGTCAATGACCGGACCTTTGTGAAGAACCATCCCGCACTGCAGGAATTCTTGGAGCAGCATCCGGGAGTCCGCGAGGAAGTCAGAGAGAACCCCAACGGTTTCATGCACCAGGAACAGCGTTTTGATCGCGGTGAGGACTACCGCGACCGCGACCTGACCCGGGGCGAACTTGCCAGCATGGATCGCTTCCTCGACAGCCATCCGGAGATCGCGGAACAACTACGGAAGAACCCATCTCTGGTCAAAAACCGTGAGTTCGTTGAGAACCATCCCGCTCTCCAGGAATATCTGCAGCACCATCCCGAAGTCCGCGAGGAGGTAGCAGAAAACCCGAACGGCTTCATGCGCCAGGAGCAACGCTTCGACCGTCACGAAGGTGTACGCGGCGAGAACGACACAACGCACGCTGAACTGGCGAGCTTTGGACAGTTCCTGGGCAGCCATTCCACTGTCGCCGAGCAGCTCTCCAAGGACCCCTCGTTGGCCAAAAATGAAGAATACCGGGAGAACCATCCGGAACTTCAACAGTATCTGAGCGCTCACCCTCGCGTGCAGGAAGAGCTTACTGAAAATCCACAGGCCTTTGTAAAGGCGGCGCGGCAGTTCAGCAACACCAAGCAGCCGCCCCCGACAGCACCAAAGACCCCGATGGCCGAACCGAAGACTAAGCAGTAACCGAACCCCGATGGCCCGCGAATTGGAGGTCGATCGACAGGGACTTCGCACCCGCGGGCCGCTCTTAACCCGGCGCCGGCAACGCTGATTTCAAGTTGCGGCTCGGGCAGAACGAAACAAATAAAGCAGCGGAGATCCTCTATCGGAGGTGTTTATGAGCATGAAGATTTCGGTATTAACGGCGATGCTGCTGGTTCTGATGGTTCCTTCCTCGAGCGGCGCCGACAAGAAGAAACACGGGGCCGAGCGCGGCATGCTTGAAAAGATGGAAGCCGTCCCTTGCGGCGCCAAAGAAAGAGGCTTGACCGGGCTGGGAAGCATTTTCGCCTCAGCGGGAGTTACCGCCGTCAACTCGAATGAGAAGCTATGTCCGCAGTACCTGCTGCGCACCGATGAGGTGGAGTACCACATCCGTCCCGTGGACGGTAAGCATCCGGTAATTCTTCCCATCGGCAAGGAAGGCGAATTCAAGATTAAGAACGATAAAATGTACCTTAAAGTTCCCGACGGAGATCGTAAAACCCGGGCTTATCAGGTCGTTTCCATGAAGCCGGTGGGGACGGAAAGCAGCGGCTTCGAGAACAGCGCGTACCGGCCCGAAGACCGACGCGAGGAACACAAATCCGCGGACAAGCTCGCAGCTCGGCCAATCCAAAAATCCGACAGAAGCGAACCTCCTCAGAGTCACTGAGGACGCATGGCGGCGGCGGGCGGCCCTTTCGCTTCCCGGAAGGGCCGCCTGGGCTCGTCCGGGTCTTCGATGCCATGAACCTTTTGTGGCGCACTGTAGATCCGCGGAACCTTCTGTACGTTCCCTCCGTATCTCCAATCACAGCGGCCTTCAACCGCACCTGCGCCGACAGCGCACCCGGAGGGGAAAACACCATGGACAACCTTACAGGTTTAGTGGCAGTGAGCATGCTTTTGGGAATGCCCACCGCGGCATTCGCGATGTACACGTTTTACCGCGTGCGCAAGCTTCGCAGCGAGGAACGCATGGCGGCGATGGCTCGCGGCATCACCGTACCGATGGCACCGGACCTCACTGAGGCCGCTCGATCGCGCCGATCCGGCATAGTGATCGTCGCCGGTGCAATCGGTTACATGATCACCTTCACGCTCATCGCGCGAGTCGAACCTGACGCCTGGATCGCTGCCTCTTTCGGCGCTATTCCGTTAACCGTCGGGCTCGGATTCCTCCTCGACTCCGCGTTGATTCGTCGCGATTTGCGCGCGTCCTGATGGTTCCCGGGCCCACACCGCCCCAATTTTGATCCCCTTTCGGTCAACTTGCGAAGGGGGTCTGTCCCCATAAGCGCTTCTTCTTCTAAGCAGAATTCCTTCCGGATCGCGGACTCGGGACCGATCTGACCTATGGCTGAACCCGAGAGGCTACAGGCAAACCCGATTGCGAGAGGTAGGGTGTTCGGGACCGGACACAAAACCACGCTTTCGGACAGGGCGCTTTGGTCTTCCACCGAAGACACGATCCTAAGCCCCATTGGTTTCAACGTGCACTCCGCACCTTGAATTGGCAGCGAGAGTGTAGGGATGGAACCGTACGGGTGTGGCACGCTTCGAACCGGAAGCAGTGGTCGGGTCGCAGGGCGCGGCTGGATTTTGCTGCTTGCGACACCTCGGGGAGCCGGGGGTGTGCCGGAGTCTCGCCCTTGCTGGTCGAGGTGGAGAGTGCGAACTCTAATCAGGAATATTCGTTACGGCTTGCGCATGTGGCGCAAGAATCCGGGCTTGACGACAGCGGTTATCGCCACGCTCATGCTGGGCATTGGCGCCACCACGGCCATCTACACGGTGGTATACGCGGTATTACTAGCGCCATTGCCTTACCCCTCGCCCGAACAGCTGGTGATGGTTTGGTCGAAGGTCAACGGGCACAATAACGGAATCTCGGCGGGCGATTTTCTCGACTGGAAGGAGCAGAGTAAGTCTTTCCAGCAACTGGCTGCCTGGACCGGAGGCAGTTTCAATTTGGCGACCCAGGACCAGCCTGAGCAGCTCGCTGGCATGCGCGCCACTCCCGGTTGGTTTCGTATGCAGGGGATCTCGTTCCTGTCGGGACGCGACTTCCTTCCGGAGGAAGGAGTATCTGGCAGAGACCACGCCGTTATTTTGACTTACAGATTGTGGAATCGGTTGGGCGCGAATCACAGCATGATCGGGCAAGCGATGCGCATCGATGGCGAACCCTATACCGTGGTGGGCGTGTTGTCGCCGGGTGTGGGGGACCGTTTCGACTTTGAGTTGGCAGTTCCGCTGGCCTTCCGGCCGGAACAGATCAACCACGACTACCACTGGTTGCTGACGATGGGCCGCCTGAAGCCCGGCGTCACGCTGCAACAGGCGCAAGCCGATATGGATGCGGTTACGACCCATATTGCGGCCGCCTATCCCAGTTCCAACACGGGCTGGGGCGCGTCTGTCGAGCCGCTGCAGAATGACTTTCTTCCCCCCCAGCGCATTCGCAACTTGTGGCTTCTGCTGGGTGCGGTAGGCTTTGTGCTGCTCATCACCTGCCTCAATATCGCAAATCTGCTGTTGGCCAAGGGCGCGGCGCGGCAAAGAGAACTTGCGATCCGCAGCTCCGTGGGAGCGACTCGCAGGCAGATTTTCGCTCAGTTTCTTACCGAAAGCCTGGTTCTCGCCCTTCTGGGTGGCGGACTCGGAATAGGACTCGGCGTGGGACTGCTGCGCGCCATTCTCAGCATCGTGCCCGACGGAATATTACCCTCGGAAGCGAATTTCCAGCTGGATATTCACGTCCTGACTGCAGCCCTAGCCGCGACCACGCTCTCCGGCCTCCTGTTTGGTTGCGCACCCGCGTGGTACGCCTCTCGAGTGGACCCGGGAGAATCGCTGAAAGATGGCGGACGCTCAGGCACAGGCACGGGCAGCCACAAACTGCGGCAAGGGCTCATCATCGGTGAGTTCGGGCTTGCGCTGTCGTTATTGGCCGGAGCGGGCCTCGCGATTCACAGCTTCTGGAATCTAACCCGCGTTGATCTTGGTGTGCGCACCGATCATGTGCTTACCTTCCGGCTGGAGCAGCCCCATGGGCGCTTAGAAAATCCTGAGCAGATGAATACCTATAATCAACAGATGTTGAGAGTCCTTCGTTCCGCACCGGGAGTGTCCGCTGCCGCCACCGCGACTGGTATGCCGCTACGCGGAACGAGCGACGGCATGCGCTTCACTCTGGTGGGTGGACCTACTTATAACGATCCTTCGCAACGGCCGGGGACCGGTTTTCAATCGGTCTCGCCTGATTACTTCACGACCTTCGGTATACAGGTGGTCAAAGGGCGGTCTTTGAGTGAGCAGGATACGGCATCGAGTGTACGGGTCGCCATGGTGAATGAGGAGTTTGCCAATCGTTACCTGAAAGGCGTGGACCCTCTGCAGCAGCGGGTGCTCATCGAGCAGGTGATTCCCGGGCTGCCGAAACTGGGTCCCGCGGTCGAGTGGCAGATCGTCGGCATCTTTCACAACGTGAGGTATGGGGATTTTCGCGACGCTTATCCCGAGGTGGACGTGCCCTTCGCTCAGTCGCTATCCCCGAACGTGACCATTGGCGTTCGCACTGCCGAGGATCCGGCAGCCATGATCAAGACCATTGCCGCGGCCGTGCATTCTGTCGACCCACAGATCGCGCTGGCACGTATCCGCACCATGGACCAAGTGAAGGATGAGTCCCTCGGCGAAGACCGATATACGACGGTTTTGTTTGCCAGCTTCGCGGTTGTCGCTTTGCTCCTTGCTGCTGTTGGCATTTACGGGCTGATGGCTTTTGCCGTCTCCCAGCGAACGCAGGAGATCGGGTTGCGCCTCGCGCTGGGCGCAGGCAGGCAGCGCGTGATCTGGCTCATCCTGAAGGAAGCGTCACTGCTCGCCGCGGTCGGGCTCGGGATTGGCTTTGCGGGCACTGCGCTGGTAGGTCGCACCATGCGCACTACTTTGTATGGGGTTGGGGCGATGGATTTCTCCGTGATCGCATCGGTTGCCGTTATCCTGTTTTGCACGGCCTTGTTTTCTTCGTACCTGCCAGCGCGCCGGGCCGCGACGATCGATCCTATGCAGGCACTCCGAACTGATTAGGCAGTATTCTCAAGTGTAGGACAGCGTATTACCAATGGTACCGCTTCAAAAACGACATGTTCCTCTGAAAGTGGAACGAGGTCACTCGCTTCTACGAGTAGCCGACTGAAGGACTGGCCGACAACTTGACATTCCTAAAGGTCGAGCCTGTAATGGTGGTCTCCAAGCCATCCACATTCAACGCACAACTCACCCGACCCCCCGCTGCGCGTGAAATCAAACGAAAAGGAGGAAACCATCATGGACAGAATGCTGGTAGTGGTTTTTGATAACGAGAGCAAAGCCTACGAAGGGTCACGGACTCTTCAGCAACTGGATGGAGACGGCAGCATCGCGGTGTATGCTGCGACCGTCATTGCCAAGAACCCCGATGGGACGACAGCGGTGAAGCAGGGCGCTGACTCTGGTCCGTTGGGCACTCTGGCGGGCACCGCAGTCGGCAGTCTCGTTGGCCTATTGGGCGGCCCCGTCGGCGTGGCAGTGGGTGCGGCGGGCGGCTCCCTCATCGGAGCGATTGCAGACCTTGACAACGTGCGCGTTGGAAGCGACTTTCTCGCCGACGTCGCGGAGACCCTTGCACCCGGCAAGGTCGCTGTAGTCGCCGAGGTGGATGAGGAGTGGACCACTCCGGTGGACGCACGCATGGAAGCACTGGGTGGCATCGTTTTGCGTCGCAGCCTTTGGGAAGTGGAAGACACTCAGGATGAACGGGACATCGCATCCATTAAGGCGGACATTGCTCAACTGAAAACCGAACACGCCGAGGCCAAGGCAGACCGCAAAGCGAAGCTGCAAGCCCGGATTGACACACTCAACGCAAAGCTGCAAAAGAAATTGGACAACGCCAAAGCAAAACTCGAAGCTATCCGGCGCGAGGCAGATGCCAAGGTAGAGGCGCTGAAGGCAAAGGCATCCCAATCGAAGCAAGACATCAAGGCTAAGCAAGAACAGCGTATGGCCACGGTGAAAAAACACTATAACGAGTTGCTGGATCGCCAGGAAAGACGCGCAAGTTAGACGATCGGCCACGTTCAAGTCCCGATCTTCCTGCCGCACATGCAGTGAGGAAGATCGGGACGACCCTTTTGAGGAGGTCTCTATGGCGCAGCACAGTTCGTCCGGCATCGTGCGGCCGGCTTCGACATGGTCAATCGTATGGGGCGTTTTGCTGGTCATCTTCGGCATGCTGGCGGTGGGATCGCCATTTCTCGCTGCCGTCGCGGTCAACGCGTTCATTGCTTGGCTCCTAGTATTGGCAGGCGTGGTCCACTTGACCGTTGCTTTTCACACTCGCGAGGCGGGCAGTTTGATCTGGAGAGTGTTGGTCGGGCTAGCATATCTCTCATTTGGCGTGTACCTGATCATCCATCCAGCACTGGGTGTTGCAACGCTGACTTTAGTGCTGGCATCACTCTTTCTTGTTGAGGGCATCTTGAATATCGCTCTGTTTTTCCAGGTGCGCTCAATACAAGGATCCGGTTGGCTTCTGATCGATGGGATCATTACGCTGCTATTAGGGCTGATGATCTACCTGCAATGGCCATCGAGCTCCGCGTGGGCGATAGGCACACTGGTCGGCGTGAGCATGATCATAAGCGGCGTTACGCGTGTGATGCTGTCATTGGCGGTGCGCAAGGTCGCGGACGCGATTTCCTCGAAGTTGGCTGCTTAAGCGTGGCAAACGTTTGACGGCATATTGGGTCGGCGAGGCGAAGGGATTGCACGCTTCGGGATAGCTGCGCCTGCTGAAACCCGGCATTGACCGAAACGGAGGACGACAAAATGGGAGGCATGGTTCCGTTAGGCGATGCGTCGCGACGCCCCGCGCGCGTGCCCGTCGTCACGGCCGGCATCATCGTCGTCAATGTCGTTGTTTTTGTGCTGGAGCTGATGCGTGGCGACGCATTTGTGACTCAGTGGGCAGCGGTCCCAGCGCAGGTCGTTTCCGGCCATCACTGGATCACGATCCTAACGGCGATGTTCATGCATGGCAGTTGGTCGCACATCATCGGCAACATGATTTTCTTATGGGCCTTTGCTCCCGAGATTGAAGATGCGATGGGCCGCGGCCGGTATCTTGTTTTCTACTTGGTCGGTGGGCTGGTCGCCATGCTGGCCCAGGTTGCAGCCAGCCCCCATTCCACAGTCCCGAATCTGGGGGCGAGCGGGGCAATCGCCGCGGTGATGGGCGCGTTTATTGTCACCTATCCTCGTGATCAAATTCGCACGCTTCTGTTTATATTCGTGTTCGCGCGCATCCGATTCATTCCAGCGGCCCTCTTAATCGGTCTTTGGTTTATCAGTCAGCTCCTCCACGCAGGTGCTGTGGCGCAGGTGCAGACTGGCGGGGTGGCATACTTGGCGCATATCGGTGGCTTCATCTTCGGAGCCGCCACTGCGCGCTTGTTCGAGGGTCAGCGTCGAATCGCGTGAGTCGCTGGCGTACTTGGAGGAATCGCAGAAACTTAACGGCACCCATAGTTCCCCCCTAAGTTGGGTTTGAAGCCCACTCTCCAACGCCGATCAAGGCAGGGTTTGACTTCCGTGTTGTCGGATAACGGAAGGTATCATGCTTAAGTTAGCTTATGGGGTTGAGCCCAGGGTGTGGTCCCCATCGAATCTTGGACTCCAGTAAGGTATTGCACATAAACATGCAATATGTTTAATATTGCACTATAACGTGCAACCGTATTCTAGCGATGAAGACCCAGGTCAAAACCTATGCGGTGATCACATGCGACATCGTCGGATCTCGGCATATTGAGGAGTTCCGCCATAAACGGGACCAAAAGCTACACCACATCGCTAAACTGCATATGGCGAGGAAGTGGATTTTGTCCGAGTATGCCATCACAGCCTGGGATGAATTCGAGGGAATTTTGTCACGGCCGACAAACATACCGGCTGTGATTTTGGACCTTCGGAGGCACTTTCATCCCTTCGAGCTTTGGATTGGTATTGGAATTGGGCAGGTCACCGAGCCGCACCGGAAGCCCGTCAATGTATTTGCCGGGGGTGAAGCGTTTGAGCGGGCTCGGGAGGCAATCAATCAGCTTAAGGCCAAACGGAGTAAGACCGGCATTCTGACCTCATTCGTCACCGGCAACGAAACCTTTAGTTTGATCGCAAATACGGTGTACCACCTGCACGATACTCTGCTGCAAAGCGTCTCTACCAAGCAGTGGCAAACCATCAACGTTCATATGGAGACGAACCGGCAGGACCTCACGGCGAGGAAGTTACGGTTGAACGAGTCGACCGTTTCGAGGAATTTGCGGCGCGGCTTCTGGTGGCAAATCCAGGAAACCCGGCAAGCGATGGAACAAGTGATTCAGGCCTATTTCCCTTAATGCACAGAAGAGTGCAAGCGTTGAGTATTGCACAATAACATGCAAACGTTCATGAAATTGTTCCTTGCGGTGTTGTTGGCCCATCTTCTAGGCGATTTCCCGCTTCAATCGTCGAACATGGTGCGAGCTAAGCACCAAGGAATTCGGGCATACATTGAGCACGGGGCTGTTCACCTTCTTGTTCTCGTGTTGTGCGTGGCGGTGTTTATCAGCCTGAAGTTGCTGACCTCACTTTGGTTTTGGGTTGTTGTCTGCCTTTACGTTGCGGTGCATCTCGGGATTGACCGGGCCAAGCAAGGACTGGTGAGCAGAGCAAAACTGGCGGATTCCGCTTCGGTTTTTCTTCTTGATCAAGTGGTGCACGTCTCTACCATTGTGGCCCTCGCATGGTTCCTGGTCCGACCGAGCTGGGAAATTCTTAAATCCCAGTTCAGGTGGTCCGCAGCGACAGCAGAGCGAGTTCTCGAAGCGGGAATTGTCTACGTGGGGGTTATTTTCGCAGGTGGATATCTCATTCGTTATTTGACTCGCGATCTCACGGCGGGAATTAAAAGACCGGGCGAGACTGCAGAACAGGTTGAGAACGCCGGGATGTACATTGGCTGGTTGGAACGGTTTCTGGTGGTGACGGCTATATTGGTTCAGTCTCCATCCATGGTAGGGCTGATTCTTACGGGAAAGTCGATCGCAAGGTTTCCGGAGTTGAAGGAACGATTCGCGGAATATTTCCTCATCGGTACGCTCCTTAGTATAGGGCTGGCGGTTGTCGGAGGGCTGATATTAGCCAAGCTATGGTATGGAACAGTAACGCTGAGGTGATGACCGGCACCCCAACCACGATGAGAGAGCGTCGATATCTAGCCGGGGCTGCAGCGAGTGCAATGAAAATGCAGCAACTGCGGTATATGCACCCAAACACCATCGTTCACCTCGCAAGATTGGGGCGAAGTTTAACACGGTATGACTCACACAATTTCAGCCTAGTTTCAAACGCTCAAGAGGCAATGCCCGGGTCTGTCCTCCACTCCATCGTGGCTTCCTCCGAAGCTCCAACAACAAGGGCTTGACACGTTTTTGACAATTCTTTGACAAATCCTCATCTGGCGAATCTCACACTAAATATGTAGCAGGTCACGGTTTCCCCCAGCCGTTCTGCGTTTTCGTCCCAAGTTCACTATTGCAAATTCGTATCAGAGGAGGATTGTCATGGAATTGTCAGCCCGTACGAAAAGTTGGGCGTGCCTAGGATTTCTCGTCTTTGCTTCGAGCCTCTCTCTATTTGCCCAGGGAGACCACTTCAATACTCGCGGAAACATTCTGATTTCTGATCAATTTAACAATCGGGTCATCGAAGTGAACCCCAACAACCACAAGATCGTCTGGCACTTCGGCAACGGTTCAAGCACCGCCGGCCCACATTCGGTCGTGGCAGTCAATGACGCACAGCGCGTCGGCTGGTTGACCCTGATTGCCGGCACCGGCGCTCCCGCTGGCTCCGAACCCACCTGCCCCAACGGGTGTCCAGACAACCGTGTGATGCTGGTCGACCCGGCCGGCAACATCATCTGGCAATACGGTCATGCTGGCGTCACCGGCTCAGGCCCTGACCAGCTCAACACCCCGGTCCAGAACACCTGGCTGCCAAACTTCCATGTCCTGATCACTGACCAGGCCAACGCACGCATTATCGAAGTCACGCTCGACAAGAAAATTGTCTGGCAGTATGGTCAGACCGGAGTCAGCGGAGACGGCTTCAATCAACTCAATAACCCGAACAGCGCCGAGTTGCTGAGCAACGGCCACATTTTGATCGCCGACGAAAACAATAACCGGGTGATCGAAGTCAACCGGCATCACCAGATCCTCTGGAGCTACGGTTGCGCTACCTGCACTCAGCTCAGCGGAGCCGCTTTCGCCAGTCGACTGCGCAACGGCGACACCCTTATCACCGACTCCAACAACAACCGCATCCTCGAAGTGGACAGCACCGGTAACGTTGTTTCCACCTACTACACCAATAACCGCCCGGGCAGCGTTTCGAATCCTCTACCGACGCGGGCCGTGCGTCTGAGAAATGGCAATACGCTGATCAGTGATCAGTTCAACATGCAAGTCATAGAAATTGATTCCAAGCAAAACATCGTGTTCACGCAGGGGAAGATCGGCGTCGCCGGCACCGCCTTCAATATGCTCAATGCTCCCTACGATGCGAAGGTGATAGGCGACTATACCGGCCTCACTCCACCGTTTGCTGGTGAGGGTGATGACGGCGGGGACGACTAACCATTCGCTGACGACCGCCGCTGACCGCCCTCCTCGCGCTGGTTGCGAGAGGGTGGGTTTCTTATTTTCGCTTTTTTCTACCTCGAAAGCGGGCGCGCGCATCATTTTTTGGGCGTTCGGCTGCTCGCCTGGCACCGCATTTTCTTCAGGCGGCCTCATGACCGGCCGGATGATTGCGAAGTATTATCCGGTGCTGACGAATCTCGAATGATGGGAGAATGAAGGCACCATTTTCAGGGGGAGCTTCCGGTAATACAATCTCTGCCTATGGACTATTTGCTCAAGACCGAGCCGTCAGAGTATTCCTTCGCCGACCTCGAACGCGACCAGAGTACCGTTTGGGACGGCGTCTCAAATCCAGTAGCCCTGAAAAATCTCCGTGCCATGAAGCCGGGCGACCGTCTGGTGATTTATGAAACCGGAGATCACAAGAGTGCAGTGGGCACCGCGACGGTTGTCTCGGCTGACATCTCTGACGCCAGGAATCCGCGGGTAAAGATCAAAGCAGGCAAGGCGTTGGGGAGCGCAGTTACGCTGGCAGAGATCAAAGCCAACAAGCTGTTTGCGGATTCTCCGCTGGTGCGGCAAGGACGACTGAGCGTAGTCCCGCTGACCGAAAAGCAATACGGCTTTCTGGCCGGAAGTTAATCCTTGGGGCCTGCTTATGCCGCGTTTCCCAACTCCTTGCGGGCTCGGTTCACATCTTCGCCACCCTGCTGCTTGAACACGGATCGTGCAGTTGCGGCTTGTTCCTCGGTATCCACACTCGCAATGACGAGCGAGCGGCCCTGCCGCAGTAAGTCGTGATAGAACTGCACCTCGTCTTTCGGAACTCCCACATCGAGCGCGTGCTCGGTGACATCCCCTGCCTTCGCTCCTGCAGCGGCACCGCCGAGTCCCAGCACAACCGCTGCGCCCAATCCGATCGCAAACACGGTTCCCACGCCGGGCACCAGAAGGCTAGCTACCGCCGCACCGCCCGCCAGTCCGGCGCTCGCGCCCACGGCTCCGCCGACCACCGCGCCCATGGCCTTCCCCATGCCGTCAGGTTCGGCGTCCGTGGTGGGAATGGTCTCAAGCTTTTGCTCAGAGGATGCGCTGCCGCCTCGATCCGGCGCTTCGCCGCTCAGAAAGATGATGGACTGCTGCGTCATGCCGCTGCCCAATAAACCTTCAACCGCCTGCTCGGCCGAAGCCAGCGAGGAAAAGATTCCGACCACACTTTGCATGAGTCCTCCCGCGTCGGGATGTGCCGATGCCGAACCTTCGACCCTTAAGATTGCCTTCGCCGCATAAGAGTTGCCGCGATTTACTTTCTACGTGGCGGGCAATCCTGACGGCAGCTTTAGCGGCACTTGTCCGGGAAGACGAAGACGGTTCTTGCCAGCTCCGATTTCAATGTGGTTTCCCGGTAGTACCGATTCAGGATGCCGTCTGTCCACACCAGAAGATCCGGATTCTGACGGGCAAATTCATCCCAATCCCCGCCCTGAGATCCGGCCATACGTTCGCGAATCAAGAAGAAGTATGCGTGGGTGATGGTCTCGTGGTAGAGCTGTGCCTTCCCGCGGGCGGCGGCGAATCGTTTCAAGGCCGTGGCAAATCTCTCCAAGGCCGGAAGAGCCGGATATTCGCACAGATAGGCAAACGCCAGGCGGACATGGTCAACCTGGTGGAAAGAGTCTTCCGCAATAGCATCATTTTCAAAACGCTGGATGATTTCTTGATGGGTCATGGCAAGACTTGCTCGCGCTCTAATTACCCTTGCCTGTGGCGAGTGCCCAAGCCGCCGCCGTGTAGATGGCGAGGTTGCCGACATTGGGCATCCCGTGCAGCAAGTGAACCATCATGGCCAGCACAAACGCGCCGGCTAAAATCCATGCGCCGCGGGCGGCGGTTCGTGGAATCAGCAGAAGTATGGAGCCGATGATCTCACCCCATCCCAGTACCTGACGCAGCACATCAGGCATGTGAGTCTGGGAGAAATCATGGCGGGAGCCCGGCATCACGAACAGTACAGCTTCTATCCGAATTACCACGCCCAAGCTCCATTGCAGGCCGGTCAGGGCGGCTTTCACGCGTAGTTCTGACATGGGGAGAAACCTCTTTATTTCTCGGCTCAGCGCTTGCGGGCAGTTCGTCCCTTGATTTCCTTAAGCCGGTGACTGGCTCCCGAGTCGAGATCAAGACCGTAAAACTTCTTCAAATCCTGAATGCGTTCGAGGGAGGCCGGACTGAACGGGGTCTTTCCGTCGAAGGCGTGCAGCACAATGCCCTCGAGCAGATCACCCAGCGTCATGTCGTGATATTCGGCAAAGGCCTTGAGAACTTTGATCAGGCGCTTTTCCATGCGCACGCCGGTCTGCACCCGCTCCACCAGCAATTGCGACTCGTCATTCATGCGTACCAATGTACCCAGGTACCAGTGGAATGTCAAGCGCTGGAGGCACAGCCTGCTCCGCGGACGGCGATGGCGGGTGGCCTGCTTTATAATCGCGTTTCCGTATTTCCATCTGGATGTTGCGCGCAGTTGGGCGCGATTCCCCGCAAAAGGAGCCTATTGGCACTCGACGAGAAAATCTACGAACTAAGGCGCGAGAAGCTGAAGCAGATGGAAGCGCTGGGCCAGCCCTCGTATCCGACCAAGTACGAATTCACCCACACCGTCCCACAGATTCTGGCGGAGTACTCGGATCAGACGGCCGAGCAAATGGAGAACCCGCGCGTGACCGTACGCGTGGCCGGGCGCATCATGGCCCTTCGCCTGATGGGTAAGGCCGGATTCGCGCACCTACAGCAGGACGGGCAGCGTCTGCAGATTTACGTGAAGAAGGATGCCGTCGGCGACGTGGGATTTGAGGTTTACAAGCTGCTTGATCTCGGTGACCACATCGGGGTCAGCGGATATTTATTTCGCACCCGCACCGGGGAATTGACGGTTCACGTCGAGCAAATCACATTTCTCAGCAAAGACCTTCTTCCCTTGCCCGAGAAGTGGCATGGTCTCACCGATGTCGAATTGCGCTACCGGCAGCGCTACCTGGACCTGGTGATGAATCCCGAGGTCCGAGAGGTGTTCCTGAAGCGCGGCAAGCTGATGCGCTCACTGCGGCGAAGCTTGGATGCTCAGGGATTCGTTGAAGTGGAGACTCCGATGATGCAACCGATCGCCGGCGGGGCCGTGGCGCGGCCGTTTGTGACCCACCACAACACGCTCGACATGGACCTCTATTTGCGGATCGCCCCGGAGCTTTACTTGAAGCGGCTGACGGTAGGAGGTTTTGACCGGGTTTACGAAATCAATCGGAATTTCCGCAACGAAGGTTTGGGCTGGCGCTGGAATCCTGAGTTCACCATGCTGGAGTTTTACCAGGCCTATACGAACTATCGCGGCGTGATGGATCTTACGCAGAATCTGATTGAGCAAGCAGCCAAAGACGTGACTGGCGGAACCAAGACCAAGTGGAGAGATCAGGAAATTGAGTGGGCCGGTTCGAACTGGCGGCGCATGACCATGCGCGAGGCGATCATTCAGTACTGGCCGGAAGCCGCGGGCGCAAAGCCTGTGCTGGCCGATTTTGCCTCACACGATGGAGTCAAGAATATGGTAGAGCGATTCAACTCTGTGCACCAGCACATGGCTTACGATCCGAGCGCGCCGGTCGGCAAGACCGTCGCCGGGTTGTTCGAGGCGGTGGCCGAGGAACATCTCTCCCAGCCGACGATCATCTACGAATTTCCAACCGCCGTGTCACCGCTCTCCAAACAGAAGCCGGACGAGCCGGACTGGACAGAACGGTGGGAAATTTTTGCTGGACAGATGGAGATCGCCAATGGCTTCAGCGAGTTGAATGATCCCGAAGATCAGCGCAGACGCTTCGAGCAGCAGTTGAAAGAACGTCAGCGCGGAGATGAGGAAGCTCACCAGATGGATGAGGACTACATCCGGGCGCTCTCCTATGGGATGCCACCGGCCGGTGGCGTGGGCGTGGGCGTTGACCGGCTCTGCATGCTGCTCACCGACTCGCACACGATCCGCGATGTGATTCTGTTTCCCTTGTTGCGGCCGGAAAAAAGCTTAACCACCGAGGGCAGAGAGGACACCGAGGGAAATGCCTAAGCGGGTCGTTAACAGTGCTCGACTATGCACTAGAAGGGGTGCACCGCTCACTCTATACTTTCCTCTAGTTGGGTTCGGAAATGGCGGCGCTGCCGTAATGTCCCATTAGCCTCCTGGACATTGGGTCGGCAGCGCTTTGCTCTTTGCTCTTTGTTTTTGCCGCGTGGAAGGTCTATCGAACCACTACATTTTTGTCGTGCGTAGTCTTGCCGGGCGAAACCTTGCCGGGCGCCGTTTTTCCCTGCGAGGTTCGGGGCGCCTCATACGACGGCTGATCGGGACCGAAATTCGTACTCAGATAATCGACGAGCGCGTCGCGGTCGCTCGGATCGATCAGCGCTCCCCATTTTGTCATCTTGTCGACTTCCTTGGTCCATGCGCTTTTGCTCAGCCGCTGCTGCAGGATGATGCGCGCTTCATGACATTCGAGGCACGCCGTGGCGGCCTTCGCCTGCATGAGACCGGCGGGCAAGTCTTCCGTGGCTTTTGCCGAAGGCGGGACCGCCGATTGCCCCCAGAACGGCGGAACACAGGCAACAGCGATCCATGCGATCGTCGAGATCACGACCAGCAGACCGGGGAGTGCTCGTCGACTATGCGACACGGATTTTCACCCGATCCACGGCGTTATAAAGATAGCCACTGGGATTCCACTCCGGCGTGGCGGGCTGGATGCGTCCCTGGCTGTCGGTGGCACGGGACATGACAATGTACTCGCCACTTTTAGGCGTCTTCCAGTCATAGGTCCACAACCGCCATGCATAATGGGCCTGTTGGTGTCCGAGTTTGGCGGCACCCCAGGTTGTTCCGCCGTCGGTGGAGACCTCGACTTTCGCGATGTCCGCTTCGCCCGCCCAGGCCGTTCCGTGAATGGATACTTTGCTTCCGTTGACCTTAGCCCCTTCGCTGGGACCGGAGATCGCTGACTTCACATTCAGCGCGGTCATCACGTGCGTATCTTCAGGCTTCACCGCATCTCCCGGTTTTACGGGTTGGTTGGGGAAGCGATAGCCCGGGCTCATGAAATTGCCGTCAAACTCGTTTTCGAGCACTCTGATCTCGGTGAGCCATTTGCATGATGCGGCGCCAATCCAGCCCGGTACCAGAGCGCGCGCCGGAGATCCGTGATGCTTGGTCAACGCGGCTCCATTCATGTGTGTGGCGATAAGCGTGTCGGAATCGAGCGCTTTTTCCACGGGGATGCTGCGGACAAAGGGTGGAACTTTGCCAGGAACTTCATCGAGCCCGCGGAACATGACGTGCTTGCCCGTAGGCTTTACTCCCCCACGTTGCAATAGGTCGCGCAATCGGGGCCCGGAAAACCTCGCGGTGCTCACGGCACCTTTTCCCCACTGCACGCCGGGAACCTGTGGCCGATAGAGACTACGTCCGTTGCCGGCGCATTCCAGTGTATTCACCACTTCATGAGTCTCGATCTTCGAGAGCTCCGTCAGGCTCAGCGTGAGCGACTTCTCGACTTCTCCGCCAATCGTAAGTTTCCAGTTCTCTGGGTCAAGCTCGCTGGGCTCGTGCATGTGGTTGCGCACGAAGAAGTGAGGAACGGGCGTGATCCAAGTATCGAAATATTCGACAGGAGTCTCCAGATCCAGAAAGCGGTAAGAGCGAACAATCATGCCCTCCTCGCCCGGCACATCGATAGAGCGAGTCTCGCCTTCGGTCGATCCCAAAATCCAGGCGGACGGCAGTGCCCCTGCGGTGAGCATTGCTCCTGACATATGTTTCAGAAAATTGCGTCTGGAAGTCATAATGCGGCATCACTCGAGCGAGCACCTTCGCGCGTGTTCCGAGCACATTCCTAGGAACACCAAATTTATTTTGAATGTTACACCACCGGCCCGGAAAAGGAGAGAAGCCATAACCGGGCCGGCGGCAGCCTGAAGGAATTACCTCCCTCAGAACGTGTAGATGAGGTCGATCTGCTGACGCTTGAGCGTCGGTTCCTTGGCTCCAGGGGTCGAGATGGTTTTCGCCGTCGTCGCCGCATTGTTCTCAAGGTCCGAGTTGAGCGTGCGTCCAAACCACATCGTGTATTGCGCGGTGGTGTTTTTCTGCAGTTTCCACAAAGCGTAGAAGCGGTTCTGCAGAATGTTGGTGGGAGCCCTCTGGTCGCTTTCACCGAAGGAGGCAATAATTGCGTCCTGCTCGATGCGCCACCAGGAGTAGCCGATCTGTACATCGTTTTTGTTCTTGACCTGGCCCAAGCTGAACTCGGCACCATAAGCCTTGTTCTGCTTGCCAAACCCGGTGGCTTTTCCCTTTGTGTCCAAAGGAGCCGAAGCCGCGTTCAGGTTCTGCTCATACTCCAGCATCAGGTTCACCGGCAGACGCGGCAAACCTGTCTTGAACGTATTGTTCAAGATGAAGTCGGAGTACAAAAAGTGGGACAAGAAGTGCGGCGTGACCGACGTTCCCGCCGCGTTGGTGGTGACGAATGTGGCATTGGTCATGCCGTTGGGCGCCCACACGCAAGGTGGCACCGTCACGTAGCCGACAATCGCCTGGCAGCCCGGACCTTCTCCCGGAACCGGGCCTGACGGCGTGACCGTGATGACCCCTCCGGTGGTTGATGTGGTGCCCGTCGAAGTCGCTTGCACGGCAAAGGCCGAGGCTTGCAATAGTTGGTCCGCCAAATGCCAGTTCAGCAGCGTGTACGACGGAGTAGCCGTCCAGAACCCGAAATCCAGCTTGGCAGACACGCTTCCGCCGGTGGCGTATGAGTCAGGCGCCTTCGTCACTTCGTTGAGGATCAATTGCATGCCCTGAACGGTGAAGTTGCGGATTGGTCCGGCATGCGTGTCAAACGACAGCTTGGCGTCAAAGCCTTCGGGATTGATATCGGGATCGAAGGTCAGCGAGCTCCGTTGCCAGGGGAACGCGAACTTGCCTCCGGTCAGCGACAGCCACTTGTGTGCCACCGGGTTGTAGGTGATGTAGCCCCGATCCAAGGCAATCGTCTTGCGATCGAAAAAGTTGGTCAGGGTTTCATTGGTGGTGGCGGGGTCGGCGAGGGTGCCCGTAGCCAGATAAATGCCACCCACAAAGTCTTCGTTCAACTGACCCTCAAAGCCGAAACGCGCCCGTATCCGGGCCCGATTGCGGTCCGGTACCCCCTTCTGAAAGTAGTCCTCTCCCCGTACCCGCATGTCTCCAGAGAAGCGAAAACGTCCGAAGGCACTCTCCAGGGCTGAGACCCTCTTCTGCGCTTCCTGCCCGGAAGACACGCTGCTGGTGACAGTGGTCTTGACGTCTGCCACGTCACTGGAAAGTTTGGACACCGTACTCTGCTGTTGGTCTTCCGCAGCTTGCGCCGCGGCGGCCTTCTGTTGTGCCTCGGAAGCCGCCGACTGGGCCTGTTGAAGTTGCTGCTGCGATTGCTGTTGGGCTTGCTGCCAGGCCTGGGAGTTCTGCTGCAATTGTTGTGTCAGTTGCTGGATCTGCTGCTGTTGGGCGGCCAAGGCATCCTTCAACGCCTGGACATCCGCCGCGGTGACTGCGGGACTTGCAGACTGCGTTGCCGCCCTGTGCTTTTTCTTGGGGGCCGGTGCCGCCGAGCTGGTTTGTGCCCACACACCCGCTGTGGTGGCAGCCAGCGTCAGAGCTGTGAGTAAGAGGTTTTTAGCAGATTTCATGGAATGGCGTACTCTCCTTTTTGAGTTTTGTTGGACAACTGTTTTTAGCCGGGGAATTAAGGGACCTTACTTCTTCTAAGCCCATCAAAATTTAATACCTGCCTCGCCCTTCGGCGGGCAGTCCCAGAGACGACAACTCGCTGACTTGCTCCCCCACCTGCTTCCACCGTCACACTGTCGTGTCTGGCCTTTCGAGGGGCGCGCGAGACAAAGAATTCCCTACCCTGATGACAGGCGTATACCGGCCTGGACGGGCGCCTTGCGTCAGACCAACAGAAGGAAGAAAGGTCGATAGTTATGTTGTATCGCCACCAGTGTTACAGGACGGTTAACAAACCGTGAATACACGATGAAAGAGAAGCAATCCAAAGCGTTACCGGGAACCTGACGGGCGGTAAAAACACCGTGAAGCGACCTGCAAATATCTCCTCTGTTGGGTGTAGTCCAGTACGTCGATAGTTATAGTAGACATTTTATCCCCCAGGCGCGAAGTCCAGACCCTATCTGGCGGTCTTCTTTCCCTCCTGCAGCGTTCTACGTGGCGGGAGTCAGTCCCCACTTATGTTGCAAGTGGCGTTCCATGGATTTGAAAATCAGACCGTCGACAATGTATCCCAGAGCAATGATCAGAATCATGACGGCGATCACAGCATTCATGTTGCTTGTTTCTCGCCCCATCATGAGCACTTGTCCCAGTCCGAGGCTCACATAAAGCATTTCAGCCGTGATCAGGGAGCGCCAGGCAAAGGCCCAGCCCTGTTTCAATCCCGAGACGATAAAGGGTAGGCTGGCGGGCAACAGCACATGCCAGAACAGTTGGAATCCGCGAGCCCCGAGGTTGCGACCCGCCATGCCGTAGATCTTGGGCATCTGCTTGCGCCCGTCTTCCATGGCCAAAGTGACCGACAGCAGCGATCCCATGATCACCACAAAGAGAATGGCATTTTGGTTGAGGCCGAACCACAACAGCGCCAGAGGCCACCAGCAAATGCTGGGCAAGCTCTGCAGACTCACCAGCAGTCCGCCCATAGTTTCTTCGAGAAACTTATTACTGGCTACGCCTAGCCCCAGAATCATGCCGGCCACGACAGAAATCGCGTAACCGATCAACACCCGACGCATACTGACGGCGATGGCAATCCAGTAGCTATGGTCAGAAAAACCGTAATAGAGCTCCTGCGCCACTCCCCAGGGCGTCGGAAATAAGTACGGTGGCCAGATTTTGAGCTGTGCCAGAAGTGCCCATAGGCCGAGCAGACAAGTGTAGAAGATGACGAGTCGGGCCGCGCGCTTCATGGCTCCGCTCCCGGTACCACGTGCGGCTTCACTCCCACGCTGTACTCAACCTCCAGCGAGCGATTTATCTCTTCCCGCAGTTCGTCGAGTATCGCGCGGGCCGCGTGGGCGACGTGGACATCTTCCAATACTCGAGGCCGGGGCAGATCGATCGGGAACTCCCGCTTCACTCGACCCGGGCGGAAAGTCAGAAGAACCACGCGATCGCCGAGCCGAATGGCCTCGCGGACGTTATGGGTGACGAAAATGATGGTCCGCCCGGTCTCCGCCCATATGCGTTCCAGTTCATCGTGCAGCAGATCTCGCGTCTGCGCGTCGAGCGCGGCGAAGGGCTCGTCCATCAGCAGTACATCCGGCTCTGTCGCTAGAGCCCGAGCCAGGGCTACGCGTTGGCGCATGCCGCCGGAAAGCTGGTGAATGTAACTATCTTTGAATTGCGAGAGATGCACGAGGCGCAAATAGTAACGGGTCTTCTCTTCCCTCCCCGCCTTGCTGACGCCCTTCATCTTCGTTCCGAACTCCACATTCTGCCCAACTGTGAGCCAAGGAAAAAGGCCCAGTTCCTGGAAAATCAGGATGCGGTCCGTGCCAGCTCCCTCGACCGGCTTGCCGTCAACAAGTATTTGACCCGAAGTTTGTTGGTGCAGTCCGGCAATCAGATGCAACAGCGTGGACTTGCCGCATCCGGAAGGCCCCACAACGCAGAGAAACTCGCCAGGCTTAACCTCCAGGTTGATGTGGTCAAGCGCCAAAAGCCGCTCCCCGCTCTCGGTCCGGTAGCTGAGGCATATTTCGCTCAAGCCGACCTTGGCGATCTCGGGCGAGACCTGCCCCAGCGTGTGGCCGACCGAAGCGGGCCGAAACTTGCTTCGCGGGCCGGCGGCACGTGCCGGACTGCGGTGGTCGACGGGTATGGGAATTGGCACGGCTGCGTTTTGTAGATTGGAGCTCATTGGATTCCTTTTCGCTTGGTCTCCGCCAAAACCTGATTCAGCAAGGTCAGGTCGTAGAGGCGGGACAGGTCGGGCATCTGTCGTCCCAAAAATCCCGCATCAAATGACGACTTGGCGGCCGTCATCAAAGAAGACCGCAAAGGGTCGTAGGTAACTTCGAAGCGAGCAAAAGCCTCGTCCAATTCTGTGGACGGAAGTGCTTTGCCAGTCTCCGCTTGCACCTGGAGGTTCAATATCTTCTTGGCCTCCGCCAGATGCCCGTTGATCCACTGGGTAAGCTCCACATGGGCACGAAGCCACTTCTTCACCAGTTCCGGGTTGTCAGCGAGGAACTTCGTGCTCGCGATCAGATGGCAGGTGATGAACTGTCCTTGGGGCCACAAGTCTCGTTCATCGAGAAACAGTCGCCCGTTCCCTTCCCTGATCAAGCGTGTGGCCCAGGGCTCCGGCGCCCAGGCGGCATCCAACTCCTTTTTCAGAAACAGCGTTAGCTGATCCGGATTGGCCATCGGAATCACTTGCACATCGCCGCCCTTGTCGATCGACTTCATGCCATGCGCCAGCAGCCAGGCACGCAGTGCGACGTCCTGCGTATTTCCCTGTTGAGGCGAGGCGACTTTCCTGCCGTGAAAGTCTTCCGCCTTCTCAATACCGGAATCCCTGCGGACCACCAAGGAGGCGCCACCGCTCGTCGCCCCGGCAATAATGCGCAATGCTTCACCATTAGACCGAACATAGCCCTGAATGGCCGGATTCGGACCGATGTAGGTCATGTCGATGGCCCCGGCAAAAAGCGCTTCAATCGCGGCCGGTCCGGCGTTGAACGTCTTCCACTCGATCTTCACGCCCGGCCCCAGGGCTCTCTCAAAAAAACCATTGGCCTTTCCCACCATGGCCTGCGAATGCGTTAGGTTGGGAAACGCGCCCACGCGAATCGTGTTTGCAGTTCGCTGCCCCCAAACCGGGAGACCGACCTGAAGGCACATCGTCAGCCACAGCATCGCCTTGATCGCGAGTTGCTTATTCACTCTTCGATCCCCCCACGACCATGGAAAGAACACTGGCGGCAGATTTTCTCCTGCGTTTGCCGCCCTTGGCGGACCGCGGTTCTGGACCTGAAATCAGATCCGCCAGGGTGGTGTGTTCCAGTATGTGGGCCGCTGCATCGCGCACATCGAGGAAAACCTGGTAGAGCGCGCGGTGCGGAATATCGCGGTCAATCAGCACGCGCAACTGATCAGCGTCACCGAACGGGGCCAAAGGCCCGTCAATCAGCCGTATGATTTCGCTCAGGTGAATGTCCGCCGGATCGCGGCGCAACTGGTAGCCGCCCTTGGCACCGCGCACGCTCTCGACAATACGAGCGTTCTTGAGTTCGAGCAGGATCAATTCCAGGAACTTCTCCGGAAGATTTTCTTCATACGCGATGTCCCGGATCCTGATCGCACCCTGCTGATATTTGCGGGCGAGCATCATCATCGCCTGCAGTGCATACAGTCCTTTTTGCGAGATCTTCATGTTCTTGGCCGATTATCCTATAAACTCTATTTAACTAATAGAGTTTATTAAAGTAAGGGACAATGCAACTTTCGTGCCATTCCTCCAAGCTGCTGCGGCACAAATAAACAGATTGTATTGAGTGCTTTGCGAGAACCGGAGGTGAGATTCCGCTCAGCAAGAGTGCATTTACTTGCAGCTTGGGATCACTGCGTTCCCCTGTGTGCAGCCAAGGTGAACCAAGGATGAAGAAGGTCGCGCAGCAGTCAGGACTGCAGGCGTAGAACCTGCACCGTGATATTGTCCGGCCCACCTCGCGCGAGCGCCATACTCACCAATGCGGCGCAAGACTCTGACGGGCCGTTGCTCTTGATCACGGTTTCGAGTTCTTGTTCGCTCACCAGGCTCCACAGGCCGTCGGTGCAGAGCACCAGGGCATCTCCGTCCTCCAGGTTGAGGTCCGCTTCGCCACCGTCCGCCAAGGACCCCTCGCCCACTCCAAGAGCCGCGGTCAGGATATGGCGCTGGGGGTGAGTCTCAGCGTCCTCGGAACGGACAATGCCGCTCGCCACTAATCTGCCGACGTAGGAATGATCCCGAGTGAGTTGTGAAATCCCGGTCCTGCGCACCAGGTAAAGGCGACTGTCGCCGATGTGCGCGAAATAAACTTGGCGGCCTCGCAGGACGAAGGCGGTACAGGTTGTGCCCATCCCGTAAAACTGCGGATGCTGCTCAGCATAGTTTTGGATGCGTTCGTGGGCGGCCGAGAAGGCTCGAAGCAGAGCTGCCTGAGGAGTATCGCGGAAGGCCTGGTCATAGACTTCGCGGACAGTTTGGACTGCCAGACGGCTCGCTTCTAGGCCGCCTTCGTATCCGCCCATGCCATCGGCAACTATGGCCAACCGGCCCTTACGCTCGAACTCCTCGTCGCTGGCGGGCTCCCAATAGAGGTAAGAGTCTTCATTGTCTCCACGCTGGCGACCGATGTCGGTCAGGCTAGCCACTGCAATGCCGGGTCTTGCATTCATTAATTATTAGCGCGCCGCAATTATTAGCGCGCCGCGCTGCGAGAATATTACACATCCATCCGAAAGTCTTCCAGAAAACCACTAGCTTGTTCTGGTCTGCCATTGAACAGCCCCGTTGCGCACGGCTCATTATAGTCAGGCCCAGCGGTCAGGCCCAGGTCGGACGGAAATGACAGTGCTGTCCATCCTATCGAAGGCTAGCGGTGCCCCCTCAGGTCAAGGACTCACCTTCCGGTTGGTGAGAATGGATTTTCCACCACTGCGTGCCAGCAGATACCGAGACTCACCCCGCAACTCCTTGGGATCGTCTTCGGAACTCCATAGAAATACCGTGGCAGGTCCACTCCACAGAGCAGCAAGAGAATCGGCGGTTTCAAATACCTGGGGAGCATCCGGGAATTTCGAGCCATACCAGAGATTCCCACTCGGCTCGTGCAGAACCCGCAAGGGAATCCCGGTGTAGAAATTCAGGGACGATGCCTCATGGTATTCGCCGTCCACCACCAGGATGTCTCCCGGACGGTAGTGTTGCTCAATGGCCACGGCGAGCCGACGGGACGACAAAATAGGCGAGAAGGTTACGAATGCCGAGTGAACGCAGGCCAACAGCCCGACCATCATCAAGGCCAATGCCATATTTCCCTGCCCCGGGCGTCCGCGCTTCCTTAGAAAGTAGTTCGACCCTGCCCCCAAGAACATGGAGACAACCGCCCCCAGCAGCGGGACTCGAAAAGCTCCCATGGCCTCAGGGGTCAGATCAAGAAAGTGGCCAAGAGAAAGGTCATATTCCTGGGGATGTTTCTTCAGCAAGTCGGCCAAGTCCGTTCCCGGGGCTGGGGCTCGCGAAGAAAACAGAAATGCCAGTCCTATGACAGAAGCAATCGCGACCATCACGAGGAAAACCAGGGAAGAAGTTCTGCCTGCGCGCCGCTCGGCCGAATCTGACGCAGACTCCGACTCTTTTGCCAACCATCCTCCAATGAGAAGCGCCACGCCCGGCACAGCCGGAATGGTGTAATACTCCTGGCGGGTCGAGAAGCTGAAAAATACGACAATCACCAAAACCCAGAGTGCGAACAGCAGATTGGCTCCTTGCTGCGTGTTGGATGCGCCGCTCAGTCCACGCCACTTTCTCGGAATCTCGCGAACCGCCTGCGGGAGAAAAATGCACCATGGCATGAGCCAGAGAATCAACAAACCCCAGAAAATAAATAGCGGAACCGTGTCGTAACCCGGAGGCACCCTTTTGTTTACGTATCGCAGGAACTGTTCATTTACGAAGTAAAACCAAAGAAAACCGCGCACCGGCCCCTGCGAGGGGTTTCGCAGTGCCGCCAGAATGTGCCAGGGCGCCGCAATCAGTAGAAAAACGATACTGCTCGAGACCAGCCGAAGCTTGAGCAAACGGGCCCGGTCGCCCGTGAGCAGTAAATACAGGACAACAGTCGATATGGGGAACACAAGCCCGATGAGGCTCTTTGTCAGGACATTCAAAGCGCAGGTGGCGGCAAATCCCCAGCAAGCTAGCCTTGACGGTGGTTCTTCTTCGAAAGATTGAAGAAAGAAAGAGAAGCCCAAAGTGAGCCACAGGCCGACCATGACATCCGGAATCTGAAACCGCGTGAAAATGTAAGGACCTACACACGTGCCTAGCGCCACCGCGGAATAGAGTCCGCCAGTTTCGCCGTAGGCGCGTTTCCCCACGCTGTAGGTTGCGAGCAGCAGGGCCAAAACGGTCAGCATCAAGGGCAGACGCGTACTCCAGTCGCTGAGGCCGAATAGTTTGTAGCTTGCCGCTACGCTCCAATACATGAGAGGAGCCTTCTCCAGGTAGCGGACCCCGTCGGTATAGAGCGTTACCCAATCATGACGCAACACCATTTCCCGCGCCGCTTCAGCGTGGACTGTATCGACATCATCCAGGAGGGCCGGAGTGAACATGGCCGCGGCGTAGATTGCAGCCCACAGCAGAATGATGATTAGAACGGAAGCAATGCGAATGGATTTCCGGTGAGTGGACGGCGACGGGGGGAAATTACGCGCGAGGCCTCGGTGCCACGAAGCAGCGGACAAGTTCATGCCATATTCCGAACACAATTATACGGGACTGCGTTGCGCAATTTTGGCGCTGTCGACTAGGACATGGCGTCTGCGTTTGTCAAACTAAATTCTGCTGTGGGGGACCGAAGGTTGGGCTACACAGGGGGTTTTTTTCCGTCGCGCTGGATGGTGCCCGGAGGGGCAATTGGCCCCAGCGGATTTTAGGTTGTCCTCGTGGAAGCCGCCTTTTCGTGTGGTTTCTTTTTCTTCCGTAGCTCGGCGAGTTTGGCGTCAGCCTCGCGGCTTGCTTTTTCGTAGAGAGAGACATTATGGAAAAGGTCCAAACCACCAATCCCTGCGCAGCATCGAAAAAGCTATAGTCCAAATTCTCTTTGATCCACCGCACCAGAGGCGCTTTGTGGTGCTCATCTAGAGCACGACAAAGCCTCGTCAACCAGGATCGTCAACTTCGCCGAATCCATTTCTTTATTGACTTGTTCTGCAATGGTTCGCCGCTGTTGATCTGTAGATTGCGGGGCCATAAGCGGGGCCTCCATTACTGCCACGAACCAAGCCACCTTGCAGTCAAAACCGTGGCTGCGCAGTAATGCTCATTCACACACTTCGGTGTACTACTCACTACTTTTCTCAGGTTTCGCTTGACGTACTATTTCCGTGTCCGCTCGCGAGGGCCGCAATGCTTCGTAAGGGGCCTCGGAGTTCCTCACGCAAAGCGGTATGGGTCGAAGGGCAGAGTGTCAAGGGATGGGGTTGCTCTCAATGTGCTTGGGTATTTCACCCTTCTGGCCCACCCACTGGCGAATCACTCGATGAAATGAAACGGAATTTTCAGGCGCGGTGCGACCAAGAGTTTGCACTGCAGGTTTGCGCTGCTCACCCCAGAGCCAAGAGCGCAAACTCTTGAAAAATTCAAACCACATGGGGATCGAACCCGCGACATCCAGCTTGGGAACTACCGGCAATGCCTCGTTGCACGCAGAATCAAGCACTTGGAGCGGGTCACGCAGGGCAGAATGTGGCCTAGCGGCACTGGTTGAACACACCATTGAACACAACTTTTTCCCTCAGGCTGTTTCCGCGACCGTTCAGAGACGTGAGCGTCGTGGGCTTTTCAAGGAAATCTCCTCACCCCACCACTGCTTTCGTCGGTCCCTCTGATGGCTTCGACTTTCGCAGGTTCCGGTTTCTTTCTGTCGAGAGCGGACTTGACTCCATGAACGTAGACGGCTTGCTCCAGCTGGGTCATGAGAGTTTGAAGATTCTGCTGGCCGGTGTCCAAGATCTTGCGCAGTTCCGCGCCCGCCCTCATAGCTTGCTCATACGAATCCCGAGCTTTGGTGAGAAGCGGAAGCTGTTCAATGAACGCAGTAGCGTTCCTGGTGAACTCGTTCAGCGCTTCTGTGTACGTCGTCATGGTTGGTAACGACGATGACTGATGGTGGCCTTCGGCAAGAACCTTCTGGGGACCAACTGCGGTATCCCGTTTTTCGAGCCGGCTGGCCGTTAAAGACTCAATCAGCGCGTCGCCGAGCGATTCCAACGTCTGCTTCGAGTCGGACTCTTGCTGTGCGCCCATAGCATCATCCTTTTTCCACATTGCTTCACTCCTTTTGCCGGGACTGTACGTGTACGACACAGTGGAATCTTCACTCCTGGCTGCGCGGCGGTAGGTGGCATTATGAACTTGCTGGCCAGGAAGATCAAACTTCACTGCGCGCAAGGCACAGAGCCCGATGCGGTGTGGGGGTTTGTCACAACAGTCACGCACGACGCGCTGGCGGCGAGAACAGGAGGCCGGAACACCGCCCAATTCCTGAATAGGACTTTAAGCTGTGGGCTTTTCTCTAGCTGCCATTTGCTCTAGTAATTGCAAGGCCCGGAGCGCATCGTTCAGAGCATAGTGTTCTTCATCTGACGGATGGGCTACTATTTCTTCGGCTCTATCGACGATCGCCCGGTGCGCATCCGCAATCCGCTCGTACAACTTGCTATGGTCGAGTTCGAGCATTGCGCATTCAAAGAGGTCTTTCCACGTAGAACTGAAGGAGGTACCAATCGGAATGACGTTATTCATCTGAGCCATAAAATGCCTACTCTTTTCGGATAGCTTTAGAGTAACCAAGTCGGGGCAAATTGTCGGTGCGTCAGCGCACTTTAGATCTGGTTTGTCGACACGAGCCCTGTGGATTTCAAGTTGCACCACTGCCCAACCTTGCTTCCGGGTGCGGCACCCACCTGCTGCAATCTCGCGTATTCCACCTTTGGCCTCTTTTGAGCAGACGGCTGCCGCGATCGGCGTCTTTCCAGAGTGTCAGCGCCCGCCCCGCCCGGCGTCGGCATCGGGCGTTTGATCGGCTAACAAGTTTTGTGGATGGCGAAGGCGCAAGATTCCGCCATGTCCCCTGGCTTCCAGAGGAGGTGTTGGACATTCTTGATATGATCGC
>Ga0137418_10000483_pt1 | contig 35493 bp, 24 predicted proteins | sample CZODoug3_1_2_16f_FD_122242 | JGI IMG/M metagenome (GOLD analysis project Ga0137418, IMG submission 122242) | Vadose zone soil fungal communities from Angelo Coast Range Reserve, California, USA - CZODoug3_1_2_16fungal (Hybrid Assembly) | ecosystem: Environmental > Terrestrial > Soil > Vadose... | reverse complement strand
TCCCCGGAGGCGCGGGAAGAGTTTGAAGAGCACTATTTTGATTGTCATGAGTGCGCGGTAGATGTGGGCGCCGGGGCAGCGTTTGTGGAGCAAAGTAAGATTGTGTTGGCCGAGCGGGAGGAACCAGTGTTGGCGTCACAACTCCCTCCTCAGCCGTCGCCATGGTGGGCTTGGTTCCGTCCAGCGCTGGTTCTGCCAGTGCTAGCAATGCTCCTGGCGGTGGTGACATACCAAAATTTGGTTTCCGTACCACGATTGCTGGAAGCAGCGAATCATCCGCGTGAACTACCTTGGACGACGGTGAATATCGGCACCCTTGGCTCGGACGGTGCGGTAATTCCGGTGCGGTCAGGAGAAGGTTTCGTACTGCTGCTGAGGATTCCACTCCAGCGTGGCTACACGAGCTACACGGCGGATCTATACGATCCGAACCAGATATTAGAGTGGACCGTAACGCTCCCGGTAACCATGGCGCGTGATGCTTCCGCTCGCGACCAGAGGGCCGTGCAGGTGCCAGGGGCCAAGCGCAAGTCCGGGACTTATTCGGTCGTTGTGCGGGGAGCGACCGAGGGCGGGGGCAGCGAGGAAGTTGGACGCGGATCGTTTGAATTACAGGTGCAGTAGCGAGTGATTCCCGTGGACAGCGCTGCGTCAACTTCGGCGCCTAACGCATGGTGTTTGGCGCCAGGGACACCTTACGTACGGTAATTCGCTCAAGCGCTCAAAACGTGTTCCAGGGAAGCCTCTCCCGAATTCGGGTTCTCGTACACTCTCGGCGTGTCCACCATTTCAACCCCGACCTTGATTTCCGTTCAACATCTGAAGGCTTTGCGAGAAGACTCGTCGCGCTGGAGAATGATAAAGTAGCGCCGACGGTGACTCCTTTAAGTTCTTTGGCGGGATCGTCTGAGCATCGATTGTGGCCAGGGCACGCAGGACTTCCCTGCCGATCTGAGCTGTTCCCTATGCGGTTTACCACGACCTTTCGGCTCACGGAAGCTTGCCTCTTCCGTAATACTTGCGCATCCAACGGGCAGAGCGAAGCCGAAGTACGGGCTTTATGAGCAAGGGCACACTGGAAATGCGATCGGCCAGATTTCCGATCAGGGACGCGATTTCCGAGCATACGGAGAGTCTTAATGACGCAGGAAGAAATACGGCTATCGGAATCCGGGGCGCGCAAGAAGCATTGGAAGCGCTGGGGTCCCTACTTGAGCGAGCGCGCCTGGGGAACGGTGCGCGAAGATTACAGTCCCTATGGGACCGCGTGGGAAAGCCTCCCGCACGATCATGCGCGGTCACGGGCATATCGCTGGAACGAAGACGGTTTGGCCGGGATCAGCGACCGCAAGCAGACGATGTGCTTCGCCGTCGCCCTCTGGAATGAGCGCGATCCGATTCTGAAAGAGCGACTCTTTGGACTGACGGGCCACGAAGGCAATCACGGCGAGGATGTGAAGGAATACTACTTTTACCTCGACAGCACGCCCACGCACTCCTACATGAAGTACTTGTACAAGTATCCGCAGGCTGAGTTTCCTTACGGCAAACTGGTCGAGGAGAACAAGCGGCGCGGAAAGCTCGACCCGGAATTCGAACTGATGGATACGGGAGTATTCGAGGATGACCGCTACTTCGATGTGCTGGTGGAATACGCCAAGGCCGACACCGAGGACATTCTCATCAAGATCTCGATCTCCAATCGCGGCCCGGAAGCTGCGAACCTCCGACTATTGCCGACGATTTGGTTCCGGAACACGTGGTCGTGGGGGCGGAGTACGGATCGTCCGGAATTACGCCAAGCAAAGTTGTCGCCGAATCCCGTCATTGAATTGAATCGTCCCGGCAACCGGTGGCTGCATTGCGAGGGGCGCGCAGAATTGCTTTTTACCGAAAACGATACGAATACCCAGCGTTTGTTCGGCGTTGCCAGCGCCGGCGCTTACGTTAAGGACGGCATTAACGATTACATCGTGCACGGCAGAGAGGACGCCGTGAATCCGAAGAAAACCGGGACCAAGGCGGCGCTTCACTACCAACTCACGGTGGGTGCCGGCGAAACTAGCGTCGTGCGGCTGCGGCTGGCCGATTCGGATTTCCAGAAGCAGGGTGCCTTCGCCGATTTTGATCCTATCTTCGCGCGTCGCCAACGCGAAGCGGACGAGTTCTATGCCACAGTGATTCCCGAAGATCTTTCGGCCGACGCCAAGAACGTCATGAGGCAAGGGTTTGGCGGCATGCTTTGGTCGAAACAGTTCTATCACTACGTGGTGAAGGACTGGCTGGAGGGCGACCCCGGAAACCCTGCACCACCGGAGCAACGGTGGAACGGCCGCAACCATGAGTGGATGCATCTTTACAACGCGGATGTGATTTCCATGCCCGACAAGTGGGAGTATCCCTGGTACGCGGCGTGGGACCTGGCGTTTCACTGCATCCCGTTGGCGCTGGTGGATTCGGAGTTCGCTAAGGAGCAGCTCACGTTGATGCTGCGCGAGTGGTATATGCATCCGAACGGGCAGATCCCGGCCTACGAGTGGGCTTTTGGCGACGTGAATCCACCGGTCCACGCATGGGCCGCCTGGCGCGTATACAAGATTGACAAGAAGCGGACGGGCAAGGGAGATCGCGAGTTCCTGATGCGCGTGTTTCATAAGCTGCTGCTGAACTTTACGTGGTGGGTGAACCGCAAAGATGCTGAGGGGATGAACATTTTCCAAGGCGGATTTCTCGGCTTGGACAACATTGGCGTATTCGATCGCAGCGCGCCCCTGCCAACGGGCGGGTACCTTGAGCAATCCGACGGAACCAGTTGGATGGCCATGTACACGCTGAACCTGCTGGCGATTGCGCTTGAGTTAGCGGCGGAAGAGCCTGCCTATGAAGACGTCGCCAGCAAGTTCTGGGAACACTTCATCTACATCGCTCATGCCATGAGCCATCGCGGACATAACGGAATGGGACTGTGGAACGAGGAGGACGGCTTCTTCTATGACGTGCTCAAGCTGCCCGATGGCACCCACTTCCCCATGAAAATCCGGTCGATGGTGGGGCTGATCCCTCTGTTCGCGGTGGAGACGCTGGAGCCAGAAGTGCTGGATAAGCTGCCGGACTTCAAGCGCAGACTGGAATGGTTTATCGCAAATCGTCCCGACCTGACAGAGAACATTGCCAGTATGAGCACGGAGGGGATGGGCGAGCGGCGGCTCCTCTCGATCGCGGACGAGCAGCAATTGCGCAGCATTCTTAAGTTCATGCTTGACGAGAAGGAATTCTTGTCTCCTCACGGCATTCGGGCGCTGTCCCAATTCCATCGCGACCATCCTTATCAACTCACGGCCGGGAATATGGATTACCGCGTGGACTACGAACCGGGGGAGTCGTCGACCGGCGTGTTCGGCGGAAATTCCAATTGGCGCGGGCCGATCTGGTTTCCGGTGAACTACCTGCTAGTGGAGTCGCTGCAAAAGTTCCATCACTACCTGGGGGAAGAATTCAAGGTGGAGTTTCCAACGGGTTCGGGAACCATGCTGACGCTTTGGGAAGTCGCAGGAGAGCTGTCGCGCCGGATGACGAGCATCTTCCTGCAGGACGGAAAGGGACGACGGCCCGCGTTTGGAAGCGTGGAAAAATTCCAAAGCGACCCACACTGGCGCGATCTGGTGCTGTTTCACGAATACTTTCACGGCGATTCCGGAGCCGGGGTGGGCGCCAGCCATCAGACGGGATGGACCGGCGTGGTGACGAAGCTGATACAACAGAGCGGCGAGTCACGCGAGCGCCAGAAAAAGGAGCCGGCGGGAGACACGGTGGCTGCATACTGAACCGTCCCGGGTCTTTATCGGCAGAGCGTGATCGGCAGAGCATGACCCGTAGGGCATGACCCGTAGAGCGTGGCAAAATGAAAGGGCTAATTCGAGCCGGTTGCGGTTAAAATCGTAGCCCATGCCGGAACTTAAGATTCTCGTCTCGCGCGAACAAATCGCGCAACGCGTAGCTGAAATGGGCGCGCAGATCAGCAAGGATTTTGCGGGCGAGCCTGTAATTCTGGTGGGCGTGCTCAAGGGCGCGACCATTTTTCTAAGCGATCTCGCGCGACATATCGATCTCGATTGCACTTTCGACTTCATTGGCGTCTCCAGCTATGGGGCGCGGCCCACGCCGGATCAGGAATTGCTTGGCGGCTGGGATTCGACGGGCGACGTGCGCGTCACCAAAGATGTGGATTCCTCGCTGGCAGGCAAGAACGTGATTCTTGTGGAAGATATTCTGGACACTGGTTTGACGCTGACGCGGTTGCGCCAAATCTTACTCGGGCACAAGCCTAAAACTTTTCGCATCGCTTCCCTGCTGGACAAACCTTCGCGGCGGAAAATGCCGATCACCGGTGACTATGTGGGCTTCGCCATTCCGGACGAATTCGTCGTGGGCTACGGCCTCGATCATGCTGAGCGGTATCGCAATCTGCCAGACGTTTGCACGCTGGTCCCGTAGATTTCACTGTACTCGCAAGTATTTTCTCTGGGCCGGCGGAGTCTCGCCATCGCAGCAGCCAAGAGCGCGCTTCTGCCGCAACGACGTACCGAACTCCACAACGTCGCATCAAAGTTCTGGGCGCAGTGCTCGCGATTGCGGCTGCTATCATAGAGGGCTGTGACTGCGACCATAATGCAATCTGGAACCGTGCCGCCGGTGGAGCGGCTGCTGCTCGAGGTGTCGGACGTGGTCAACACCACGCTCGACCTCGACACCACGCTACGCCGAGTGGCGGAAGTGGTGCGCAAGATTGTGGATTTTGAGATTTTTGCGATTCTGCTGCTGAACGAGAAAAACCAGGAGCTCTACATCAAGTTTTCCATGGGCTATTTGCCCGAGGTGGCGGAGCGGGCCCGGGTGCGAATGGGCGAAGGCGTGACGGGCCTGGCGGCGGAGCGGCGCGAAGCGGTTCTCATCAACGACACCGCCACCGACACACAGTACATCGAGGCGATGCCGAACGTGCGATCGGAGCTGGCGCTGCCCCTCCTCGTAAAAAACAAGGTGATTGGTGTGATTGATATTGAATCGCCGCAGCCCAATCATTTCACCGAGGAACACAAACAGATTTTGACGCTGATCGCTTCGCGGGTGGCGGTGCACATTGAAAATGCCCGGCTCTATACGCGCACCAGCCGCCAGGCGAAGACTCTGTTGCTGCTGAACGAAATTGCACGCGAACTGACGTCGATTCTGAATCTGGATGACGTGCTCAAGCGCGTGGGTGAACTCCTGAACCGCGTCTTGGATTATCAAATGTTCAGCGTTTTGCTGGTCGATCCAACGGGCGAGAAATTGCAGCACCGCTTCGCGCTGCGTTTCCAGGAGAATGTTCAGCTCAAGCATGATGTGCCCATGGGCCGCGGCCTCGTCGGCATCGCGGCGCAGACGGGAGAAGCGGTGCTTGCGCCCGATGTGAAGAAGGATTCGCGCTATTTTCTGCTAAATCCAGAGACGCGTTCGGAGCTGGCGGTGCCACTCATCTACAAAGAGCGCGTGATTGGCGTGCTGGATCTTGAACACGTGAAGAAGAATTTTTTCAATGAGGAACATAAGCGCACAGTCACTACCCTAGCTGCTCAGATCGCCATCGCCATTGAGAATGCGCGGCTGTATCAGGAGATTGCACGGCAAGAGAAGCGGCTGGAGCGCGATTTGGCGCTGGCGCGGGAATTGCAATTCCGGCTGCTGCCGCCTGCATTGCCGAAGCTGGCGAATCTGGAAGTGGCGGCGAAGTCGATTTCTGCGCGGCAGATTGGCGGGGATTTCTACGACTTCCTGAACTACTCGGCGGGGCGGACGGCATTTGTAATTGGGGACGTGAGCGGCAAGGGCGCACCGGCTGCGATTTACGCGGCGCTGGTGAGCGGAATTCTGCGCTCCCATGCGCCGATGGAACCGGGCGCCGCGGAAATGCTTTCAGCGATCAACCTGTCTTTGGCCGAGAGACGCATTGAGGCGCAGTTTGTGTCGATTATTTGCGCTGTGTGGGACGACCAGCGGCGGACGCTGCTGCTGGCGAACTCGGGACTGCCGCGACCGGTATTCTGCCGCGACGGGAATGTGCAGATTATTGAGGCAACGGGCCTCCCGCTCGGGCTGTTTGAAGAGGCAGACTACGACGAGTTTACGTTTCAGGCTAAGGTCGGCGACCTGTTTGTCTTCTTCAGCGACGGCATTCTGGATGCAACGGGCCGGAAGGGCGAGCTGTTCGGGCGTGAAGGGGTGGAAGCAATCATTGCCAAATCCGGAGATAAGTCCGCTGCCCAGGTGGTGGAGGCGATCACGGCGGCTGTCGAGGCATACTCCTCCCCTGGGGATGCTTTCGACGATGAGACGGTGGTGGTTCTTAAAGTGAAAGATAGCGCCAAAAAGAAATGACGCGTCCTTCCGGAAGAGAAAACCTTCGTCCCCCGGGATTTGCCTATCGCGACCGCGCAATGCACTGCGAAGAGAAAGATCTTCGTCGCCTGGTGAAGTCTTACGGCACTCCACTCTACGTATATTCGGCGAAAACGCTGCGGGAGCGAACCGGCGTTCTGGATGCAGCGTTTGCTGGCTTCCCGCACACTTTATGTTACGCGGTGAAAGCGAATTCCAACCTTAGTTTGCTCCATCTATTTGCGCAGCTTGGCTGCGGTTTTGACGTGGTATCGGGCGGAGAGTTAGAGCGAGTGCTGCGGGCTGCGCCGGGAGCTGCGAAGAGAGTTGTGTTCTCCGGCGTGGGTAAGACTCGCGAGGAAATTGAGCTGGGGCTGCGCAGCGGGATTCTTCTCTTCAATGTGGAAAGTTCGGCTGAGTTGGAGGTGCTGTTCGAGTGCGCGGTGCGGCTGCGGAAAATGGCGCGAGTGGCGGTGCGGGTGAATCCCGACGTGGATGCGAAGACGCATCCTTATATCTCGACAGGACTGCGAAAGCACAAATTTGGGATTGCGATTGAAGAAGCAGCAGCGCTCTATTCACAGGTGGCGCGGCAGAAATTTGCGCAAGCCGCAGGCGTCAGCGTTCATATTGGATCGCAGATCACGTCTGTAGCGCCCTTTGGCGAGGCTATGCAGCGCGTGGCGGCGCTGGTAAAGCGGCTGAAGACATCGGGACATGACATCCGCTATGTGGATGCGGGCGGCGGGTTAGGGATTGCGTATCAGGGGAAACAGCCTGAGTTTGCGGCCCAGGCCCGGAGGTATGCGGAGGCAGTGCTCAAGCCTCTGCGGAGGCTGGGCGTGCACCTTTTGCTGGAACCCGGGCGAGTGCTGGTTGGGCCGAGTGGGGTGCTGCTCACATCCGTTATTTACAACAAGACGAATCGCGGGAAGCGCTTCGTGATTGTGGATGCTGGGATGAATGACTTGCTGCGACCTTCTCTATACGGGGCCGAGCATGAGATTGTGCCTGTGTTGCAGGATCGATCGCGGAAGAGAACGACCGTGGATGTGGTAGGACCGGTGTGCGAGTCGGGAGATTTTCTGGCGCGCGATCGGGAGCTGGCTGCGGTTCGGGAAGGCGAACTTCTGGCTGTCCTGGATGCCGGAGCTTATGGGACGGTGCTGGGTTCGAATTACAACACGCGGCCACGTCCGGCTGAAGTTTTGGTGGATGGGGCGCGGGTGAAAGTGATTCGGCGACGGGAGACGTTTGAGGAGATGGTGGGGGCGGAGAGCTAGCCGCACGTTGTAACCTTACCTGAGCGGCTAACACCTCTATTTCAACGGGCTGTTTTTGCAGGACTAGCGCTGCTCCACCCAAGAGCAAGACATTTCGTGCCTCTGTGACCTCGCTTTACATCGCATGTGCGGGCACGCCCTTGCCGCCATCGTCTTTTGACTCTTAAGCCACACCCCTCGTCCTTACAGTAATGGTTACGGTAACGCCACGTTTGAGCCACGGACTAGCACGTTCGAACCGTTGTTGAACCTTGGTTCTCTTGCTAACTTCAGGACAACGAACTACCTCACCCCCGCGGTGGTCGTTAATAGGGGGAGTTATGAAAGCTCTCAGCCTGATGTACGTCGCCGTAGGATTTGCCGTAGCACGCTGGATTTTCCAGCGGAAACCGGAACCGTTACTGGTAACGGACCCTGTACAAAGATTTCGCACCTCTGGCCTGCTGTAAATGTGACCTTGCTGGGCGCGCGTGAGCCCCGTTGCTCGCCGCTTCGCTTCACGCGTGCCCCGGTCGCATCTCCTTCCTGAAGTAAATCCACCGATATTTCTCTCGTCTGCATTTGCGTTCGTATGCCCCTTGCTATCCCCTCTTACCTCCTTATTCGCGGACAGGAGTGTCCGTGCCACATAACTCTGTGCTGGTTACTTTGGTGGGTTACCTGGACCTGCGTTCCGGTCATAGGGTGGCGCTCTGACGCAAAATAGTAGAGGGACTGCGCTGAGAGACTGCCTGTGAAGACCTGCCGAATCCAATTCGTGATTTTGCTACTGGCTGCGGGCGCGTGGGCACAGTCCGACGGGGACGTGCCGTTGGGCGACGTGGCGCGGAACATACGCAAAGCCAAGGTCACAACTAAGGCGGCGGATGTGAGGGTCGACAACGACAATTTTTCCAAGGTGATGGAGAACTCGGAAGCGCGGCGAATGCTGTCGACGCCGCCACCGCTGTCGTTTGGTTTGGGGCCGGTGATGCCGGGGAATCCGGTGGCGGCGCCGGATGTGAGTTGCAGTCTGTCGTTCTCAGCGCGCGGGATTCGCCTGACGGATGCGCTGGGTCCGGCACCGGCGCAGGCCAAAGACGAGAAGATCGAAAAGGAACCAAAAGCGATAGCCGACAAAGTGCCTGCCAGCGAGTTGGCGAAGTTGGAAGGACCCGCGACGATCATTGGCGACTCGTTGCAGCTCTCGGTGTTTAACGGGACGGCTTGGCAGATTGAAGAGATTACGGTGGGGCTGACCATTCTGCGGCACCCGTCGCAGGGGGCATCGGCTTCGCTCGAGGCTGGGGCGCGCGTGGTGCCCGCGAGTTCGGTGCAGATTGTGGCGAAGCGCTCGGACACTCTGCTGCTTTATCACTTTAAGGGCTCGGCGGCGCCGAACAGCCGGGCGACGTTTACCGAGCCGCTGGGAATTACGCTGGGGCCGGAGCAGGAGTGGCATTGGGCGATTATCGAGGCCAAGGGCACGACGAAGATTGGCGTGCCCGCGTCTCCAGCGCTTAAGGGCGCTTCGTAGAATTCTCTTACGGACTTCCAGAAGAACTGGGCCTAGATCGCGCGGGCGAGAACGCCCGTGCCTCCATCGAACCTTGTACCCCATCGACTCAATCATTGAGTGACGTTTTCTGCACGGCCGGTTTTCAGGCTGCGGAAGGCGGCGTCGAGGATTTCCTGATTGCGAAGTCCTTCTGTAGCTGGAACGAGAAACTCGGACCGGCCTTGGAGGGCTTCAGCGAAGGCATCCACTTGCAGGGCGTAGGCTTCCGCATTGGAGACGGTGGTCGAGTTGGTTTTGTCGCCCTGGCGCTGGCGGAGTTCGATGGGATGATCGACGGTCAGGCCATTCTCGGCTTGCAATGTGCCGGATTGGCCAACAACTTCGAGGGGTGTGCGGTAGTCGGCGCGAGTGGAAACCAGGACGATGCCGAGAGTGCCGCGGGAGAACTCAAGGGTAATCGCCGCGGCGGCTTCGACGGGGCCGGAGCGATCGTCAGAGACAGCGCGGGTTGTAACACGAACGACTTCGTCTTGCAGGACGAACCGCAGCGTGTCGATGCAGTGCACGCCGACATCGGAGATAGGACCACCAGCGGCAAGCGATGGGTCGGTGAGCCAAACGCGGCCGTGATTTTGCGCCGAGTAACAGAATTCGGAGCGGGCGTAGACGGGGCGGCCGATGGCACCGGCGGCGATTTGATCGCGAAACCAACGGGTGCTGTTCTCGAAGCGGAATATCTGCGCGACACTGAGAAGAAGTTTGGCGGTACGGGCGGCTTCGATCATCTGGCGGCATTCGCTAGCGTTCATAGCCATCGGCTTTTCGCAGAGCACAGGCTTGCCATGGGCGAGCGCGGTGAGCGTGTCGGGCAGATGCAGTGAGTCCGGCGAAGTGACGAGGACCGCATCAACTTCGGAGGAGGCGCAGAGTTCGGCGACGGAGTCGAAGGCGAGAGGGATCTTATACTGGGCGGCGGAGGCGCGAGCTTTCTCGAGATTTCGGCGCTGCAGCGCAGTGACCTTACACTGCTTTGCCAAGGCGAAGCCGGGCATCAAGCGGCGGTCACCGTGCAGTCCGAAACCTACGATACCGAAACGAATCATGAGAGATGTTTCCTTTGCGAGTGCTAGCGCTGTCGGGCCGGCGCTGAAAAGAGTTTACAATCACCAGGCATGAATTCGTTACGCGGGAAAGTTGCGTTGGTGACTGGAGGCGCGCGGCGGCTGGGCCAAGCAAGCGCACTGGCATTGGCTAAGGCCGGGGCCAACGTGGTCATCACCTATCGTCAGTCCGCCCTGGATGCGCGACGGACGGTTGTAAAACTCGAGGCTCTCGGCGCGAAGGCCGCTGCCCTGCCTTGCGATGTGACGGACGAGACGAGCGTGCGCGGAATGATTCGCGCGGTTGTAAAGCAGTTTGGCCGTCTCGATATCCTAGTCAATAATGCGGCGAACTACGAGTCGGTGGCCTTCGACAAAATCACGCTGGCGCAATGGGATGCGATTTTTGCTTCGAATGTGCGGGGGCCGTTTCTGGTTTCGCGCGAGGCACACAAGGCCTTGAGCAAGAGCCGGGGAAAAATCATCAACATGGGATCGCTGGGCGGGCTGCGCCCGTGGGCCGATCATGCGCACTATTGCTCGTCAAAGGCTGCTCTTCATATGCTGACGCGAGTGATGGCAAAGGCGCTGGCGCCCAAGATTGCAGTGAATGCGGTGGCTCCGGGAATGATCGACCTGGGCGAGAAGGCAGCAGAGAGGTTTATGCGCAAGATGGCGAAGCAAACGCCGATGCTGCGCAATGGCAAGGGGAGCGAGATCGCTGACACGGTTCTTTTCTTCGCCCAGGCTCCGCACTTTATCACCGGGCAGATCCTAGCAGTTGACGGCGGCCTGGAGTGGAAGTAGTTGCGGCGCGTTTTCAACAGAGGCGTGCAAAGCCCTGTGGAACAATCCGAAAAGACAGTACTAAGGTTTTTGTTAAAGGACTTTTACGCAGACTGCACTGGGAAGAGTGCTGCCAACTTTGGGTTGCGCATTTCTGATGAAGACGCGCCTCGATAAACTTCTTGTCAGCCGTGGCCTGACGACGTCGCGAGAGCGGGCGCAGGCGATGATTCTTGCGGGGAATGTTCTGGTTGAGGAACAAAGGATTGACAAAGCTGGCACTTTGGTCGGCGAAGACGCCGTGATACGACTGCTGGGCGAGGATTTGCGCTACGTGAGTCGCGGCGGGTTGAAGCTGGAGCGGGCTCTGGAGCACTGGAAGTTGGACGTTATCGGGAAGAATTGCCTCGACGTCGGCGCATCGACGGGCGGTTTTACGGATTGCCTGCTACAGCATGGAGCGACTCACGTCACCGCCATAGACACGGGCTACGGCCAGATTGCCATGAAGTTGCGGCAAGACGCGCGAGTGCGACTGGTGGAGAAGTGCAACGCGCGACTGCTGACGGCGGAGGCTTTAGGCGAAATCGCGGACCTTGTGGTAATGGATGTGTCGTTTATTTCGGCCAGGTTGGTGCTGCCACCTGTAGTTGCGTCTGCGTTTCCCGCTGAGCGCGCAGGGCGCTTCGCTATCGTCCTGGTCAAACCGCAGTTTGAAGTGGGCCGCGAGGCTGTAGGCAAGGGCGGGATCGTGCGCGATGAATCGGCCCGGGCTGCGGCAGTAGACAAGATTCGCGCTTGCACTATCGACCTTGGCGCGCAGCACACGGACGTGATTGATTCGCCCATCCTCGGAGCGGAGGGCAATCGTGAGTTCCTTCTTTACGCACGGTTCTGAGAACGATTCGGTACAATAACGCAACACCGGAGCGCAATGTCGATCCCTAGATCCAAGAAAATCGTAGCCCTAATGTCAAAGCCAACCAAGTCTGAGTTGGGGAAAATCGTACCGGAAGTTGTGGACTGGCTGCAAGCGCGAGGCTACGAGGTCATCACAGACCGCGAGAGTTCCAACTATTGCAAAGGTTTGGAATCGATGGCGCGGGAGGAGATTGCCAAGCATTCTGTGCGCTTCGTCGTGCTGCTCGGTGGCGACGGAACGCTGCTCTCGGCGGCTCGGGTGCTGGCGCGGTCGGATATTCCCGTCATTGGTGTGAATTTGGGATCGCTGGGATTTTTGACGGAAGTTACGGTCAAGGATCTGTTTTCAGCATTGGAAACGGCGGACAAGGGCAAGGCCAGCATCGAGGAACGCGCGATGCTCGATTGCCAGATTGAGCGTGACGGCGCGACCGTGGTGTCCTACGACGCGCTCAATGAGATTGTTGTGGGCAAGAACACATTGTCGCGGCTGAACAGCTTCGAGGTCAACGTAGACGGGGTTTTTGTCTCAAACTACAAGGCAGATGGCCTGATTGTTTCGACGCCGACTGGCTCGACGGCGTACTCGCTGGCAGCCGGCGGACCGATTCTGACTCCGGCGGTGGAGGCATTCCTGATCACGCCAGTTTCGCCGCACTCGCTGACGCACCGGCCGCTGGTGGTGCGGGACACTGTAGAAATTGTGATTGTGGTTAAGGCTGCGAAAGAAGGGGCGTTCGTCAGCTTTGACGGGCAACTAGGGAAGTCCATTCTGGAGGGCGACGTCATCCGCTGCCGCAAGCTGGCGCACAAATTCAAGCTGCTGCGCTTTAAGAGTACCTTCTTTGACGGGCTGCACAGCAAACTGAAGTGGGGCCAGCGGTAAGAGAGTGACATCGTGGAGGCACGGCCGCCGCGCCTGTGCGGTTCCGCAAGCGCTTTTCGAGGCATATAACTCAACCCACTGAGAATCGCACGGGCGGGGACGCCCGTGCCTCCATAGCCTTCCTAAGGCTCGTCGCGTTGTTGCAAGGCCCGGGCGCGATCTGCCGGCGCGATCACGATCGGCGCAATACCCCGATCAGACGCCAGCTTTTGGAACGCCGGGACGCCGGTTTTCTGCAATTCTGCCCAGCCTGCTAGTTGGCCATCCACCAGCTTTTTCAGCTTCTCAAACTGGCGCGTGCCAGGCTCCGTGGGGGCGGAATCGCTGTCGTTGCTGATACTGTACGCCAAGCCCGCAAGTCGAATATCGACGCGCGCGGGATAGGCGAGGGAGTCCTCGTTGGCTTGGATGCGTTTTTCGATGACCTCGTCACGGGCTTTGAGGAGTTTCTGATCGAGATCCGATGCGGCTTTGCGGATCGCATCGTTCTCGGGTCCATCCGCCAGACGTAGGGCCAGGCCGTTTGCTTGCGCGCGGACGTCATCAATTTGAGCGACAGCGTCGGCGATGCGGCTCATTTGCTCGCGGATTTGTATGCGCAGGTCAAACTGCTTCTGCATATCCTCGGCGCTGACTTTGACGCGAGGATCAAGGCGCAGCTCGAAGGGTGCGGTCAGCGCTTTGCCGCCGGAAGTCAGGCGTACCTGATACTTCCCGGGCAGTGCCATGGGACCTTTTGCGCCGGCTTCGTATTCGTAGAAATAGTACCCCGGAACTTTGCGGGCTTCGTCGTAGAGCATGTCCCAAACGAAGCGATTGAGGCCGGCCTTGGGCTCCAGTTCCTTCTCGGGCTTCTTAGACTCGGGGTCGAGAGGTTCCTCCAGTTCTTTGGTTCGGGCGCTGGAGAACTTGCGGATCATCTGACCGGAAGCATCGAGTATCTCGATCGTGGTCGTTTCGCCCGTTCTTGGTTCCATTTTAAGAAAGTAATCGATGACCGCGCCAGTGGGCGGATTCTTGGCTTCATAGCCCGCTCTTCCCTCTCCGTCGCCGCCGTGGTAGCGCGTGGCGACGGCTGGGGTGAAGAGGTGGACGTCTTCCTGAGCGGTAGCGTCGGTGAATTCGCGGAGAGGGGCGATGTCATCTAGAATCCAGAACGCCCGGCCGTGCGTCGCCACTACGAGATCGTCGTCCTTGATGACGAGGTCGTGAATGGGCACGGTGGGAAGGTTCAGCTTCAGTTGCTTCCAATCAGCCCCATTGTTGAAGGAAACGTAGACGCCGTTCTCCGCTCCCGCGAAGAGCAGACCGGGCTTCTTGGGGTCTTCGCGGACTGCGCGGACGAAGGTGCCGTCCGGGATGCCGTTGACCAGCTTCGTCCACGTGGCGCCGAAATCGGTGGTCTTGAAGATGTAAGGCCTGTAGTCGTCGTTCTGGTGGCGGTCGACGGCGACGTAGGCGGTGCCGGCATCGCGCGGGGACGCTTCAATGAGGCTGATGCGGCTCCACTCGGGCAGTTCCTTGGGCGTGACGTTGGTCCAGTGCTTGCCGCCGTCGCGGGTGAGTTGGACTAGACCGTCGTCGGTGCCGGCCCAGATTTCGTCCTTGGCTACGGGCGACTCGGCAACCGCGAAGATGGTGTCGTAGTACTCGGTGCCGGTGTCGTCTTTGTTGATGGGGCCGCCGGCGATCTGCTGCTTACTCTTGTCGTTGCGCGTGAGGTCGTCGCTGATCGCTTCCCAGTGCATGCCTCCGTCGGTGGTTTTGAAGAGGCGCTCGCCGGCGTGGTAGAGCGTCTCCGGATCGTGCGGCGAGATCATCAGAGGAGCGGTCCACTGGAAGCGGTGTTCGAGGACGGCCGCTCCGCGCCCGTCCGAGAGTTCAGGGGAGGCGGTGACGCTCTTGGTTTGCCCAGTGTGGCGGTCATAGCGCGTGAGCGTGCCCTGATAGTCGCCGGCGTAGACGATAAAAGGATCGGGTGGATAGGGCGCAATATAGCCAGCCTCGCCTCCACCGACAGCGTACCAATCCGCGCGGCCAATCCCTCCGTCATCGCTGCGGCTGGCGATGGCGATGGTGCTGTTGTCCTGTTGCGCGCCATAGACGTAGTAGGGTGTCCGGGTGTCCGTGATGACGTGGTAGAACTGGGCGGTTGGCTGGTTGTCCTCGCGGCTCCAAGACTTACCGCCGTCAAGCGTTACGCTGACGCCGCCGTCGTTCGAGGCGATCATGCGCCGCGGGTTCAGTGGGTCGATCCAAAGACCGTGGTTATCGCCGTGGGGAACCTTCACCTTGTTCAGCGATCGGCCGCCGTCCGTCGACTTGTAGAAGTCGACGTTCATGAAGTAGACCGTGTCGGGGTCGATCGGGTCCGCCGTGACGTGGCCGTAGTACCAGAAGCGCTGCTGAATGTCGCGACTGGGGTTCACGCGCTGCCATTCGCCGCCGCCATCGTCGGAGCGGTAGAGGCCGCCTTCGTTGGCTTCGATCAGTGCGTAGACGCGCTCGGAGTTGGCGGCTACGGCAACGCCGATGCGGCCGTACGGACCTTTGGGGAGGCCGTGTTCTTCCAGGCGTTTCCAGGTGGCTCCGGCGTCATTGGAGCGGTAGAGACCGCTGCCGAGGCCACCGCTGCTGAGCGTCCAGGGCGTGCGGCGGGCTTCCCAGAGCGAGGCGAACAGGATGTTGGCATTGTGCGGGTCGAAGGCGATGTCGATGGCGCCCGTGTTTTCGTCTTTGTAGAGAACCTTCTCCCAGTTCCTGCCCCCATCCATGGTGCGGAAGACACCTCGCTCTTGATTTGGGCCGAAAGGATGACCGAGAGCGGCGACATAAGCGATGTCAGGGTTCTTCGGGTTCACAATGACGCGGCCAATGGCGCGGGAATCCTTAAGACCGGTATTTTTCCACGTTTTGCCGCCGTCGACGCTCTTGTAAACGCCGTCGCCGTGCGAGATGTTGCCACGGATACAGGCCTCGCCCGTGCCAACGTAGACGACGTTAGGGTCCAAGGGAGCGACGGCAACGCTGCCGATGGAGGACGTGCCCTGGTCGTCGAAGATGGGTTGCCAGGTCATGGCGCCATCAGTGGATTTCCACACGCCGCCACCGGTGGAGCCGAAGTAATAGATGTTGGGATCCCCCGGGATACCGGCAGCGGTAAGGGAGCGGCCTCCCCGGAAGGGACCGATCTCGCGATACTTTAGGCCCTTGAGCAGGTCGTCGAGCTTCGGGGCTTCGGGCTTGACGGGCGTCACAGGGGCAGCGTTGGTGGTCGTGGTCGGGTCGGGCTTCTTGGAGTTTCTCTGACTGGAGGCGGGAAGGACGGATATCAGAAGGAATGCGGCGAGTGTGAAGCAGGTTCCATTTGTGCAACGTTTGCCGTTAAAAAGCAGCATGTGAATTCAGTTCTCCCGGAAGATCTCACTCAAGATGACCAACCATGCTAGACCTTCCCTGACTAAAAGCGCAAAGCGCCTGGTCAAAAACTAATGAAGGCGACACTCGTCTCCGTCGCGTACCCGAACACCCGTCCGCCAGCGTCTATAATCTCGCTTGCTGGTGAGTTCGAGGAGGCCGGAATGCGGTGGACACCGGGTGGCAACAGCGAGGATGTCGAGGATCGCCGCGACGAAGGCGGCGACGGCGGAGGTGGCGGTGGCGGTGGCGGTGGTTTTGGCTTCGGCGGAATTCATCTCGGCATTGGCGGGACGATCATCGTCTTACTCCTGAGTCTGGTGTTTAAACGGGATTTCTTTGCGCTGTTGGGCGGCGGGCAAAGCGTGGTGCCGAATCAGACACAGGGGCAAGTTGGTCCGGAAAGGGACACGCAACGTGATGCTGCCGAGCAGTCAACAGTGCAGTTCGTGTCGTTCGTGCTCGATGACGTGCAGAAGACCTGGGCTGGAATTCTTCAGCAGCGCGGAGTTATCTACCGGCACGCCAAGCTCGTCCTGTACCGCGATCTAGCCTCCTCTGGCTGCGGTCGGGCTGAGTCGGCAACGGGGCCATTCTATTGTCCGGAGGATGAGAAGGTCTACGTCGATCTGGGCTTTTATGACGAGCTGAAGCAGCGCTTTGGCGCTCCCGGGCAGTTCGCTCAGGCCTATGTTCTGGCGCATGAGTTGGGACATCACGTACAGAATTTGCTGGGTATTGACCGCAAGGTGCGCGTGTTACAGGAACAGAATTCCGGCGCCGCAAATGCGCTCTCCGTACGGATGGAGTTGCAGGCGGATTGCTTCGCCGGTATCTGGGCAAAATCGACCGACCAGCGGCACTTGCTGGAGGCAGGGGATGTGGAAAGCGCCTTAGGGGCTGCTGCCGCCGTCGGAGACGACCGTTTGCAGAGAATGGCCACCGGCCACGTCAGCCCAGATTCCTTTACGCACGGGTCGTCGGCGCAGCGGACGGAGTGGTTTCAGAAGGGGATGAAGGGGACGATTGAAGCGTGTAATACGTTTCAGCAGTGAAGAATTGTTGCCCACAATGGAAGACAGTCTCGGCGGCTGCGAGTCTGAGCGTAAGAGCTCACTGAAGGAAGAACTGCGTCTCTTGATCGCTACCGTTTTTCCAGCGTTTACCGCCTTTTCACCGCAATCTGGGATGCGTCTGTGCAAGTAGATCGGGAGCTCCGCCATGGACAGGGCGAGTATCGTCGCGTAAAAGCACAGAGGCAGCCATCCTCCCACGAGGGGCGCTGCTGATCCTGGGGCTTGGGCGTGAAGGTCAGTACCGGTCGGCGGCCTCTGACACTGCGCCCAAGCCACTGTTGAGCAGGCTGTTTGCGATTGCGCGACAACTGAATTGTATTGGGTCGAAGTCGCCTTTGAGACGTTGCTAGTCCTCGCGCCCGGGAGGCACTATGTGGCCCTCATGTTCGTCACGGGTAAGGAGGTCTGCTTTGTACGTGACGCTGGGTTGATGTCCGAAGGAATCAGCGAGGTTGACCCTCGGACACCTTTCCTGGTTTACGCCCCTCCGCCCTACGCTCTTGAAATGGCCGCTTCCGCGGCATCATTGAACTCGACGTCTAGCAGCATAGCCCAGCCAATCAGCTGTTTGCCTGCCCCAAGTCTCCGGGGAGGGGCGCTATTTTGATCCTCACCATCACTTCCAGGAGAATAGCGATGTTACGAACGCTGGTTGAGATTTTGGCAAGTCCGTCGGAGACGGGGGAATGTTGTTCTGCCAGTGCGTCGAGACGGTCACTTACGCCGTGGAGCTGTTCGATTTCGTTCAGGATCTCTGGCGAAGGCATCTTAAGTACTCGGCTTTCTAAGAACTGCTTCCAAGGATAGGCGTCCCGGAGACGAGTGTATGGTCACTACGAACCTCTTTTGAGAACAATTCAGCATGCCTGCATTCGGCAAAGAATTTCAGAACTTGTGCACTTTGGACCATCGGTGCTGCTCACGCAAGCCTAGGCTGGGTTCGGAAGGTGAAGGACATGAAATTGCCCAGCGCCAGTCTCGTGCCCAAACTGAGTAAGGCAGAGCAACCGCCGTTGTCATATCCCGGAGCGCCGGCAGACTCCGATCGCGCCAAACGCCCCCCGTTAGCTTCACCAAACCAACAAACCAGGAATTGAACCCCGGAGATCGCGTAGAGGGATTGTGGAACTTCGGAAGGCCGACTGGGGATGTGGGCACGGTGGAGCAAACCAACGAAGAGGATGCCGTCGTCAAATGGGATGGCGATGGTGAAATCAGACTCGGCCGAGCATGGCTTAAAAGGATTCAGCCCTGGATGAGCAAGGTCCAACGTGGCGGAGGAGGATTTAGGTTGGAGCCTTCAGGCTCTCCGCTCCAATGAGAGCGCTATTGAGCAGACCGCCTCTTCCACGCCCATACAGTTTGTTCTTGGTCCACCGCGGATGCTCCGGGTTTCTATTGCGGAAAGCTCGACCGGTGCGCAACGTGCGAGTGTTCCTCGTAAAGATCAGAAGCAAAATCAAAATCCTTAGTGAAAAATTGCACCCGCAACGCCGTGAGAATCTCTATGAGGATTCCATGAAAAACATTCTTCTGCTAACTCTTGTACCAGTTCTGATAGTGACATGGGGGTTCGAACAGGCTGCCTCAAGCAAGACCACGACGACGACGACCGAGCAGGCCAGCATAGAGGACTGCCTCGCTGGTTCGGCCGGGAATTACACTGTAAAGCAGGACGGCACACCCCAATCTTTCAAAATTACCACCAGCGCCGTGAACCTGAAGCCTCATCTGGGACACGACGTTAAGTCACGGGGAAAAGAGTGAGTGCTCCCAGTTTCGGCGTCACGGACAGTACTCTGGCTGTGACCGCGCGGATGATGATCTCGGACCATTGCACCACTGCCGCCGCTAGCGCTCCTGCAGCAGCCGATCCCACCACTGCCACCGTTGCCACTCCGGCCGCAGCTACTCCCACTCCCACGACGAGCGCCAGCGCTCCCGCAGCGGCTGATCCCGCGACGGCAACGGTTTCCACCGCAACCGTCACTACGCCGGCTGCAACTTTCACGCCCGCTCCTACGGATAGCGCTCCCCCCGTGGCCGCGTCCACAATAACAACAACCACCACCACCGCCGCTTCCAAAACCCCAGCGGACCCCGCGAGTACGCCTGTAATGGCGAGCGCGAACGCGCCGCTACCCAACACGCCTGCTCCCTCAGGAAAGCCACCAAGGTCACAGGCAAACTTGGCGCTGACGGCAAAACGTTCGTAAGCGACACCGACAGCAAGAGCTGGACCGTTACCAACCCAGAGGCAGTGAAAGGACACGAGGGTCATCACGTTGTCCTGACAGCGCACGTGAATGCGGACACCAATCAGGTCAACGTAGTCTCGCTCAAAATGGCGAAATGATCATCGATTGGCAGTGGAAAGGATCGCACGAGCTCGCGCGATGCGAGATCTGCCTGTGGCCTACCGGACCGTTTCTCTCAGGCACGAAGTTAACGGATACGACCATCGCGAGATCGCCCTTTTGCTGAGCTGCTCGGTCGACAACTCGAAGTCTCAGCTTCACCGCGCTCAATCAAAAATGCGGGAACTGATGGGGTTCGGAAGGCGTCAGCAACGATTCGATCTCTCGACACGGTCGCCGCTGCGGGATTGCCCGAATTGCCCGTCACCGCGCCGGTTCTGACCAGCGCGCCCGGGTGCCAACGGCGGGATGGCTGCATAGTGCGATTCGAGTGAGCTGTAGCCTAATTCACGAGGCCACGAGAGCTTCGACTCTCTGGTCAAGGTCCCGCGACACTTTCTAAGAGACGGGCGAGGTCTTGCTCGGGACCCTGGACAAACTGGCGGATCATGTTTCGCGCGTAACGTAGCAGCGTCGTGAGATTGGTGTGGTACCAGCAACACTGCGCCATCTTGGGAGAGAGTCCGCAGAAAAACTCGAGGCGGTTGACCGCTACGGGATTGGCAAGCATCGCGGCTAGCAATCGATGATTCCCGTCCAGGATGGTAAAGGGGCCGCTCTCACTCAATCCGATCAACAGCACAGCCCCGGGCACCAGCGCCCCGAACGTCTGAAAGTGGGTTCGCAGATCCTCGATCTTAGCGCGGAAGGCCTCAGGAGTTCGGCTGCTGTGGCGCTCATCGAGGATGCGCTGCGCGACCTGCGTAATACTGAAATCGCCTCCGGCAAGCTTTCGCCATTGGGCGCGGGGGAACACACGGATCCGTTGCAAGTCGGCGGCGTTGATCTCGGCTTTGAACCATTCCGTTCCTGGCGGCAATTCCCGCCACAGCGGGCCATGCCGGACGAAAAGCAGGGCGCGTCGCACGCGGTTTTCCGACGCATCGTCGAGAGCTGGTGTGGTCACGAGCCGGCCAGCTACCTCCTGATACTCCTGAAACTCGGGACAGCGAAAATCGTTTTTGAGGAACTCTGCGATGACTTCGTCTTCGGAAACACGATTGCGCAGTCGGACGAATCCGGGAAGTGCAGTTCCGGGGCTGCGAGTTCTCTTCGTCCAGGCGACAACAAATGGAACGGCGACGCAGAGAAAAAGCACGATCATCATTGCTAACTGCACCCAGATGACTTGTGCCAATGTCCTGTGGAATGCGTAGATGCCGCCGATGACAAAGCCGCTGATGAGCAGTTGCAGCCATCCTGTATTGGCAATCTTGCGCGACATTTCATAGGTGATCATCACAACACAGAGGGCGTAGATTCCCGTTGAGGCAGCGTAAAGCAAGAGGAGACAGGAGAAGTTCACTCCGCCCGCGGATCCAAATTGATTTCCAAAGAGGCAACTCCAGAGAGCGGCGGGAGCCAGGGAAAGTGCCACCACGAAGACCAAACAGATAGCGAGGACCATGGCCAGTGACGTGCCAAGCACGCCGTAGTCCTCCCGATCTTCGCGTCCGACAGTTTCCGCGACGATTGGAAACATGCCGCTCACGACGGCCCAGGAAAAAGCAAATACCACTCGGCCGACCATAGCAACCGCAGCATAGACACCAGCGGAATCCGAAGGGAAAAGATGCTTGACCACCACGATGTCGCAATTGTTGATCACAACCTGGCCGGTGAAGAAAACTGCTGCCTGCAGTCCTTCGCGGAAGGCGACAGGCATTTTGGGTCCCAGGTCCGCGGCCGGATCGAGCTTAGGCGTGGCGAAGAAATACGCCACTATGACGGCAGCGGCGTTGGCCGCGATCACGCCCTGCACCCCCGTCCCAAGATAGATCAAGAGCAGAGAGCCGCACAGGCGAACCACACCTTCCAGAACCAGGTTTCGAGCCAATGGCTGAAACTCGCAGGCGCCTTGAATGCAACCTCGGCGCGCTCCCAGAGGGACATAAAAAGCGGCTCCGACGGCAAGCATCGCTATGAGAACTGAGTCGGGGAGGTTGAGGTAAATCGTGATGGCGTTACGGAAGGTAAGAAGGAGAGCGCCGACCAGAACTCCTGATACCCATGCGCGCTGATGCAATCCCTTATAGACAATAGCGCGCGCATTCTCGGACGCCTGTTGGGCAACGATTTTGGCGGTGAGGATCTGAAAGGAGAGGGTTACCGAAGAGATGAGTATCAGGAGTGTGTATACGGCCGTGGTGTGTCCAAACGCCGTCGGGCCAAGGCATCGCGCGACGGCGATATTGTAGGCAAAATTGATGAGCGTGGCTAACGCCAGACCCACTAGCAAAATGGCGCTGCCGTTGAGTACACGATCACGAGGAGTTCTATGCGCCATTTCGGTTTGTTGGGTGGTGCTGTTGGCCACAACTAGACTCCGGTATCTCGGGGCAACTTATCCCTGTGCAGGCTTTTGCCGCGGGCTCGCCCTGGCACAAAGGCAGGCGCTGAGATGCTAATTCGGGAGAAAGGGCTGCGCGGGACCGCGCGCAAAACAGCCCCCTTCCGCGCAACCCAACCCATCTTACGGACCTCTAATGGAGTCGACGCGCATGGCGAACCACAACCGATTCAACAGCTTGATGGCTCTGTTGTTGTTGCTCTCAGCGCAGAGCTGCACTCCGACCAGCTTGCGTCGCTCACTCCACCAAGTGGGTCTCGCCTCCAACACTGGTCCGATGCAAACTCTGGCTGTCTATGAGCCTTGGTTTGGTCATCCCCAACACATTAACGTCGGCTATTCCTCCCAGGATCCGGTCGTCATCAAGAAACAGATTCGGCAAGCGAAGAAGCTGGGGATTACCGGATTTGTCATTGACTGGTATGGGGACCGCGAGCCGTTCCTGGATAAAAGTTACGCATTGATCCAAACCCTAGCGGCGGAGCAGGACTTTCATGTCGCAATGATGTTTGACGAAACGAACCAGCCCGAGGACAGGGCGACCGACGACGCGCTGGTGGCCTTCGGTAAGTTCAATGACGAGTATTTGGCTGCCACCTCACCCGGACGTAAGGCATACCTCGAGTATCGTGGGCAACCCGTAATTTTTATCTTTCCCAAAGGTGGACACACAAACTGGAAGCGAGTTCGAGCGGAAACCAATCGATGGACGTCACCGCCTTTATTGATTCACGAATACGCGCCTGGTACCTCGGACGAAATATTTGACGGTTTCTACGCCTGGATTAATCCTGGAAAGAAAGGGTGGGCACCCGACGGAAGTAACTGGGGCGAGGACTATCTTCGAGACTTCTACCACTCAATGCGGAGCAAATACCCTGGCAAGATTGCCGTGGGCACTGCCTGGGCTGGCTTTGACGATCGGAAGGCATCTTGGGGGCTTGGGCGCTTTATGTCCCAACGTTGCGGTGCTACATTTGCTGATACGACGAAGCTGCAGCGCGAATACTATCCGACGAACAGTCCCCTTCCCTTCCTTCTGGTGGCGACTTGGAACGACTATGAAGAAGGCTCGGCGATTGAAAGAGGTCTAGCTAAGTGCTCCGCCGGCGCGGGTTCTCCGGGACGCTAGCCTCGCCGTTCCCGCTTTCATGCCGCGGGAAATTGTTCTTGCCAGACTGGGTCCAGGGCGATGTCTAAAATAACGGCGATCGGACTCTGCGTTAACGAGTTCGCATGCGAAACAAGTGCGGTCAATCCAGGTACAAACGCCGCGACAAACTCCTCCAATGGCAAAGCTCAACCGCAGGGGCTTGTAAGTGAAGCTGGTGATGGCGCCCATGGCGTACTTGACACGGCTCAGGAAGCTGAGCTTGCCATCGCCGCCGCAGCGCTCTTGGCGATCGTAGTGGAGGACGATAACCTACCCACCTCGAACGCCGGGTAGATAACGGTTGCCTTCGCGCAGGGCCGCCCATGGACTCCAAGACCTTCCGATCCGGCAAGCCCAAAAATGGCTGCGTTCAGCGGCTTGGTATTTCCCTTCGCTCACGCTTCTCGAACTCTTGGCGCCCACACTCGTTTCGTACCGCATTGCACGAACTTCCGCCAGCAGTGAATGCAGATCGCGACTCGCGCACGGGCCTGATGGCCGAAGAAGAAGACACTGCACCGTAGTCGTGACTGCAAGGTCCGATTGGCTCAACGGCTGCGCCGTCTTTTCAAGCTTTTCTTACCAGCTCGTCAGCGATTCGCCGTCGACGTATTCCTCTAGAATCGCCCCGTTTACGGCGCTGTCCAGTTGATGCTGGACCCCAATCACAGGTGACCAAGCCGGATTCGGGATGGTGGACCAGGCGACGCCACCCAGGTAGATGGTCTGCCCGTCAACGGTCAATGTACCGAATCGCAAACTCGAGTTGCGATCACTGCTGGGATTGAAACTGAGCGGAATTTCCTGATATCCCGTTGGCGTCACCCTCTGCAAGAAATAGGTGGCGTGGTGCCATGTTCCGGTCGCAGTTCGGCAAGGCGATGTGCCGGCGTCCACCCAGGTGAGACCGTTGCCGTGCGGAAGCCAGAGTTGCCAGCGATTCGTGGCGTAATTGCATTGCGATCCGAACATGAATTCGTGAACCCCGTCGCTGAGTTGTAAAGCCTGAAACATGTCGAATTCGAGCGCTTGCATGGAGCTGTTGTGCGTGCTGGTGGGAATGTAGAACCAAAAATCCCAGAGAAAGTTGGTGTGGCCCGCCAACCCGGAGGGATTGCCGTACTTGCGGATAAATAGACTGTCGTCATACTGACAGCCGCTGGCCAAGACAAAATGCTGGCCCACGGTACCGCTGGGCAAGTTGTTTGTATTGGGATCCGCGCTGCTGGGGAATGAAGCGATACTTCCATGGTTGCAGTTCCCGCCAACGTCCGGGTTATTGTCGACGATCCAGGTGCCGACAGCCATATTCAAGATGCGGTGGGCGCGAGGAGGCGGGCTGGGAGGGGCAAATCCAGCAATATTAACGTGGTATGTGCGAGTGGACGCACTGCTACGGGCGTCCCAGGCTTTCAGGTACAGGGTGTGGGCTCCGGGAGAAATGGTAACCCAGGTATCGACAGAGGGAGCAAAATTGCGGAAGACGTTGACGTTGTCCACGTAGAGCACGTAGCCAGTCACCGTGATGGTGTCTTCCGCTGTAGCCTGAACATGGATGGGCGAGACCAGATTCACCGTCCCAGTCGCCGCAAGCTTTGGCGACTGAAACGAGACTGCGGTAACTTGCCCCTGCGCGAAAATGCTAGCCAAGACGACCAAAGCCGGTAGCAGCCTGGAGCGGAAGTAAAGGATTGTGCCGAGTAAGCAAACGGATAGGATCAGCAACTGCCGCCCCCTGGCGGGCATTCCGTGGTGCCACGTTCAAGGCAAGCCACATGGCCCATACTTTTTGGATTTACTGGATCGTTACCCTAAAAATACAGGAAATCCTGTATTGACAACCTCACGAATGGGCAGGACCTATCGGTTGCCGTGAGGGCACATGGGGAAAAATCAAGAGTTTGCTGTGGATTCCGCGTGCAAATCGAGGGTGAGATCGTGCGCGGACAGAAACGAGGAACCAACGATTAAACGGCTAGATGTTTTTTGAGCACTCAGAGATAACGATGAGGCGAAAGACTCTGGGGCGTGGCAGGCGTGACGTGGGCTCAACAACGGGTGTGCTGTATCGCGATGTTTGAGTTGGACGGGAGCGTCATTCTTGCGCTGCCTGGTTAGCGGATTCCATGGCTGTGGATACGTCGTCCTTAACTTCTGCTGGCGACCGAGTCTAAGCGGACTCCCTCAGCCGAGAATCCAGGTGGTCGGTCCCTCGAAAAAGGCGGCCAGCCTTTTGGGGCAGGCATGGGTTAGGTGTCGCCTTCATAAGTGCGCTGGACCCTGACCTGCCTTAGTTTACCGACGGCGTAGTCCTTCCCTGCTCAGCCATGACGCCGTTCGGCGCGCTACCTTCAGTTTGCAATTCTTGGCCACCACGACCCTGCGTCGCAGCTCGGCGCCGCTTTGCAACGCGCCAGAGAGCGCTTTTAAGCGCCGAATCTACGCGCCGGCCTCCACTCCCCAGAGCACAACTCCAGGAACTCAAGAGTAAAGCGACCCGTCCTCGTCCCAGCCCCGTCATCCGTCGGACTTTCGGGAGAAAGTGGATGAAAGAGGCCCGTCATTACCAGAAAATGTCGCCGGTCGAAGCGGATGAATGAGCAATAGTGTACAGTCTCTGGGTAGCAGAGCGTTAGTATATCGGGTCAAGCAACAACCCCACTTAGTTCGGATCAGAAATTTCGCGGAAATGGCAAAGCTTATGCCGTCTGCTTCTTGCCGTCAGACAACGCGGTGTTGACCATAGGGCTGAAGAGCTGTTCCAACTGTAAGAGCGCCACTGCTTACGCCTCCCATCCTCAGAGCCGCGGTGGAGAAGATGGCGAGTTGGTTGCTGTTTTGCCCGGTCCGCCGTCATCGCTGCATGCATCGTTACTTTCGTCGTACGTTCGCTCAGAGCCAGCAGAAACCCGCGGAAACCAGAGTCTCGGAGAAACCAAGATGGCAGATCAGCTCAATCAAGCAGGCGGAACGCTCGAGGGCTTGAACGTTCACTTCCTCTTTCCGAGTAAGCGGGCGCTGTCGGTTTTCGGCTTCACGGCACCCACGGAAGGAAACACGAATGCAGCGGTGAATGTGCTTCCGGGGGCCCCATGTCCGCTCTGAATGGAGATGCGCCCCCTGAGAGCCTGAAAGATGAAACGAAAGCTCACTTTTCACAGCAACGGATCGGGGAACTTGACGGGTTTCGCGCGATTGCGGTTTTGTGGGTCTTGCTGCTTCACCTCTGTTACGGATGGCCACCCGCGCCTCCGAAGGCATTGTCTTGGATGCCATCCGTCCTGGTTGAGGTAGTCTCACACGGCTGGCTGGGTGTGGATCTATTTTTCATCCTCTCTGGATTCCTGATCACGGGCATCCTGATTGATGCGCGCGGAACCGCGGACTACTTCCGCAACTTCTACGCTCGGCGCGCACGCAGAATATTGCCTCTCTACCTAACGTGCATTTTGCTGATGGGTCTCGCTTATCACGGCTTTGCGGGGTTCTTTGGGCTGTCGCTCTTGTTTCTGGCGAATTTTGCCCGCCTCTTCCACGCACGCATCCCACACGGTCCGGACGTACTGTGGTCTTTGGCGGTCGAGGAGCACTTCTATCTGCTCTGGCCTTTGCTGGTGCGTTTCTTGACCCGAACTTTTCTCCTCGTGCTTGCGCTGGTCGTCGTGTTCGGGTCACCGATCCTGAGGGGTTATTGTTTCTATCGGGGGATGGATCCCGTTCGTGAGATTTACGTCTATACATTTTTTCGGCTAGACGGCCTCGCTCTCGGAGCCATTCTGGCCATGTGGGTGAGGTCTCGGTTTTACAATCGCGGTTCCGCATGGAAACTGGCAGGCTTTCTCGTCGGGTTTTCGCTTCTGGTCACCGTCGCCGGCGTGCCCTTCGGGATTATGCAGGCCAAAACTCTCTGCTCCACCGCGCTACGCTATACGCAAGCTCAGTTCCTTTTCGCCGCAATGATCGTCTTGGCCCTCGCCTTTCGAGGAAGTCCCTACACGGCGATCCTGCGATCCCGGTTCGCCACAAGGGTGGCAGGGTGGAGCTACTGCATCTATCTAATTCATCTCGCCTTGGGCGATGGATACTACAGAGTGCTGCGCGCTTGGCACTTCAGCGATGTCGCTCGTTTCGGGATTGAGGGCGCAGTAATCATCCGCTTCTTGGCAATCGGCGGTTTGACCTTCGGCTTGGCTGCGTTGTCAAAGAAATTCCTCGAAGATCCATTTCTCCGGTTCGAGCCATCCGTTGCCCCTGTCCCCTCGGGCAGATTGAGTCGACTCCTTCCTTTCCATCCCCGATCAATGCGACCCACCCTGCAGGAAACAAGTGAGGCTAACTCTGCCGAAAAGGCAAATCGTGCCGGCTAGCACTCTCGCCCGCCCACTATCGTGGCTTTGGCATAGCGGAGGCTGAGGCCTCATCCGGCCGCCGTTCAGGCGGCCTATGCGATCCTCATCAACCAATATCCGGCGCAGATCGCAGCGCTCAAAAAGCCGCCACGATGCCTCGATCGCGGCGCTCGCCTCGGCGGAAAGTGCAAGATCGATACAAGCGGGCGTCACCTGGGGACAAAGCGTTGCCGATAATATTTGGGCGTGGCGTCTGACGGACGGGACTGCGCCGCCACCGCCGCCGTTCCTGGGTGTTCTGGGTATCGTCGGAACATCCGCAGCCGTGGGTGTCTGGCGACCGACACCGTTGCTGAACGCCTCGGGTGTCGCAACGCAGTTCGCCACCATGACGCCGTGGGTCATGCAGCGGCCCTCACAATTCCGGCTGCCGCCGCCGCTCGCCCTCACCAGCGCCGAGTATGCGGCCGACTACACGAGATCAAGGTCATGGGCGCTTTCACTGGATCGGGACGATCAGCGGACCAGTCAGAGTTGGCACTTTTTTGGGCGGGAAACACGCCGCTGTTCTGGAATCGGGTTGCCTCACAGATTTCAGTCGACCGGTCTCTGAGTCTCTCGGAAAACGCTCACCTGTTCGCGCTGCTAAACGTAACGATGGCCGACGCGGGGATCGCCTGTTTCGACGTCAAGTACCGTTACGTCTTCTGGCGACCCGTCACCGCAATCCGGGCGGGCGACGCCGATGGCAATCCCAGCACCGATCCGGACCCGACCTGGGCGCCTTGGCTCGATTTCTTCGCGAGTGGCACTCCGGCACATCCTGAGTACCCATCTGCCCATTCGACGTTCAGCGGTTCGGCAGCCTTTGTTCTCGCAGCCGCCTTCGGGGACGCCACCCCGTTTACCCTCACCTCGGAGGTCCGGCCGGGAACACGATCGTTTCCGAGTTTCTCGGCGGCTGTGGCGGAAATCGCCGACGCGCGGGTCTTCGGGGGGATTCACTACCGGACTTCCTGCGTGAGGGCGAATCTGCTCGGGCAAGCCGTGGCCGATTACGTTTCGACCCACGCAATGCGCGCGTTAGAAGACTGAATGGCTTTGTAGCTGGAGGCTGGGCCACCATTGGTCCAGCCTTCTCGTTGTGGAAATGGACTCGCGCGCGCCCGCGACGTGATGCAGATCGTAGATTGTAGGAAAAAAGCCCGCCAATCGGCGCAGGAGAATGCTCCGTGACTAGTAGGAAGATGCATCTCGACCGAAATGGTGCAGTCCGCCTTGCCATGATCCTTCCCGTTCTGGTGCTCACGATAACCAGCGTGCTGCACGCTGACGACGTGGTTACGCACGGGAACAAAGTCATGCTGGCCACGACCGTCGCAGGCGGGACCGACCCCATCACGAGCACTGGCACGGCCGCTATCGTGCAAGCGGCTGTGTTCGACTTCGTCAATGGTATCCAGCGAAAATACACGCCGATCCATCCCGACCTTCGAGCACCTGAGGATGCTTCGATACCGGCCGTCCTGGAAGTGAATGATGCCCGGGTCTTTGCTGGCATCCCCTATCGCACGTCGTGCTTAGACGGCAATGCCCTTGGAACTGAGGTTGCGCGCTTTGTACTGCGACACCCGATGCGTTCGATTCAGGAGTGAGCAAGTCCGGGTGAGGCGGGAGACGTTATAGGAGAACGGTCGATGAAACGCAAACCGAACACTACGTGGCTGCTTTCAATTCTCGTTCTACTCTGCGGATGCGGAGGAGGAGTGAAAACTTCGCATCCACTTTCGGGGCCCCCTGCAGGACCCTCAGGACCGCCAGTGCAGAGCCAGAACATTTCGAGCAACTGGGCATTCAGCACAACGTCCACAGTACCCACGGGGATTCCACCAGCGACAATCTCCGGAAGTATTGCCCAATCGGGCAGTGCTGTAACCGGCGCGGTGCACGTGGACGGGTGGAGTTGTTTTGATCGGCAGACTACCATCGAGCTAACGGGCACCGTTAGTGACGGCAATATCTCGCTGACCTCCACGTCTGTTGATGGACAGGTCATTGCTCTCACCGGAAGCATCAGTAAGAAAGACGGCTTCCCGTATGTCCTGAACGGGACCTATGCCATCAACGGCGGTTGTGCCGACGGCGAGCAAGGCGACATCACCGGCGTCAACGTGAATTCACTCGCGGGATACTGGGCCGGCAATCTAACGACTGCGGGTTCGGGAACCATCCACTGGGATGTTCAGCTTGCTCAGGACGGGGCCACTTCTGAGGGCAGCTTTGGTCTGACGGGAACTTTTAGTTTCGATCGGTGCTTTGACTCTGGCACTATCACGTCAGGAACGTTTCCCACTGCCAGTTTCATCGTGGGCAGGTCGGTGAACCTTGAAATCAAGACTACCAATGGCACTATCACCTTCCTGGGAACGGCAGACCCAGATGGCTTGATTAGGGGTAACTTTACCGCCAGTGGAGGCCCCTGTGAGCTTACCGGCACGGGATACCTATCGCCATGGGAGTATTAACGCCACTTGTTCCGAATGTGCGAGATAGCATTGCAACTCGAAATAGGCGATTCGTGCGCGACGGAAAATAGTCCGATGAGTCAGTAGGATCCAAAACGTCCTGGCGGGGTTGAGACCCTTGTCCATTGACCATCGGGCAGATCGCTTCGTTATGTGGTGCGGGCGGAGGGAGTCGAACCCTCACAGGCCTTTGGGCCCTGCGGATTTTCTTACCGACCACGGCTTTCGCCGCCCGGGTGCCATTGAGCTTCTGCGTCCGGTTTGCGGTCTGGACTATCCCTTCACCCTCTCCCGGACGGACCCGGGGCTTAGGTGCTGCCCGTCTAGTCTCTACACCTTCCCGGCTGATTTATCGCCGGGCTTGGCTCGGGATTGCCACATCACCAAAGAGGTTTCCCCGACTTTGAGCAGTTTTGCATCGCCGGTTTCCCAGGCGAGCACTCAAGTTTTTCTCAAGTCCGCTGCGTCTGCCATTCCGCCACACCCGCGTGGCTGCCTGACTGCCTCTCTATAGTACGGCATTCCCCGCATTTTAAGTCCGATACGTCTGCCAATTCCGTCATACCGGCTGGAACCTTAGTTTACCTTACGGGTGTTCGCTGCTGGCAAACGCCTTGATTCGATGATCCTCAGTACTATTGCGATGGAACGTGCCCGGCCGACTTTTCCGGAACGTAGTATCCACTCTTGGTGCGGACGGTGAGTTTGTGGTAGCTGGGGGCGCGGGCCTCGACGCGGATCACGCGGTAACCCCCAGCGGTTTTGCCTAAGGCGGGTTTGTAGCCGATAGAATATTGATTGCGGATGTCGTGGGCGACGGTTTTGCTGATCTGGTCGACCTCATCGAGGGTGCGGGGGAAAAAAGCAATGCCGCCGGTCTTTTGAGCCAAAATCTGTAGGGCACGGCGGGCGCGACGCTCTTTCTCGCCGCCCAGCAAGCCAATCGCGTAGACGGTTGGCCCTCCGTCTTGCTGCAAGGACTGAACGGCCTGCTCGAGAGTGTCGCGGCTGGCGTTGTCCTCGCCGTCAGTCACTACAAAGATGACCTTCTTGTCGCGCCGGGCGTTGCGCTTCAGGTGGTCGGCGGCGGCATCAATTGCGTCGTATAGCGCGGTACCCCCGCGGGCATCATATTTTTCCAGGGCTTCTCTCAGCTTTCCAATATCGGAAGTAAAATCCTGATCCAGAAACTCCTCGTCATTGAAATTCACGATAATAACTTCATCCTGTGCATTGCTGGAACGGACCAGGTTCAGAGCAGCCTGGTTCACCTTCTCGCGCTTCTCCCGCATAGATCCGGAGTTATCGATTACGATGGCCATGGCGACGGGGATGTCCTCATGGCGGAAGGATGTAATGGCCTGTTGGACGCCATCTTCAAAGACAGCAAACGCAGAGCGATCCAGGTTCGTAATTAGGTGATCCTTGTCGTCCATCACGGTCGCGTGGAGCGCAACTTCCTCCACGCTCTTGTGCATGACGAACATGCCTTCGTCTTTCTCCACAGTTTGCGGAGAGATAGCAGGGTCTTGCGGTGTCGCAGGCGCAGCGCTTTGAGGTGAGGGCGGCGCGGAGGTTGGCGCGGGCTGGGATCCGGGAGGCGGGGTTCCGGAATCTTGGCCGGCAGCGGTGATGCTGAAAATCAGAGCGAAAGCGATCTGGATGAAAACAAGAGGCTTATTCCACAGGCGCGTAATATCCAGTTTTCGCATATACCTTCAGAGGCGGAAGTCCCCTGGGGGGGTTCAATTTGACCTTGATTTTACGCCACTTACCGTTGTGGATGGGGTTCTTAGGTCGATACCCGATCACATATTGGTTTCTGAGTTCGATGCCGATTTTGGTGGCCACGTCGGCTAAATCGTTGGGATTATCGATGGTGAAGGAACGTCCGCCGGTAAGCTCCGCGATGTCGCTGAGCAAAGCTGGGCCGAGCCGCTCTTCGTCGGACGCGAAGTAGTGGTCGTAGATGCCGATGGCATAAATCATGACGTCGGCTTCTTTGACTAGTGACTTGATTTCATTTTCCGTGTAGCGGCTATGGTTATCGCCGCCGTCGGAGATGATGAGCAGGGCGCGCTTAGGATACTTCGCCTGATTCATTTTGTTGACACCAAGGTAAATGGCGTCGAGCAGGGCAGTCCGCCCCTTGGGAATCGTGAACACAAGCTTGCCCTGGATGTCTTCCACGGACTGCGTGAAATCGGAGATTTCTTCGGGTCGATCCGCGAAGGCGATCATGAAAAACTCGTCCTGCGGGTTCGCGGTCTTGAAGAATTCCTTGACGGCCTCGCGAGATTTATCGATTTTGCTGCTCATGCTGCCGCTGACGTCGAAAATGACACCGATGGAGACTGGGGCATCCTCGCTGGAGAAATTCTTGATCTCCTGCGGGTCGTTGCCCTCGAGGATGGAAAAATTCTCGCGGTCAAGACCGGTGACGAGTCGGTTCAGAGGATCGGTAATGGTGACGGGCACCAGGACCAGCTCAACTCCTACTTTCATTGGTTTCTCACGCGTCTTTAGAGAGGCTGGGGCCACCAGGTCCGCCGGGACGGCAAGGGAATTTGCGGCAGCGTTCTTACCCGAGGGAAGAACGGGGACAGCCACGGCCGGAGGTACGCCGGGTTCTGGGATCCTGGCATGCGCCGGGGGCAGGATATGGGGCTCGTCCAGAGGATTTTGCGCCCAACCGGCAGGGATCAGAGCCGATGCGAAGCAGACGCCGAGCGAAAGAGCCCTAAACAGGGTGCATCTCCGTGGTGACAACATACAGTCCTCCACTCGGCTAGCCTTGTTGCAGAGACCGGCAATCCCAGCAAAAAGTTGCGTCGTAGGCGGGGCGTCTCGGACAGCCCGCAAAACTTGCCTCTTAACGCGAATCCTAACACAGGCAGCCGTGCACGATAGGGGCCGTTTTGCACAAACCTGGGATGAAGCGGAAGCCTTGTCCGTAGAGGCATTTGGCCGCAGCCTCCGGCCTGAACCTTGGGCCTCGTTCTGCCTGCTACAATGCAGAATTCTTCCTCTTTATGGCGATCTTACATCCCTTCCGCGCGTTCCGTTACGACCCGGCCCGGGTTCAACCGCAACTGGCCGTGACCCAACCCTACGACAAGATCACCCCTGCCATGCAGGAGAAGTACTACGAGGCCAGCCCCTACAACCTGGTGCGGGTCATCCTGGGGAAGGCTGAGGCCAGGGACGGGGAGGGGTCGAACGTCTACACGCGGGCGGCACAGTCGTTTGCGGATTGGCGGAAGGCTGGGGTTTTGAAGCCCGATGCCGAACCTTCCTTCTATACGTACACGCAGTCGTTTACCGTGCCCGGGAGCGATGTCAAGGCTGAACGGCGTGGCTTTATCGCGGCGGGACAGATTGAGGAATATGGGGCAGGAGTGGTCTTCCGGCACGAGCAGACGCTGGCTAAACCAAAGAATGACCGCTTGAATCTCCTCCGGGCTACAAAGGCCCATTTCGGGCATATCTTCATGCTGTATTCCGACTCCGGCGAAGTGGACGCGCTTTTGGCTTCGCCGGGGGCTCCGGACATCGAAGTCATGGACGAGTATCAGGTGACGCACCGGGTCTGGAAGGTTTCTGACCCTAAGATCATTGCTGCGGTGCAGGAGAAGATGCGGGAGCAGAGGCTGATTATTGCTGACGGGCATCATCGCTACGAGACATCGCTGAACTATCGGAATGTGCGGCGCGCGGCGGACGGTCAGGGTCCCGCACCTTACGATTCCGTGATGATGACGCTGGTCAATATGAATAGTAAGGGGATGGTGATCTTGCCCACGCATCGGGTGGTACATGGGTTGGCGTCGTTCTCGGTGGAGAAGTTTATTGAGGACGCGCGCAAACACTTTAGCATCGAGGAAATGGTGCCGACAATCAGTGCGTCGCACGCAACATCGGTGCTGCGCGAATCCGGGAAGTGCAATACGGCGTTGATCGCGGTGACCGCTTCGCGGGCATTTTTGCTGCATTCGCCGAAGTCGGTGGGAACGCCGGTATTCTCTGGATTTTCGTTGCGTCAACAGGCGCTCGACGTAGTGCAGTTGCACAAAGGTTTGCTCGAGGGTGTGCTGGGGCTCTCCGAGGAGTCAATTCGAAATCAGGAGAACCTGAGCTATTTGCGGGATACGGGCGAGGCGCTCACGCGGGCTCGAAACGGGGCCAATGTTTCGTTTCTAATGAATCCCTGCCGAATGGAGCAGGTGCGGGATATTGCCTTCGCCGGTGAAGTCCTGCCACAGAAATCGACGGATTTCTTCCCTAAGATGCTGGACGGTTTGACGATTTATGCTGTGGACTAACTGGCCGCGGATCCGCCGGCACTATCCGACGTTCCCGGCTGCTCTCGCTGTTGCCTGTGCGCTGCTTAGTCTTCCATCCCACGCTCAGGACAAAAGGATCATGATCTTCTCCCCTCTCACGGGCTTCTCCCTGCCTGTGGTGGAACGCGACGGTCACGACTACGTCGGTCTGGTGGACGTGCTGGAGCCGCTCGGCACCGTGGCCGCCACCAGAGACGGCACGAAGTGGAGACTCCGCTTCGAGCGGCGGAACGCGGAATTCATCGGCGGCCAAACACAAGCCCAGGTCGAGGGCAAGACCCTTGCCTTAGCTTCACCATTCCTGTTGGAGAGCGGACGGGGACTGGTCCCAGTTTCCGGCCTTGGGGCACTCGTCCAGGAAGTCACCGGAACAAAGCCGGTGGTCTTCCACGAGGACTCGCGGCGCTTATTTGTGGGCAAGGTCGCGGTGCGATTTACCGAGGAGTTGCGCAAAGATTCGCCTCCGGTGCTGGTTCTGACGTTCACCTCTCCGGTGAGTCCGACCATCGCCAGCGAGCCGGGCCGGGTGCGATTGACCTTCACGCGCGAGCCCATTATGCCTCCGCCTGCGACCCATAACAAGTTCGACGATGCGGTGATTGCCTCGGCGCAGTATGAAGAGGCCAACGGTGTTGCCGTGCTAACCGTGGCCACCTCTGCGCCTCTGTTGGCGAGTTTCAGTAACGAAGGCCGCACGCTGACGTTGAGCCGTGCGCCGCAGACTCGAGCGGCAAAACCTGCGGCGCCCGCCACTGCACCAACTGCGGGTGGCGCTCCATTAGCGTCCGGCACCGTTGAGGTTCCTCCGGGGGCTGTTTCGAACGGAACTGCGCCGGCCGCTGCTCCAGCTTTCGACAACGGTCTGCGCCACTTCTTCGCCGTGATCGATGCCGGGCACGGCGGCGAGGAACGTGGAGCGGGACTCAGCAACGAATTGCCGGAGAAAGACGTGTGCCTGAGCTTTGCCCGGCA
>Ga0137418_10000482_pt1 | contig 35506 bp, 33 predicted proteins | sample CZODoug3_1_2_16f_FD_122242 | JGI IMG/M metagenome (GOLD analysis project Ga0137418, IMG submission 122242) | Vadose zone soil fungal communities from Angelo Coast Range Reserve, California, USA - CZODoug3_1_2_16fungal (Hybrid Assembly) | ecosystem: Environmental > Terrestrial > Soil > Vadose... | reverse complement strand
AAATTCTGCACTTCCGATGAGCCGGAGCGCAGCGCGGAGTTTCACGTTGCTTCGAACCCCGCTGTGGGCAGTTCACCTGGCCCAATCAAACCACATGTCACGGCTCGTGACAATCAGGTATTCATCTGCACTAAATTAACGATCACGTTATATCCATCGGATTACCTTCGATAGCCGCAGGCGTGCCCAACAGCGATGGCGTGGGATCGTTGCTCGGGCGCATTGAAGCCGTGCTCGACGCGCAGGGCGCTCTGCAACGACACTAATCTGTCCCCACCGAAGCCGCTTTTTAGACCGCTCCGATACCCTAAAGCGCGGGGCCTTCGGGTTCCGCGCTTTTTGTTTCGCTATGCTATAACTCTCCCCATGTCCGCAAAGCGAACGACGGGCCGATGGGTTGTGTACGAGCGCCTCGACGGGGAATTTATCTTTCTGTCGCGGCTCTTCACAACGAGAGCGCAGGCTGAAACGGAACGCGACAAACTGAAGGCGACGTTCACGTACAAGGTCTCTCTTGGCGTGGGGGCTATCGCTAAGAAATAGCAGCCTTCTTTTCAATCCGCAACTTCAGTGCGTCAAGCTCCGGCTTGGTCATGCCTTGCAGAGCCATCGCTGTGGCCAAGTACAAAGCGGGAACGTGCTTGATCTTGCTGCCGCGTTCTACCTTGCGACGGAGCTTCTCTACTTCTGGATCAGCGCCAACTTTCAAAAACACCTGATACGCATCGGAGATGGGCAGGGTCTTTTCAATCAGGCCATGCTTAACCAGGATGCGATGATACGAAGGTACTGCCAACGCCGGAGGATGGGTCGGCGGAACGCGCTTGTTCTGCTTTGGATGTTTCATTGCATCTATGCTGACAGGTTTTCTCAATACGGTCATTTCTTCGGCGCTCACGCCTGCGTCCAGGGCCTTCTCTTAACGCGTCCAACGAGCCATTAGCTGCCTGGCAGCATTCTCCAAATCATCGGCGCGCTGATCGTTTCCGTGGTCCCTGGCGGTCGCCGCTTGGTTCAGCTTTGCAGTCGCGCGGATGTGTCCGTCCACAGCAAAGTAGTGCGTCACCATGAAATCGCTATCGGTCTTGGGATAGGAAGTAAAATGCCACCGTTCCCTGTCGCCTAAAGCCTCATTCCATACAAGAAGGCCAAGAAACTTCGCCGCTTCTTCGTGAGATTCCTGCGGGTTGTTGCTTGCTGCGGCCAGTGCGGCGTATAGGGGTTCGAATTCTGGATGCCACTCGTCACCATTGCCCGTGCAGGCTATGTGGGCGGCTGTGAACTGCGTATGTGCGCGGAAGTGAGTGCGTATCGCTTCTCGCGCGATACCCTCGGCGGATGGATCGTACTGCTGCAAAATTCGCAGCCGATCCGCAAGGATTTCCTCCCTTGCTTGGCGCGTGATCGGCTCGGTGCCCCCGTCTATCGTGGGCTTAACCAACACAGTATCCCTCCCATTCGGCCTTTTAGCGGTCTCCAATATCGGCAAAGAGCAGAAGTAGCTCACGCAAGAAACGAATAAAGAACAAGTCCAACATAGAGAAGAATAAAAATGACTGGAATCCACTGCTCTATGTGCGTCACTGGTTTGTAGACATTGCCTTCTCCCGCTTCAAGAAGCTGCCACTCATAGGCGTAGAGAGAAGCGGGAAGCTGGTTCTCAAGTTCGTGAATCACTTTGAACTTCACAGAATTCAGGTTCCTATAATTTTCGACCAGTGAGAGCCATGCGATGCACACCAAAATTCCAGCAAAAGGGACGAGAAGGTGCCAAGCTGCGGCACCAGATGGTTTGAGCGGCGTCGTAAGACCGTAGAGAGTCACGAGAGACGCATTCACAGTCAACAAGAAACTGTTGGTTGAGGACCTGCGTTGACTGATCCGGTCGGCGGAATCGACGTACAGCTTGTACTGTTCGCAAAGGTGTTCTCGATGACGATCCCCGTAGTCGGCTGGAGCAACCGAGAGAAGTGCAGCCACTGCTCAACGCCCTCCCGCGATTAGGGCTTTTAGGTTGTCCCATGTCCAAGTGTAGATTTTATCCGTTGGTAGGGCTGTGGTCGGTTTTGTGCAATTCTTGCCAGAACGTCCCTGAAGCAGGAAGTAAGCTCTGCCCACCTCTTGGGCAATTCTCACCTCGTGTCCAACGCCATTCGCCAAGTGGGTGTACTCGGCGCAAATGACTGCCATTTGGTCCACATTGGCGAGACGGCGACGAAATTTTTCCTTCCAGTCGCCGGACAATGGTTCCTTAAGAGAGCGATCAATAATGTCGAAAGGAGTATCGGGGTGCTTTGCTTGACCAGCAAGCAAGTTCCTGAGGTCTTCATCATGGTCATAATCAAAGCTGATGAATACGCGACTTTTTGCCATTGTCTTGCTCTCTTTTTGTCCGCCGAACAGTCTGCCAAATACTGAACGGCTCCGAATCTGTGCCTCCAACTCAGCTTCGCGCCGCCGCAACCCGTCTTTAAGTTGGGGGGGTGTTTGCCTGCTTCGAAGCGCACCCCTTACTCCTTCCAACTGTTCTTCGAGAGTTAGTTTGTGGCGCATGATGCTCGGCGCGCTTGAAGTGCAGGGCTATAGGCAGTCACTTGCAGACCCCGCACTTTCCGCCTTCCTTGGCGCAGTGCCTACAATATTTGCAGTTCTTGCAGGCGTGACACGGATCAGCACCTGTGCATGTGGCTGAAAACAAGTCGAGGGGAATCTGGCTCAAGAGAAGAACCGAGAAAATAACCCGAGCAAACACACGAACGAACCGCAATTTGAACATGACCTTTTGTCCTCCCCTTAAAGATTCGGTTTTTGTCATGACTTCTTTCAATGTCTCAGCTTGGCCGCAACTTTTACATCGCTGTCTTCAAGAACTTCTAGCTCTCGCTGCCACTTAGCGCCATTCGGGTCTTTGACCTCAATCGAGTGGGGACCAGACGGCAGAGTGAGAGTAGCTGGTGCATTTCCAATAAATCTTCCGTCGATGCACACGTCAGCACCTTCTACGTCAGCGGTGATGGATACGTGTCCTTTTCCCTTTTTCTGCTGTTGTTCTTGGTTGGTTGCAGTGAGCTTCACGTCGGGGAAAAACTTTTGTAAGACGGTGAGCAGATCGGAGGAACTGAGGGCGAAACCGATACCTTGCAATGGCCGACCGTCAGTCGAGAGAAATTGCTTTTGGGTTGTGATCCCGACAACGTCGCCTGCCGAGTTCAGGAGTGGGCCGCCGCTATTCCCCGGATTGATAGCTGTGTCCGTCTGAATCCACACTCCTGGTTCGCCCTTCATTGGACCCAAGCCACTCACGATTCCTTTCGTGACGGAGTTCTGGAATCCCTTGCTAGGCGTACCAATTGCTACCACTGAACTTCCGGATTGCACTGTTTGCGTAGGGGCGAGCTTTAGTTGAGGAAAGCCACTGCCTTCGAGTTTGATTAAGGCAATGTCAAGGGTAGAGTCAACGTAAACCACTTTTGACTGGAAACTCTGTCCGTTTCCCGACGTTGCAGTCAGCGTGTCTTGCCCTCTCGCAACGTGAGCATTAGTCACGGCAACACCTGTGTCGCTCACGATAAAGCCTGACCCACTTCCTTGCGAACCAGTTAGCAAGAGAACAGCCCCATTTGAGTTCCTTACAATTTCTTCCGTAGGCAACGCTGGCCCCATCGTTAGAAGTGCCGAGTTGGAAAGTGTCGCTTGAACATTTCCCGTGAAGGAAGTCGCGGCCTTTTGTAGCGTGAGATCGAATGTGGCACTCTTCAGTATCCAAAAATCTCCGTGATAGGTGCCGTTAAGAGCCATCCAAGGCATGGGGCCATTGGCGAGGTCCATTTCTTTAGACAAGTATCCGTCCAGAGTCATCTTCAAATGCACTTGATGGCGAAGAAGTTTTCCAAACACCGACCTCGAACCCCGAAGATAACCTCCCGGCAATTCGACGGTGTACGGTGTCTTTCCGACGACGACACCGTCAATCTCCACGGTGGCACCTTGTGGCTGGCTATTGATCGTCAAATAGTCTTTTGCAAGGGACTGCGTGGAAGCGGCCAAACACAGCACAGAAATAGCGGTTACGCGAAGTCGAAATTGCATGGGGGCTGGACCTCCGTGCTAAAAAATCGTGCGGGGTTATTAGGTGACGATCCTCCTAAAGTCCGCTGATGTCAATAACCTGCTTAGTAACTCCTCTGCCTACCCGAGCGTTTTGGACCCGCTCCTTCGGCCTGCGTCACATCTTCGTCAGTGAGCCAGTTCCAGAATCTCCGGTGCAGGAACTCGGGCCTACTGTAACCGAGTACACTCCAGCAATGTTGCCGAACGCAGCGTCCTTCGAGATGAACAGGAAGCTGATGGAATCGCCTTGCGGGTCGGTGCCGACGAATTGGCCCGCTCCTCCGATCTGCGTTCCAGAAAGTGTGAATTGATTGAAACAAACAGAACTAATTGAAGCGTGCCCTGTGATCTTCAAACTGGCATCCGCTGCGAGGCTTCCCGTTACTGGAATCGCCTGCGAAGGGTTCGATTTGCTAAACACATTGCCCGAATAGTTGCCATTTATTTGCGGCATCTTCGTCGCTGTCCATGTGCCGCTGTCGTTTCCGCAAACCCCGCTGGCCGTGTAGGTTCCCGTTATGGTGCTGCCCGAGATGGTTCCGGTCAGTGCAACGCTCACCCCGGCATAAGTCGCGGTTAGGGTCACAGTGTTGACGCTGACGCTGCCGGATACCTGTCTGCTGAACCTGCGAAGCCCCCGCGAGTCTGCGGATGCGGCGAATGAGCTAATCAACTAGATCCTGTCCATCTGCGTTTGAGCCTTACCGGAAGGGCAAAAGCTATTATGCGCCGCTCGTCCGATGCAGTCCTCCGGACCGAGGGAATTCGAGATCACACCTCAGAGTTGGCGTGGCATCGCGGTCCTGAGGATGAGAATGAATCGAGGCGACTTTCTGTGGCTCTTCCCAGTCGGGATGGCAAACAAGCACCTCAACTGTGAGGGAGCCATCCTCCTGTTGTTTGCATAAGATGTGGATAGAATCCCACATCTCCTCTTCTTTTCCGGCTCGCACGCGTTGACCTACGCGCACCGATAGGGTGTCCGTGCCAACCTCAAAGCGCCCCGGACTCCCTGCATCACAACGTACTTGGAACTTCCGCCTGTCCGGCGCCGCCATTACGTCCACACGTGTCCTCCTGCACTCCTTAATATGGGTCTCCATGTCGCTTTTTGATATGGTACGAAGCGCAAAAACACGCGGTACGCCGGTACCCTCTACGACTACGTATGGCGACCGAGAATCAACGATAGAAGATACTTAGCATAGATAGCCTCGCGAATCGATGCCGCCTTGCCGCCTAGGCTAAAGGCCGTACACGGATAGCGCGCGCTCAACTCGCCCAAGATCAAAGTTGTGGGTGCGAAGAACCTCCAGGTAGCCCAGCTTATTCCCCAAGCACAGCTTGTGGTCAGCCTGGAGCTTGTATCCATGGCAGGTGGCGCAGATGCACTGAAGGTTTTCGCGGCGGTTTGGATTGCCAACCCTCAATCTCCGGATGAGCCGTGCTGGAACTATGTGATCCACATGACGCCTGATTCCTGCCAGCTGGAAATCCACTCCGCACGTTTCAACCTCACACTTCCCCCGCAGAGCTGGTGTCCGCTCACTCCTCCATCCCTTCCGCGATGGGCGCGGTCCGGGCCACTTCCGCTCCACGCGGCTCCAGCGGACGGGCCTCTCTTGGGTACTGAAGCGAGACCCGCAATGGAGGCATCGTCGGTGGCGATACGAGTTGTGGCCACGGTAAACCGTTTTGAGTACTTCCGTTCGTCTGGCTCCACAATATGGACAACGCATCGAGCTTCCCTCCTTCCCCTATGGTTTTTCGTCTCCGCATCCGAACGAACGGACCTCTCGGCCGAGTCATGGCCTTCTTTTGGGGAGAAGTCTCCAACCGCTCAACTTGCGACGGAAGACGGTATTAGAAGGGGGCAGGCCCGAGGCTACTACGTCGAACTCGAGCAGCTGCTCAAGACGCCTTCGCCGATCAGGTTGAGTCCGCTACCTGCCCTCCGTCCAATTCGGAAATGGATTTCGGTTTGATTTGCGAAAGTCGCTGATTAGGTCTCGGATATTGAAACGCCTTCTGTACAGCGTCTCTATCAGGCGATTCAAACCGTCGATATCGTATTCGTACCATTCCTGCGGGATTTGGGCGGCGAATCGTGACAAGTCCGATATGTCGATCTGCTCGGCCCGCGTGAGTGCCGGCTCGAAGCTCTCCCATCCGGTGACGGTCTCATACACCCGGTTCCTCGCATACACGCCACGCAATGGCGAATCCGGGAAATTCCAATCGCCCGCATTGAAGCAAAATCCTTGGTCGATAAACGTCGCCGTGTATGCTTGGCTTCGCGTCGCTTGGCGCTTGAAAATGGCTTGGCGTCCATCACTGTTGCAGGTCCACTTATCAAGGACCAGCACGCGGGCAAAATCTTCCAGGTTGACGACATTCTTAAGCGCCGCATCGGGTAGGTAGTCAAAGAGCGTTGCCTCTATTTTGTCGCCCGCGTAGAGAGATGCGAGCTGCTTGCCACTGCTGCATGGAATAACGGCTCTTGCCACTTCTAGGCGAAGACCCTCGGTATGCTGGACGAGCCAGTTCGATACGTCGATGACTTCTACGCGTGGCATTGGCAAACCGAGGCAGTGGCCAAGATTCGTCGCGAACATTTCGTTGGCCAGAACCCTGACGTGTTGAGGATTGTTCTGGAACTTGGTGACATAGCAGGCGCCATCTGATGCTTGGAGCAGATGGGACTGCGATCCACCCCGCATTTTGCGGAGGTGCTCTACTGCGAGAATGTTGGTACTCATTGTGATTGTCCGATTGAATTGGAAGTAGTGGAAATCGGAAGGGCAGAAACCTAAAACTGCCGCTGAAACAAAATTGAACGGAGCTTTGGTGAAGGCGACACAGTTCAAAATCGTCAAAAGTGGGATGGGCCTATCGAGATCTCACACCTGGTGCAATCGGCATCCTTTGTAAGGACAACGCCTCTATTTCGGGCGCCGAAGTGGGTTGTCAGAGTGAGGTTGGAGAGGCTTGCTCCATGGCAGCCGGAAGATTAGCGGCTGCACTCGGTGGGAAATAATCCGCACGTGGAGTACGCCGCCGAAATTGCCATAGAACACAACTTAGGCATGACCGCGACCCGATCGGCGGCTGGTTCAGATTCCTGGTATTGAGCGCAATGCCATGGGAGTGAAAGCCATCAACGCCTGTCGAATGGCGATGCAGGAGGGCGGCGAACAGAAGGGATCGCTCGCAAAACGTCGGCGAGACAAACCGTCAGGAGCGATCGTTTTGATGAGGGATTGTGCGGAACGGAAGAGGAGGCGTTGGGTTATTCTTGTAGACGCTGTTCCAGTAGCTCCAAGAACGCGCGTCAAAAATTCCTGCGGGTGCGTCTAATAGAACCTCTTGGAAATCCTCGTCCGAGAAGTATTTCTTCGCGGTTAGGATTTCTTCCAACGTACCGAATGTCATCAAGTAGGCCAGAAATCGCTTCGGGTATCGAAGCGTCTCTTCGGCCCTTTCAAACCACACTACGCGTTCTGCTATGCCGCAGAGATCCTTCGGGTAGGTCATTGTCTTAGGTCCCGTCGTGTGATTCCTGATTTTGCACTCATCAAGGGCACTCCTTCTAACTTCATGCCCTCCACTGCTGTCTTCAGTCGATCTTGTGTGCTGACGGTGAGACTCGGAAGATTCCCGTCTTTGAAGTAAGTCAGTGCCTTCAACGCTGCCATTGCGTTAAACGTTTCCCCGTAGACCGCGCGAGCCGCCGCGATGGCTTCTGAGAGAGTAACTCCTGCATCCAGCGCCGCTGCGATGTCGCGATAATCCTTCGCCTCCGCGCGCTGTTGAACGGTTTTGAGCTTGGTAGCTGTCAGGTCCAGGAGTGAGGCAACCTGCAAACGGTCATCCAGTGTGAGATCTGGCTCTTCGACATGATTCATGCGCACATCGCCAAAGAAAGAAAGTTTCACCGGCTCCAGTCTGTGCACAACCACTGTGAGTGTATTGTCGCCTCGTTGATCGACGCGTGCTTCCTTCAGATAGGCAACTCCGAACAAAAGCGCCGTCGGTTCGAAGCCTTCGTTCGAGAAGAAATCGAAATCTTCTGACTGCCGATGCCCCAAACGGAGAGCCATCGCCGTCCCGCCATAGAGAACAAAGTGCCGAGGGGTCTGCTTCAGCTCCCCCCAAAGTGACCGCTGCGCTGAGGGCAGGATTTCGAGTTTTGGACTAAACAACTCCGCCTCCAAACAATCCAGTTTGTCTCCTAAGGTCCGTCACGGTTAGACTTTCTTCTCTACTTCTCTTTCAAAGTCTTTAGGCTATCCAGTTTATGCCAGGACTGCAGAGCGACCGAGAGACCAGGGAGTTCTCACGAGACATTGTGGCCTTATTTCCGGAGACATAGGACCAAAAATGGTAAGTCATCCTTAATTTTGGGTTCGCCGGTCGGCCCTGACTGGTCACTCTGTTTCCAGACGCATCCTGAGGTCGTCTTCCATCGATCCCCAGTCAGTGCTCGGCGACTCCGTTGCAAGCAAAATCTACCACGCCGTGGGCGGCCAACGGCGCCGCCAAACGGCAATTTCAACTTGGAGCAACAGAATCAGATAGTGCAGGACTGGTTCGCCGATAAGATCAAGACTCGCAATACCGCAAGCGCGGCCAACCCCTACTGCAGATACATCGTCGAGAATATTGCCACAATTTCAGCGCTGCATAAGTTTTCAAACACTGTCACACAGGATCGGCTGGAATCTCGGCTTCGCATGCCTCCGCACGACCGATCTTCAGCTGGGTGTCAACACGGACATTGGCCAGTGCTTGAAGTTCTTCGGAAAGTGCCCTGCGCTTCTTAGCTTTCAGCCTGGAGGAAAGCCCTGAAGCGCTCAACCCTTCCATGAGTTCCCCGTCTTCGGGATGCGCTTTGACCCACTTTGCCAATACCGACGCGACCTTGTTATAAGGATAGGACCTTTTCTCGACCGCTTCGAAGGCGGCAACATACTCATTCTGGTTTTCGTCGCGGTATCGTATCGGGCCGTGTTCTGTGACAAGGTCCTTGAGCACGATTGTGTTGTGCCTTTCAGCTTGCTGCAGCCAGAGAGCAAACCGTAGTCTCCGTTCGGGAGTCATCCGTCGATATGGGTTCGTCTTCGCCACCGGACAAGAGTTCAACAGAAGCGGGCACCAGGCACAGTGCCGGCCTGGCGAGGCCTTCGCCGTCCGGCTACCATTTCGCTTGTGGAATTCTCTCTGGCGGGCTCGTTCGCTTTGGGCCAATTCTTTCAGCCAGGGCAAATCGGCTCGCGTGTATTCGACAGTGCGCGAAGTTCCGTAGCGCACAAATTCAAGATTGAATTTCACCCGTTCCAAAGATGGGTTGAGACTCATCAGGAGCATCGGGTAGAACTTGGATTGAAATGTGTCCGCTGCGATGACCTGGTAGTAGCTCTTCCAATCCTCGATTTCAGCCTCCGTCAACGAGTGAAGCATCACCAGATCAAGAGTGCCTTCGTAGGCTGGTCTGGCTGAGGCTTGCGTGTTGGGATTGCCTTCGTCGCTCAGCGAATCTTCAATTGGCAGGAAGTCTTCGTCGAGCGCAATGTGGAGTTCGGTGGCCAGAACCTTGTCCGGGTCGAACGCGTGGTTGTCTCGAAATCTCTCGAGAACTTCTCGCGCCTCGCCGGACGCAATTCTCATGAATTGATCGAACACTTCGAGATCAAGGACCCGCCTTACTTGCACCAGATGGTCGATGTAGGCGGCGAGAATTCGATGAATTTCTATTCCGCGTGCCGCAGGTTCGGACTCTGCGGTCTTCTCGCGCCGCACATGTTTGAAAATGTAGAGAGTTTCGCAGGCCATGTCACTCTGTCGAGATTGGCTCAATGGATCGAGTGTTTCCGGTCCGATTGCGCGTGTGAGTCCGTCGGATGACTTCATAAGCACCTCAATAGGAAAGAGATTTCGAGGGGATCGCGGCGCTCACGGGGCGAGCTGAGGGTGTTAAATAAAGGATAGACAGAAACGTCATCCGACCCCGACAATCATGATGAAGTCCAGGGTTGCTTCCCTCTCCGACCTCAAGTCTCTCTTCGAAGTTTCTGCCGGAAGGCGGGCATACCTTATTCTGGATCTTGTTGAATTGTGCTGGCTATCCCTCGTATGTCCACGAGGATCGATGGCAGCGGAGTCTCTGGTATGGCGACCGCACAGCCAGAACCCAGCATCGACGAATATCTCCGAAGAAGACTGATGCCCGTGGAGGGCTCAATCCCTCGACTAGCAGGAATCGATATGTACGGCAATTCGATTCCGGTTGGCAGAGTCGGTGGCGATCTCTTTGAGTACATCAACTTTCAGCAGCGCTATAACATTGACGCGCGAGTGGCGCGCGCTGTTCAGCTCTCCACGGTCTACATGGAACCTCTTCCAAAAGGGAAAAGCCCACGAAACTCGGTGGACGCACATGTGCGATGGTTAGAGTCCAGACCGGGATACACCGTTTCGATGGCGGTCGAGTACAGAAAGGCGAAATGTTCGGAGCAAGTGAGAATTGCCGAGGACCTTCAACAACTGTACGGTATTGCCGGAGTGCTATTGGTCGATGCTGAAGGACACGGAATCATCTCGGCGAAGATTGCGTCGACCGTGCACGACACGTTTCATGCGTTCATGCTTTCTGAACTCGATCGCTACGGAGCGACAACGCCAGATCTCTTTGAACACATTAACCTCAGGCTCGCCCAGTCGGTGACCGCAAGGAATGCCTTGGGACGGAACCCAAATGACGGCGCTCGCGAAATCGCGACCATGCTCTACGGTGAAATACATCCCAACGGACATTTCCGTTTTGTAAATTTCGGCCACCCACCACCGCTAATATTTTGCTCAAAATCGCAGAAGTTCAGACCGATCGACAGGGATCGCATGGCGCAGTTTCCTGCCCTCGGAAAGATCTAGCTCATTGAGGTGGTGTCGAGGCGCCCGCAGAGCAAGGCTTGGATACTATTTGTGGGATGCCGTGTTTGGCGAGTCGTATCGGCGCGCTGGGCACAACGAGGAAGCGCGACGCTACATTGAACGGGCGCTCGCTTCGGCGCCTACGGATGCGGAGCGGGAGCTGCTTCGGCAGCGGCTTGCTTCTCTTGAGTCGCTTTAAATCGCGCCAGGGCCTAGGGATAGTCCAAACAAGGTTCCGGGGATCGCCTTGGGCCTTTGTTTGCATCTTGGGCCAATGCAACAGCGCATTGGCCTTGTGGGAAGGCAAGCCACCCTACCCTCGCTGCCGATTCCGGGCGGATCACGGGCAACCCTTCCGTAATCCGGTAAGGGTGCCGACGATACGCTCAGAAAGAAGATCCGAAGAAGGCGTGGCCTGGGGGCTCGCTTCGACTAACCCCTTCATGAGCCCACCGGGCCTTCAGAGCCGCTGCCCCTCGTGCCGCCTCGCCGAGGCCGCCGGACCGCCCTGATCCTCCCGCTCTTTCCTCCACCGCAGAAGAACCGATCGTGACCATCGGACTCAAGCCCGGAAATGCCGACCCCGCGCGGCATCTCGACACTCTCAAGAACCTCTCCAGTTCGAGGATCGATTCGCCTCAAATCACTGTCATCACCTTCCCAGGTCGCGTGCCAGAGCTCTCCATCGACCCAGGTGACTCCGGTGACGAAGCGGTTGGACTCGATGGTGCGAAGAATCGCGCCTGTATTGGGATCGATTTGATGGATCTTCCGATTCCGATACTGCCCGACCCAGAGCGTCCCTTCGGCCCACGCGAGCCCCGAGTCACCGCCACCGCCGGGCGCGGGGATGGTGGCGAGCACACGGCCAGTCTTTGGATCAATCTTCTGGATGCGATTCTCGGCAATCTGAAACAGATGCTGGCCGTCGAATGCCGTTCCTGCGTGCGCGGCGACATCGATCGAGCGCACAGTCTTGCCGCTTCCAGGATCGAAGGCATTCAGCGTGTCTCCAGCGGCAAACCAGACGTGCTGACCGTCATAGGTGACTCCATGTACGTGGTCGCAGCCTGGAAAAGGACCATATTCACGAACGATTTCGGCGTTTGATCGGTTCATGCCCCCATCCTAGTCGCCCGGCAGTGGAGCGGGGAGTAACAAAATCGTCGCGAATCCCGGTACGGGCGTGGTGATCCAGCGACGAGCGCGCGCGCGACCAAACGACTGCACCTTGCCTTCTGACGCAAGGGAGTCGAGTGCGCGCTGCACCGTGCGTTGGCTGGCGCCAAGCGCAAGCGCTAGGGCCGAACTCGACCACGACTCACCGTCCGCGAGGAACGCGAGCACGTCGGCATGGCCCTCTTCGATGGGCCGGGCCAGCACGACGACTTCACGTCCACGGCGCGGAATGAGTGCAAAGCCCCGTTTCGTCGCGTTGATCCCCGCTAGCGACCGAATCATCCTGCGGAGACGAGCAATTTCGACGCGCAAGCGTACGCGATGAGATTCGTCTACAAACCTTGCTCCGAATGCGCGAGCCAAAAGCAAGTCCCTTGGCACGTCTCCGGGCCACGCTTCGCTTAGCACACGTACGAGCGCAAACAAGACCGGGCGTGTTGCGAAGGAAACGATGGTGTTTGCGTAACGCAGGGCGTGGCGGCATGCATCCGCTACGAGTGCGTTCGACGCCAGCAACGCTTCGACGTCTTCGAGCAAAACGAGTCGCTCCTTGCCACGCGAAATAAGGCGCGCGGCCGGAGTATTCAGAATTCGAGATGCGCTTTCTACCTCCGCTGTCAGTGCAGGGATACGTGCTTCGCGTGCGGCATGCTCGGCCCTTGCCAGCGCACCACGTGCCTCTTTGGTCCGGAGGCGCCGCATGGCGATCCCAGCAAGCACGAGTTCGTGGGCGGTCCTCGACGCCGGCGGGAAGAGACTTGGATCGAGGTCAGCGAGCTTAAGCTCCGCCTCGTCGAGGCGCCCGATCAGGAGCAGTCGCCGAATTTCAAGATAGCGCGCATGCGCGGCATTCAGACGGTCACCGTGCTGTTCGAGCGTCACGCGCGCCGCGTCGAGCGTCTTCGCAGGGAAGCTGAGGTCGCGCGAGGCCAGCGCGATCTCGGCCTCGGCCACGATACACCTCCCGCGGGCCACGGCTTCTTTCGGACCGAAGGCCCGCGCAGCGCTCCGCACCAGTTCCTTCGCTCGCGCGTATTCGCCGAGTTGCGCCATCGCGATGCCTCGAAGCGCGAGCGCTGGCGGATCGTCTCGCAAGGCGACTCGCTTCAATGCTCCGAGAGGATCACCAGCTGCGAGCGCGCGTGCTGCAGCAGTGATTAACGAGTCCATCGGAATCCCGCCACAGTTGTCACTCCCACCCTTTCGACACCCCGCGGTAAATATAGCGCATGGTCACCGGGTCAAGTCGAGAACGGCAACGAGGACCAAAGACATTCGACGGGCATTTGAAACTAAGGGAGCTCAAAAATGAGAAAGGTTCAGACTATTTCAGTAGTCCTGGCTCTACTGTTCTCGCTCACAGTGAGCGCGCAAAACAACGGGACTGCCAAGGGCACAAATAAACTCGCGCCCTTGCCACGAGATTTGGAGATTCAGCTGGCGCTCAGCGCCCTCCCACCGCACCTACGGGATAATGCGACCGTATATGTCTTGAATCCGGACAAAGGCTTTGAAGTCGCCCGCCAGGGTACGAACGGATTCCATGTCCTTGTTGCTCGAACCGGTGACGACACGTTCAGGGGGACGTGGCCGCTCAAGGCATATCGAGATGACATTCTCTACCCGATTTCCTTTGATGAAGCCGGTGCCAAGGCGCAGATGCGGGTTTTCTTTGATGCTGCAGAAATGCAGGCTAAAGGGACTCCACCCGAAGAACTCAAGCGGATCATCCAAGACCGTTACAGGACACACTACTACAAGGCGCCCGAGCGAGCCGGTGTGTCATATATGTTGTCTCCGATTCTTAGGACGTACGTGAATCCAGATGAAACGGAGAACGTAGCGACTGCCAACGTCCCTCACGTGATGTACTACGCCCCGAATGTATCTAACAGAGAAGTCGGTGCGGCAACCCCAACGTCCGAGCAACTGCTTTACTTCAGCGAGCATGGGCGCTGGCCGGATACGCCGTATCCGTTTCTCATACTGCATGGCCCCCATGGATACATGGTCCAATTTCACGGCGTAACGGAAAGGGATGCTATTACCAAGGAATACGAAGGAATGCTTGCACGGCTTTGCAAGATCAAAGACGAGTGGTGTTTGCCACAGTAAATGCCCCTCAGGTAAGGATTTGGTCGCGCCGGTCACGCACAGGCAGCGACGGAAAGGACAGAGGAAGTAGTCATGAAAAATCAAAACTTCACTACCACCATTTCGGTGGATCAGTCTCCCGAAGAGGTTTTCAAAGCGATTACCAATGTCCGTGGCTGGTGGTCAGGAGGGATCGAGGGTGACACCGGCAGGCTTGGCGCCGAGTTCACCTACCGGTATAAAGATGTGCACCGTTCCAAACAAAAGGTCACAGAATTTGTTCCTGGCAAGAAAGCGGTCTGGCATGTGTTAGACAGCGAGCTGAGCTTTGCGAAAGACAAGAGCGAGTGGAACGATACCGATATTGTCTTTGATATCTCTGAAAAAGACGGCAAAACGGAAGTCCGTTTCACGCACGAAGGCCTGGTGCCCAGGTTTGAATGCTACGGTAGCTGTTCAAACGCCTGGGGAACGCTGATAAACGGGAATTTGCGCAAGCTGATCACGACCGGCAAGAGTCAGCCGGACGCGTTCGCATAGGCGCTCGGATCGCCGGCTGCATCTGTCCGGCTCCAGCGAATTGACATTAGCACCGAGAAACGCTAGGACTCAATCGGAAGTGTCCCGGCAGGCATAGTAGGAGTGGGGCTCAGCTCTAGGCTACAGGAATAGAACCAGAGGGGTGTCTGGCTGGCGAGCTACAAAATCAGGGATTTCCACAAGGCGGAGAAGCTTGCATTGGCAGATGACATTCTGAATCCCGAAGGCGAGTGAGTATCGGACTTCGCGCACGCCCAAGAAAAGACATGGACTTGGTTTTCGGGCGCGACGCTCAAAACAACTGATCATTTCTTGAAGTGATTTCCGATGCTGTTTTTGAAGCGCCACAAATACTTGAGCTTGAACCTGACAAGGAGAAGGAAGCCACCAATCATCACGTAGGAAAGCGGGTTCTTAAGTGAGAATCCACCGGCCTTGTATATTGAATTGGCGAACACGACATGCAGAATAACGAGCGCGATTATCATCGACACGACAGCAACAAACAGAATGTGTCTCTTCCCTTTGAGAATGCCGAGAGCCCTGCCGTGAACAGTGCGATCATGATCGTGTGCCATTCTGAATCCTCAAAAACCCCTTGGCATGAATGTAGTCTTCGTTCAGACCGTCTTCGTTCAGACCGTTGTTAGTTAGGCGATTGCCTGGTAGTAGGCAATGTGTCCGAAGAACATCTCCCGGTGGCCGACTTTCTTTGGTTCCGCAAAACCGGCTTCCGTCATGAAGTGGAGAACTCGGCTCTCGGAATTGTCTTTCAAGCCCTTACTTGAGTGAAGTAAGCGGCTCAGGATGCCATGTGCGCCCTTCTCTGCCCCTTCGAAATCGAGCATGTGAAATTCGCCGCCAGGTTTAAGGACGCGCCGGATCGCGCGCACTGTCTTCCCCTTCTCATCCGTGGGGACGTGGTGGAACATGAGGGACGAGAGCACACGGTCGAAAGACGCCTCGGGATAGGGAAGCTCATCCCCAAACCCTTGGTCGAACTGGATCGAGACCGCTGCGCGCTCCGCCTTGCGACTCGCTCGAGCGAGCGCCTTCGGGTCGGGGTCGAGTCCAACGACATCGGTCCCCGGATAAAACTGTTTTAATTGAATGAGTAAACTGCCAGTTCCGCAGCCGATGTCGAGAATTCGATGGCCAGGTCGAATTTGCGCTTGATCGAGCAGTCCCCTCCGCGTCTGATCGGCACCCATCAGCCTCGTCATTACGTCGTAGAGGGGCAGGTACCTGTCCCGTCCCGCCGCCGGGAGATAGGTTCTTTTTGATGGCGTCGCCATGGTCGATTCTTTCATTTATCCTCCAACACGCGTCAGCACGGACCATTGCTCGTACCGGACGCGACTCTCATTCTGAATTCTAGCCCTGAATATCAGTCCGTTAATGGAAAGTTGTTCGGTTACAACGGTAAGATGGAGGCGGCTCGATGGCAAGAACAGGTCAAACATTTATGTCCCGTTCGGGACAATTTGTTCGCTTTTGTGCGGAATCGATGGGAAGAAGCGAATGGACAAACCAGACCGGCGCGTTCGGCGAACGCGGGAATCGCTCCACAAAGCACTGATTTCCCTTGCCTTGGAGAAGCACTACGACTCGATCACTGTCCAGGAAGTTCTCGATCGAGCGGACGTTGGCCGCTCAACCTTTTATACGCATTTTCAAAGCATGGATGAACTGCTCATTTCAGGCACTCAGGAACTACGTAGAACGCTCCACGCAGCGCTGGAGAACCACAGAAAATCGGCAAAGCGTCACGAGAGCGTGATCGCGTTCAGCCCTGCCATGTTCGACCATGCCTATGGATATCGCAATGTCTACTTCGCTCTCTTGAATACAGGGGCATGGCCGATTGTTCGGCAGCAATTACAGGATGTTCTGGAAGAATTGATACGACGAGAATGCAAGGCCGAAATTGCGAAGCTGAAGACGGCGAATTCGGACGTTCCCGTTGATTTGTTTGTTCACTACCTTACTTCGGCTTTCTTTGCGGTGTTGATCTGGTGGATGGACCGCCGCAGCCGGTTGACACCGTCGCAAATCGACGAGGTATTTCGCTCCTTGGTGCTCCCAACAGTACATGCGGTTCTTGGGTAGGGCGTAATTGTCTAGAGACTCGAAGCAGCGTCTGCATCACCAACGTTGTTGTGTATCCCGGATATCTCCTTTCAAGGAGTCCATGTGGCCCTTTGCCATGCTATCTCTTTATGTTTACCATCTACTTCGGACGTACCCGGTTCACGAACCGACCAACCTTCGCCAAATTTATCTGATCGGGGCGCAGCGCGATGTTGGCCCCGAAAGTCTGAGTGGACAAATCCACCACAGGAACAAACGAAAATCCCGAACCAACGTTTTCCGCCGCGTGATGTCGCACCACGTATCCGCCGATCAAATACCCGAACGTGCCTCCGACAAGAACGTCAGAAGGAAAATGCTGGCGTGCGGTCACGCGGCTCGCGCTAATTGCCAAGGCAAAAGCGTAAGCCGCTATCTGGACCGGCTTGCTTGGATATTCAGATGCAATTACGCGCGCCAGCGCGAAGCTTTCCGCTGCGTGTCCAGAAGGAAAAGAACCGTCAAGCTGGTAGGAACGAGTGCCATGAGGCCAGAATCCCCCCTGGCCGTTTCCTTCGTTGGGACGTTCGCGGTTCGTAGCAAGCTTCAGAGCCTCTACTACGAGTAAGGAATCGACGACCGCCTCCGCTCCCAAACGCCCCGTTTCGGCAAGGTGCTCATTGTGAGTCCCCAGCCCAAGGAAGTAGAGCCCAGCGGCACCTCCCAAAGTGGCATAGGGCGAACCGAAGCCGGAGACAATGTTGCTCGTGTCTATCCTGCTCTTGTCGATCCCAAGATTCCGCTGTGCTTGTGCGTCGTAGTGGAGCGCAACTCCTGTGCCTGCGGCAAACGGCACCAGCCAAAACGCGTCTCTGGGTGAGACACGTAATGGGCTAGTCCAGATGCCGGCCTGATCATGGCCAATGTCTTTGAGGCATTGCCCGAGATGCGCAATGCCGCAGATTGCGGAGTATGTGGATCGCTGTTGCTGAGCTTCCGAGGCCTGATCCGATGATGGGGTCGCACCCGAAACAGATTGCGCCCCCTGCGCTTGTTCACCGGATGACTCTGTCGTCTGAGCAAACGCTGGCCGTGGGCCATAAATTAGGGTCGCACAGATTAGGAGGAAAGGCGCAAGACGCGGAAAAACGTTTGTATTTCGAGCAATCGACATTGATCTTTGAAGCTCCTTTTAGACTCGGATGCATTACACCGTTTTTCCTGACTATTTCTCAAAACTCGAAATCTAAAGAGAACTGGATTTGGCGGGTACCGGTTCCGGCAATCGGTCGCCTAAATCCTGGCATCGGCGTCAAGTCTGAGCCGAAAACAGGATTGATCTGGGAAACGTTCGCACTGTTGAACAAGTTGAAGAATTCCGCCACCAGGTCGAGGCGTTTCACACCGCCGAACGGGAAGTACTTCAGAATGCGAAAGTCCATCGTGGCTAGTGCGGGTGTGTTCAGAGAATTTCTGCCGAAGCTGAGCGGTCTGGCCGAGAGGGGAAAGGCGTGACTCTGATTCGAGTCAAGGTCCGTCAACGGGTTTACAGGCCGGCCACTTTCCAGTGTCCAAATCGGTGCTACTTCAATATGGCTGAAGGTTTGCGTGAGCCATCCAGTGTTTTCTTCTGACTTCCCGCCCTTATCCTCTTCGTCACCGATAGGCAACTCCCAGAGCGCGTTGAAAACGAAGCGTTGCTGTTGATGCTGGCGGGACACTGCGTTCTCCGCGCGAAGATCGAAGGGATTTTGGGGTTGCTCATCGAAATCTGAAGCATCGTCGAATGTCTTCGACAAGGTGTAGCTCGCCGAGAACGCCAGCTCATCGCTCATCCGCCGGTTAAGCGTGAATGAAACGCCGTTGTAGGTCGAATTCGCGGAATTCTGGAGTTGATAAATGTCGCCAAACTGAGTGTTGAGCCGCCCAGATGAAAAGACTTCTCGCCCGATTTGCTGTGGGGTCGGGTTTGGGACACCAAGGTTAACGGCGTTCGCAAGCGTCAGGACAACCGGAGGCAACAAATTGACGTTTAGCGTTCGAGGCAGTTTGACACCATGAACAAACAAATAGTCAGCGCGCAGCGTAAGATTCTTCGCGAGCAAGTATTCCGCACCGGCACTGGCCTGCTGGCTATAGGGAGTCGCCATGCGCGGATCAGGTCGGAAGACAGATGGGGCAATTCCGAATGCAGGCGCAACAAGTGGCCCGCCCTGTGCTGCCGCAAAAAAGCTGGCTGCTGCGTTTCCATCCATTACTTGCTCGAATGCCTGTGAACCGTTTTTCTCGATGGGTCGCGTCAAATTGGCGAGAACGTAGCGATCGAAGAAAACTCCATACCCCGCACGAAAAACCCATTTAGGAGACGGACTCCAGGCGAGACCAATTCGCGGGCTGACGTTATTCGTGTCTTGATTGAACCCGGCAGGCAGGCGTTCAAAATCGTAGCGTACGCCCAAGTCAACAGTCAGTTGGCGGGCGAGGGACCAATGATCCTGCACGAATCCGCCAAAACTCGTCACCGGAAAATCCACGGTCGAATTCCCGAACGACTGCCGAAACTGATTAGGATTTCCCGCGAGGAAATCGCCGAGAGAGCCAAAGAGATATACGCCATCGAAGCCGTCCGGTACGTCCGCCCGCAATCTCACGCGATTCACCGTTCCGCCGACCTTCGAAAGATGCTTTCCTCGCGTGCGAGAGTACGTATAGCTGGCTTGATAGTGATTTTCGCGACGTTCACTGTTTCCCGCATAGGGCCGCCCGAAGGTGACCAGTCCAGCGATGTCAAACTCAGGGCCGAAAGGCTCGTTTGTGCTCAAGACGGCATGGCGTGTGGCGCCCTGAAAGCGCAAATCGCTAACAGTTTCCGAGCCTAAGACAGTTGTGAGCGATCCCGAAAGAGCGTTGTCGCTCGTGAAGCTGCTGCCGCGCGTGCTTGCGTCTATGAGGCCATTTGTGTTGAACGCATCCCCTGATTCCTTGTTGTTTGTGAAGGTGTAGCGCAGCATCAGAGCAGTATTGTTCGTCAGCTGGTGATCGAGTTTGCCCGCAGCTTCCGTCTCCGCACGCGCAATGGGAGAGAAAGCTGTCGTGATCTGGCGCGTTGCTAGCCCTGGAAATACTCCAGTCGCGAGGAAGGCATTTATGGTTGATGCTACGGCAGGGTCAATACCCGAGCCGATTTGCCCACGGTTGTGTTCTTGCTCTAGGGCGGCGTAAGAGAACGTTTTGTCCTTGATGATAGGTCCGCCCAGAGCGAAACCAGCGCGGAACCGTCGAAACGATGGCTTGCCGGACTCAGTTTCGAACGGGTCCCGTGCATTGAGTGCGCCGTCCTGCGCAAATAGGAACGCATCGCCGTGAATCGTGTTTGTCCCGGAACGAGTGATGACATTGATCGAACCTCCCGAGGCACCACCCGACTCTGCTGAAAGGCCATTGTTGACCACTTGAAATTCCTGCACGATCTCTGGCGAAAGCTCGGTGCGACTCGAACCTGTGTACTCGTCGTTGTTGTCCAGGGCATCGATGGAGAGGTTGTTGCTCCGTGATCTAAGGCCACCGAAGGTGAAGCCACTGCCAGTGAGCGGTGTCGAACCGTTCGCGCCGGAAGCTGTCGGTGAACTCGAAACGCCCGGTGCAAGGAGAACGAAATCCAAGTAATTTCGGCTCCGCACAGGCAGTTCTTCTATCCTCTCCTGATCTACAGAGGAAACAACTGAGGTCTGTGAGGGATCAAGGGACGAGGGCCGGGCGTTGACGGTCACTTGTTCAGACGACGACGCCGGAGTTAGCACGATGTCGAGATGAACGGTTTGTCCGAGACTCGCTCCAACGCCTGCTTGCCGATAAGGTGCAAAGCCTGTTTGTTCCACTCGTATTTCATACGTGCCAACAGCAAGCTGCTCTGCACGAAAGAAACCTTGCTCATCAGTTGTTACAGTCCGAGATTGATTGGTCAAAGGGTTGTGCAGCGTAACTTTCGAGTTGGCAATGATAGCGCTGCTGGTGTCGCGCACAGTGCCCTCAAGAGTTGCTCCAACTCGCGACGCTTGAGCGGCAGCGTCAGCCGCGCAAAACAACAAGGCAAACGATACGGCAATCCCGATAGCAACATGACGCACGGAAAACGAACGGCAGGCCAGACTCATCTTCGGATCCCCTTCCAATCAATAGTGGAAGAACAAACAAATTTGTCTTGAACGAACGGCAAAGACATTGCGACCCGCACCGTTAACAGGCGGACCTGTTCCTGCGCAGGCGTTTGGGGATCAGCTATCGAAGTTTTCTAGATACGCAGCGGGAGAGTAGGGGGACTTGTCGCATCAAAAAGCAGCAACGTGAAACCGCATGGTGCTGAAAGGAAAGAGTCTTGAACGCAGGAAGCAAAGACACTCTTTGCCACAAAAGCAAGCGGCGGGGACTTGAAGACGAACCGCGCAAACGAATACGCCACTCCCACGCACAATGCCAGAAGAACCAAAGCGTATTCAGTATCGTTCCCGGTTTGAATCGTGTGATCCCAGGTGTCGAACGTTTCAACGAGCGGGCAAATAAGGCAGGTGAGCAAAACAAGCATAGCAACTATTCGGGATGCCCGCGATCGCATGACTTCGAGTATAGCGCAGCACGTTCCCATGGAGGTAGGCAAGACCTAGGAACGAAGCGCGATAAAAAATGAATTTTTTCTGATGTGAAATTGGCGGGAGCGACGGGACTCGAACCCGCGACCTCCTGCGGAACAGGCAGACGATCACATTTTGAGTAGTGCCCCTGACTCGTGAGCAGCGAAGCTACGGAGCTGTCGGCGGTCGGTGATTAAAATCAAGCCCCAGCAACCAAAGCTTCTTTCATTTCAATAACCTCTCGATACCCCGAAACGATCCGAATTGACAAATTTGGCGGATTTGCTGGAGCGTAGTGTCGCTTTCCCAAGGGCCCCAACTCTCTCACTGGGCGCACCCCGGAATCGTTCCACAGAAGAATAAGGGCTTGACTCTGGACTATACTCCAGGGTGTAACCTCTTGAAGAGGAGCGAAGCCGATGCAAATTGGGATCATCGCAAAGAAGATCGGTTTGAGCGTTGACGCGATTCGTTTCTATGAGCGCAACGCCTTGTTGCCGCGCGCCCCAAGAACACAAGGGGGCTTCCGCCAATACGGCGAGAACGACGTTGAGACGCTGGCTTTTATCCGTCGCGTACAGGGTCTGGGATTCAAACTCAGCGAGATCCGAGGGCTCTTGAGGCTGCGAGGGAATCGGTTGGAGCCTTGTGCGCCGGTGCAGCGTCGGCTGCAAGAAAAGCTGGCCGATGTTCAGCGGAAACTTGACGACCTTCACAAGCTGGAGCACGAGCTGCGATTGGCTCTGCGCAGTTGCAACAGAGAGCTGCGCAAGCAACACGCTCATTGCCCAATTTTGAGAGAACAAACAACAGCAAACCGGAGAATGCCAAGTGAGAGTTGAAACTGCCAAAAGCGGTTCCGACCAGACTGGCTCTGGCGCGCTTCTTGTCGGAGGTTTGGCTGCCATCCTGGCGTCGACTTGCTGCCTGGGGCCTCTGGTTTTGGTTGCTCTCGGCTTGAGTGGAGCGTGGATCGGGAATCTCACGTTACTGGAACCGTATCGTCCGTTTTTTATCGCTGGCGCTCTCGTAGCTCTGTTCTTTGCGGGCCGACGGATCTTCCGGCCAGCGCAAGGCGGGAGCGGTTGAAAGGCTACCACATTGATGTTGAACAAGACGGAGTCATCGGGACGATGAAGACGGGCCCCATAGAGGTGGCAGTATCCGGCATTTCGATTCGGGCCGCCAAGCGCTAACTACCGGATGGTCGCTGAGGAACCTCAAGAATTTCTTTCTCGCGCTTCTCCCAAGCGCGTCGGGGGAGCCTTTGTACTCTTGACACGACTTATCAAGGATGTCGGCTACTAGAACGTGATCTGCGAGCCCGCGGTCAAGTACGACGATAGTGTCAACACTACAGGCCGTGAAGTCTGATAAAAATAGCAGGTAAAAATTACTACTGCCTCCTTTGTACCTTGTTTAGGGTATTTCCTGGAACTTATAAACCGATGTAGCTTACGCGGGTCGGTTGCTGCATGTTTACGCAGGTCGGTCACTGCGTCCCCAGTCCCTTCTGTAGGTTCCGAACAATTGCGCCCGTTGAGCTGAAGACAACGTACCAATGGAGGTCAGCATGACAAACGCGCAAGAGGGACGAGGCAAGCGCGCGAGCATCCGGAGGCCACGTAGTGGGACTGAAAGAGGCCTGAGGCAGCTCAACCTCAGACAGGTCCCAGCTGAGTCTCAAGCTGGTCCTTAGTACAGTAGTTTTTCAGCTTTTACTACCGTATCTCGACCAAGCCCATCTGATTCGGGACACGGTTTTAACAGCCAATCCCCGAACCGGAAATCTCAAGAGAATTTCACAACCTAAGGAGAGATGGAAATGATCGGGTTGTCGCCCGGCATCACGGGTTCAGGAAGTCTGCATTAACAGTACTGTAACATTATTTATTAAAATCGATAATTGAAACGAGCAAAAGTTTGCGTTTGCCTTGGAAGTGTGTCGTTCCGTAAAGTGCAGCCGCGACTGAGGATGCTGCCCATATTGTGGCCGCCAGCCCTGCCTCTTCCCAGCCTGCAGTCGCTCATGCGCGTTGGTTCCCATCAACTCAGACGTGTTGAAGGGACACAGGCGACGCGAATCGCCGACGTTGAAATCGCAAGAGTTAAGAGCTTCGCTGGATTGGTGATGAATTTGCCCGTCACTAAGCGCGATTGCTTAGCAACTGCTCGTGTCGCTTTCTTCTCTGGTCGAAAGACGAACATAAGGAGCACTGTGACAGACCGAGTCATGTTTTATTGCCAGCATGTCCTTGGGATCGGACACCTTGTACGCAGCGCCGAGATCGTGAGGCAGCTAGCCCGCGATTCTCATGTCCTCTTGGTCACAGGTGGAGAAATTCCAGACGGGTTTCGGCTTCCCGAAAATATTGACACCCTGCAGCTTCCACCTTTGAAGACGAGCCCGGACTTTTCAAGTCTCCGGCCGTGTGATTTCTCCCGGAGCTTGGAGGAAACCAGGGCGATGCGCCGGACCCTGTTGCTCCAGGCCTTTAATGATTTCAACCCTGACGTGCTTGTGACCGAACTGTTTCCTTTCGGACGGAAGCACTTTCGCTTTGAGTTGCTCCCCTTGCTGGAGCGCGCACGCAGCCAGCAATCCCGGAGGACGCTAGTCGTTTCTAGTGTCCGGGACATCCTGGTGGCAAGGAAGGACCAGGAAGAGTACGAGCAGAGAGTCTGCAGTCTCGTAAATAGTTTTTACAATCTCGTTCTGGTCCACGGAGATGAAAAGTTCCTGAAGCTCGATGAATCGTTCTCGCGACTGAGCGGTTTGCGTTGCCCCGTGGCCTATACCGGCTACGTTGTACAGCAGCACAAGACTGACGCCGACAAATCATACGGTTTCCCCACGGTTGAGCGAAGGCGGCCAGCAATTGTCGTAAGCAATGGCGGTGGACAGTATCTGACCGGCCAGATGCTCCTGGAGAGCGTGTTGCGCGCTGCGCACCTCTTGCAAGATCAAATTCCTCATGAATTTCACTTCTTTGCCGGACCTCTGATGCCTGAGGAGGCTTACAACCGTCTACAAACGCTAGCGGCCTCATCCGACAACGTAAGCCTCTCTCGCTACACACCAAACCTTGCCGCAGTTCTTAAGTGCGCCAAGCTATCCGTCAGCATGGCCGGTTACAACACCGTTATGGACATTCTGTCATCTGGTGTAGGTGCGTTGGTCTATCCAGTTACCTCCAATGGGGATCAAGAGCAATCCGTGCGTGCAGAGAAGCTGGCGAAAATAGGAGTCCTGGATCTCATCGGGCCGGAGGAGCTGGCGCCAGAAAAATTGGCTCAAAAGCTTGGGGCAGCCCTTCGCAACGAGCCAACGCGGCTGGCTTTGAATCGCAGTGGAGCCGCCAACAGCGCTCTCCTACTGAGGAAATATCTGGCCATACATCGCGAGCACATTTCAGACATCCCTGATTTGTGGCTTCGCTCGCAAGAAGAGAGTGTCGCAGAGAAGCAGGCGTCTGATCGGCGGAAGAGAAACGCGCAGCAGCACTAAAGGAATCTTATGCGGCTCATGGTCTATTCGCACGACACATTCGGTCTCGGCAACATCCGCCGGATGCTAGCTATTTGCAGCCATATGCATGCCTCAATCCCGGATCTGTCGATCCTGATTGTGAGCGGATCGCCGATGCTGCAAAGTTTCCGCGTTGTTCAGGGCATCGATTACATCAAGTTGCCCTGCTTGAAGCGCACCGAATGCGGGGAACTCGGCGTCCGGTTCTTGGATCTGGAAGTGGCCGAAATCGTGCGCCTCCGCCGCGAGCTAATTCTCTCTACCGTCATGAGCTATCGCCCGGATGTTGTACTCGTGGACAAGAAGCCCGATGGTCTCGCCGGCGAGCTGGAACCGAGCCTGCGGCACATCAAGTGCAGTCTGCCCCAAACACGAATCCACCTGGTGCTGCGTGACATTCTCGACTCTTCCAGAGTCACGGTGGACGCTTGGACGCGCCGCGGCTATTACAACATCCTGCGATGGTTCTACGACCGGGTTCTCGTCCTTGGGGATCAAAGCATCTTTGACGTTTGCGAGGAATATCAATTTCCGCAGGACTTGCGGGAAAAGGTCCATCACTGTGGTTACGTTCAACGCCAGCTTCCTGCGCGTTCGCGCTCCGAAATCCGCCAGGAGCTCGGCGTTGAGCAAGAGGAGAGATTAGTATTCGTAACAGCAGGTGGGGGAGAGGACGGATACGAGCTGTTCTCCGCTTCACTGGCGGCCACTCGCAGCCTGGCCCAAAGGCTCCCGCTCAAAACTCTGCTGGTTACAGGTCCCGAACTCGGTACAGAACAGACCCAGGCCATCTGCAGGGCAGCGCAGACTCAGGATGGTCTGCAGGTCATCAAGTTCACAGACGACCTAATCAGCTACATGAATGCCGCCGACATCGTCATTTCCATGGCCGGCTACAACACCATCTGCGAACTGCTCACCCTCGGGAAGAGAGCCATCGTGGTCCCCCGCGTGAGGCCTATCGAGGAACAGAAGATCCGCGCCGAGCGGCTGGCCGGCTTCCGAGCGTTTCGGACCATTCTTCCTGATGAACTTACGCCACGTACTCTGGAAAGCGCGATCGAGGAAGAGCTGCAACTAGCGCAGAGCACCGTCCCGGTGTCCACTTACATTGATCTCGGTGCACTTCCGCGTATTACCGCGATACTGCAAAGGAAGGCGTCGAGTACCGTTTGCGGCGTTGAATCAGCGACCATCCGGGAGATGCTGGCCCCGACGGGGAGTGAATGGTGAGCGAGCGCCTGCGAGTTGCCTATCTTGTGAAGACGTTTCCTCGGCTTTCGGAAACGTTCATCTTGAATGAGATTCTGGGTGTCGAAGAGCTCGGCTTGGAGCTTGAGATCTTCTCCTTGCGCAAACTACCACCGGAAAGTGAACCGGTACATCCGGATGTTACCAAGGTCAAAGGACCGGTCAGATACATCCCATCGTTCATCCGACCTCTTTGGCCTCCCGGTCTGGCCTTGCTGCTATTTTCCCATTTGGCGCTTCTGTTTGCCGTACCGATGCGATATTTCGCGGCCGTGCGGTTTTATTTCAGCTCTGGCAACAGTCCACGGCTCAAGGATTTCCTGCAAGCTGGCTATCTCGCCAGGGCCTTACGTAGAGGCAAATTCACGCACTTGCACGCTCACTTCGCCAACCTGCCGACGACCGTCGCCGAAATCGTAAAACACCTCACCGGGATTCGTTACAGTTTCACGGCACATGCGAAGGACGTCTACGTGACGCCGCCTTCGGAGTTAGCCAGAAAGATTAAGAAAGCGGAATGCGTGCTGACCTGCACGGCGGTCAATCAGCGTTATTTAGCTGAACTGGCGGATCAAGGTACTCCCATACGCCTGGCTTACCACGGCATTGACGTCAACCGATTTCGTGCACTCCGCTCAGGAGATCCTCCGCAGAATGGTGAAGTCCCTCTTATTCTGAGTGTCGCGCGCCTCTGCGAGAAAAAAGGCCTCGAATTCCTCATCGAAGCGTGCCGCATCCTTGTGGATCGTGGCGTTGCCTTTCAGTGCCGAATTGTCGGCTATGGGCCCCTCGAGGACAAATTGCAGAAGATGATAGTCGATCTGTCTTTGCAAGACAGGGTGTTCCTGCTTGGAAAGATGACTCAGGATCAGTTGGCGACGTTATATCCACAGGCGGACCTCTTCGTGCTTCCTTGTCTGGTTTTGGAAAATGGAGACCGCGACGGAATTCCTAACGTTCTGTTCGAGGCCATGGTCTGTGGGGTGCCGATAATTTCTACCGAGGTTGCCGGCGTAGGCGAGCTCATTGAACACCAAAAGAACGGTCTCCTCGTCGAACAGCGCAACGCAACTGCTCTCGCCGACGCCATGCAACTCCTAATCGGTTCTCCGGACTTGCGGAACGAGCTTGCGCGCAAGGGACGTCAAACTGTGCTTGAAGGTTTCACGCGGGAGTCCAGTGCGCGAAGCGTTTACAACATTCTTTCATCGATGCTGGGTTCGGCGGAGTCCGCTGACGTCCTGCGGAAGCAGGCCGCAATAACGGTCTCGGAATACGGGGAAGGATGACTCGCCCGACTCCAATACCACGACGGACCGTAGCCGGTTGGCTGACGTTGATCCGTGCCTTCCACACGGAGATAGCGCGCGAGCGGCGGCTAATTTGGGTATCCGCCGCCGCTGTTCTCGTTGGCGTCGTCTTGCGCGCACTCGAACCGTGGCCACTGAAATTCATTTATAACGCCCTTTTCCTGGGCCACAAGCACGGAATGTCCCTGGCCGTCCTACACGGTTTGTCGCCCGAAATCCAGATCGCCGTTTACACCGCGAGCATGGTTGTGATCACCGGGCTCGCGGCGACTCTCGAGTACGTGAGCACGGTAACCATGGGCGTCGCCGCTTCCCGCATCCTGGCGGACATTCGAGGACACCTCTTCCAGCACCTCGCGCATCTGTCTGTCTCCTTTCACGGGCGCAACAGGACGGGCGACCTCATCACCCACGTGACTTACGACGTGGACCGCATGCGCGAAGTGACGGTCTCTTCCCTTCTCCCTTTCCTTGTCAATGTGTTGACCCTGACAGCGATGTTGGGAGTCATGTTGTGGATGAACTGGAAGCTGGGCTGCATTGTGGCCGTTGTGTTTCCCGTGTTCTTCCTCGCAGTGGACCGGCTCATGGCACGCATTAAAGAAGTTGCCCGCGAGCAACGTCGTCGGGAAGGATCCGTGGCCTCGGCGACGGCAGAAACCATCGGATCCATTCGCACCGTGCAGGCGCTTTCGTTGCAGTCTCGATTCATGGATATCTTCTCCATCGCGAACCGAAGAAGTCTTCAGGCAGGAAATAAAGCGCAGCAGCTCTCTGCTGGGCTCGAGCGCGTCATCGACCTGCTGGCCACTTCCACCACGGCGCTGGTGCTCTGGTTTGGAGTTCGGAATGTCTTTAGAGGCCAACTCACTCCCGGCGATCTTATTGTCTTTACCACTTACCTGCGAACCGGCTTCAAGCCCATCCGCCAACTTGCAAAATACTTGGGGCAAATTGCGCGAGCGCTCGCGTCCGGAGACCGGATTGTCAGCCTGCTGAACACGCCTCTTGAGATCAAAGATGAACCGGATGCAGTGGTTGCGCCGCCGCTTAAGGGACACATCGTTTTCGAGAATGTGTCTTTCGAATACGAACCGCAGCGAGTGGCACTGCGGAATGTGAGCTTTGAGGTGAAGCCAGGCCAAAAAGTGGTGCTGGCCGGCCCCTCGGGCAGCGGTAAATCCACCATCGCAAGCCTGTTGTTACGCCTCCACGATCCCTGCGAGGGCAGAATTCTGATTGATGGCAAGGACATACGTTCGTACACGCTCGAGTCCCTGCGTTCCCAGATCAGCATCGTGATGCAGGATAGCCCGCTGTTCGCCCTGAGCGTGCGGGACAACATTGCGTTGGGCAAGACGTCCGGAACTCCTCAAGAAGTCATTCAGGCCGCGCAAATTGCGAATGCTCATGACTTCGTTATCCGAATGCCGAAGCAGTACGACACAGTGCTTGGCGAACGGGGTGCCACTTTGTCCGGTGGTCAGCGCCAACGCATCGCGATTGCGCGTGCCGCCATCCGTCGGGCCCCCATTGTCATCCTTGATGAGCCCACGACAGGACTGGACCGGAAGAACGAAGCGGAAGTCTCAGCTGCCTTGGACCGCCTTAGCGAAGATTCCACGACGTTGCTCATCACTCACGACCTGCGACTTGCGGAACATACAGATCTTGTCTTGTTTCTCTCGGAGGGCCGAATCGTGGAATCCGGCACACACGAAAGCCTGATGTCCTTGGACCGTGAGTTCGCAGCAATGGTTCACAGCCGGAAGCTTTGCAATCTGCACGGGGAGGCGGCCTGTGCCTGCAATGTCTGAAACTCAAGTTTGGCTCTTGCGTCATGGCGCGAGTACCTTTAACGCCCAGCATCGGTGCCAGGGCTCTTGCGACGAGCCTGAACTGACACCACAGGGACGAGAGGAGGCCTGTCTAAGCGCGGAGCGACTTTCTTCGGAAGGGATTGAAGTCGTCATCGGCAGCCCATTGCGGCGCGCCTCAGATACCGCCCGGCATCTTCTGAAAGCGATTGATGTGCAGGGCCGCAAAATTACCTTCGAGACCGATGCCCGGTTGCGAGAGATCGATCTTTATCAGTGGGAGGGTTTGCCGCTTGAAGAAATACCGCGTCGCTTTCCCGAACAATATTGCGATTGGCGTCTCCGACCGGGCGAGTTCCGGATGCAGTTAGGGAATAACGAGGTTCAATACCCTGTTCGCAGCCTTTATGATCGAGTGCGCTTGTTTTGGAATTATCTCCTCCCAGCTTATGCCGGCAAGTCCGTCCTGTTGGTGTCGCACGGTGGAACTATTCGCGCGCTCATCGCCTCGGCTCTCGGCCTCGGCGCGATGCACTTCCACAGTTTTCAGCAATCCAATTGTGGCGTCAGCCGGGTTCGTTTTCGGTCTGATTCGCAGCAAGCGAAGCTGGACCTTCTGAATGACACCGCCCATCTTGGCGAGCGGCTCCCGAAGCTCAAAGAAGGGCGCTGCGGGGTGCGCTTATTTCTCATACCAGTGAACGACCCAAACCGCGCGGACATCAGGCGTCTCGCCGCCGCCCTCGAGGGCATTGCTATCGACAATTTCTTCGTTGTGGGCTCAACGGCACGCGACGTGGCGCGTGAGCTCTTTGGATATCCCTTCGATTCCGACCGGGTTTCGGAGGCTACTACGGATAGTGTCATTGAAACGGTGCTTCACTACCATTCTCGAGACCAACTTCGACAAGTAGCCATCCTTGGTTCACTGGCAGTTTTGCGGCATACCCTCCGGCAGCAACTAGGCATTTCGGATACCGCAGCCAAATCGTTGGAGTTACGCCCGCTCGAAATCACTTCCGTCCATCGGCCGGGAAACGAAGTTCCTCCAGTACTGCAAACAGTGAACATGTTGAAAGTAGCGCCAAGTCTGGTGGGCGTGCAGTCATGAGAGTTTTGGTCACCGGGGCGGCGGGCTTCATCGGCTTTCATCTGTCGAAGCGCTTGTTGGATGAAGACTGCCAAGTATTTGCGATAGATAATCTCAATGATTACTACGACCTGAATCTGAAAAAAGCCCGCTTGGCGCAGCTTCCGCGGACCTCGAGTTTCTTTTTTGACCAGGTGGACCTGGCCGATGGCGGGAACTTATCCCGCCTGGTTGCGGATTTCGAACCGGAAGTGGTTGTAAACCTGGCGGCCCAGGCCGGTGTGCGTTACTCCCTGGAGAATCCACTCGCCTACGTCAACAGTAATCTCGTCGGGTTTGTGAATCTGATGGAAGCCTGTAGACGGATTCCAAGTTTGCGTCACTTTGTGTTTGCCTCGTCCAGCTCGGTTTATGGAGCCAACCGCAAGGTGCCCTTCTCCGAGGATGACAGCGTTGACCATCCGATTTCTTTATATGCCGCCACGAAGAAATCTAACGAATTAATTGCTCACTCGTATAGCCACCTGTACGGCATGCCTGTCAGCGGCCTTCGCTTCTTCACAGTGTATGGGCCTTGGGGTCGCCCTGATATGGGGTATTTCAAGTTTACCGATGCGATTGTCCGCGGTGAACCCATCGAGATTTACAACCACGGCCAGATGCAGCGGGACTTCACCTATATCGATGACGTCGTGGAAGCGATTATGCGTGTGCTCGAACGTCCGCCAAAACGCAGCGTTCTGCAAGAGAGTGCGGGAGCGACTCTTAGCGATGCGCGCTACAAAATCTACAACTTGGGGAACCATCAGCCGGTCGACCTGCTTAAGTTCATCGAGATTATCGAGCAGGCAGTAGGCATCGAGGCTCGCAAGACTTTTCTGCCGATGCAGCCCGGGGATGTCGTTTCCACGTACGCACAGATGGACGACCTGTATGAAGCCACCGGATTCCGCCCGACAACTCCTATTGAAGAAGGATTACCGAAATTCGTGCAATGGTATCGCGAATACTACGCCGACAAGGAGCGATTGGCATGCCTGGCACATTTTTGAAATCAGCGTGTCCCTTGGGGACCTTGCGCCCTAGTTATCGCTGGTGGTTGCGCCTGTGGTCCAGCAGTCGGGTCCAATACCGATTCCGCACATTCAGGCCATTGACCATGGTGACTGTTTGCTACGCGGTTCTGGCAAGCTTTGCGCTCGGACAGAGCACAGGAGCACTGCGAGGCACCGTAGAAGATTCATCGGGACAAATTGTAGTCAGAGCAAATGTTAAACTCCGAAACCAAACCACCGGCCAAGAACTCTCGGCCAGTTCCGACGAGCAAGGTCGCTTCCGATTTGAAGGGCTCGCGTTCGGTGAGTACGCTCTCGTTGTCACAGAGCCGGGCTTTAAGGCGACGGAGCTGCCAGTTCGTGTGGGAGATCGTAATGACAATCCAATCCGCGTATTGCTACAAGTTGCCTCAGATGTTGAGAGTGTGAGGGTGTCCGCGAATGACAACACGATACCGTTAGCGTCGCAAAATGCTGATGCCATCGAGTTTGATCGTAATTGGATGGAAAATCTTCCGTCGAAAGAAGCTGATCCTCTCGCGGTGCCCTCTCTCTTTTTGAATCCGGCGGCCGCCGGCACTATGGGCCCCATGATCCTGGTTGATGGAGTGGAATCCAGCGCTCTGGAGGTACCTCTAACGAGTATCAAGCGGGTCCTTGTGAACAAGAGCCCCTATTCGGCTGAGTTTGCGCGGCCAGGACGCGGTCGCATCGAAGTGTTCACGCGAAAAGGCAATCTCCGCGATTATCATGCTAACGTCACGTTCCTGCTGCGGAACTCCGTCCTCGATGCACGTAATGCCTTTGCAGAGGTGCGGGCGCCATCACAACGAGAAATCGCCGAGGCGGAACTCGACGGACCGCTGGGCTCGAGAGCACGGTTTCTTCTGGCGGGTCGGTATTTCACGAGCGACGACAGCAGTACAGTCCACGCTCACACGCCTACAGGCTTGCTGACGGAGAATGTGGATGTTCCCGGACATAACACGCGGCTTTTCGGTCGGTTCGAGTTCGACTTGACTCCGAAACATACTCTGACCGTCATTTATAAATTTAAGAACAAATCTCAGCAGAATCAGGGAATACGCAGCTTCGATCTTCCCGAGCGCGCAACCGATTTTTCCATTCACGAGAGTGAAGTGAAGGTGTTCGAGCGAGCAATCTTCTCTCCCCGGTTTCTAAATGATCTGCGCCTAACTTACAAAGACGAGCCCCAGCAAACAACGAGCATTTCAAGCCAGCAGGCAATCCTTGTCTTGGGGGCCTTCAACTCCGGGGGAGCGCAAATCACACAACAACTAGAGGAAAAAGCCGCGGCAATTCAGGATGTTGCCACCGTGGGCTGGGGGAAACAGACGATTATGTTTGGAGGAGGAGCACGGCCTCGATTCTTCCACGTGACCGATAGCTCGAACTTTGGAGGCACGTTCACTTTTGCCAGCCTGGCGTCCTATTCCGCCGGGCAACCTGAACTCTTCACCATGAACCAGGGGAACCCCCAGATCTCTTTCGCGCAAAAGGAGTACTACACTTTCGTTCAAGACGAGGTGCAAGTCCGCCCGTCATTCTCGCTGTCACTGGGTTTGCGCTACGAGTGGCAGTCCAACGTGGATTATCGAAACAATTTTGCGCCACGCGTGGCCTTTGCCTATGCCCCCCGCCAGGGTCCAACCGTCCTGCGTGGAGGATTTGGAATTTTCTATGACCGTCAACCTGACATCATGCAGCAACAGGCTGCCCTTTACGATGGGACGCGAGGCCACCAGGTCGTCTTAACCAATCCAGGTTACCCGACTCCCTATAACCCTGCATCGCCGCCGCCCCCGAGTTTGCTGCGGATTGCTTCGGGCATCCGGACTCCCTATCTGATGCAAGCCAGCATCGGAGTCGAGCGCAAGTTTGGCCGAGGCAAGAACCTGTTCGCGGTCGACTACACCATGGCGCACGGCATGAAGCTCTACCGCACGCGAAACTTCAATGCGCCGCTGCCCCAGACCGGCGCAATACCAGACCCCAATTTTGCCAATATCGATCAATTTGAATCTTCAGGCAGGTCCCGCAGCAACAGTCTGACCGCATCCTTGCAAACCGCTCTGAAAAACAGAGTGGACCTCCTCGCCCAGTACACTTTTTCCAAAAGTATGGACGACACCAGTGGATTTGCTTCCCTGCCCGCCGACAACTATGACTTACGTCCGGAATACGGCCGCTCAGACTACGACCGCCGCCACCGTTTCAACCTGATCGGCACTTACCGCATCCACTGGGGAATCCGGGCTGGGGCAGTTGTTAATCTGAGTTCCGGAATCCCCTTCAATATCACCACCGGCTATCTTAACAACGGCGATTTGATGCCTACCGCCCGCCCCGCGGGAGTCGGACGCAATACGGGAGCAGGGCCGGGTTACGCCAGCGTCGACTTTCATCTTGCAAAGCGGTTCAACTTCCGCAGAACCGAAGGCGGGAACGGCAACGCCCGGATGGCAGGAAGTATCGCAGGAGGTAGCGATGCCCGTGTCTCCCAATTGGAAATCGCGATTGATGCTTTCAACGCCTTCAATCATACTAATTTCAAGAACTACGTCGGCACGCTAACCTCGCCATTCTTCGGGCGTGCCAACGCAGCCAATCCGCCACGCCAGCTGCAAATTTCCACCAAATACCACTTCTGACTTGCCAGGATTTGGCCCATCTGCCTGCTGCCATTCCGTGGAGCTAGCTAGGCCGTCTATGGCTCTTGAACGATCCTGCGCCGAACTCGTCGGGGGTTCCCGCATGTATGCGGTGCCGAGTCTTATGCATGATTGCCAAACGGACACGCCAATGTCTTCGACCATGAGTCGCGTAGGCAGGCTTCCACTCTAAAGCGCGCTCCCCAAGCCGCAAGACTGTCCTGAAAGATACACCGAGAGTCATTTCTTTTCGCTTCTCTTCACCAAACGTAGCTCATCAAGATTCCAGCGCCGGAAGCCATCGATCTGCTTCTCAAGCAAAGCACAGGCCGATGAATCGAAACATGGCTAGGAGTTATAACAGAACAGTGGCGGGAGCGGCGGCTAAGTCATTGATTTCAAAGTCGGCCAGAGTTTTGGCGAAGCACAGGGCAAAGTTTAGAGCAGCGAGGGCGAACGTCGCAAAGAAAGAAAGCTAGCCCTTCCAGATATATTTACCGCATGGGCAAAGAATCGTCTCTGTGGGATCCTTCTTTGCCATCGGTTGCCGACAAACTGGACAGTTTTTACGCCACATATTGATTGACCTTCTGCTCTTCAACTAGCTGAAGGCTACGCCGCGCGTCCCAGCACTTGTGGCCCGCACGACGCGCAGTGCTTTAAAACACTCGCACACAACTGTGCAACGCTCGCACACAACATCGCCTTCAGTCTCTTCCGTCCACGCTGGAGCGATGCCCTCAAACTGACCTGCCACATGGGCCGACCTATCACTTTGACCTTAGCTGCGGGTTTGCATTTGCACGCTTGTTGCATGTTCATGGCCTTGCCCCTCTTTTCGACCATTCACTACATTTGATTGTCAAAGTAGCAGCGGCGATACATATACCTTGGTCTGGTGCGGTTTTGGCCGCGCTCACCCCAGGGCTGAAGCCCGAGGCTATCCGAAGCCGCCGTCCCGCGTACCACGTTGGATGATTTATTCCGGGAACCGTTACTCAATCGTCGCTTCCAGGCCCAAGACACCGCTGCTACATGTGCTAGGTACTTATTCACAGACTGCGAGGATTTGATAATCGACCCGAACACCCGTGTCCCCTATCCCTATGCGAGCGCGTATTTGAAATTTCACTTCCTGCAGCGTTCACAGCTGCACTCCTCAACAATCAGCCGATGGGTTTTATAGCCCGGCAGTGCCGGTGCACGATGCGCAGTTGCATGGCCTCCGACC
>Ga0137418_10000481_pt1 | contig 35524 bp, 31 predicted proteins | sample CZODoug3_1_2_16f_FD_122242 | JGI IMG/M metagenome (GOLD analysis project Ga0137418, IMG submission 122242) | Vadose zone soil fungal communities from Angelo Coast Range Reserve, California, USA - CZODoug3_1_2_16fungal (Hybrid Assembly) | ecosystem: Environmental > Terrestrial > Soil > Vadose... | reverse complement strand
GCGAACCGATCACTCGCCTCCTCGGCCGCGGGGAATGACAAAGCAATGCGACGGACGTCGGCCTGAGTCGCCATTGGGTTTCCTGCCTCAGATCTCCCAATTCGACAGGACGATCCCGCCGTCCGGCGGCCGCGACTCGGCGTACTCATGCATCGACATCCTCAGGTCGGTCCACCTGACTCTGGCGCCGCGAACTACCAATCGGCGATAGATGTCGCCGTATTGACCCTGGATCCTGATCGCCACCCGGCGTGCTGACTTCGCGCGGGCGTGAGCGCAGAGCTGCGTCACCAGCTGATCAAAATCGGCTTCGGTCTTCGCGACCATCTTGAGGACACGCATTTCCTCCGTCACGCGACCCTCTACCAGCGGAACGGAATGACAAACCGCAAACGACACAATGTCGTTTCCCTTTCGCACGAAGAGCGTATCGCCGAGGTCGTGCTGCGCGGTGAGAACGATCTCGCGCGTGTAGTCGTATCCGGGGGCGAGCTGCTCGAGCAGAGAGCGGCACTGCCTTAGCGCCAGCTCCCGCTCGTGTGGGCTCAGCGACGACATCGTCGTTGCCTGGATCCCGGCCCTCGCCGCCTCGAGCGTCACTGTGATGGTGAGGTGCCCCGGTGTGAAACCGAGCGCGGAGTAAAAACCGACGTTGTCCATCGTGCGCGGCATCGTCTCGAGCCCGATCACTTTCGCGCCTTTCTTTTTCAGCCACTCCACCCCGGTCGTGACGATCATTTTGCCGATTCCCTGGCCCTGATAGTCGGGGTGGACGGCCAACGGCCCCATCCATCCCTCGACACCCGAGCGATGGATCATGTTGAAGGCCGCGATTCCATCACGCGCGTTGCGCCAGATCATCGCGCCATCCTCAGCATCCGTGATGGCGAACTTCCACACCGCCGGATTCAGGTGGGGCACACGGACGCCAACCATCCCATCCTTGCGGTAACGCTCGGTGAATGCCTCGCTGAACACCGCGTTGAGCGAGGGAATCTCCCGCACGCTGACGCGCTCGGGCGTCTCTGCCACCCACGCGTGCCTCCAGTTGCGCGCGAACGCCATTATGCGCCCGCTCCAGCCGTGCTTTCGATCGTTTCTTCAGCGACGTCCGGACGTAATCTCGAGGGCCGCTCGTCGGCGATCGGCTCCACGTCTTCGCTGATGCCGATGGCGTCTCCTTCGCTCTCGGTCACGACCGAGCAACCACGGTCCGCGTCATAGCCGACATTTATAACGCGATCCAGCCCTTCGCGCACCGGTTCGATGTGCGTGATCAGGATCACCTGCTCGAACCGGTCATGAAGCCCGCGCAGCAGCTCGACGACATTGAGGCGCCTCGCCTCGTCAAGCGAGCCAAAGACCTCGTCGAGAATCAGCAGAGAAAAGCTCTGGCCGGCTCTCTCCGCAATCATCTGCGAGATCGCCAGGCGAAGCACGAGGTTTGCAAGATCTTCTTCTCCACCGGAAAGGACGGGCTTCGGAATTCCATCCTCCAGGATAACGATGTTGTACTGGTCGTCCAGCTCCATTTCGGTGTAGCGCGCATCGGTGAGCTCGCTCAGGAACGCGCTGGCCAGCTCCGATAGCTCGGGTCGCAACTGGAAGTTGAGATCGGTGCGCAGATCCGAGAAGGCGCGGTCCAGCTCGTCGTGCATCCGGCGGTCGGTCTGGAGTACTTCGAGCTCGGCGACTTTTTTCTTCAGTTCCTCCGCCTGTTCCTGCGCTGCCGCCAGAGCGGCGGTCGCACCCGACACCTGCTCCTGCGCCCGGGCGGCCGCCACCTTGGATTCCTGCAGCTCGAGCCGCACCCGGTCGTATTCCGCCTTCAGATCGTTGAAATCCTTTTCCGTGAATGAGATCTGAGTGCGTCGCGTGCGAAGGGTGCCGAGCGTCGACTGCACACGCATGAGGTCCTGCGCGATGCGAGTCTGCTCGAGCTTGAGCTGCGGCTCGCGCTCCAGCATCGCCTGAAACCGTCCGGCTTCCGCCTCAATGGGAGTCAGCCGATCCACTTCCGCAGCCACTTCGGCGTGCCGGGCGGGATCATATCCCGGCGGAATCCGCGAGATGTCGCGTTTCAATTGCACCTCGCGCTGCCGCTTGAGCGCGATGTCGCGCACGATTGTCCCCAACTCCTGGACCGCGAGCTGCACTTTGGCCAGCCTCCGCTCGAGGGTCCCCACCTCTTGCATCAGGGTGCGCCGCTTCTCGTCGAGCTGATGGACGTCCTCCGGCATCTGCTCCAGCTGCTCGACGCGCGCCTTGTAGTAGCTCCCGTCGACGTTCACGGTCTCGATCAGCTCGTCGAGATGCTCGACGACGGTGTGGAGACTTCCACCCAGCGGGCGACTGCAGGTCGGGCACTCGCCGTCTTCGCCGAGCGCGACGACTCGGTCGCGCTGGTGCTTGAGCTCCGAGTACTGGTGCCTGAGTGCCTCGCGTTTTGTCTGGGCTTCCTGCCTGTCCCGCACCCATTCGGTTCGACGCGCTTCAAGCAGGCCCTGAGTGTCCTCGAGCTCGGAACGTTTCTTCTCCAGCTCGAGAGTCGCCTCCTCCTCGAGCCCCGGTGCGCGCTCGATCCTGGCGTGACGCTCCTCCAGCCGCGCAATCTCCTCGCGCAGCGCGGCCTCGGCTTCGAGCAGCGTCTTACGCCGTCCCTCCTCGCGGTAGAGAGTGTTGAGCGCTTGGAGCTCGACGTTGAGCGCGAAGAGCGGCTCGATAGCATCGCGCAGCGTGTCGAGTTGAGACCGTGCCGCCTTCACCCCATCGAGCTCCCGTGTAATACGCTCGGCGTCGCGCTGGAGTGCCGCCTCCTTCTCTTCCAGCACCGTGATCTGCGTGAGCAGCTGCGCCGATTGCTCGCGCTGGCGCTGCACCATTTCCCAGCGCGGCTCGATCGACATCATTTCCCGCGCGCGGACCGCTCCACGATGCGCCGCCTGGTGCGCGCGCGCTTCCGCTTCCTCCTTTCGCGACGCGGTTTCCGCGAGTGATCGAAGAACAGCCTCGGGGTCGCGCATGCCGCGCTGCATTCCATCGATCGCGGACCGGACGCGGTTGCGCCTGTCTCTGGTCAGGTCCTGGGCGATGCGGAGCTTCTCATAGCCGAGCACGCGCGAGAGGAATTGTCCGCGTCTGGCGGGTGTCATCGCCGCCATCACGCTCAGCTCCTTCTGCCCAGTGAAATACGTATGGAAGAATTCCGACATCGACATGCCGAGCCGGCGCTGCATGAGCTCGGTGACCGCGGAAATAGTATTTGCGATGGGAGTATCGGCACCATCGAGGTAGACCTCCGCGCTCGTCAGACCGCGGACTACACGATAGCGGTGGGAGCCAAGCTCGAAATCGAGCTCGACCTGGACCTGAGCGCGCGCTCCCGCGCCGATGAACCTGATGGAGTCGCGGTTACCGCGAATCGCCGGATTCCCATAGAGGGCCCACGCGATCGCTTCGAGAATCGTGGTCTTGCCCGCGCCGTTCGGACCGATGATACCGGTGAGACCAGTGTCGAACTCGAGCTCCGTCCGTACGTGCTGCCGGAAGTTGGTGAGTTTGAGACTGTTGAGTCTCACGCGATCGCGTCCTCTTCGGCAGGCCCCGCTGCCAAATCCGCCTCTCGGAGGTAGTGCAGTCCGAGCTCGACGAGAGCTTCACGATCGATGTTCTCCGTCAGCACACGTGAGCGAAGCTTGTCCCGCACGGTGTCCGCCAGGGACGCGCGGCGGCTCGGTCCGGCTTGCCCGTGTTCGAGCCGGGCGACTTCGGGACGCGTATCCAGATGAAACTGAAGGGCCTTCCGCTTGTATTCGCGCAGTGACTTGTGATCCAGCTCCCGGACGATGTGCCTTGGAACATCGCGCACGACCAGTCGCACGATTTTGTCGTCGATGCCGCCTTCGAGGGCGTCTACAGTCCCGCGTATCGCCTCATCGAGCGAAGCGGGTGAGAGGCCGGCGCCGGAGATTGCCGGCAGATCGATCCATTCACGCAGTGGTGGAATCGGGTGAAACGTGTGAACCCCGGTCGTGAGATCGCGCTCGATGATCCCCTTTCCGCCGTCCTTGGCGCTCCCCTCGGCCAGCTCTGCCCAGGAGTTGTTGCTCGTGAAGTCGAGGGATCCCGAGTAGAAAGCATTGGGCCCAATCTCCCGGTACACATGATAGTGGCCAAGCGCGACGTAGTCCCAGCGTTCGGCGCCCAGCTCCTTCTCGGTAACCGAAATTGCACGCCGATCGAGCTCGCGCGCACTCCTGGGCAACACTCCCTGAACCTCGATGTGAGCGAGGAGAATGTTGTATTTCGCGTTTGGATCGGGGTCGTAGGGCGGCTTCATCATGTCCGGCACGGCGAGAATCGAAAGGTCGTGCTCGGGAATCGTGATCCGCCTCATCTCGCCTTCGACGACAGTGATTCCGATCTGCGCGAACAGGCGGAGGATGCATCCTGTCTCAGCCGTGCGCGGGGTGTCGTGATTGCCGGCAATCATCACCACGCTCGCGTCGGGCAGCGCCTGCATGAGTCGCGAGAACTGGTTGAAGGCGTGCAGAATGGCCGGATTGCTGGGTCGGACGGCGTGAAATACATCTCCCGCAATGAGCACGAGCTCCGGCTTCAGCTCGATCACCTTATCGATCGCGCGGCGTAGCGAAACCGCGACATCCGCCTCACGCTGGTTGATCCCCGTGGGCGTCTGCCGCTGATATTGTCTGAAGCCGAGATGTATGTCCGCGAGGTGAACCAGTCTCATCGAGTGCGCATCGCCCTTATCCACTGAGTGATTTTAGTCCGCACCTGCATCGGCGCGCCCTGTGGTCCTCCCTTCCGGGGCGGGGCCGCGGCGATGGTAGAACGTACGATAATGCTGCTCCTGGAGTCAGTGATCCAGCCGAGCCTGCGATCGATCTGTATTGTGCCCGCGAGCGTGCCCGAGGTCGTGTAGCCGGCGCCAGGAGGCGGCGCGCCGGGGATGTTCATGCGGGACATCGTTCCGCGCATCGAGATGTATGCGATGTCGCCATTCCGGCCGAGGGAATCGAGCTGGAATGTCGCTCGAACCGAACCCATCGCGCCCGGATCGCCGCTCAGTGGAATCTGCATTTCGCGCGTCCACTTTTCGCCCACGGCGACTGGCTCTCGCGCCAGCATCGCCGGCATTTCTCCGAAGGTGTGCCGCAGCTCGCTGTTGGAGTCGTCGTCATCGACTATCTCCATGGCTCCATCTGGTGAGACACGGACCATCACACGCTTTGCCTGCATCGTCCGCCGCTTGAGATCGGCGAGGGAACCCGGAGAGGCGGGAGTCATCGCGACCGAATCGGTGATCGACTGCATCAGGGTGCCGCCGGATGTCCATTGCTGCGCGATGGTGTGCGTGAACACTTCTATCGAAGTCGTCATCGAGCTGGGGGTGGACTCGCGACCGCCGCGCTGGGTGGTGCCGGTCATCTCCACGGTCTGCGAGAGATGCATCCTAAGGGTGTCGCCGATGTGGGGGCGGATCTGGAGCAGGACGGGCTGGGAGAGAGCAGCTTGGGCGAAAAAAACAACTGCGAGAAGAACAAGGTGAGAGGTCCAAGGTAATAGGTGCGAGGTACGAGGTAGAGGCACCGGGCGCGGTCTTACCAGGCACCTCGCACCTAGCACCTTAAACCTTCTACCTTGTTCTCCTGGCAGTTCAGTTTGCTGTCCACCCATACGGATGCCTTTAAAATCCGTAGGGATCATTTTCCGGCGCCGACTTGATGCTCCCGGCCATCGGGCGCGGCGCTGCCTGGGCCGGGATGATCTTCCGGAATTGAGCGGCGAAGTACGCCTTCACGTTGTCGGGTCGGGCGAGGAGCGTCGCGTTTCGGGCGCGGATCACCTCTTCCTGCGTGTACAGCGCGGTTATGTCCTGAACCCACGGCAGGGTGATCGTCGGATCGAGAGGTCTAAGTGCACGCAGAATCGCCGCGTCCAGCGAGACGTCGCTCGCCTGCGGGTAGCGCTCCGATCCCTCGCGTCCCTGCATCACCGCGGGGCGCGGGAACCGCACGAAGATCGGCTGCGTAAAATGTGGATGGCGAATCATCAACTGCCCTTTCTCCAGCGTTGCGAGCTTGGTTCTTGTCGCCGGGCTCAGCACGGCGTAGCCCGGTGTCGAGAGCTCGTCGGGATCCATTCTGCCGAACAGCGATGTACCCGAATTGCCGACGACCCTTCGATGCACCTGCGAGCGGAATTGCTGCGCGCTGAACAGGACGAGGCCCAGGTAGCGGCCTCGCTCCGCGATGTCGAGCAGCATCTTCCTGACGTAGGTATCGGCACCATCGCCCGGCGCGTACTTGTTCAGCTCGTCGACGAATACGACGAGGTGCTTGACGCCCAGGTCCCTTCGCTCCAGGTGCTCGCGGAGCGTCGAAACGATTCGAGCGAAGATGAGGTCCTGCGCATCTTCCTCGAGGTTGGCGACATCCACGACGTACACCGTGCGGTCCTCAAAGCTCCCGAACGGAAGGTCGCTGACGGTTCCCGCGTCGGTAACGAGGCCGGCACAACGCGTTGAGATGTTCGATAGGCGGTTGCGCACCTTGCGGATCGTCGCCACGTGGTGCGTCCGCCAGCTTTCTCCATCCTTCTTTTCCATCCCCTGAAGGACATCGCGGAACCAGGAATCTAGATCGGCGAATGACTGTACTCTGTGCGTCTTGCTTAGAAGCGGATCGGTGAACTCCTTGTCGACGACGTTCTGAACGATGAAGTCGATCAGTGCGTCGGCTTTCGCATCGATGTCGTCCCGGTTGAGGAGAACTTCCGCGAACTGAAGAACCTCGCGCAAACCCCATGTCAGCGGCGTCACGTTGTCGAGCAGAGCTTCGTTGTTCCGGAATGTGTTGAGCGCGAGACCCTTCGCCGTGTACGGCGCGAAATACTCGACTCTTGGGAACGGCTTCGCCTCGACATCGAGCTTCTCGTAGAGCGCCTCGTCCGACTTCTCTACTTTGCCCGGCTGATCCAGATAACACAGATCCGGGCCCTTCACGTTGAAGCACACGGCCGCGATCGATCCCTTGTCTTCCGGGAAATGCTTGAACAGCGATGCGAGCAGCCACTCGACTGCGCTCGTTTTGGTAGCCAGCCCCGAGACTCCCGTGATGTTGAGGTGCGCTGCCTCGGGTCCGAGAAGAAAATCCGCGTCGAGATAGATCACGGCTTCCGTTCCGCCGGCCCGATAGACGCCGATTGGAATTCCGGTGTTCGCTCCTTCTCGCAGATAGCTGTCCATGCGCAGCGCGACCTGCACGTCTGCTTCCTCGGCGAGAAAGACCTGCCCCATAGGCACGGGCTGGAGCGGCTCTTCCGGAATCTGCCTCAGCACAGCAGCGGTGTAGAGGCGGATCTCCGCGCGTTCGGTCGCCGCGTAACCCGCCGTCGTTGGCAAACCGTCGTGGCCGAGCACGTCGTGCATGGGAGACTGAAGATCCGTGTAGCTGAAGCCCTCCACGACGATTCCGTAGATATGCGGAATCTGCCCGTCCATCGGGTTTGCCCCATCGACGCGCACGATCGTCCCGATCCCCACCGGCGAATCGATCGCCGTCCAGAAATGGAATTCGTGCGGGGTGTTTGGCTTCCGCTCCGTCGCGACTACGCGGCCAAGTGCTTCGCTCATGAAATAGCTCTCAGGAATTCTTCGACATCCCGAATGCCGTAGGACATCTTGTCCCAACGTCCGTCGGGTAGTGCCAGTGGGGAAGTCTCCGCGAGTACCCAGCGGGAGATTTCGTCAGCGCGCTCGGTGGAATTCTCGCATTTCGACATCTCGATACGCACCAGTCCCCATAACGCATCACGGCCCTCCGGGTCGCGGAGCCGCAGGTACCAGCTCATAACCGCGGTGCGAGTCTTCGGCGTGACCTGGAACACGGACGACCTTTCCCCCCTGGCGAGACCTATTACCGTCTTGAGCGCTTCGCCCTCGACGTACAGCGTGAAATGGCTCTTGATCACGCCGATCGCGTTCTCGGATGAAGCGACGCGCTCGCTGCGGGCGATGCCACCGTCAATGAATAGTGGCGCTCCACCGACTGCACACCAGGCTTCCGCGAGCTCGTCCTCGAGGGCGTCCCGCTCCCTGTCGACCGCGCGGATTGCGCGCTCGAGCAGAACGGTTGGGTGTTCGCTCGGGTACGCACCGCTCGCATCAGGAAGTGATGTGTCCACGACCTGAAACCGGTCGTACTTCCCGGGCGAGCCGGCGCGAAGAGTCTCTGCCAGCGTAGGCAAATACCTGAAGGGCAGATAAAGCTTCTGCTCGAGCTTCGGTGCGTGGTGTCCCCACGTGACGAGGCGGCGGTTCACGCGAACGCGAACGGCGGCGCCGGTGGTGCCGAGCACGAGCGGCACGCCGAAGCGCCGACCGATAACTCGTACCCTCTGGATTCCATCGAGGAAGGCTCCGAATTCGGACACCATCGTGCGTGTCGCACCCGGCACTCTGATCGCCCTGAGCGTCCTCCCCTCGACGATATCCGCGGAAATAAGCTGCGGCTGGTCGGCCCTCGAGCTCATGTCGAGATCGGCGCTTCCCTCGACGACGCTCGAGCCAGGCAGCCAATCCATCAGCAGTCGAATCGCAGCCCGGCTCGCCGCGTCCGGACTGGAATTGCCAACCAGCATCCCCGCTACTCCAGCCCGATGTCCCAGGCCTGCTCGAGATCCTTTTTCGAGTACGCCCGGAATGCGGTTAGGGTGTGTGTCGATTTGATCCCGGGAACCACGGTCACTTCCTCGGTCACGATTCGGGCAATTGCCTCGTGCTCGGCGACTTCGATCATCGCAACGAGGTCCCATTCCCCCGAAACGGAGTAGACCTGTGCGACGCCTTCGATTCCCGCCAGCTTCGTCGCACACTCGGCGATTCGCTTCGGCTCGGCTTTTATCAAAACGATGGCGGTAATCATGGGTGCCCCGATGCTGCTATCTTTGGTGAGCGGCGTCGCCGCGCGGTGGGAAGACATATAACGATACCGGCGGGGCGGATACTACGCCACGTTGCGAAATAGAGGTCGAGGATGCAGGAATTGGAGGAAGTCGGAGAGCACGCCTCCGGGCAGGTTGGGCGCAATCAGAATCTCGTCTATACGCTTCCGCACACGACGGAGTCGATTGCGGAATTCCTGACTCCCGCCCTTGCCCGCATCGATCCGTCGGCGGGAGGCACCCAAGTCGTGGTGGTGACTCGCGATGCGGAAACGGCGCTCGCGATTTCGGAGGCTGGTCTCCGGCTGTCCGGGCCCACCGGAATCGAGGTCGTCCCCATCACGAGTGCCGCGCGCGCCGGTCGAATCTTCAAGACCCGGCCGGTTCTCGCCGTGGCCGGAACAGCAGCGGAGCTCCTGGCGCTCGTTCGCTCGTCTGTCCTCAAACTCGACACGGTGCGCACCGTCGTGCTCGCGTGGGCGGATGACATTCTCGAGGAGGGCCCGGAAGTCGTAGGCGCCCTGGAGGGAGTGCTGGGAGAGCTAAGTGAAGCCGGTCGCATCATCGTTACCCGCAAGCTGACGCCCGTGGTGGAGAATCTGGCCGAGCGTTACGCCCGGCGCGCCCGACGTGTGGGAGTTCCGGATGTGGAGGCGCCACAAATTCCCTCCGATTACGAGATGCCGATCATCAAGTACGTCACCGTCGCCGGCAGCGCCCGAGCCAGCGCCTTGCGGAGACTCCTGGATGATCTCGATCCTCCCTCGGCTATGATCGTAGCTCGCGACGAGGCCGCGGCCGCAGAGGCAGCTCGCATCGTAAGAACTCTTGGTTACCACGACGACGATGAGTCGATGACCGTGACGCGTGGCTATGTCGGGAACGCTCCAACGCACACGGTGATCTTCTATCAGCCGCCAGTGACCCCGGGGGAGCTGCAGCGCGTCTCCCAGGCGAAGCCGGTTCAGGTCGTGGTCGTCGCTGCACCGGGCGAAGTCCCGTGGCTCAGGGAGCTGGCGTGCGGAAGACTCGCCCCGCTCAATTTTCACGGGCCCGAGCGACGCGCACACGATCGCGAGGAAGCGGTACGGCAGGAGCTGCGCGCCGTGTTGGCGCGCGGAGTTCCCGCGCGCGAAGTCATCTCGCTCGAGCCACTGCTCCAGGAATTCGATGGCACTGAGCTCGCCGCCGCCGCTCTTCACGTGTTGGAGCGCGAGAGGGCACAGCGCCGACTGGCTGAAGTGAATCAGACGCCGGCCGCGCGGCCGAAGCCCACTGATGGTGCGCGCCCGCGAGCTGGCGCGGCCGGGATGACGCGTCTCTTCATGACGATTGGCACGCGCGACGGCGTGAAGGTCGGAGATCTCATGGGCATCATCGCAGGAGAAGGCGGAATTCTGGGAGATCGCGTCGGAAAGATCGATTTGCAGGAGAGTCACGCCCTCGTCGAAGTGGCCGAGGCCGACGCGGCTGGAGTGATCGCACGGGTGAATGGCTCGTTGATCAAGGGACGGCGCGTAGTCGTCCGAGGCGAACGAGATCGAGAGGATCGCGAGCGGTCCGCCGGACCCAGGGACCGGTCCGACCGCGGAGCGCGGAGCGATCGACCAGGTCGAGGCGATCGGCCAGACCGCGGTGCACGAGGCGAGCGCCCGCGCCCTTCTCGCCGGCCGGGATCCTCCGACAGACCAACCCGCGGGAGCCCACCGCGTAGAGATCGCGATCGGTCGTGAGTGGGCCAAGCGGACCATTCCACCAGAGCGGTGGATGGATCGAAGTGATTGCCGGCGTGATGTTCAGCGGCAAGAGCGAGGAGCTCATCCGCCGCGTCAGACGTGCTATCATCGCGCGAAAGCGCGTGCAGGTGTTCAAGTCGCACCTCGACGCGAGATATGCGGGTATCTACTCCATCTCGAGTCACGACGGGCGCACGGTCGAGGCAATTCCAGCTGATTCAGCGGCGCAGATCAGCCTCCAGATCGACCCAATGGCTCAGGTTGTCGCGATCGACGAAGCACAGTTTCTGGATGAGGGAATAGTGCCTCTGGTCACCTCGCTCGCCGGCCGAGGACGTCGGGTAATTGTGGCGGGAACGGACACAGACTTCCGCGGAGAGCCGTTCGGGGCGATGCCGGATCTAATGGCTATTGCGGAGGTCGTGGACAAGCTGCACGCGATTTGCGTACTCTGCGGAGGCCCCGCTAGCCGCAATCAACGGCTGATCGGGGGCCGGCCCGCACCTTATAACTCGCCGCAGATCATGGTCGGCGGCACGGAGTCGTACGAGGCGCGGTGCAGGATGTGTCACACCGTTCCGGCGGGCGATGCGGCTCAGGTGCCGCTTCTCTAGCAATTCGCCTGACCGGAAGATTACAGCAAAAGCAGTTGTTTATGCGTGACACAGATAGGAGAACTTCCTATCTTGGCCACGCACGACGGCCGAATTCCACCTCAATCCAATGAAAGATGATCCGCATCGGACTGACAGGAAATATCGCCAGCGGAAAATCAGAGGTCGCCACAATGCTGGCCGATCGCGGCGCTACTATCATCGACGCCGATGAGCTCGCTCGCGAGGCCGTAGAGCCGGAGACGCAGGCGCTCAAGGATATCATCAAGCGCTGGGGCAAGGACGTCCTCAACCAGGACGGCGGCCTCGACCGCGCGGCACTCCGCCAGATCGTGTTCGCCGATCAGAACGAGCTCGACGCGCTAAATCGGATCGTCCACCCGGGTGTGACCAGGCTTCGCGATCGCGAGGTCGCCAGGGCAAGGGAGCGAGGAGACCCGATCGTCGTTTGCGTAATTCCCCTCCTGTTCGAAAGAAATATTGTCGAGGAGTTCGACGCGATCATTCTTGTGGATGCGCCACGGCCACTGCGACTCGAGCGGCTGGTGGCGACGCGCGGTCTGGAAGAGACCGAAGCCATGAACATGATCGCCTCGCAGATGCCCGCCGAGCTCAAGCGTGCGCGGGCGGACTTCGTCATCGAGAACGACGGATCGCTCGACAAACTTGAGCGCGATGTCGATGCGCTATGGAGCTCCCTTCAGCGCAATGCTGCGGGCGAAGAGACAAACACGCCCCTGAGGACCGCCGCGAGCGTTTCTTGACTCTGTTTTAGGCCGCCGATAGACTTCGCGCCGGCGGTCCGGCAGGCATCCTCAGCGGAGCACAAGTGGCGAACATCCCGAACGATCTCCAGTACACCGAAGAGCACGAGTACGTCCGCAAGGGTAAGGACGGCACCGCGGAGATCGGCATCACCGACTACGCGCAGGGCGAGCTCGGCGACGTCGTTTACATCGAGCTGCCGAAAGTCGGAACGAAATTCGGCAGGCACGACGTGTTCGGGACGATCGAAGCCGTGAAAGCGGTGTCGGAGCTGTTCGCGCCAATCGCTGGCGAGGTCGTGGCGATCAACGAACGCCTCGACAAGGAGCCGGCCCTGGTCAACACCGATCCTTATGGGGCGGGCTGGATGATCAAGATCAAGCCGAGTAGCGCGTCGGAGATCGATGGCCTGATGAAGTCGGACGCCTACACGAAGCACATCGGGAAGTAGCGCCTAAGGAGTCGGCCGCGACTCCTCGGAGGCCGAATGCGGGGCGGTCTTGCGATCGAGAATCCCTTCTGAAGATCGATTAGAACCAGCGCGGCTTTTTTGGGCCGAGGCTAAGGGCGTCAGCCACCTTCAGCCAGTCCCGACTTCCGCCCCCACATACGAATCGGTCGGCAGGCACGAGCAAATGAGATTCCTGTCGCCATACGCGCTCTCCACTCGCGCCACCGCAGGCCAGAACTTGAAGTCCTGGCTCCAGGGCGCCGGAAACGCGGCGCGCTCCCTCGTATATGGATGCGTCCAGGTCGTCGCTGTCACGCGACCGACCGTGTGCGGCGAATTCTTGAGGACGTTGTCCTGCTTGTCCGCTACCCCGGTCTCGATCTCTCTGATCTCGTCGCGAATCGAGATCATCGCATCGCAGAATCTGTCGAGCTCCTCCTTCGGCTCGCTCTCCGTCGGCTCGATCATCAGCGTTCCGGGAACCGGGAACGAGACCGTCGGCGCATGGAACCCATAGTCCATCAACCGCTTCGCAATGTCCTCCACGTCGATACCGGTCGCCTGCTTCACCACGCGCGTGTCGATAATGCACTCGTGCGCGACGGTTCCATGCGCACCCCTGTACAGCACCGGAAAGTGCGGCTCGAGACGCTTCGCGATGTAATTCGCGTTGAGGATCGCGATTCTGGTCGCGTATTCCAGTCCGTCTCCGCCCATCAGCTTGATGTAGGCGTGCGAAATCGGAAGAATGCTGGCGCTTCCCCACGGGGCCGCCGATACTGCCCCGACTTCGTGCCTGCCATCCAGTCTGACCACTGGATGCCCCGGCAGAAACGGAACAAGGTGCTTCGCCACACCGATTGGACCCATCCCCGGGCCGCCGCCCCCGTGCGGAATGCAGAACGTCTTGTGGAGATTCAGATGGCAGACATCGGCGCCAATTTCCGCGGGGCGGCACAAGCCAACCATCGCGTTCATGTTTGCTCCATCCATGTACACCTGGCCGCCGTACTTGTGGACGATATCGCAGATCTCCACGATCGATTCCTCGAACACGCCATGGGTCGAGGGATACGTGACCATGAGCGCGGCGAGGTGCAGCCCGTGCTCCTCCGCCTTCGACTTCAGGTCGGCGACATCAATGTTCCCACGCTCGTCGGTCTTCACGACCACTACTTGCATGCCGGCCATTACGGCACTCGCCGGGTTCGTCCCGTGCGCCGATTGCGGAATGAGGCACACGTTGCGATGCGCCTCATTGCGTGACGAATGATACGCGTGGATCACAAGGAGTCCCGCGAACTCCCCCTGCGATCCCGCGTTCGGTTGGAGTGAGATCGCGGCGAAGCCTGTGATTTCCGCGAGCGCGCTCTCCAATTCGTCGAACAGCTGGCGGTACCCGTCAGCCTGGTCCAGCGGCGCAAAGGGATGGATCTTCGCAAATCCGGGCCAGGTGATCGGCATCATCTCCGCCGTCGCGTTCAGCTTCATTGTGCAGGAGCCGAGCGGAATCATGGAGTGGACAAGCGAGAGATCGCGCGACTGGAGCCTGTTCATGTAGCGGAGCATCTCCGTCTCCGCGTGGTGTTTGTTGAACACCGGGTGCGTGAGAAACGGAGTCGTCCGGTTGAAACGCTCGTCGTAGCGCGGATCGGCTCCCAACACGAGGTCCTCGATGCCGAAATCGGGGTCTTTTCCGCCGTTGAACGCCGCCAAAAGATTGGTGATGTCGTCGCTGCCGACCGTCTCATCGAGAGCGACCACAATGCTCCTGTCCTCCATGAAGCGGAGGTTTATGCGACGAGCACGCGCCTCGTCCAGAATCGCCTGACCATTACGTTTCCCGAGCGCCACACGGATCGTATCGAAGTAGTCATCGTGCGCGATCGTGTAGCCAAGCTTTCGCAGGCCTTCCGTGAGCGTCGCGGCAAATCCGTGCACCCGCCTCGCAATGCGGGTCAGACCCTGCGGCCCGTGATAGACCGCGTACATGCTCGCAACAACCGCCAGCAGCACCTGAGCGGTGCAAACGTTGCTCGTCGCCTTCTCGCGGCGGATGTGCTGCTCTCTCGTCTGAAGCGCCATGCGCAGCGCCGGCTTCCCGTCCGCATCGCGCGAGACGCCGATGATGCGTCCCGGAATGTGACGCTTGAACTCATCCCTGGTGGCGAAATACGCCGCGTGCGGACCGCCGTAACCGAGCGGAACGCCGAAGCGCTGTGTGTTGCCAACCACGATGTCGGCCCCCCACTCCCCGGGCGGCGTGAGCAGCACGAGGCTCAGGAGATCGGCCGCGACTGTCAGCAGCGCGTCGCCTTTGTGCACATGCTCGACCGTCTTCGTGTAATCGATAACCGCACCGTCGGTTGCCGGATACTGCACGAGAGCGCCAAACACTTCTGGACCGATCTTGAAATCGGCATAGCTCGCGACGCGTACCTCTATCCCGCGCACGCTGGCGCGAGTCTTCACGACGTCGATCGTCTGCGGATGGCACTCCGATGCGACGAGGAAAACTTCCTTTCCCGGTTTGCCCTTGAGCGCGTAACTCATCGTCATCGCTTCAGCAGCAGCGGTCGCCTCATCGAGTAGCGAGGCATTCGCGATCTCCACACCGGTCAGGTCGATCACCATTGTCTGGAAGGTGAGCAACGCCTCGAGCCGTCCCTGCGCGATCTCTGCCTGGTACGGCGTATACGCCGTGTACCAGCCGGGATTCTCGAGGATGTTTCGCTGAATCACGGGTGGCGTGACGCAGTCCGAGTATCCCATCCCGATAAACGAGCGAAAGACCTGGTTCCTCGCGGCAAGGGCGCGGAAATACGTAAGGACTTCGAGCTCGGTCAGTCCTTTCGGCAGACTCAGGCCCTGCCGGAGGCGGATCTTTCGCGGAACGGTCGCGTCTATCAGCGCATCGAGCGACGCAAATCCGAGAGTCTTGAGCATCTCGGCGACGTCTCGCTCGTCGGGTCCTACATGTCGGGGTACGAAGGATTCAGCGGAGGGAATCGCGGCTTCAACGTGCTTGATTGTGGTGCTCATAGGAGTGACAATTTAACACCCTATGCACCCCCGGCGAAGTTACGGCCGCTGGCGCCTTCTCATCGCGGCGCCCCGCTCGGGCGCCGAGAACATGGCGCGGGACACTGCGTTGCAGGCGCGCGCCGCTCGCACGGGAGAAACGGTGTTCAGCATCTACTCCTGGAGCCGGCCGACGCTGTCGTTCGGACGGAATCAGCCCGCGTCCGGTCTTTACGATGTCGGGAAGATTCGCGGTGCCGGGATCGACGTCGTGCGAAGGCCGACCGGCGGCCGCGCGATTCTGCACCACCGCGAGGTCACTTACAGCGTTACCGCGCCCGCGAAGGACGCTGCGCCTCTGCGCGAGACCTATTCCCGGATCAACCTGATTCTTCAGACCGGCTTGCGACAGCTTGGCGTTTCGGTCGAGCCGGCTTCGCCATCGCAGCGGGCTGGCGCGCCGAGCGCGCGCCCTTGCTTCGAGACTCCGGGAGAGGGAGAACTCGTAGCGCATGGAAACAAGCTGGTCGGGAGTGCCCAATGGCGGGACGAGTGTTCATTGTTGCAGCACGGCTCGATCCTCGTCGATGATGATCAATCGACTCTTCCGCGTTTTGTCGTCGGCGTGGATGCAGTGAGTGAATCGGTTCCGGTACCGGCTACCCTTCACGCATTGCTCGGTCGCTCTCCCGACGCAGCAGAGGTCGCCAGCGCGATGTTCGACGCGGTGCGGCTGCTCGAGGATGCTGACGCGAGCGAGCTGGCCGAGGTTGATGTCCGCGACGAAGCACTGAAGCACGTTCCGCACTTTCTTGACGAGGATTGGACATGGCGGCGATGAGATACGCGGGCCTCCTTTGCGCGCTCGCGATGTGCGGATGCGTTGGGACCGAATCGTCTTCCGCAAAGAGCTCGGGAGGAACACTCGCGATCTCCACCGGCGGCGATCCCGATGTTCTGATCCCATCGCTCGTTCAGAGCGTTCAGGGCTCTCAGATCACCGACATGATCTACGACCGCCTTGCCGACATCGGCGATTCGCTCAATATCGTGAGCGACAAAGGCTTCACGCCGCGGCTCGCCGATCACTGGACCTGGGGCGCTGACTCGCTCAGCATCGCGTTTCACATCAATCCGAAGGCGAAGTGGCACGACGGCGTTCCGGTGCGATCGACCGATGTTCGATTCACGGTCGCCAGTGCGAAGGATTCCTCGCTCGGATCGCCGGTGAGGCCGGTCATAACGAACATCGACTCGGTCAGTAGCCCTGATTCCATGACAGCCGTCTACTGGTTTCATGCTCGCTCGCCGCAGCAGTTCTACGATGCGGTGTATCAGCTGTCGATCATGCCCGAGCATGTCTGGAAGGGCATTCCGCCGGCCAGTTGGCGCGCCTCTGACGCCGCAAAAAACCCGGTTGGTTCGGGCCAATACAGATTCGTTCGCTGGATCCCGCGCGCGGCCGTTGAGCTCGTCGCCGACACGGCCAACTATCGCGGCGCGCCTAAGCTCAATCGACTGATCTGGAGCATTGCACCCGACTTCCAGACCGCGCTGACGAGACTTCTCACCGGTGAGACCGACTTCATCGAGCAGCTTCGCCCCGAGAACATCGCCGAGGTAGCGAAGCATCCGGAGCTCCGCACCAGGCAGAACCACGCCCTTCAGTACTCCTTCACTCAATTCAACTTGCGCGATCCGGCGAACAGCGCCCGCCCGCACCCGATCTTCGGCAACCGGGAGCTTCGCCGCGCGCTGACGATGGCAACGGATCGCGTGAAACTCGTTCGCAGTGTCTACGACACGCTTGCTTTGCCCGCGCTTGGACCCACGGTACGAGCGTATCAGACCACCGACCCAACCCTTCCGCAGATCCCCTTCGATCTTCCTCGCGCGCGTCAGATCCTCGATTCACTGGGGTGGCGCGTCATGAGCAGCGATGGAATGCGGGCGCGCAACGGACGTCCGCTTCAGTTCACCCTCTCGGTTCCAAACTCGAGCAAGGTGCGCGTACAAATGGCGGTGGTCGTTCAGGAACAGCTCCGGCAGGCCGGAGTCAAGGTGGATGTCGAGCAGCTCGACTTCCCGGTGCTCGTAGAGAAGGAGAGAAAGCGGGCCTTCGACGCCGCGATCGGACAGTGGAACACCCAGCCGAGTCCGGGCGCGGTTCGCGGATCGTGGGGCACAGGCGGATCACGCGCGGCAAGCGGCAACAACTACGGCTCCTACGAGAATCCGGTGTTCGACGCGTACGTCGACAGCGCGCTCTCGTCGTTCGACCCGGCCACACGCAAAGCGCTCTTTACCAAGGCGTACGAGACGATCATCCAGGACGCGCCGGCCATCTGGCTGGCGGAGCCGATTCAGACCGTCGCGTATCATTCGCGTCTTCTGCTGGCGACAATGAGGCCGGACGCGTGGTGGATTCATATCCCCGAGTGGTGGATTCCGGCCGACAAACGGATTCCACGCGACAACGCGCCTCCATCGGCAACGCCGCCTCCCGCTCAACCCGCGGGTCAGAAAACCCCGTAGCGGGTGCTCCGGTACCTCGCGCAACGGCTGGGTCAAGCCGCGGTGATCGTTGCCATCGTCGCGGCAATCACCTTCGCGCTGATTCACATCGCTCCCGGCGATCCGTTCAGCGCAGTGATGGACAACCAGAACGTCAATGAGACAGTGCGACAAACGCTGCGCGCGCAGTATGGCCTCGACCGTCCGTTGCCGGAGCAATTCGTCAGGTACGTCAATTCCCTCGCGCACGGTCAGCTGGGATGGTCTTTCTCCCACGAGCGGCCGGTACTTGAAGTCCTCGGTAGCGCGCTTCCGAACACACTGCTTCTCATGGGCGTCGCCCTCGTCGGAAGCTTTGCACTCGGTATTCTCATCGCCCTCATCCAGGTTGCCCGCCGCGGCTCGATCATCGATTACACGCTCAGTGCGATTTCCCTCTTTTTCTTTTCGATGCCGGATTTCTGGCTCGCCATTCTCACGCTGCTCGCCTTCGCCTATTGGCTGCCGGTCTTTCCGGTTGGGGGCGCGGTCGATCCGGTGATGCATGAGTCCATGGGGCTTGGGGGAAGATTCCTCGATCGCCTGTGGCATCTCGCGCTGCCCGCGCTCACTCTAATGTTGCTCGCCTCCGCCGTGGTCGCGCGGTATCAGCGCGCCGCTCTTCTCGACGTGCTTCCCGCCGATTACATACGCACTGCGCGTCTCAAGGGACTCACCGAGCGCGAGATTCTGCGCCGCCACGCGCTCCGGAACGCGCTGCTTCCAATCATCAGTCTGGTTGGTCTCTCGTTCCCCGCTCTTCTCACGGGTGCGTTTTTTGTCGAAAAGATCTTCGCCTGGCCCGGCATGGGCTACGCCGTAATCAATGCGATCGGCACGCGCGATTATCTACTCGTGGTGGGTGGCGTGATCATCGGCAGCATCATGGTCACACTCGGAAGCCTTCTCTCCGACTTGCTCTATGCCTGGGCAGATCCAAGACTCCGCAGCCACTAGGGCCGCGCGGCCGCGTGAATCGCCGCTCGCGCTCGGCGTGCGTCGGATTCTGCGCCGGCCGTCCTCGCGCGTCGCCTTCTTTGTGCTCGCCGTCATCGTGCTGGTGGGACTCCTTGCGCCGCTCGTCGCTCCCTACAATCCCTCCGCGCAACCGGACATAGTCGCGCTCAAGGATCTTCCGCCATCGCTCGCGCATCCGTTCGGAACCGATCCTTACAGCCGGGATGTACTGAGTCGCGTGATCTACGGCGCTCGGCTTTCATTGATGATCGGAGTCCTGGCAACGATCGTCAGTCTCACCGTCGGAGTCGCGTACGGTGCGATCTCGGGTTATGCGGGCGGATTCCTGGACGCAGTCATGATGCGGGTGCTCGATGCATTTCTCTCCATTCCCCGGCTTCTGCTTTTAATCGGAGTGCTGGTGGCGTGGCCGGGATTGTCGATTGGAGCGCTCGTGGTGTTTCTGGGCCTCACTGGTTGGTTCGGGCTTAGCCGCATTGTCAGAGGTCAGGTTCTTGCGTTGAAGCACGCGGAATTCGTGACCGCCGCCCAGGCGCTCGGCGCCAGCCGGAGGCGGATTCTGTGGAGGCACCTGCTTCCCAATCTCGTCTCCCCGATCGTGGTAGCGGCGACACTCGGCGTCGCTCACGTGATCGTGCTCGAGGCCGGACTTTCGTACCTTGGGATCGGTGTGCCGCCGCCACTGGCGAGCTGGGGAAACATCATTCAGGACGGTGCCGACCAGCCCGCAACGCTTTGGTGGATGTCACTCTTTCCGGGTCTCTTCATGGTTCTCACAGTGATGACGCTGAACGTCCTTGGCGAAGCGCTGCGCGACACGTACGAGCGCCGCTGACTATTCGATGACCGCGCCTCTTCTGTCGATCCGCGATCTGCACACCTCGTTCTACACGGAATCGGGCGTCGCGCGCGCCGTCGACGGAGTTTCGTTCGACATTGGCGCTGGAGAGACTCTCGGCATCGTCGGCGAATCGGGTTGCGGAAAATCCGTGACGGCGCTGTCGATACTCCGCCTCATTCAGCCCCCTGGCCGAATCGAGACGGGAAGCGTCATCGAGTTCGGCGGAAAGAACCTGGTCACGCTCGATGATGCGGATATCCGCGACATCCGGGGCAACCGCATCTCGATGATCTTCCAGGAGCCGATGTCTGCGCTCAACCCGGTATTCACCGTTGGCGACCAGGTCGCGGAAGTGGCTCGCGTCCACGCTGGAATGGGCAGACGCGATGCGTGGGAGCGAGCCGTGGAAATGCTCGAGCTCACCGGCATGCCCGACGCGGAGGCGCGGGCGAGACAGTACCCGCACCAGCTCTCCGGCGGAATGCGACAGCGGGTGCTGATCGCGATGGCGCTCATGATGAAGCCGGCCCTCGTCATCGCCGACGAGCCGACTACGGCGCTCGATGTCACGATCCAGGCGCAGATTCTCGATCTGCTACTCGATCTACAAAAAAAGATCGGAACGTCGATACTGATGATCACCCACGATCTGGGCGTGATCGCCGAGACGGCATCGAGGGTAATCGTGATGTACGCGGGCGAAGTGGTGGAGCAGGCGGAGGTCGATGAGCTTTTCGCCAAGCCGCACCATCCCTACACCGAGGGATTGATGCACTCGATGCCGCACATCGGGCACGATCAGGAGCGGCTCAATGTCATCCCCGGCACCGTGCCCGCCCCGACGGAATGGCCAAGCGGCTGTCGCTTTCGCGAGCGCTGTCCGTATTCGTGGGATCTCTGCGAGAGTGAGCATCCGCCGCTCTATGAGATCGGTTCGGGCCACGTCTCGCGCTGCCATCTGGCGATCGAGCCAGAGCGGCGGAACAACCCGCATCCGCCTCTCGTCGTCCAAGCAGGAGTTGCCGCCGCGTGAACGGGACGGAGACGCTGGTATCTGTAAGGAATCTCCGCAAGGAATTTCCGATCAGGAAGGGCGTTCTGTCGCGACAGGTTGGCGCGGTGAAGGCGGTGAACGACGTGTCGTTCGATGTCGCGCGCGGCGAGACACTCGGCGTCGTCGGCGAATCCGGCTGCGGCAAGACGACGACTGGTCGCACGATCCTCCGTCTCATCGAGCCGACGTCGGGAGAGATCAGATTCGAGGGGCGAGACGTGAAATCGATGGGCACGTCCGAGCTGCGTGCGCTGAGGCGGGAGATGCAAATCATTTTCCAGGACCCGGTATCGTCGCTCAATCCGCGTATGACCGTCGGCGCGATCATTCGCGAGGGTCTTACGATTCACAAGCTCGCTGAAGGCGCCGCGGCAGATGCGCGAGTGAGGCAGCTGCTTCAGGAAGTGGGTCTGCGACCAGAGTACTCGAATCGCTACCCACACGAGTTCTCAGGCGGACAGCGTCAGCGCATCGGGATCGCGCGCGCCCTCTCGGTGGAACCAAAGTTCATCGTCTGCGACGAGCCGGTATCGGCCCTCGATGTCTCCGTGCAGGCACAGGTGATCAACCTGCTCGAGGACCTCCAGCGGGACCACGACCTCACCTACATGTTCATCGCTCACGACCTCTCGGTGGTGGAGCACATCGCAGATCGCGTCGCCGTCATGTATCTGGGGAAGATCGTTGAGCTGGCGACAGCTGAAGATCTTTACCGCGAGCCGATGATGCCGTACACGCAGGCGCTCCTTTCAGCCGTTCCGGTCGCCGATCCACACGCGAGGAAGGAGAGAATCATCCTGCAGGGAGACGTTCCCTCTCCAGCTAATCCGCCCTCGGGGTGCGTCTTCCACCCGCGCTGCCACCATCCCGCGAAAGACGCGGCGTGCGCCTCGATCGTTCCTCCGCTCGAGGAAAAGACGCCTGGTCACTTTGCCGCTTGCATCAAGCAGCCGCCAACGACCGTGACCTGGGAGCAACAAAAGGAAGCTGGTGGCGTACATCCACCCGAGCGGTATCTTCCGCTCGCCGCCGTGCACGGATAACGACCCTTACTCCTCCGACCATGCCCAAAGACTCGAAAGGCGTTTTTCAGCAGCCCTCGGCAGGAGCAGTAACAGCTGACGTTCCGCCTCCGGGGTTTGTCGGCGCCAGCAGGCGCACTTTCTTTGGGCATCCGGTAGGACTCTCAACTCTCTTCTTCACCGAGATGTGGGAGCGGTTCTCCTACTACGGAATCCGTCCGCTCCTCGTTCTGTTCATGACGGCCGCGCTGGCGTCGGGCGGATTCGGAATGGATCGGGCGACGGCGTCATCGATCGTCGGCATCTACGCCGCCAGCGTTTACCTCGCGTCCCTCCCCGGCGGCTGGATCGCGGATAGATGGCTCGGCCTGAGACGCTCGATCTGGTACGGAGGAGTGCTGATCGCGCTGGGACATCTGTCGATCGCTCTTTCGATCGTCTTCGCGCAGTCCGCGTTCTACATCGGGCTGGTACTCATCGTGATGGGCACCGGACTCCTCAAGCCGAATATCTCGGCGATCGTCGGTGATCTCTATCCCGAGGGCGGATCGCGGCGCGACGCCGGCTTCTCGATCTTCTACATGGGAATCAACATCGGCGCACTCGTCGCTCCCCTTATTACGGGCATCCTCGGCGAGCGGGTGGGCTGGTCCCTCGGCTTCGGCGCCGCCGGGCTCGGTATGGTGATCGGACTCGTTACCTATCGTCTGCGCGGCGACAAAACGCTCGGCGACATCGGCGTGGCCCCGGGTTCGAGCGATCCGGCGGAACACCGCCGCGTCAAACTCTCGGCGATGATCGGAGTCGCCGTGATCGCGCTGCTGGTGCTGTTGACGATGGCCGGAGTGATCCATATCAACGCCGTCTCGCTCGCGCAAAAGATGACGTACGTCATCGTCGGCTCAGCGCTCCTGTATTTCATCTATCTCTTCGTCGGTGGCGGGCTGACCGGCGAAGAAAAGAAGCGCGTGGTTGTCATCATCCTGCTGTTCTTCTTTGCGGCGATTTTCTGGTCGGCGTTCGAGCAGGCACCAACCTCGCTCAATCTGTTCGCACGCGATTTCACCGATCGAGTCGTGTTCGGATGGGAGATGCCGACGTTGTGGCTCCAGGCGGCAAACTCCGTATTCGTCATCGCGCTCGCACCGGTATTCGCCGCAGTCTGGATAGCGCTCGGCAAGCGCGGGAAAGCGCCGTCGAGCATTGCCAAGTTCGCGTGGGGACTGTTCTTCGCCGGCGTTGGCTTCGTGGTGATGGTGTTCGCGGCGAACATAGTCATCGCTGGTGGTGGCAATGTCCGCGTCTCATCGTGGTGGCTGGTGTGGAGCTATTTCTTCCAGTCGGTCGGCGAGCTGTCACTCAGTCCCGTCGGGCTAAGCTCGATGACCAAGCTCGCGCCGATCAAGTTCAAGGGTCAGATGATGGGTGTCTGGTTCATGGCGAGCGCGCTTGGCAATCTCGTGGCGGGGCTCGTGGGTGGAAGCGTCGATCCGGAGAAGCTGCCACAGATGCCGATCCTGTTCAGGCAGACCTCGATGTTCCTCTTCATCGCCGCAGTCGTGTGCGGATTGCTCGTCATCCCGGTTCGTAGAATGATGCGCGATGTTCCGGCGGGAAATCGCTAGTTCGGAGCGCCATTGCGCAATCGAATGGATAACTCTCGCTGTGCAAGTTTTTGATGGTCTGACGTCTCTCTATCCAAACACGTCGACCGGGAGAACCAATGGTTAGACACCTTGTTGGAATCGCCTTATCGCTGTCCGCTTGTTCAATGGCGATTGATGTCAGCTCCGTGGGAGCACAGACGTTCTCGCCAGGCCCTACCGCGCGCGAGCCCGAAATTACCGCGACCGGGCGCGGAGAGACCCATCTCCCTCCGACCTTTGCGGTGGTCATGATCGGAGTTACCACACGCGCCGGAACCGCCGCCGAAGCTGCCGCGCAAAATGCTGCGAAAGTCGCATCAACTCTTGCCGCGGTGCGACAAGCCGGTGTTGCCGCTGAAGACCTGACGAATCAGGGCTACAGCATCGAGCAAGCGTACGAGGACAACGGCCGACGGCGTGGCGGCTTTACCGCTCGCAATACCATTCGCGCGCGAGTAAACAGTGTTGATCAGGTTGGAAAAATCATTGACGCTGCTGTGGGTGGCGGAGCAGGAGAAATCAATTCCGTTCAGTTCGGTGCGCCGAACATCGAGGAGGCTCGTCGCGCCGCCATGACCGAGGCCGTCAAGCAGGCTCGTGCCGACGCCGCCGTGCTTGCGAGTGCCGCCGGCGGGACACTCGGAAGGCTGATAACTCTTTCTTCGAGCAGCTCCTTCCCTCCCGGCTACGCTTCGGCTCAGCTGGACGCTGTCCTGGTGAGCAGCGTGTCGTCCGTTCCGACAGTTGTTTCACCGCGAGATTTGACCGTATCGGCCCAGGCTCTCGGCCGATGGGAATTCATACCGGGAGCTTCGCGATAATTGAAAAAGTCACGGCCAGTTGAATACCGAAGCCGGCACCGACCTCTCGCGGTTGTTGAAGATGTCGCGCGGCTCGAGGCGGAACATTCTCGTGGGGTCGGTGGTGATCAAACGCACTTCCCACCCGTGACCGCGCGGCCCCTTAACCGGAAATGCCAAGTCCGCTCTGAGGGTCCGACGCGATTGCGGCGGAAAGGCGGTGAACACGCTAATGCCAGCCGAGGCATAAAGCGGAGTATTGACGCCGAAAGGGGAATCGCCGGCCCATAACTTCCCCGCTTCCGCGAACCCTGCCAGCGCAATAGTCGCGGCATCCTTGTAGCGACCAATGAGGTATCGGTCCTCCACATGAGCGACCATTCGCCGGGCTCCGCCCACATCAGCTGTCCTGAAGCCGCGCAGACCACCATCCAGATCCGCGAAAGTGAGCTGAAACGGAATTCTCTGCTTCCAGCCCGCGCTCCACTTGAGATCGGACATTACCGTGTGCCTGTTGAGCGGCTTCATGTATAGCGCGGCACGTCCGTCCGCCAACATGCCGTCCCAGTTGCCGTCCTCATCGCGACGTGCCTCACCGGCGAGGTCGAGCGCCACGTAAGAAATGGGTGACGCCACGCCAAGGTACAGGTCGCTCGATCCAAACCAGTCGCGCTCGTTGCCGCGGAGAAATCTCGCCCCTTTCCCCAACAAGGTCGCGAGCTGAATCCCGGCGCGAAGATCCTGAGTCCCCTCCAGCGCATCGAAACCGCTGACGCGCACGAAGTGCACGTCGCGCACGCCCCACAATGCATTGAGTCGGGCCGTCTGGTGCTTTACGTACCTGTTCATAAGCGCCTGGCTCGTGTCCGGCACGAGAGCCGTATCGGTGACTCTGATCGGAGACGTCGCGGGACTCTCGTCTTCGAACGATATCGATCCACCGATGAGAGCCAGACGCCCGAGTGGTGGACCGATTCGCGCTACGCCGCCAATGTCGCTGTAAGAGCGTTCCAGCTTTATCGCCGCCGGATCAGCGCCCGGCCGTCGGAAGTAGAAGTACCCGTTCGAGTTTCCAGCGGTCGTTCGCCAGGAAAGCCTTTGCAGGTCGGTGAGAAATGGGTGGCTCACCTCTGTCGACCAGTCGCTCCCCAGCTCTCGGCGTCCACCGTTCAGTCGAAATTGGTAGGGTCGTCCGAGAAACTGATAATCCATCGCCTTGCCAGCGTAGATGTCCCTGAAGTGGGCGCCCTTCTTCCAACCGCCTTCCAGGTGAGCTGCGCTGCCAAGGAGATTGTCCTCCCCCAGTGTCACGGCGTGGACGGCTGTACCGCCTCCGAAGCCGACGCTCAGGATCAGCGAGACTTCGTCCACAGTGGCGACGCTGAGTATGACTCCCCCCTGTCCATCCGCATAGGCAAGCACGGTCGCGTCGGCGATGAACGGCTGCGCGCGGAGAATGCGCTCCGACTCGGCACGTCTGACCTCTGTGCATTTATCACCAAGCTGGAGAGCGAGATACCGCCGGATCACCGCCTCCCTGGTCGTGTAGTGCTCTTTCGCGGCGAATCGCCCCGCTCGCTGCCAGATGTTATGGCCGGTGATGCGAAAGGGCGGGCTCGCATCGATGTCGATGCGACTGATGATCTCCCCCTTGCAGGTGACGGGAAGGCCGCTCAGACTTTGGGGCTGCGCATTTGTCGCCGACGCGGCGGCGAGCAGCATTGCCAACGTACCCTGTCTAAGAGAGATCACTCGTGTCGTCCGCGCGCAAGCCGGTTCGAGCCTGCACAGTTGCTGTTACCGCCAGCATCCGCCCGGATGGGGATACCAGTCGTGTCCGGCTGACCGCCGCCTACGTGACCGCACTGGAAAACGCAGGGCTCATACCACTCATCGTGCCTCCACTCTCAAACCCTGATGCCGCGTCGGCGGTTCTCGATTCCGTCGCGGGCCTCGTGTTGACTGGCGGCGAAGACGTCGATCCCGCGCGCTACGGCGAAAAACGCCACGAAAAAGTACGTAACGTGAACCCCGTGCGCGATGCAGCCGAAGCCGCGCTGATCAAGGAGGCAAAGAATCGTGGAACTCCGGTGCTGGCGATCTGCCGGGGAATACAGATTCTTAACGTTGCCCTCGGGGGAACTCTGGTTCAGGACATCTCGTCGCAGTGCAAGACCGACATCGAGCACGACGATGAGGGCGCTCGCGATTCACGCTCGCATGAGATCTCCGTCGAGCCGGATTCCCTTATCGCACAAGCGGTCGGCACGGACCACCTGACGGTGAATTCGTTCCACCACCAGTCGGTGAAGAGAGTCGCCGAAGGGATGCGTATCACCGCACGATCTCCCGACGGAGTCATCGAGGGACTCGAGTCCACGGACGAAGACTGGTGGGTGATGGCTGTTCAATGGCATCCCGAAGAGATGACGGGCGCGGTAGAACCATGGGACAGGGGCTTGTTCAAGGCGTTCGCGCGGAAGCTCGAAGCGTAGTGGAGCTTCCCCGGATTCTTCACGTCGACTCCGGGCGCAGCTGGCGCGGCGGGCAGCGTCAGGTATTTCTGCTCGCCACCGGACTTCGCGATCTCGGGTATCGAACGCTCGTGGTGGCGCCGACCGGTTCACCACTCATCAGGCGCGCCGAGCAAGCCGGGCTTCCCACATATCGCCTGACCCTGCGCGGTGAATGGGATATCCGCTCCGCGCGCGAGCTCCGCGCCGTCGCTCGGGAATGGGATGCGGGAGTCGTTCACGCGCACGATGCGCGCACCCACTCGATCGCGAGGCTGGCGCTGCTCGGAAAGAGAAAGACGCGTCTCGTGGTGACGCGTCGTGTAGCGTTCCCGCCGAAACAGGTCCGGCTGAAGTATCGGTACGGCGTAGATGCATTCATTGCAATCTCACAGGCGGTAAAAACCGCCATGGTCGACGCCGGCGTTCCGGCCGATCGAATCGAGGTCGTCTACTCGGGAGTCCCCTCTCCGCAGGTAAAGCGTCCGCGCAACTGGCGACGCGAGCGCGGCTGGCCCCCCAGTGCCGTGATCTGTGGCATCGTCGGGGCGATGACGCAGGAGAAAGGTCTCGATATGGTGGCGGGAATTGCGCGCCGTCTGCCCGGTGAGGTTTTTCGCCGCACCCGCCTCGTCCTGCTTGGCGGAAAGGGAAAAGGAGGGACGACCGTTTCCGGAGTGGAAGGATTCGACGCCGGATTCGTCGAGGAAATTCACGACGCTATGGCGGGCCTGGATGTGCTCTGGCATCCCGCCCGCTCGGAGGGCCTGGGCACGTCCGTGATCGATGCGATGGCTTTGGGCGTTCCGCCGATTGCTTTCGCGGTCGGTGGCCTGCCCGAGCTCATCGAAGATGGCAAGAGCGGTTTGCTCCTCCCGGCGGGTGACGTCGCCGGTTTCGTCCGCGCCGCCGCCGCACTGATCAGTGATGACGGGCTCCGCGTGATGCTCGGCGAAGGCGCGCGACTGCGGGCCCAGGAGTTCGACGCCCAGCGGATGATCGAACGAACGGCTGAGGTGTACAATAGAGTGGTCGCGGGGTAGCGAGTAATCACCTGAGCCTCCTATCTTGCCTGTTGAACCACCCTCGCCGTAGTCACCCATAGCAGCGGAAATGAATTGATCTACATATGTATTCCGACCTACAACGAGGCCCAGACTATTGGTGTGCTCCTTTGGCGCATTCGCCGGGTGTTTCAGGACTACTCGCGTGAGTACGAGATCGTTGTCTACGATGATGCGAGCACCGATGGCACCCGCGAGACACTGGATCCGTACGCCGAGGTGATCCCGCTCACGATTCTGCGCGGCGAGCAGCGCAAAGGTTACGGCGCCGCGCTGGACAAGCTCATTCGTGAAGTGTCGCGGCGTACTCGTTATGCGCGTCGTGACGCTCTTATCGTGATGCAAGCCGACTTCACCGATCAGCCAGAACACATCCCGGAGCTGGTCAAGCCGTTCGAGGGCGGGGCCGATATCGTGGCGGCAAGGCAGGAAATGACCGAAGCTCCGGCACCCGTCCGGAGACTCCGCCGTTTTGCCGACTGGATGCAGCGCACAGGTCTCCTCAAAACCGACGCAACGGATCCTTTTACGACATTCCGACTCTATCGCATTTCCGTGCTGCGAGAGCTGCTCAAGACTCTCGGGGACAAGCCGGCGGTTACAAGCACCGGATGGGCCGCCAACATTGAGCTTTTGCTCGAGGCGCGCCGCTTCGCGCGCAGAATCGAGAACGTCGATCTCGCTCCGCGATACGATGTGCGCACTCGGGAGACGCGAGTCCGCCCCGTCGCGGACGCATTGAATCTCTTTCGATTCAGCCGCAGGGCGAGACTTCTCGCCGCTCCCGCGGGAGGCGGCACGTGAGGCACCCTGTCATTTCACAAGTGGTTATTCTTGCCGTCGCAACGGCGACTGGCTCCTGGGCGCAATCGACCCCCATGCCGGCCGCAACCCCGACAGTCGTCGCATCGACCGTGAAGCGGGCGAACGTTCCCTTCGGTCCTGGCGAGCGTATGGAGTACGACGTGAAGTTCGGTGCGCTAAGAGTCGGAAGCGCGCACATGGAAGTCGTCGCGCTCGACAACCTTCGCGGCCGGGCCGCTTGGCACACCGCTTTCTGGGTGCAGGGCGGAAATTTCCTGTACCGCGTTAACGACGTGTACGAAAGCTGGATGGACGCGGAGACTCTGTCGTCCCTTCGTTTCGTCCAGAACCTCGAGGAAGGCGGGAAGGAGATCGAGAGGAGGTTCGAGATCTATCCGGAGCGCAGCATCTTCGTGCAGACATCGAAGAAACCGCCGAAGGAAGAGAAGTCTGTCAGCCAGCCGCTCGATGACGGATCATTTCTCTACTTCCTCCGCACCATTCCGCTCGTCGTCGGCCAGACTTACTCCTTCGACCGCTACTTCCGGCCTGATCGGAATCCGGTTCGAATAACGGTTCTTCGCAGGGAGAGAATCAAGATTCCCGCCGGGACCTTTGATGCGATCGTACTTCAGCCCATCATCAAGACCAAGGGAATCTTTTCCGAGAACGGGCACGCGGAAGTGTGGCTGTCGGACGACGACAGGCGCATTATGCTCCAGCTGAAATCGAAGCTGTCGTTCGGCTCGCTCAATCTCTATCTCAAGTCCTACTTCCCATCGCCAAATCCGTAGGCGGTAACAGCGGCCCCCGCCCCCGACCATCAAAAGGGGTAGGGGCGAAGCCCAAAAGCGCGCCTTCCGAGCCGATCGCGGAAGTCGATCTCTCGAGGGTCCGCACCGTACCAATCGAGCGGCGCCCCAACAAAGTTGCCGCCGCCGAATTTGCATCTGCGCCAGGAGCCAACCGCAGCTTCGCCGCGTTCCTGAAATCGCTTCCCGATGTTCTCGTAGCGCGGGATTTCATGCGCGTGGTGAACGCGATAGCGTCCGCCGCCAGGAACAAGCGCGCGGTGGTCGTGATGCTCGGCGGCCACATCGTGAAAACGGGCCTGTCGCCGCTTCTCATCGACCTCATGGATCGCCGAGTGATCACGCACCTGGCGATGAATGGCTCCGCTGCAATCCACGATTACGAGATCGCCCGCTTCGGCGCCACGTCGGAAGACGTCGCCCGGGGACTCGTAGACGGAACTTTCGGCATGGCGGAGGAAACCGGTCGCGGCATGAACCAGGCTTTCACGATCGGAATGAAAAGCGGTTGGGGAATGGGCGAGGCGCTCGCCCGTGCGCTCAAAGACCTTCCGCTGGTTAACGGCGAGCTGTCGGTGCTGCTAGCCGCGTACCGATTGGGAATCCCCTGCACGGTTCACGCAGCTATCGGCGCCGAGATCATTCATCAACACCCGGCCGCGAATGGCGCGGCGATCGGCGACACGAGCCACCGCGATTTCCGTCGGCTCGCCGCGTCCCTTCCCGCGTTACACGAGGGGGGAGTGGTCCTCAACCTTGGCAGCGCGGTGATAATGCCGGAGGTATTCCTGAAAGCGCTGACGATCGCGCGGAACCTAAACGACGGAAGGCCGACCGGATTCACTACGTGTGATCTCGACATGCAGCGCCACTACCGTCCGCGCGTGAACGTGGTCCAGCGCCCGACTCAGGGGAGCGGCAAAGGCTACGAGATCACTGGCCACCATGAAATCATGGTTCCGCTGCTTACCTGGGGAGTAATCGAGGCGCTGGACAGTTGAGGACTGCAACTGAACAGGCGGGAGGTCCCAGTGGCAGAGCTGCAAGCTTGTCAGTTCACTACGCCCCGACTTATCTCGATGGGCAAAGGGCACAAGCAACTGCCTGTGCCCTTTACGCCACAGAGGCAAGTCCGGGCGTCGTGAACTGAATCACTGGCAACTTACCTACCGGGACCTCTCGCCTGTTTGGTTGCAGTTCCCAGTGAGTTCCAGTTCCAGTCAGTTGCAGTCCCCAGCCTAGTAGCGAGTAAGCCTCGTCCCCGAGAACCGATCCCTGAGTCGCGCAGCGGTTCCGGGCGCGAGAACTCTGATTCCGAGGTACAGCAACCCGCCGACAATAAGTACTTTGATCGCGAGGCCCACGATGAAGAATGTGAGGCCAACCAGTCCGCCGAAAAGCTTGAACACCATGCCCACGGCAAAGAGGCCCAGCATGGCGAATAGGCCGATCATGAAAATGGCGCGTAACATGACGTTCTCCGATACGGTGACAGTTATCCCTACGATACAGCCGGCCGGCTTGTTTCACGAGAGCAAATGCGGGTGGCCGGAGAGCTGAGCGGCGAGGTCATAGTAGTAGGCGGTGGCGTGATCGGCCTGGCTATCGCCGCGGAGCTGGCCGAACGCGAGGTCTCCGTGACCTTGATCAGCGAAAGGCGCCCCGGGGAGGCTTCGCCCGCGGCGGCAGGAATGCTGGCACCATCAGTCGAGCGAGCATCCGGGCCAGCCCACGATTTCGGAATCGCCGCGCGCGATCGGTATCCATCGTACGTGGATTTTCTCGCTGACCGAACGGGCGTGAGAGTGCCGCTCAATCGACTCGGCATCCTTCAGGTGGCTCTCAGCGATAAAGGAATCAAGGGACTGAAAAAGACCGCTCTCCCGACCAGCCGCTGGATCGGCACCAGGGAGCTGAGGGACCTCGAGCCCGCGCTATCTCACGGACTGGGCGCGATGTTCAGTCCCGACGATGGCGCAGTCGACAATACCGTATTGCTCGCGGCCCTCGAGAAACTCTGCGCGAACAATCGTCGGATCACGAGAGTGAGTGCCGCCGTCGTGGCCGTCGACCCGGCGCGAGACTCGTGCAGGGTAAGGACTGAATCGGGTGCGGCATTCACCGCACGTCGCGTGGTCATCGCCGCCGGTGCGTGGGCGGCAAGGATCTCCGGAGCGCAATTCGCCCATGCTGTAACGCCGGCGCGCGGGCAGCTCGTGTCTTACTCAGCCTCGCCTCTCCGTCATGTCGCGTACGGACCTCGCGGCTACGTGGTGCCACGCGGGGATATCACGATCGGAGGCACCACTATGGAAAACGTTGGCTTCGATTCGAACACCACGACCGCCGGGTTGAAAAAAGTCCGCGCCGCGTCGGAAGAGATTTGTCCTGCTCTCGCATTCGCACCGAAAGCCGACGCATGGGCGGGTCTCCGCCCGGTCACGCCCGACATGCTGCCTATACTCGGGCCCGATCCGGAGCACCCATCGCTCATCTACGCATGCGGTCATTCCCGCAACGGCGTCCTCATGGCCCCCCTGACGGGGGATTTAATCGCCGATCTCGTGACAGAGTCACCACTTAGCCGGGACTTGCCACAATTTCGCGCCGACCGCTTTTGATGTAGATTCCGTTGGCTCGACGGACCCTCTCCCGCCGCGAGCCCCAAAAGATGCCAGATACTCTCTATCAGATCATGGGGCGCCACCGCGCCGAGCCGTTGCCCGAGCGCAAACCATCGTGGCTCAAGGTGAAGGCGCCGGGCGGCCCCAACTATATGCGGCTCAAGCACTTGATGCGTGAGCTCGACCTGCATTCCGTGTGCGAGGAAGCGCACTGTCCCAACGTCGGCGAGTGTTGGGAGCATGGCACCGCCACCTTCATGATCCTCGGCGACGTCTGCACCCGCAACTGTGCCTACTGCGCCGTCGCCCACGGCCGGCCACCCAAATACGACATCGCCGAGCCCTATCGAGTCGCGAAGGCGATTTCGGAGATGGGACTGCAGCATGCCGTGATCACGTCGGTCGACCGTGACGACCTTCCCGACTTCGGCGCCTGGGTATTCGCCGAAACGATTCGCCAGATTCACGAGAAGATTCCGGGCTGTTCGGTCGAAGTTCTCGTACCAGATTTTCAAGGCAACGAGGACAGCATCCGCACCGTACTCGATGCAGGACCCGAGATCTACAATCACAACACCGAAACGGTGCCTCGACTCTACAAGAAAGCGCGGCCGGGAGGTCGTTACCCGAGGGTGATGGAGATCTTCCGCTACGCCAAGCGCATCGCGCCCGATATTCCGACCAAGACCGGTATGATTCTCGGCATGGGTGAGACTATTGAGGAGGTCGTCGCCGTGATGCGCGATCTGCGGGAAGTCGACGTCGATATCCTCACGCTCGGGCAGTACCTTCGCCCGTCGGATGCGCACATCAAGTTAGATCGCTACTACACTCCGCAGGAATTCAGAAAGTTGTACGAGATTGGAATGGAAATGGGATTCCGGCACGTTGAATCGGGTCCGCTCGTTCGCTCAAGCTATCACGCGTGGGAGCAGGTGCAGGCGGCTGGCGTATGAGCACTGAAGCGAAGCGCCCTCCAGCTCCTGCCCAGAAGCAGAAGGAGAAAGGCGAGCCCAGAGACAACGGCGCTGATGCCCCACCGGCAAGTGAGCTCGCTGGAACGACGCCGGAGATCAGGCGCGAGCTGCTTCATTCGATGCTCCTCCAACGTCGTTTCGAGGAGCGGTGCGCCGAAGGGTACGCGCTCGGAAAGATCGGCGGGTTCTTGCACCTCTACATCGGACAGGAAGCGATCTCGACCGGCGTGATGTCGATGATCCGTCCCGATGATTACGTGATCACCGCCTACCGCGATCATGGGCAGGCGCTCGCACGCGGAGTCAGCCCGCGAGCAGTCATGGCCGAGCTGTTTGGCCGCGACACAGGAACCTCGGGCGGCAAGGGCGGCTCCATGCACATCTTCGATGCCAAGACCAACTTCCTCGGCGGACACGGCATCGTAGGCGGCCACGTTCCGATTGCCGCGGGAGTCGGATTCGCGATCAAGTATCGCCGCGGTAATCAGGTTTGCATCTGCTTCTTCGGAGAGGCGGCCGTCAACATCGGCGCTTTTCATGAAGCTTTGAATCTGGCGTCGTTGTGGGATCTCCCCGTCATCTTCATCATCGAGAACAATCGCTACGGCATGGGGACCGCGATCTCGCGCTCGACGGCCAACGAAGATGTGCTCATCCGCGCCAAGGGTTATCGAATGGAAGGCGAGTCGGTCGATGGCCAGGACGTCTTCGCGGTGCGCGAGAGCATGGCGCGAGCGATCGAGAGAGCCAGGAAGGAGAAGCGGCCAACGCTGATCGAGATGAGAACCTACCGCTTCATGGGCCACTCGATGTCGGACGCGGTGAGCGGGACGTACCGCACCAAGGACGAGCTCGAGGAGAACATGAAGCGCGATCCGATCCTCGTCCTTCACAACAAGATCTACGAGTCGGGCGAGCTCTCCGAGGGCGAGATGAGCAAGATCGACGACGAGGCCAAGGCGATCGCTCAGGATGCGTGGGACTTTGCCGATGCCAGCCCCGAGCCGCCGCTCGAAAAGCTCTACACCGACGTCTACACGGACACGACCTCCTGATATGGCAGTAGTCACTTACCGCGACGCACTTACGCAGGCGCTCCGCGAAGAGCTGCAGCGCGACGATCGCGTCTTCCTCATGGGAGAGGAAGTCGCGCAGTACAACGGCGCTTACAAGGTTTCGAAGGGATTGCTCGACGAGTTCGGCCCCATGCGAATCGTCGATACTCCGATCACCGAGCTCGGCTTCGCGGGTCTGGGTGTCGGCGCTGCGATGGTCGGACTCCGCCCGATCGTCGAGTTCATGACCTGGAACTTCGCGCTCCTCGCCCTCGACGAAGTGGTGAACGCTGCCGCCAAAATGCTCTACATGTCGGGCGGCCAATACAAGATGCCGATGGTCTTCCGCGGGCCGAACGGCGCGGCACTCCAGCTTGGAGCGCAGCACTCGCAAGCATGGGAGAGCTGGCTCGCGCACATCCCCGGACTCAAGGTGTGCACGCCCGGCACACCGGCCGATGCAAAGGGACTTCTCAAGTCAGCCATCCGCGATGACAACCCTGTGGTCTTCCTCGAAGGCGAGATGCTCTACAACACCAAGGGCGAGGTTCCGGACGGTGAGCACATCGTTCCGCTCGGTGTGGCGGAGCTCAAGCGCGAAGGCGATCACTGCTCCGTGATCACACACGGCAAAATGGCGTTGGTCGCCATGCGCGTGGCTGACGATTTGGCAAAAGAGGGAATCAACATCGACGTCGTCGATCTCCGCACCGTGCGTCCCATCGATGTGGAGGCGATCGCGCGCTCGGTTCAGAAAACGAATCGAGCCGTCGTTCTCGAGGAGGGATGGGAGATCTGCGGCATGGGATCACAGGTCGTCGATTTCATCCAGCGCGAGTGTTTTGACGATCTCGACGCGCCGGTGCTGCGCGTGCACCAGGAAGACGTGCCGATGCCCTACGCCAAGAATCTTGAAAGAGCGGCAAAGCCTGACGCCGGCAAGACGATCGCGGCGGTCAAGAAAGTTATGTACCTCGACTGAGCTACTATGGCCACGAAAGTCACGATGGAAGCGCTCTCGCCGACGATGGAGGAAGGCCGCCTCGTCAAATGGACCAAGAACGAGGGCGATCAGGTCAAAGCCGGAGACGTGCTGGCTGAAGTGGAGACCGACAAAGCTGTAATGGAGCTGGTCGCGCGCGGCGATGGCGTGCTTCGCAAGCGTCTGGCGAACGAAGGCGATGCATCCCCTATCGGAACTCTGCTAGCGGTGATCGCAGCTCCCGA
>Ga0137418_10000480_pt1 | contig 35528 bp, 28 predicted proteins | sample CZODoug3_1_2_16f_FD_122242 | JGI IMG/M metagenome (GOLD analysis project Ga0137418, IMG submission 122242) | Vadose zone soil fungal communities from Angelo Coast Range Reserve, California, USA - CZODoug3_1_2_16fungal (Hybrid Assembly) | ecosystem: Environmental > Terrestrial > Soil > Vadose... | reverse complement strand
GGAATTACTATGCTTTTAACTGATAGAAACTTTAATACATCTTTCTTTGAAGCAGCTGGGGGTGGTGATCCTATATTATTTCAACATCTTTTCTGATTCTTTGGTCATCCCGAGGTTTATATATTAATTATACCAGGATTTGGAATAATAAGTACTGTAATATCAGCTAGTTCTAATAAAAATGTATTTGGTTATCTTGGTATGGTTTATGCAATGATGTCTATAGGTATATTAGGTTTTGTTGTTTGAAGTCATCATATGTATACAGTCGGTTTGGATGTTGATACAAGGGCTTATTTTACAGCTGCTACTTTAATTATAGCAGTACCTACAGGTATAAAAATATTTAGTTGGATAGCTACATGTTATGGGGGATCATTACATTTAACACCTTCTATGTTATTTGCTTTAGGTTTTGTTGTTTTATTTACTATAGGGGGATTAAGTGGGGTTGTATTAGCTAATGCTTCACTTGATATTGCTTTCCATGATACCGTTTTTTTTTTTGTTATTTAATGTTTCTTTAGCCCATAATGTTTCTTTATTCTATAATCTTTTAGAGTGATGATATTAATAAAAAATATATATCTAGATTTTATTATTTTATAAATGCCACAATTAATTCCATTTTTTCTTCCCAAAAGTCCCCAAAATCCTGAAAATAGTGAAAAAGTTGAAAAAAATGGAGAAAATTATAATGAGTATATAAAAAAATTTTGAGTTGGTTTAATGGATGGAGACGGTAGTATTCAAGTAAATCATTGACGTGCTCAATCATTACAATATAGACTTGTTATAAAATTAAAAAATACAAAATATAATTATAATATGTTAATAGAAATTGCTAAAGTTATTGGAGGAACTGTAAGAATAAATAGTACAAATAATTTTGTTATTTGAGTAGTTGATAATAGAGATATAATTAAAGAAATTATAAAAATTTTTGATAAATATCCTCCTTTAACATCTAGAAAAATTTGTCAACTTGAATTTTTAAAAATTTGTTTACAAAAAAATTCAATAGAATGATATTTTAATAATAGAAACTCAAAATATCTAAATCAATTAACTATTATTCGTTCAGATATATTTGGTCTTGAAAAAGGTAATTTACCTAATTATTTTAAGGGATGATTTTCCGGATTTGTAGAAGCCGAAGGTTGTTTTTCTATTAGAAAATCTAATAATCATTCTTTCTCTATAGGACAAAATGATGATATCTATTTATTAAATGTAATTAAAGAATATTTGAATTCTACAAATATAGTTATAAATCCTTATGCTAATTTTTACTCATTAGAAATATATAAAAAGGAAACTTTAAATACAATTTTTGATCATTTTCACAACTTTCCTTTATTAGGTGAAAAATTAAATTCTTTTAATGAATTCAAACAAAAATTTTAAGTGTCATGTGGTCATGCCACTGTGAAAAAGGATTAATAACTTTTTCGGTAATATATATATATATTGCTAACGGTGAAGTCTTATATGTTTTTATAAAGCAAAAAACTAAACAAAGTATAAGATAATACCGTGGAAACCAAAATTAATTAATTAATGAGTAGGATCTGTAGAGACTAAACGTGGCAATTGAAAATTTATTAAGTTAAATGATTAAATAAGTTATAGTCCGATCCTTAAGGTGACTTAAGTTTATTTACGACTTACTACGTTGTTGCTCATTTTCATTATGTATTATCTATGGGTGCAGTATTTGCATTATTTAGTGGATGATATTTCTGAATACCTAAAATATTAGGTTTATCTTATGATTTATTTGCAGGTAAGGTACATTTCTGAATTTTATTTATAGGAGTTAATTTAACATTTTTTCCTCAACATTTTTTAGGTCTACAAGGTATGCCAAGAAGAATAAGTGATTATCCTGATGCTTTTTATGGTTGAAACTTAATAAGTAGTATTGGTTCTATTGTGAGTATTGTGGCTACTTGATATTTTTTAAATATTGTATATAAACAATTAACAAATGGTAAAGCTGTTTTAAGATATCCTTGATTGACACCTCAATTATTTAGTGATACATTTCAAGTATTATTTACAAGAAATAATAATTCTTTAGAATGATGTTTAAATAGTCCACCAAAACCACATGCTTTTTCAAGTTTACCTTTACAATCTTAATTTTATTAAATAAAATTGAAAATTATATATATTTTTATTACTTACTTTAAGAATTGTTATATGGCAATTTTTTTGTTCTTATATGAATAATATATTTTTTTTTTAAGAGATATAGTTTAATAGGTAAAACAACTTCACCCGTAAGGTTGAAGTTTATCCTTGTTCAATACAAGGTATCTTCTCAATACAATAATTATTTATCTATTAGTATAGGATTTCCTATTTTATAAGGCTGTACACTAAAAAATAATTTTTTTCTATGATACAAGCAGCAAAAATAATAGGTACAGGAATGGCTACAACAGGTTTAATTGGAGCTGGTATAGGAATAGGTGTTGTATTTGGTGCTTTAATAATAGGTGTAGCTAGAAATCCATCTATAAGAGCACAATTATTTGCATATGCTATATTAGGTTTTGCTTTTGCAGAAGCTACAGGATTAATATAAAGCAAGTAGTTCTGTATAAATTGGGTAAATTGCAAAAAAAGCCTTGATGAGTTAATTTGCAGCGAAGCTTAACTCTATTGAGTTATGAACGTTCAACGACTAATAATATAATATTATTTATGTGCCCAATAATTAAATAATATTTAATAAAAGACATAGTCTGATCAATAGAGTAATTTATTGAATTAGGAAGATTTTTCCTATTGTAACAAAATTTTCATCGCCTATGTATTTGCTTTAATGATGGCATTCTTATTATTATACGTTGCTTAATTAATTATAAATATAATAAATGACAACAACAACTTTTTTTTTTTTTTTAATACCAATATTAGTAATAATTTTACTTTTAGTTAATTTATTACTATCTCCTCATAATCCATACCAAGAAAAAGATAGTGCTTTTGAATGTGGTTTTCATTCATTTTTAGGTCAAAATAGAACACAATTTAGTATTTCTTTTTTTATATTTGCCTTATTATTTCTATTATTTGATTTAGAAATATTATTAGTTTATCCTTATATTATAAGTGCTTATTCTAATGGAATTTATGGATTAGTTATTATGCTTTTTTTTTTTATTGTATTAACTTTAGGTTTTGTTTTTGAATTAGGTAAAAATGCATTAAAAATTGAAAGTAGACAAATTTATAATTTTTATAATAAATCATCAAAATATTATACAATAATATACTAGGCCCCCCTCCCGACCCTTCAGGTCGTAGGATTAATTTTTTAGGTTCCCCCCCCGCCCCAAAGGGGCAGAGGAAAAAATCGGATTATTAAACCATATACAAGGTTTAATAATGAAAGTATTAAGAATAAATGAATATTAAATAAATTTAATTAATGTTATTAGATAAATTAATAATAAATTCTATTAAATTAGATGCTCCATCTCCATGAGGTTTTTTTTTTCAAGATAGTGCTACACCTCAAATGGAAGGATTAGAAGAATTACATAATAATATAATGTTTTATTTAGCTATTATATTATTTACTGTAACATGAATGATGATAACAATAATAAAAAATTTTATTTCATCAAAATCTCTTATATCTCATAAATATATGAACCATGGTACATTAATAGAATTAATTTGAACTATTACACCAGCATTAATTTTAATTTTAATTGCATTTCCTTCATTTAAATTGTTATATTTAATGGATGAAGTAATGGATCCTTCATTAGTTATTTATGGAGAAGGTCACCAATGATATTGAAGTTATCAATATCCTGATTTTACAAATACTGATAATGAATTTATAGAATTTGATTCATATATAGTACCTGAAAATGATTTAGAGGAAGGAACATTTAGAATGTTAGAAGTAGATAATAGAGTTGTTATACCTGAATTAACTCATACAAGATTTGTTATATCAGCTGCAGATGTTATACATTCTTTTGCTTGTCCTTCTTTAGGTATTAAAACAGATGCATATCCTGGTAGATTAAATCAATCATCTGTTTATTTAAATCGTCAAGGTACATATTTTGGACAATGTTCAGAAATTTGTGGTATACTTCATAGTTCTATGCCTATAGTAATACAATCTGTTTCTATTAAAGATTTTTTACTGTGATTAAAAGATCAAATGGAAAGTTAATGTAATTATAAATTATAAAAGTTAATCATTTTAATAAGAATAATTAATTTATTAAGTTTAAACGTGTTAATTTAATGGAAAAATAGCATATTACGAACATGTATATACAAGTTCAAATCTTGTACACGTTTTAAGAATATGTTATATTTTTAATGTTGTATATTTTATATATATATTTAAATTATATAATATTTTATCTAATTATAAATAATGTGTAGCATAGATAAATCAAAAAGTAATTTTTTTTTATATGAATTTTTCAATATTTTTATTTCTTATTGGAATATTAGGTTTTGTTTTAAATAGAAAAAATATAATACTAATGCTAATTTCAATTGAAATAATGTTATTATCTATAACATTTTTAATATTAATTAGTTCACTTAGTTTTGATGATATATTAGGTCAAACCTTTGCTATATATATTATAACAATAGCTGGTGCAGAATCTGCAATAGGTTTAGGTATTTTAGTAGCATTTTATAGATTTTCATCTCTTAAATCAAACCGTCTATCCTTTAGTTATTGTAAATTACCTGTAAGATTCGTAAATAGAACTCCTGTAGGTATAAGAAATTATTCTACAGTGCGTTCTTCTAATTGTAAAAATAATTCAATTGATCCTTGATTTATTACTGGGCTTTTTGATGCTGAGAGTTCTTTTGTAGTGACTATTTTAAAAAATCCTAGATATAAAACAGGATGAAATGTTCAAGCTAGAGCTCAAATAAAAATGCATGAAAGAGATAGAGATTTAATTCTTAAAACTCAGGAATTTTTTGGTGGTATAGGATATGTATCAAATCCAAATAAAAATACTACTGTAGAATTTAGAGTTAGTACTATAAACGATATAGTTAACGTGATTATACCTCATTTTGATAATTACCCATTGTTAACTAAAAAATATTCCGACTATGTCTTATTTAAAAATATTATTAAGTTAATTTTAGAAAAAGAACATAGTACTTTTGAAGGAATACAAAAAATAGTTAACCTAAAAGCATCAATAAATTTAGGTTTATCTAATGAATTAAAAGAAGCTTTCCCTGAAACTATACCAGTTGAAAGAGAAGTAAAAAATATAACTGTTATTCCTCAAGAATGAATGACTGGGTTTTCAACAGGAGAATCAAACTTCTTTATTACTATTCAAAACTCTAAAACTAAAAGTGGTATAGCCGCTTCACTGCGTTTTTCTATAGCTCAAGATTCAATAGATTTATCTTTATTAGAAAGCTTTGTAAATTTTTTTGAATGTGGGTATGTGGCTAAATATAAAAACCGTTCGGTTTGTGAATTTATCGTTACAAAAATTGATCATGTAGTTAATAATATAATTCCCTTTTTCGATAAACATAGTATAAGAGGATCAAAATACTCAGACTTCTTAAATTTTAAAAGTGCTGCTTTAATTATTAAAAATAAAGAGCATTTAAAAGAAGATGGTTTGAATCAAATTTTACAATTAAAAAATCAAATTACAGGTTTGAAGACTAAAAATAATCATGGAGATGATTAAGGCTTAAGAGAAATTAGGTCAAAAAAGGTGGAGTGAACCTCCATCTAGTCTCTATATTTAAAAATATAAAGGCTAAACCTTCAAATTGCGGGAAATTCTTAAAGACAGATCTACCAAGTTAATACAGTAATGTAATTAATGGAACAGGTAATGACTCATTGTATGGTAAAAACGATTTGTATAAAGAAATGCAATAGATAATCCGCAGCCAAGCGCCAATAATTGGTGTGCAGTTCATCGACTAAATGGAGGTTGGTAAATAATTATTATATATATTATTTGCTTAAGATATAGTCAGGCATAACTTAAAGGTTATGGAATTACCCAGCCAATCCTAAGGGAATCTAATTCCTATGGTAAAGGGGAAAACGAAGAGGAAGTATATCAATACAATATAAATAATGTATTTAACATTGATAATTTTACCTTTATTAGGTTCAATATTTTCGGGATTTTTTGGAAGAAAAATTGGAATAAAAGGATCTCATTTAATAACATGTAGTTCAATTATAATAACGACTGTATTATCTATATTAATTTTTTTTGAAGTAGGGTTTAACAATATACCTGTTACAATAAATATAGCTAGATGAATAGATGTAGAATCACTTAATGTATTATGAAGTTTTAAATTTGATTCATTAACAGTTTCTATGTTATTACCTGTATTAATAGTATCTAGTTTAGTACATATTTATTCTATAAGTTATATGAGTCATGATCCTCATAATCCCAGATTTTTTAGTTATTTAAGTTTATTTACTTTTATGATGATAATTCTTGTAACTGGAAATAATTATTTATTAATGTTTGTAGGTTGGGAAGGTGTTGGGATTTGTTCTTATCTTTTAGTAAATTTTTGATTTACTAGAATAGCAGCAAACCAAAGTTCTATTTCAGCTTTTTTAACTAATAGAGTAGGTGATTGTTTTTTAACAATAGGTATTTTTGCAATATTATGATCTTTTGGGAATATTGATTATAATTTAGTATTTTCATTAGTTCCATATTATAATGAAAATATAATAACTATAATAGGTATTTGTTTATTAATAGGTGCTACAGCTAAAAGTTCACAGGTAGGTTTACATATTTGATTACCTCAAGCTATGGAGGGTCCTACACCAGTATCTGCATTAATACATGCTGCCACAATGGTAACAGCAGGTGTATATTTATTAATGAGATCTTCACCTTTAATAGAATATAGTTCAACTGTTTTAGTTATTTGTTTATGATTAGGTGCTATAACTACTATATTTAGTTCTTTAATTGGATTATTTCAACAAGATATTAAAAAAGTTATAGCTTATTCAACTATGAGCCAATTAGGTATAATGGTAATAGGGATAGGATTATCTTGTTATAATATTGCTTTATTTCATTTAATTAATCATGCTTTTTATAAAGCATTATTATTTTTAGGAGCTGGAGCAGTAATACATTCAGTATCAGATAATCAAGATTTCAGAAAATATGGAGGATTAATATCATTTTTACCTTTAACTTATTCAGTTATGTTAATAGCTTCTTTAAGTTTATTAGCTATTCCTTTTATGACTGGATTTTATTCTAAAGATTTTATACTTGAATCTTCATATGGTCAATTTTATTTATCCAGTACTATTATATATTTTATAGCAACTATAGGTGCTATGTTTACAACTCTTTACTCAGCAAAAGTATTATATTTAACATTTTTAACTAATCCTAATGGACCTTTAATTAATTATAAACAAATACATGAAGGTGATTTATTTATTAATGTTCCTTTAATTGTTTTAGCTATTTTTTCTATATTTTTTGGTTATTTAACTAAAGATATTTTTATAGGATTGGGAACTAATTTTTTTTCAGATAATAGTTTATTTATACATCCTAACCATGAAATTATGTTAGATACAGAATTTGCTGTACCTATTTTATTTAAATTATTACCTTTTATATTAACTGTTTTATTAAGTTTAATTTCAATAATATTATCCGAATTTTTTCCTAAATTACTTATTAATTTTAAATTTTCTAAATTAGGTTATAATATTTTTAGTTTTTTTAATCAAAGATTTTTTATTGAGTTGATTTATAATAAATATATAATTGAGTTTATTTTTAAATTAGGTGGACAAACTACTAAAATTTTAGATAAAGGTTCTATAGAATTATTAGGACCATATGGTTTAGAAAAAGGATTAATAAATTTTAGTAATAATATAAATAATTTAAGTACAGGTATTATTACTACATATGCTTTATATATATTAATAGGTTTAATTTTTTATATTTCTTTATTATACTTTTCTTATTATGATCATAATTTATTAATATTAGTAATTTTTACTTTATTTGCTTTACTAAATAATAATTTACATCTATATTATAAATAATTTATTATAAATTGTTAATTTAAATTTATCTTTTATTTTATATGCTTTTATCTTCTATATTTTTTTTATTATTATCTAATTCTCTGTCTTATAGACGTGATATTACTATTTTTTATTCTAGAATTGGTATATTAATTTTATTTTATTGTATATTTTTATCTTATAATAATTTATTTATAACATATTTAGATAAAGGTATTGGATTATTTGGAGGTTTATTTTATGTATCCTCTATAACACAAACATTTCATATATTAATATTTATTATTAGTTTATTAATATTGAATATTACAGGATTTTATACTATAAAACTTATATCAAATAACTATATGAGTTTTTATAAGTTATTATTTACAAAATTATATTTTTTTAAAGAATTTGCTGTTTCAAATATAATTTTAAAAAAAGGAGAACAATATACTATATTAGAATACACTTTAATAATTTTATTTATAATAATGGGAAGTATTTTATTAATATCTAGTAGTGATTTAGTTTCTATTTTTTTAACTATAGAGTTACAAAGTTACGGGTTGTATTTATTATGTACTATTTATAGAAATTCTGAATCTTCAACTTCAGCTGGTTTAACTTACTTTTTATTAGGAGGGTTAGCTTCTTGTTTTATATTATTAGGTATAAGTTTAATATATGCAAATCTAGGTATTACTTACTTAGATAGTTTTTATATAATAAATAACTTATCTAATATAGTAATTGAACATGAATTAAAAAATATAAATTTATATATAATTTCGTATATACCATATTGTTTATTATTAATATCTATAGGATTTTTATTTAAAATATCAGCTGCACCTTTTCATTTTTGATCTCCAGATGTTTACGATGGTATACCCACAATAATTACTACTTTTGTTGCAATAATAGCAAAAATATCAATATTAGTTTTAATATTACATATAGTTCATTATACTAATAATATTTATATATCAATAGAATACTATTGAACAATAAGTTTATTAATAAGTTCTTTATTATCTTTAGTTATAGGAACTGTTTTAGGTTTAACTCAATTTAGAATTAAAAGATTATATGCTTATAGTACAATATCTCATTTAGGATTTATGCTTTTAGCTATAAGTATAAATAGTATAGAATCAGTACAATCTTTTATTTTTTATCTTATACAATATAGTATTTCTAATTTAAATGCCTTTATATTATTAATAGCTATTGGTTATAGTTTATATTTCTATAATGATAAAAATATAAATCATAATAAATTAATAGATAAAAATAATTCACCTATACAGTTTATAAGTCAACTTAAGGGTTATTTTCATATAAATAGTATGTTAGCTTTAAGTTTAACTATAACTTTATTTTCTTTTGCAGGTATTCCTCCTTTAATTGGATTCTTTGCTAAACAGATGATTTTTTCTGCAGCTTTACAAGAAGGATTTATTTTTTTAACATTTATAGGAATATTAACTAGTGTTATTAGTGCAGTTTATTATTTATTTATTGTTAAAACAATGTTTTTTGATTTATCTTCTTATAAATATTTTAATAAATTACAAGATATTAAACTATCTGCTCTTATTTTACAAAAAAATAAAGTTATAGAAAAGATATATTATTCTAAATTTGTTTTATCTAATTCTTTAACTATAACTATATCTATATTAACTCTTATTATTTTATTATTTATATTTATGCCTAATGAATTATTATATATTTCTAATATATTAACTATTATATTTTTTGTACCTTTATTTTAATTAATAAATATATATATATATAAAGTATTGTAAATAAAAATTGTAAATATTTATATTATTTTCAAAATGAGAATTTTTAAAAGTCATCCTATACTAAAAATAGTGAATTCTTATATAATAGATTCACCACAACCTTCTAATTTAAGTTATTTATGAAACTTTGGATCTTTATTAGCTCTTTGTTTAGTTATACAAATAATAACAGGTGTTACATTAGCTATGCATTATACACCTAGTGTATATGAAGCTTTTAATTCTGTAGAACATATTATGAGAAATGTAAATAATGGATGATTAATACGTTATTTACATTCAAATACAGCATCTGCTTTTTTTTTTTTAGTTTATTTACATATAGGAAGAGGTTTATATTACGGATCTTATAAATCACCAAGAACTTTAACATGAGCTATAGGTACTATAATTTTTATAGCTATGATGGCTACAGCTTTTCTGGGTTATTCTATTAGCCCAAGATGGTTAAATATAATATTTATGATCATTTTTTTTATTATTTATATATTCGTATTTATTATTCATGAGGAAATTATAAATGATATTAAAAATGAAAATAATAAAAATAAAATAAAATATTATTTAAAATCTAATAAAATTAATTTAATAGGTTATAAAATTATTAGAAATTATTCTACTAATAATTCTGTTAATAGTAATATTAAAATATCAGACAAATTAAATGAGATTATTAAAGAATTGAATTTAAATTTTGTGTATTTTTATGAAGATTTGAATTTAGATAGCACTAAAAAACAAATCTTAAAGGATACTGAAGGTTTAAGTGGAATATATATGATAATTAATAAAATAACTAAAGATTATTATATAGGTTCTGCTTCAACTAATAGATTTTATGCTAGATTTAGTAATCATACTATTTATTTTAGAGGTAGTAAGATAGTTAAGTTGGCTATTAAAAAATATAAAATAGAAAACTTTGCTTTTTTAATATTAGAGTTATATCCTGATATTGTTACTAAAGAAAATAACCATGAATTAATCAATTTAGAAGATAAATATTTAAAATCTTTATTACCAAATTATAATATCTTAACTGAAGCAGGATCTAGTTTTGGTTATAAACATACCGAGATTGATCGTCAAAAAATGAAAGATAATTATAGTGATGAAAGACGTGAAAAAATAGGTAATTTAAATAGAGGTAAAACTTTATCCCCAGAAATAATAGAGAAAATTAGACAAAAAGCTCTGTTAAGACCTACTATATCTGATGAAATAAAAATAAAATGTATAACAAATACAAGACCTGTTATATTATACAATTTAAATGGTACTATTTATGGTAAATATTCTACTATTAAAGATGCTGCAAATGCTATAAATTGTAATGAAAAAACAATTAGAAGAGCATTACAAACAGAGAAAAAATTAGTAAAAAGAAAATGAATAGTAAAAGAAATTAAATAAATATTAGTTTATAAATATTATATTTAATTATAGTCCCATGAGTAATAATCTTTTTGCAATTTTTATAAAGAAAAAAAGATTAAAGTGGTATAGCCCGACAGGGGTATAGAATAATTATTAATTATTTGGCGATGTTAGTGAAAATGATTAAAGAGATATTTTATCTTCAGATCATCGGTTATATAAATGATCGCGACAGACTGGGTCACTAATGGGTGACTGAAATGTTGCTTAATGCACAGTCGAATCTTCAGCTTATAGCTGTTGAATAACGAATTCAAAGTTATTCAATCTTATATATTTTTATATAAGAAAGCTTGTATGTACTACCTTATGGTCAAATGAGTTTATGAGGTGCTACAGTTATAACTAATCTTATGAGTGCTATACCTTGAATTGGACAAGATATAGTTGAATTTATTTGAGGGGATTTTTCGGTTAATAATGCAACTTTAAATAGATTTTTTGCATTACATTTTGTATTGCCTTTTATTTTAGCTGCTTTAGTTTTAATGCATTTAATAGCATTACATGATACAGTAGGTTCTAGTAATCCTTTAGGTGTTTCAGGTAATTATGATAGATTACCTTTTGCTCCTTATTTTATTTTTAAAGATTTAGTAACTATTTTTATTTTTTTTTTAATTTTATCTATATTTGTTTTTTTTATTCCAAATGCTTTAGGTGATAGTGAAAATTATGTAATGGCTAATCCTATGCAAACTCCACCTGCTATAGTGCCAGAGTGATAAAGATAAGGTGTCACTTAATTTTGCTGTATGCTGAAAATTCTTAAATTATTAAGACAATCAGCAGGAAACGAATAATAAATTAATTAAATATTTTATTTAGTAGGATCTTCAGAGACTATAAGCAAGACACATATATGTGAAGATATAGTCCAAACATTATAGAGATATAATGAGTGTAATACAATAATTAATATAAAAATGGTCAATTAATCTCTCATCTCTGCTCCCTCCCCCGAGGGGGAGGGAGATTTGCAGGTATGATTTTATATGCTTCTACAAAAGATGTTACACGTTTATCTTGAGCTGAAAGAGCTTTAATAACAATACCTGACGACATAAGTGATATTTTAGTTGGTATTTTACTAGGTGATGCTCATATAGCAAGAAGATCTGTAACTGCAAATTATAGATTAGTTTATGCTCAAACTACGAAACATAAAGAATATTTTGATCTTGTATTTGATATATTTAAACCTTTTTGTACTAAAAATTATAAACCTTATTATTATAATATGTCAGATAAAAGAACTAAAGAAACTTATATTTCTGTTTCTTTTACTACTATGCAACTTCCTTGTTTTAATGTATATAGAGAAATGTTTTATGTGTTAAATACAAAAATTGTTCCTGTTAATATTTATGATTTATTAACTCCTAGAGGGTTAGCTTTTTGAATAATGGACGATGGAAGTCGTCATGGAGCAGGATTACATTTAAGTACATATAGTTTTTCTAATGAGGATGTGGATAGATTAATATTTACATTACAAGATAAATTTGGTCTTAAATGTTCAGTTCATTATCACAGAGAGAGCGGTCCTATATTTTTAAGGAATCTATGGATAATTTAAAATCCTTAGTTAGTCCTTATTTCGTATAAGAAATGTTATATAAATTAGGATTATAGTTGTATCAATTTTTATATTAATTATTTTTTTTTGACCTTTTACCTTTTTATGCAATATTAAGATCTATACCTAATAAATTATTAGGTGTTATTGCTATGTTTTCTGCTATTTTAATATTATTAATTATGCCTATTACTGATTTATCTAAATTAAGAGGAGTTCAATTTAGACCTTTTAGTAAAATAGTTTTTTATATTTTTGTTGCTAATTTTTTAGTTTTAATGCAATTAGGTGCTAAGCATGTTGAATCTCCATTTATTGAATTTGGGCAAATTTCTACTATTTTATATTTTTCTCATTTTCTTATTATAGTACCATTAATTAGTCTTATTGAGAATAGTTTAATTGAATTAATTTTAAGAAAAAAAATAAAATAAAAAAAATAAAAAATAAAAAAATAAAAAAAATTTTTTTTTTTTAAGAGTTTGAGTAGAAGGTTCTACGTTTTAACTGCAAATTAAAATATAGGGATTCGAGTTCCCCATACTCTTAATAATTTTTATTTATTTCGCAATTATATATTTTTTAATAGTAGATAAATCTAATTACTAGAGATTTATTTTTAAATTATATATATATATATTTTATATATAATTATATACTGTGAGTTACAATTACTTTTTTTTTTTACAGTTATATATTCTTAATATATATATATTAATATTTTTATTAAATTGAATGATAACTTTATCATCTATTATTTCAATAATTGAAGGTTTATTAGTTATTGTACCTGCTTTATTATCAGTTGCATTTGTTACAATAGCTGAAAGAAAAACTATGGCTAGTATGCAAAGAAGATTAGGACCAAATATTGTAGGTTATTATGGATTATTACAAGCATTTGCTGATGCATTAAAATTATTATTAAAAGAATATGTTTCACCAACACAAGCTAATATTATTTTATTTTTTTTAGGTCCTATTATAACATTAACATTTTCTTTATTAGGTTATCTTGTAATTCCATATAATTTAGGTTCATACATATCAGATTATAGTTTAGGTATATTATATATGTTAGCTGTTTCTTCTTTATCTACATATGGTATATTATTAGCTGGTTGATCTGCTAATTCTAAATATGCATTTCTTGGGTCTTTGAGAAGTACAGCTCAATTAATCAGCTATGAATTAATTTTAAGTTCTGTTATATTATTAGTAATATTATTAACAGGTAGTTTAAATTTAATTACTATTATAGAATCGCAAAGAGTTGTTAGTTTTTTATTTCCATTATTTCCTTTATTTTTAATATTTTTTATAGGTTCTATAGCAGAAACTAATAGAGCACCTTTTGATTTGGCTGAGGCTAAGAAGTAATTTGATTTGGTCTTATTAAATATCACTAAGTGCTGGAAATTTCTATTATTATATATGACAATCAGCAGGAAACCAAAATATATTAATAAGTATATGAGTAGGATCTTCAGAGACTATACGTGGTAATATAATATACGATATTATATAAGATATAGTCCAAACTTACATGTGAATGTAAGATAATAAATTATAAATTAAGTAGAAATACTTCTATGCCCCCGGCCCTCTGGGCCGGGGGATTAAAAATAATCATCCAATGTTAATACCTATGCCCCCGGCCCTCTGGGCCGGGGGAGTGTAAATATATAAAGATCTTTATCGTTTAAAAGTAATAGAAGATTAATTTTCTCTTTAATTTAGTGGGATTTGTAATTTTTAGTTTTTTTATTTAAGAAAATTTTTTTATAATTTTTTTTTTTTTTTTTTTAGCTGAATATGCTAGTATTGTTTTAATTTGTTCATTAAATAGTATATTATTTTTAGGTGGTTATTTATCTATTATACCTTTAGATTTAATAATTAATATTTTTAATATAAACAATATTATTTTTATTAATATATCTTCTTCTAGTTTAAATTTAGCTTTAAAAACAGCTATTTTTATATTTATTTTTATTTGAGCTAGAGCTTCTTTCCCTAGAATACGTTTTGATCAATTAATGTCTATTTGTTGAACTATTTTATTACCAATTATTATAGCATATATTATTCTAATGCCTTGTATTGTATATGGTTTATCAATAATACCAACTAATAATTCTTTATTTTAATTTATGTTATATATGCCCCCGGCCCTCTGGGCCGGGGGATTTTATATTAAAAAATAATTCATAACTGGTTTATATAACTTTATTTCATTAATAAAGTGTTACATTAATAAAATTATTTAATTTATTAGTAGTAAATAAATTTATTGTTTATATTTTATGTCTTTATCATTATTATTAATTCCCTTATTAGGTATTTGTTTTATAACTATAAAAACAAATTATGGTTTATTTTTAAATAATATAAAAATAAAATCTATTGCGTTAATTATTTTAATTTTTAATTTAATTATTTCATTAATTGTATTTATTTTATTTGATTTTAGTAGTAAACAATATCAATTTATAGAAGAACATTATAAAATTAATTATTTTGATATATATTTAGGTATAGATGGTCTATCTATATATTTTGTATTATTAACAACTATAATAATGCCTATAGCATTATTATCTAATTGAAGTTCAATACAACATAAAAATGTATTATCTTTTGTAATAATAATATTATTATTAGAGACATTATTATTAGCTGTTTTTTTAGTTTTAGATATATTATTATTTTATATTTTTTTTGAAAGTATATTACCTCCTTTATTTTTATTAATAGGATTATTTGGTTCTAGTAATAAAGTAAGAGCTGGATTTTATTTATTTTTATATACTTTATTAGGATCATTATTTATGTTATTATCTATATTAACTATGTCTTCTATAATAGGTAGTACTGATTTTGATGTTTTATATAAAGCTAATTTTAAATATATTACTCAATTATTTTTATTTTATGGTATATTTATAGCTTTTGCTGTAAAAACACCTACAATATTTTTAAACACTTGATTATTAAAAGCTCATGTTGAATCTCCATTATCAGGTAGTATTATATTAGCTGGTATAGTTTTAAAATTAAGTTTATATGGTATTTTTAGGTTAATTTTACCTTTATTACCTAAAGCTTCTTTAAATTATACTTATATAATTTATCTTATAGGAGTAATAACTATTATATATGCTAGTCTTAGTACATTAAGAACTATAGATATTAAAGAACTTATAGCTTATTCATCTGTATCTCATGCAGCTGTTTATCTTTTAGGAGCATTTAGTAATACATTACAAGGTATAGAAGGTGCAATAGTTTTAGGTTTAGCTCATGGTTTTGTTTCTTCAGGATTATTTATATGTGCTGGAGGTATTTTATATGATAGATCTTCTACTAGGTTAATTACACATTATAGAGGTATGGCACAAATAATGCCTATTTTTTCTATTTTATTTTTTATATTATCATTAGGAAATTGTGGAGTTCCTTTAACTTTAAATTTTTTAGGAGAATTTATGTCATTATATGGAGTATTTGAAAGAATGCCTATTTTAGGTATTTTGGCTAGTTCTTCTATAATATTTTCTGCTGCTTATACCATATTTATGTATAATAGAATAGCATTTGGAGGTTCTTATTCTATTTATTTTTTAGAAAATATAGGAGATTTAAATAAAAGAGAATTTATTATGTTATTAATATTTATTATATTTACAATCTTTTTTGGTATTTATCCAGCTCCTATTTTAGATGGTTTACATTATTCAGTTTCTACTTTAATTTATAATATAAATTAAAAAAAAAAAATATATTATATATATGTGTATATATTTATATATCTATTCTTATTAGCTCAATGGTAGAGCAGAATACTTCTAATATTTAGATCCAAGTTCGAATCTAGGATAAGAATTTATTATTAAATATATATTTAATAATTTAGCTCTTATAGCTCAAAGGTAGAGCAGAATACTGTTAATATTTGTATAGATGTTCGATTCATCTTAAGGGCTATGATAATTTTTTTTATTAAATTTATAATATGCCCCCGGCCCTCTGGGCCGGGGGATTTTATATTCTTTATTCTATAATCTTTTAAAGTGATGATATTAATAAAAAAATATATATCTATATTTTATTTTTATATAAATGCCACAATTAATTCCATTTTTTTTTGTTAATCAAGTAGTTTTTACTTTTATTATTTTAATAGTATTAATTTATATATTTACTAAATACATATTACCTAAATTTGTGCGTATATTTATTTCTCGTATCTATATAAATAAATTATAAAATAATTAATAAATTTAAATATAAATATATATATATATATTAATAATGTATAAATTAAATACTATATTAAGTCCTTTAGACCAATTTGAAATTAGAAATTTATTTTCTATTAATATTAGTTTTTTAGGAAATAGTTATTTTTCATTAACTAACATAGGTTTATATATAATAATAAGTTTAATTTTAATAATAATATACAGTTTATTAGCTATTAATAATAATAAAATAATTCCTAATAATTGATCAATAAGTCAAGAAACTATATATTCTACTGTACATAGTATAGTTATAAATCAAATTAATACAAATAAAGGACAAATATACTTTCCTTTTATATATTCATTATTTGTATTTATATTAATAAATAACTTAATAGGTTTAATTCCATATAGTTTTGCATCTACTTCACATTTTATATTAACTTTTTCTATTAGTTTTACTGTTGTTTTAGGTGCAACTATATTAGGATTTCAAAAACATGGTGTTCATTTCTTTTCTCTTTTTGTTCCTGCAGGTTGTCCTTTAGGTTTATTACCTTTATTAGTATTAATAGAATTTATTTCATATTTATCTCGTAATATTTCATTAGGTTTAAGATTAGCAGCTAACATATTGAGTGGTCATATGCTTTTAGCTATATTAAGTGGATTTACTTATAATATAATGAGTTCTGGTTTTTTATTTTTCTTTGTAGGATTATTACCATTAGCGTTTATTATAGCTTTTTCAGGTTTAGAATTAGGTATTAGTTTTATACAAGCGCAGGTATTTGTAGTTTTAACTTGTTCATATATTAAAGATGGATTAGATTTACATTAATTTTAAGATTTACATTAATTATAAAATTATCCCCTCTCTATTAACTAATTTAGTTATTGTTTTAAAAATAAACTAGATAATCTATCTTTAGTATTAAAATATATAATATAAATATAATTTTAAATTATGTATATATGTATATATTACTTGCTTTAAAATTAGTTATGAATATTTTATAAGGAGGATATAGTTCAATAGGTAGAACAGCTGTATGTGGAACAGTATATCCTTGTTCAAATCAAGGTATCCCCCCTAAAAAAACCTGTATATTTTATATATGGTAAATAATTAACACCCATAATTAAATTATCCAAAATAATTTGTTTAAAGTTATCAAGTTCTAAATAATCTAAATACATAGATTTTATTTTTTCTTTTTTTCCAATTTTTTAACATTATATACAAATATATTCAACATCACGCTTTTATTGGTCCGGAGGGCCAAGATAATCCATAGACACAGCATTATCTATTTACTTATTACATTTATCATATAATTCTGTAATAAGATCAATATATTCAATTAAGAAACAATCTATGAATACAGAAGCTAAACATAGAGATGTTAATACTAAAAATCTATAATATACTCAAGCTAAACTTGTTTTACTTCCATAACTATATATGCCCCCGGCCCTCTGGGCCGGGGGATTTTCATAAAATAATAGTAAAACTGTTTACCAATAATTTTTTTAATAAAAGAGATATCTAAATTAGTTAGTAATACAAATATAGGAGTTTTTGATTTAGAAACTTTTATAGATAATGATGGTATTGGTAAAGTTTATGCTTTAAGATTTGTTACTATAGGTAATAAACGTAAATTATATTACCTTAATGATTATTCAGATAGTTCTTATGCCCCCGGCCCTCCGGGCCGGGGGATTTAGTTTTAATTTGTTTGAATTATATTTGAAGATACAAAAGTAAAGTCCTAAACTTATTAAGTATATTATATTTTTAATATTAAATTAAATATCATCTTAAGATGAAGGATTTTTACAGAAATTATAATATAATATAATATAATTATATTATATGCGAACATTAAACCTATACTTAGTTTTTTTTTAGAATTATATATACAGAAACCGGCTTACTGTATTCTTGAAAAAAAAAAATGTGATAATATAATATTTAATATAATAAATATTACTTGCTATATTAGTATATAGTACTAAACTATTTACTATAAAATTATTGAGTTTGATGATGACTCTGATTGAACGCTGTCCAAGTACTTGACACATGCTAATCGTACGATTATTAAGTATATATACTAAATAATAGTGGTGTACAGGTGAGTAAAAGATAATTTGACTACCTTAAAGTAAGGTAAAAGATCCCTTATATAAAAAGGAAATTAAAGGTCCGCTTTAAGATGTAATCTTTATCACGGAGAGTAATAGAAAAGGTAATGTCTTTTCTAGCTAATATCCGTAGTCGTGACTGAGAGGTTGATCGACCACATTGGGTCTGAAAAAACCCCAATGCATATTAGTACAGCAGTGAGGAATATTGGTCAATGGCCTAAAGGCTGAACCAGTAACTTGGAAGAATGTAAATGTATTAATAATTAATACAATAACGATTAATTCGTATAAAATTCTAAATAGAATAATGATAATGACAATTTTCTATTTATAAGTCTTGACCAAATTACGTGCCAGCAGTCGCGGTAATACGTAAAAGACTAGTGTTAGTCATCTTTATTAGGTTTAAAGGGTACCTAGACGGTAAATTAAACTCTTATTGAGTATCTTTTTACTAGAGTTTTATAAGAGAAGGAAGAATTTTTGGAGTAGTGATAAAATACTTTTATACCAAAAAGACTGATAACGGCGAAGGCATCCTTCTATGTAAAAACTGACGTTGAGGGACGAAGGCTTGGGTAGCAATAAGGATTAGATACCCTAGTAGTCCAAGCAGAAAATGATGAATGTCATAAACTAGATAATTAATTTAGTATATAAATGAAAGTGTAAGCATTCCACCTCAAGAGTAATATGGCAACATATAAACTGAAATCATTAGACCGTTTCTGAAACCAGTAGTGAAGTATGTTATTTAATTCGATAATCCGCGAAAAACCTTACCACAATTTGAATAATAAATTATTATTTATTACAAGCGCTGCACGGCTGTCTTTAGTTAATGTCGTGAGATCTGGTTAATTCCTTTAATTAACGAAAACCCTCATTTTATTTATATATATATAAAATGGTTCACCGTTATATTGGTTTGATAAAAGGGATTAAGACAAGTCATCATGGCCTAAATGTTGTGGGCTGATGTGTGTTTTAGGAAGACACTAAATTGGCTAAAACTATCAAACTCCGGGGACCTCCTAAAGATTTTGATACTAAACTATAGTTGAAAAATTATAAGTGGCTGAACTAATCACTCAGGTAAAGTAATAAGTCAAAATATGAACGAAAGTGAAATGGAAAATCGCGGATCTAAGTCAGATTTATCAAAAAAATCTGTAAAAGAGCAAAGAGTAGACGGTAGTTGACTTCTAAATAAAACAGCTAATCCAAAAAGAAGTTTAAGGTGTACTCTAATGGGTTTCGAAAGAAATTATCAAGTCAAAATCCTTACTAACCAATTATTAAATAAATTTTATTCTACAAATTCTACAAATATAAATCCATGATTTATAACTGGATTTTCAGATGCAGAAGGATCATTTATAATTTCTATATCTAGAAATGAAACAAGTAGATTAAAATGAAGAGTTTCAGCTTATTTTTCTATTCATGTACATAAAAAAGATTTACTATTATTAAATTTAATACAAAAAACATTAGGTGTAGGTATAGTTAGAAATAATAATGAAAATACTGTATTATTTAGAGTAAGTAGTATAAAAGAATTACAAATAATTATGAAACACTTTAAAAATTATCCATTAGTTAGTGCTAAGTATTCAGATTTTTTATTATTTGAACAATGTTTAGAATTAATAAAAAATAGAGAACATTTAACTGAAGAAGGATTATTAAAAATAGTATCTCTAAAAGCAAATTTAAATAAAGGTTTATCTAAAGAATTATTAGAGGCGTTCCCTAATATTAAAGCTGAAGATAGACCAGAATATAAATTTAATGGTATACCAAATCCGTCATGAGTTTCTGGATTTGCATCTGGAGATTCATCATTTAGTATTTCTATCGAAAATGCAACAACTAGGATAGGTAAAAGAGTAAGATTAATATATGAAACTTGTTTACATATTAGAGAAAAAGATTTATTAATCGGAATATCAAAATATTTTAATAGTTTATACTTAGAATCAAATGAAGATAATAGAAAAATTCCTGTATATTGTAATGAAAGAACAAATATTGCTTTACTACAAATAAAAAATACTACAGATATATTTAATAAAGTAATACCATTTTTTACTGAATATCCTATATTAGGTATAAAATCTAAAGATTTCAAAGATTTTAAAATAGTAGCAGAATTAGTAAAAAATAGAGAACACTTAACTGAAGAAGGGTTAAATAAAATAATAAAAATAGTAAATAATATGAATTTAGATAGAAAATGAAAATAATATTTATAATTGTATGTTAAATTTGATTATCCGTGATAGACGTGCTGCATATGCCTTAACAAAAGGATGCAATATTGTAAAATGGAGCTAATCCTCAAAATTGGATATAATATGGATTGTAGTCTGTAATTCGACTACATGAATAAGGAATTACTAGTAATCGTGAATCACCAACGTCACGGTGAATTTAATCTCAGCTAGGTACTAACCACTCGTCAGGCGCTGAAAAAAGTATGTGCAATAAGTTTAATTTATCTATGTGTTATTATTTATAATTAGGTTTATATATACGTAGGTGTAATTTTCGTATGTATGACTTTAATTGGTGTTAAGTCGAAATATGGTTCATGTAAGGGAACTTGCATGGGATGAATAATTATTAACAAAAAAAAGTGTATATAAATATACATTAAGCCTATTGTGGAATGTTGTTCTATAATAAAAAATAAATATATCATTTATGGTACAATCTGGTTCGAATCCAGATATGGGCTATGAAAAATACAAAAACTATAAAAAGATAAATAATAATTATTTATAAGGAAGGTTCCATTATTGGTAAAATGGGTTGAGCTGTAAACTCACTAGCAATATGCTTGTAAGAGTTCGAATCTCTTGCTTCCTAAATCAGTTTAATAAATTAATTTTTTATTTATTAAAACATATACTTTCCTGTCTTGATGTTATAATATGTTTATAATTATGATAGATAAATCAATATAAAATAATGAATAATTTATATTTAATTAAAGATTTTATTAATAATGGTCTACAAATAGAATTACTTGATATTATTTATTTAGTATCTTTTTTTTTTGGTATTTTCACAATTATTAGTATAAATCCTATTATATCTGTTTTATTTTTAATAGGTTTATTTATTAACATTTCAGTTTTACTTATATTAGTCGGACTAAATTTTATAGGTTTATCTTATATATTAGTTTATGTTGGGGCTGTGTCTATTTTATTTCTTTTTATTCTTATGTTAATTAATATAAGAATATCTGAACTTTTAAATGAAACTAATAATCATATATTATTAGCTGTATTAAATATCATATTATTTTTATTTATAATTGGACAAATATTACCTAATAATTCAATAAATCAAGATAATATTATTAATTTATCTGATTTATTTTTTAATAATCTAGATTTTAATTTTACTAAACAAATAGCTTATGCTAGTAGTAAAAATTGAGATAATTCGTTAGCTGATATTACTCAAATTTCTAGTATAGGTAATATAATGTATAGTAGTTATGCTATTTGACTTATAATTGTTTCAATAATATTGTTATTAGCTATGGTTGGATCAATTGTTATAACAATAAAACAAAAATAAAGCAGGAGAGAAAAAAAAAATTTTTTTTTTTGAGAACTTATTTATTAATTAATTTTTTATCACATGGTATATGCACCAAAATCCAATTTTCAAAATCATCCTTTTCATTTAGTATCTCCTTCTCCTTGGCCTTTATATACTAGTATTTCATTATTTATTCTTACAACTTCTACTGTTTTATTTATGCATGGATTTAATTTATTTGAATATTTAATATTTATTAGTATAATAAATGTAATATATAGTATGGGTTTATGATTTAGAGATATAATTTCAGAGGGAACTTATTTAGGAAACCATACCTATGCTGTACAAAGAGGAATAAATATAGGAGTTGGTTTATTTATAGTATCAGAAGTATTTTTTTTTTTAACTATATTTTGAGCTTTTTTTCATAGTTCTATATCACCTAGTATAGAGTTAGGTACACAATGACCACCTATGGGTATAGAAGGTGTTAATCCTTTTGAGTTGCCATTATTAAACACAATAATACTTTTATCATCAGGGGTAACTATAACTTTCGGTCATCATTCTTTGATACAAGGTAATAGAAAAGGAGCACTTTATGGTACTGTATTTACAATATTATTAGCTATAGTTTTTACAGGATTACAGGGTTTAGAATATACAGTATCTTCTTTTACTATTTCAGATAGTGTTTATGGTTCTTGTTTTTATTTTGGAACAGGGTTTCATGGGCTACATGTTATAATAGGTACAATTTTTTTAGTAGTAGGTCTTTGACGTTTATTAGCTTATCATTTTACAGATCATCATCACTGTGGGTTCGAGAGTGCAATTTTGTACTGACATTTTGTAGATGTTGTATGGTTATTTTTATATATATCTGTATATTATTGAGGTTATTAAATTTTATTATTTAAAAGAAAAAAAAAAATAAATTTATAATTATTATTTTTTTTATTAAATAAATTTTAATTCAATTGGTAAAAGATATGACTTTTAATTAACAGGTTCTAGTATAAAATTTGTACTAATTAATAATAATGAAACACCTTTATTTGTTTCTATATATTTTTGAGGATTAGAAGGCAGTTTATGCGGGGCACAGATCCCACAAAAAGTACCTGGGTATATCCAAAGTTCATATTGTAAATTTGTAAATTATAATTTTTTAAAGGAAGGTTCCATTATTGATAAAATGGGTTGAGCTATATACTCTATACTCTATAGGCTTATGTTTTTAAAGTTTGAATCTTTTACTTCCTAAATATTTATCAAAGTCTTGTCTTGATGTTAAAATATGTTTTTAATTATGATAGATTAATTAATTATAAAATAATGAAAAAATATTTAGGTATATCACAAAATGGTTATTTAATATTATTTTTTTTTTATATATAGTTATGGAAGTAAAACAGCTCTAGCTTGAATATATTTATGTTTGTTTTTATTAGTAATTTATTGTAGAATATATGTAGCTGTAGGGATATTTATAATTGAATATATTGATACTTTAACGGAGTTATATGAAAAGTTAAAAAATAAAATTTATATCTAAGCCCCCGGCCCACCGGGCCGGGGGATTTATTACTTTAATAAATTTTAGAGACTTTAGTTCAATAGGTAGAACATATGACTTTTAATCATTATAGTATGAGTTCGATTCTCATAAGTCTTAAATAGTTTATTTAGTTTTATACCTTTTTAAAATGACTATAAGTTAATGGTAGACTACTCGTTTACCATACGAGGTGTGTTGATTCGAATTCAACTAGTCATAAATATGTTAAATATATATATATAATGGCTATAAGTTAATGGTAGACTATTTGCGTTCCATGTAAAATATGTTGATTCGAGTTCAACTAGCCGTAAAAAGGGTTAATAAATTATCTAGTTATAATATAAAAATATTAAATATAATATAAGTAAAAAATATAATATATTTAGAAAAAAAAAAATAAGGATTAATAACTATATATAGAGGATTTTTAATTATACTAAAAGGTTAGTATATTATATTTTTCTTATGTATTAATAATATTAATATAACTAAATTCATAGGGTTGGTAACTTAATTAGGTAAAGGACTTTCTTGTCACGAAAGTAGATGTCGGATCGAGGCCGATCTAACCCGTATTAAAGTTATAGTAATTAAGATATATTATAAAGTAAAGTAATAGATAAAAAAGGAAAAGTTGCTATAGGTAAGATATTTGCTAAATATTGTGTATTAACACTTAGATGTTCGATTCATCTCTTTTCCGAATAATTAATAATTCTATATAAATTAACAAATAAATTATATTAATGGCAATCAATTTCCATTGATACATTGTGTATAAATAATAATAAATTAAATAAAATGGTGAATAAAATAAATAATAAATTAAAAAAAATGATGAATAAAATAAATAATAAATTAAATCCAAATTGAGTAACAGGTTTTACTGACGGTGAAGGATCTTTTATGATACTTTTAGAAAAAAATAAAAAATCTGAAAATAAATGACAAGTTAAACCATGTTTTCAAATAGCTTTACATACTAAGGATAAAGATTTACTTTTACAAATTAAATCTTTTTTTGGAGGGATAGGAAATATTAATACTTATAGTAATTTAACATCTTATAAAGTTATTAAAATAAATGATATTATTAAAATAATAATACCTCATTTTGAAAAATATTCATTAATAACTCAAAAACAAGCTGATTTTATTATATTTAAAAATATAGTAGAATTAATAAGTAAAGGTGAACATTTAAATGAAAAAGGTTTGGTTAAAATTATTAATTTAAGAGCCTCTTTAAATAATGGATTATCAGATAAATTAAAGATTAGTTTCCCAAATGCAATTAAATTATTTAAATCTGAAGTAAAAATACCTAATAATATAGATCTTAATTGAATAGCTGGTTTCTTTAGCGGAGAAGGTTGTTTCTATATTAATATTACTAAAGCTATAGATTATAAAATAGGTTATTCTATAAGATTACAAATTATATTTAGTCAACATTCGAGAGATAAAATTCTATTAAATAAATTAATGAATACATTAAAATGCGGTAGAGTTTTTAAACATCCTAAAAGGGATATAATGTCTTTAGTAATATCTAATTTTGAAGATATATATACTAAAATAATACCTTTATTTAATGAATACAAAATTAAAGGTATTAAATCTTTAGATTATGAAGATTTCTGTAAAGCAACAGAAATAGTAAAAAAAGGAGATCATATAAAATTAGTAGGATTAGAACAAATAAAATTAATAAAATCAAAAATGAATAAAAAAAGAATTAATAGTAAAAATTTTTAATATAATTTTTAAATAATTATATAAAGGGTGTAGTTTAACGGTAAAATAGGTGACTTCAAATCATTTGTTCCTAGTTCAAATCTGGGTACTCTTGTATTAATTAATAAAATTAATAAAAAATATATTAATTATTTGGTCTTTAGGTTCTTTAGTTTAATGGTAAAACTCATTCTTGATAAGAATGTATTCAATGTTCGATCCATTGAAGAATCATATATATTATATACCTGTGGAATTTATGTATATATCTAAGAGTTCGAATCTCTTCTTTTGAAATTTAAAGAAATAAGATTAAAAAATATATATTATTACATGCATTAAAGATGTAATAAATAATACATCAACCTTTCTTATTACTAGGATTTTTACCTGGGTATGAAATGTGACGAAAATTGTATAAATTTAAGTCGTTATTTAGATTAATATTATTAGATAATTTTATAATTTATAAACTTATTTAATAATATATTGTGTTTATTATTAATTATTATTTGAAAAATATGTTAATAAAATTTGTTAATTTAGAAAATTATTCACTAGAAGATTTTTATAATGATATCGGTGAATATACTTTACAATTGGATAATATTGGGGGTACACACTATTTAGGTGTGTATTTTATAAATCATTTATTTATTGGTGATTTTATTGCTTTTAAATTAATTTATTATAATTCTATCCTTATTTTATATGAACAAATACATGAAAAAGCTGGAAAAAATGGAGATAATAAATTAATACTTTTATTTACACCAATTCCCTTAGCCTGTGGGCCGGGGGCATAGGTTGATATTTTAATATGTCTATAATATATTTTAATTACAGTTAGCTAGTGTTATTAATTTTTATTATTATATATTGATAATTAATATAGAATTTTTAAAATGTATTATTTTTAAAAGTAAAAAATAATTTTTTTTTTAATTTAAAAGTTTATCTTCGTCGTAAGACGAAGTATTTTGGTTTTTGTTTTGTTTTTATAAAATTTAAATGATCGGAGATTTAAGTTTATTATATGATGGTTATTATCGTCATGTGTGCGAATTTCAAGCTATAAATGATTATATGCCTGAGTTACAATCGGGTTTGGATGGTTGATTGTCATTAGTTAATCCAATTTATGCAAAAGAGGGATACATATATATAATCCCTAATATTAATTATATGAGAGAATATTTTGATGCTAAAGAGTATATATATAAGTTAGTTTTAGAAATTAATTATAATTATGATCAAATGTGTTATCTTTCAGATAAAATAGGTAACAAGTGTTGTGAAATAAAACTAATTAATCCTTATTTTGAAGGTGAAGAATATAGTGAGTGTATAGAAAATTTAAATGAGTTAGTTAATAAAGAATCTTCACCGATTAATAAAACAGTTATATCTTTTAAATTATAATTATATTATATAGATTTAGTTTAACAATTTCCATCTGTTGAGCCTAAGGTTGGCGAAATTAATTTGAATTTAAAAAAAAAAATTCAAATATTGAGATTTCTTTTTAAAATTTATATTTATTTATGTTGAAAGAATTTTTTAAGATTTTTAATAAAAAATCTATAATAAAAATATTTATTATTTTTATAGTAGGATTTGTAATTAGAATAACAGTAAATTATGTTTATAATATAAATGTATTTATTGATTATACAAATATAATATCAATAATTTATTACTATTTTATGGCTTTGTTTGCTGTAGTTATTAATGAAATTAATCTTCAGTTTCAATTTCCCATTTCTTCTTTTTTTGGTTATGTATTTTCTGTAGTTAAAAAATTTCCTTTTATTAATTTAGACGATTTGAAATTATCTTTTTTAAGAAAAACTATAAATAAGTTTATTTATGGTTCCAATAAAATGTGTTTAGGGTCAGATAATCCTGTAAAAGGTAATTGTGTAAAATCTAATATTGATACACCAATTAATTTATTTCATAACGGTACGGGAAGTAAAGTTAATAAAGATTTAAATGTTAATAAATCTTATGACAGTACTTCTTTTTATGTCAGATCTAAAGGTTTTACTCAAATTCCTCAATCTAATGAAGATACATTTTCAAATAAATCTATTAAAAAAGGGGGTTATTTAAATAATTCTGTTTCTAAAATTAATAATACAAAAACTGATTTATCAGAAGGATCTAGATCTTTTATAATTAGTTCTTTTGATAATGATAATATATTAATTAGTTCTAAAACTAATAAAAATTTAAGTAATCTCCAAAGACCTGTAATAAATAATCTTACTACTAATAAAGAATTTAGTCGTAGTAGTTTAGAAAGTAATTATACTAATGATACAAATCATGCTACAGTAAGTTATACTGATATTAATAAGCCACATTTAAATGTTAATTTAAATGGTTATAGAAAAGATGCAGATTTAAGGTTATTTGAACCTAGACAAATTAGTGATGTGGATATTAATTATAGAAAGGAAAAGATAATTCAAAATGTCCATCAAAAAGCATCCGTTTTAGAGTATACTCATGAAATTGTAGTTCCTAAGGAAGGTATGTTAGATAAACTAAAATTGGGATTTAAGTATACAGGTTCTAAATTTAGTAATAGTAAATCAAAACTTGAAAGTATTTATATTAAATATTATGATGTAAGTAGACGTCATTTTTATTGAACTATATGGGAATCAGATAGAAATAATTTTGATTCATATAAAGATTTTAAGAAATCTTGAGATCCTAAAACTAAAATATGAAAAGAAATTACTTCACACGTTAAAAGAAATATTAAGGATACAATTGAAGATTTAATACGTATAAACGATCCATTTAAAAATAAACCCATTATGGATAATAGGGTTAAAAATATTTTATATAATCATAGCTCTAAAAAAAGAAATTAATTTTCGTAGCATAGGTCGCGGGCAAGTTAGCGAGAAAATTAAGGTATAATAAATATACTCTTAATATTATGTTTCAATATTATAATTATTTAGAAAAAAAAATGAAAAAATTATTTAATAAATATATTATTACTAAAATCTTTATAATTTTCATAATTGGATTTTTTTCAAGAGTTTTAATAAATTATTTTGAAAATATTAACATTTTTGTTGAAAATTATTTTATTCTATGTTTTATATTGATTATTAATGAAATACTTCTAGATTTTCAATTATACACTTTTACCTTTTTTAATTATATTTATTTATTATTAAAAAATATATATATAAATAATAAAATTACTTTAACTAATCATTATATTAATTATTATTATTTAGAAAATAAAAATATAATATTTACAAATAATGTTAATAATCATAATATAAGTTTTAAAGATAAAGTTAGAAGATATTCTCATTGAATTATATGAGAAAAATATAAGGATGAACCAAATTCTTATAAAGAATTTAAAAATAATTGAAATCCCAATAAAAAAATTAGAAAATAAATTATTAATAATTTAAAAAAAGAATTATCGGATAAACATAGAGATTCTGTACGTATTAAACGTACTATACAATGAATTATAAATGTATTTAGGGGTAAAAAAGAATAAAGGTTTAGCTATAGCCATAATATAGTATTGAGTAATATAATAACAATATGTATTAAAAAAATGAAAATTATAAATTTAAAAAGTGGTATAATAAATAATTTTAAAGAATTGTTATTTATTAATATAATTTGATCGATAAAATTCTATAAAAGATATCTTTTAAAAGTATTTTTTAATAAATTGATAAACTTATTAATATTCTTTATATTATTTATATTATTATGGACAATAATAACAATTTATTTATATTTGTATAATTATTATAAAGTTGAAATTAATGAATCAGATTGTATTTGTAATATTTGTAATCATTATGTTGTAGATAACGATAATATATTTAATCAACAAAAATCCTCCAACCCAAATGGTCAAAAGGTTTATATGGATTTATTTAGAAATAAAAGTTTAAAACATATATATAAATACAGAGATATTAATTTCATTGGCGGATATTCTAATAAATATATTAATATAATAAATAATGGAGATAATTTAGAGATAATCGAATTAAAAAAAGAAATTTGTTTATTAAAACTAAAAATAAAATATGATATAGATAGAGTATATACTATAGAACTTATTAATAATTATATTAAAGAATGTAATGGTTTTATTCAAGAATGAAAAGATATAAAAATTGCTTATAATATAAATTAGTATAATAATTTAAAATTAATAATAGTGTTAATAATTATTTTTACTCGTGGCCTTAGGTTGCGGGATTTTAATAGTTATAAGTTAATGGTAGACTATTCATTTACCAAATGAAGAATGCTGATTCGAATCCAGCTAACTATAGCCACTAAAAATTACATTCGCATAAAAGGTGGTTGAACTTCAACCTTACGGGTGAAGTAAATAAGTTTATCTAGAGCTATAAATCTAGTAATATGTAAAATAAAAATTTATATGTAAAAAAAAAAATGAGGAATATTTTAAACAAAAATCTATATCTTATATCGAGTCAATTACAATTAGTTTTACTGGAGTCATCAGGTATATCTGATGACATTTTTAATGGAGGTCTTTACTTGATAAAAACGAAGCATACTAAATAAAGAAAAAAAAGAACTTATTTTTAATCATATGTATTACCCGAGTATATTTAAAATACCCTTACTTTCATTTTTAATTTATTATAGATATAATATATCTCATGCCAGTACAAGAGAATGAGGAAATTATTTAGTTATTTTAGAAAATAGTATGATAAGTAAACCTATTAATTACCCTATAATTACGGATGATCCATTAACTAAAGAAATTTTATTTAGTTTAGATTGTTTAAATAAAGAAAAAGAATCATTTTGACCGTTGGCTAAATTAAAAGGAGTATTAAGCTTATTTGATGTAACAAATAATTTATCTCATATAAGTTCTGATACTGCAACTTTAATAGACTTAGCAGTAAAAAGAGATTATTTGGGATTTTTAAATGTTATTTATAATAATACATTTAATGATATGTTTAAACAGGTTATACATGATGATCCTTTAGGTAAAGTATCTATTGTAAATTCTTGCTTATTCATAGTAAATGATTTAAATAAGTTTTTAGGAGATATACGGAAAAAGGGTTATAGTATAAATGGAGGACCTCAAAGATGTAGATCAGAAATTAATTCTCTAAAAAGTTTTTTATCTAGTCTAGATATAGATTTTAGAGAAAGTCTTTATAATCATAATAATTATCACGTAGATAAAGGAACAATACGTGAAAGTGAATGATTACCAAAAGAAAAATTTTCGTATCGTAACATTCATATGAATATAGGAAATGTTAGATGATAGTAATCTTTATAATTACTCTGTAAACAGGATATTATAACTTGAAACTTATAATTTTAAGGCGGAGAGTTGAAAATAATTCAAAAAGATTATTTTTGAGGGAGGATAGCTATTGGTAAAGCAGGTTATCTACTAAATAATGTACTTTGATGTATTGAGTGTTCGATTCACTCTCCTCCCGAGTATAATTAATACTAATTATAAACTATATATAAAAAAAAAATATTAAAACAAAAATGAAAAATAAAAGAATTTTTTTATTAAAGGGCCTAGTTTAATTGGCAAAATAAGTGACTTCAAATCTCTTGTTTTCAGAGCTTAATAGGTAAAGCGCGTTTTTGATAAAAACGTGTTCAATGTTCAATTCATTGAAGAATCATATATGCCCGGCCCTTTGGCCACGGGATTTAGTTTATGTATATGTCAAGTTATTATAAGAGAGTTGGCTGAGCGGTTTAAGGCATCTAACTTGAGATTAGAAGGAAGTTTTATTTCCCGTATGTTCAAATCATACACTCTCTGGAGATTATTATATAAATAAATATTGATTAATTTAAGGTTAATTAAAAATAAATTTTTATAAATTTAAATCTTATGTTTTTATAATTTTATAAAGTTTATTTTTTTTATTACAGGTTAGAGCCAGGTTGGTTAGGCGTCTCATTTGGGTTGAGAAAATGTTATGTTCGAATCATAATAACCTGAAATTTAAATAAATAAAATTAAAAATTATATATATATATATATTACTTGCTTTAAGACTTGTTATATGAATATAATATTTTTAAATATTTAAAAATATAGTATATAAAGAAACTATTACAGGTATTTTGCTATATATTAAAGAAATTTAAACAATACATAATGTAATTTCTAAGATAAATCTAATAATAAACAAAATGAATTAAAATATTTTAGTAATTTTAGGAAAATAAATCAAACGAGATTATATATTTAATATATAATAACTAATAAATTAGTTTTTATTTAAAATGTAATATTTTTTAACTTAAATATAATATTTTTTATAAATATAACTAAAAGTAAAATGGATTAAATCTGTTTGAATAAAGGGGAACCTTCCTCTAAAGTTAAATATAATATATAAGCGATAGTGAAAAGTACCGTGAGGTAAAAAAAAAAATAGTAGTTTTATAAGCAGCTCAAGTAAAATTTTAATAAAAAGTAAGAGCGTACCTTTTGCATAAGCGGTCAGCAAGTTAATTTTAGATGCAAGCGTTGATTATAAAAATCTAGCTTAGATAAACCAATTATGAAAAAATGAATTAGTATCTAGAATTAGACCCGAAGACTAGTGATCTTATTATGATCAGGGTAAAAAAAGCCCGAACGGTTTATCGTTGTATAGATATCCGAAGAATTGTGATAAGTTGGTGAAAGATAATACTGACTAGTATAGCTGGTAAAAAATAATATAAGCAGTTATTAAAGCCAGTAAGTGGAAGTGAACCTTCTGCTAAAAACCTTCAAATTGACGGGAACTCCCTAAAGCAATTTATACCAAACAATGTGGCAACACTATTTGTGGCACAGGTAATGACTCGTGGTATGGTAAAAAATAAATTGATATATGTGAATATAATGGGTAATCCGCAGCCAAGCACCTTAATGGTGTGCAGTTCATCGACTAAATGTAGGTTGGCGTATTAATATACGCTTAAGATATAGTCAAGCCTCATTCGAAAGAATGCAGGATAATGAAGTATTTATTTATAAGATTAACTTATGCCACCGGGCCGAAGGCCCGGGGTAAATATTTTATAAATAAAAAGCTACAAAAACAATATTTAATTTATTTATACAAAATGGACTTCATCTTTTTTCATCGGATGAAGGCAATATAATAGCTATAAAAATTTAGCTTAGATGATATTTTAGTTTATTTATTAGTATAGGTTTTCCTATTTTATAAGGCTGTACACTAAAATATATTTTTAATGATTAAACCTGTCGTAATTTACGGTAATTCTGATTTACAAAAAGATCAGATACTTAAAGAAAATAAGAATAAAGTTGTAGTATATCGTTGAGTTAATAATATTAATAATAAAACTTATGTGGGTAGTTCTGTAGATTTTACTACTAGATTATATAAATATTACAGTATTAAACACTTAATGGAAAACAAAACACATATACATAATGCTCTTGTAAAATATGGATATTCAAATTTTAGTTTAGAAATACTCGAGTATAGTAATTTTAAAAATATAATAGAAAGAGAGCAATATTATTTAGATAAATTAAAACCAGAATATAATATTTTACAAATTGCAGGTTCCTCTTTAGGGTTTAAACATAGTGAAAAGACTTTAAATTTTTATAGAAATGAACGAGAAGTAAGTAATGAAACTAGAAATAATTTATCTTTAGCTGCAACAGGAAGAATATTATCTAAAGAAGATAAAGATAAAATATCTAATAAACGTTTAGGTATTAAACTTTCAGAAGAGACAAAAGTTAAAATATCTGCAGCCGCTGTATCTTTAAGAGGAGTAGCAGTTGTAGTTAAAAATATAAATACTCAAGAAGAAACTGAATATCCAAGTTTAACTAAGGCAGCTAAAGCTATAGGGGTTAGTAGAACAGCTATATCAAAAGCATCGTCTTCTGGTAAACTTATAAAACAAATATATATTGTAACAAAAAAAGAAATAAATAAATAAATACTTCATTATCTGTTAAATGGATAATCAATAAATAATAAAGATTATTTAGGGAGAAGGACCTTAGCTTTATCTTATAATAATTAAGATTAAAAAGGTAGATCTGTTTCTGCGAAACCTATGTAAGTAGGTAATTTAATTAATATCTTAGCAGGTACAGAACTGTGATCTCGAACAAATAGTTTTTAATTAAACTTTTGTACACATCGGGGAATTGTAGTGATTTTACTGAAGAGTATTTGCACTCGGAAGGGCAAAGATAAATATTAAATAATCGGACATAGTACGATAAGGTTGTATGTCTAAAGGGAAACAGCCCTAAACAAGAGTTTAAGGTTCCAAAATTATTATTGAGTGAAATTAAGGATGTTTTTTTTCAATACAATCAGGAAATAGGCTTAGAAGCGGCCATTTTTTGAAGATCTCGTAACAGAGCACTGATTAAAAAAAAAAATTTAGAAAAAAATACCGAAAATTTAACGGATCTAAATAATATACCGAAACCTTGTACACATTATATATGTGGGGTAGCAGAACATAGGATATATATTTTTTATTTATTCTTAATTAAGAATAAATAAATATAAGTAAATAATTAATAAATATATAATTTATTTATATTAAAAATTATTTTTTTTAATATAATCCAAGAGATAATGCTGACATGAGTAACGAAAAAGGGATATACCCTCGCCTAAAGCTTATGGAATATTAACAGGTTAATTTTCGGTGTCTAAATTATTAATTAAAAGATAATTTTGATGATATTTTTATATAGAAAGTATTTAATAATTAGAGAAAAAAAAATACAAAAACCTTTATAAGTTATAAAGGTTCTGGAAAAGAAAAATTTTTTTTCTTTATGCCCCCGGCCCTCAGGGCCGGGGGATTTTATAAAATAATATAAAGTCCCGCGCCCAACGGGCGCGGGCATAGATATGAATATATATATATTACCGTACCTAAACAACCAAGAGGTAAGCAAGTAGAGTATACAAAGGCGTTAGAGTGAACAATCATTAAGGAACTCGGCAAATTAACTACCGTAACTTCGGGATAAGGAGAGCCATTTTTATTAATTTTACTTAATTTTTTTATTAAGATAATATAAAATTGATGAAAAGAGGAAGCATGGAATAATGTTGTACGACTGTTTAATAAAAACAAAGCACTTTGCCAAGATATAAATCTAAGTATTGAGTGTGATGTCTGCCCAATATCGGCTGGATAACGAATTTATCTTAGTTTTTAATCTAAGGTTTTGAAGGATACCCCGATTAATGGCGGCCTTACCTATGAGGGTCCTAAGGTAGCGGAATACCTTGGCCGTTAAATG
>Ga0137418_10000190_pt2 | contig 35573 bp, 30 predicted proteins | sample CZODoug3_1_2_16f_FD_122242 | JGI IMG/M metagenome (GOLD analysis project Ga0137418, IMG submission 122242) | Vadose zone soil fungal communities from Angelo Coast Range Reserve, California, USA - CZODoug3_1_2_16fungal (Hybrid Assembly) | ecosystem: Environmental > Terrestrial > Soil > Vadose... | reverse complement strand
AGCGCCAACACGACTCCCGCGGTCATATATTCGCAAGCATGCTGCCCCGTGCCTTCGACCACAGCCAGAGCCCCGCTATTGCGAACCGCGAAACGTTCGCCCGCACGGCCCGCAACGTAGAGTTCGCCGCTGGTTGCACCGTACAGCACAGTGTTTCCCACCAGTACGTCGCCACGCAAAGAAGCTTCCGGCCCAGAGGTCACCACGATCCGTCCGCCACACATGGCCTTTCCCACATAGTCGTTGGCTTCGCCCACGAGATGGAAGCTGACATCTTCCGTCAGGAAGGTTCCAAAGCTCTGGCCTGCGACGCCGCGGAACCGGCGGATCAGCTGTTTCGGTCCCCGGGCCGAGCCTGCCGGGGACGGCTGTCTCTCTCGGCGCAAGAGTTCGCCGGAGAGTCGCGCTCCCACGCTGCGATCGGCGTTGGTAATACGATGGAGCTGCGACTTTCCTTTTCGAACCGGCACGTCATCAAGCGGGCTACGTTGGCCGGCCTGGGCCCCCGTGGGAACATCGGCGGATAGAAGTCGGGAGCCTGTTATTTCTGGCGTTTCCAGCAGCGGCCGAATGCTGTGCGCATAGCGGGTGCGTTTTTCTTTCAAGAGATCCACACGCCCTCTGGCTTCGGCAAGCGTACGCAAGCCCAGTTTGCATAAATGGCCCCGGACTTCGGCTGCGACCCCGTGGAAGTAAGCCACCACCATTTCTGGCTTGCCGTTGAAACGCATGCGCAGTTGCTCATCCTGCGTGGCGATCCCCACGGGACAAGTATTCAAGTGGCACTGTCGCGCCATCACACATCCGATGGCCAGCAAAGCAGCCGTGCCGAAGCCAAATTCATCTGCGCCTAGCAAGGCTGCGATTACGACGTCGCGTCCGAACTTCAAGCCACCGTCCACGCGCAGGTGCACTCTTGACCGCAATCCCGCTCGGGCAAGTTCGCAGTGTGCTTCCCGCAGCCCCACTTCCCACGGCAGCCCGGTATTTTTGATGGAGGTCAGCGGCGACGCTCCCGTTCCACCATCGTGCCCGCTAATCGTGATGACACCAGCGCCGGCTTTCGCCACCCCGACGGCGATGATGCCGACACCCGCGCCAGAGACCAGCTTCACCCCGATTCGCGCCGCGGGATTGAGCGCTCGCAGGTCGTGGATCAATTGAGCCAGATCTTCGATGCTGTAGATATCATGATGCGGCGGGGGAGAAATCAGCGACGTACCCGGGACCACGTGCCGCAATTGCGCGATGTAAGGCGTAACTTTGAACGAAGGCAGTTGCCCGCCTTCGCCCGGTTTCGATCCCTGCGCCATCTTGATTTCAATCTCTTCGGCATGCACGAGGTATTCGGCAGTAACGCCGAAGCGCCCCGAAGCCACCTGTTTCACCTTGTTACTTGCCTCAGGTTCGCGACGATACAACTCCGGGTCTTCTCCACCCTCGCCGGTGTTGCTGCGTGCTCCGATGTGGTTCATCGCCAGAGCAATCGTCCTATGGGCCTCGGGGCTGATCGCGCCCAGAGACATGGCTTGCGTGCTCAATCGCCGCAAAATCGCGGCCTCAGACTCCACTTCGCCGAGATTCGCTTCGGCGTTTTCCCTAGCCCAGACAAACTCGAGCAAGTCGCGCAACGCGACCGGTTCGCGGGTCCCGCCCAGTTGGGCATAGGCGTCGAACCCCTCCTCTTGTTTGGACTTGATGAAGCTATGCATCGCGCGGACGAGCTCAGGCGAATTAGCATGGCGTTCTCCATCCTTGCGGAATCGAAAATATCCGCGGTCGCGCAGTGTCGAGGCAGATCTCGCACGCTCGTCGAATGCGGTCACATGATTCATGAACGCGTCTTCCAGCACCTCCGCAAGGCTCTTGCCGGGGAGAACAAACGCAGCATCGGGGAAGAATTGCTCGTGGATTTCACGGTCGAGCCCAATCACTTCGAATAAGTAACTGTTGCGATAGCTGGCAAGAGTGGATATGCCCATGCGGGCCAGCACCTTGCGCAATCCAACTTCGAGAGCGGAACCGAATGAAGCCACGCCACCGGTTGCCATTTCGCCCGCCAGATCGAACGCGAGGTAGGGGTGAACGGCTGCCGCACCCACGGCGACCAGCAAGGCCACATGATGAGCATCAAAGGCTTGACCAGTTTCGACCAGAAGGGGAATATTCCGGCCTGACTGTCGGATTCCGTTTGCCGCAGCCGCTGCCGCTAGCAAAACCGGCAAAGCAGATCGTTGCGAGTTCACGCTGCGATCGCTCACCACCACTGCTCCGGAATTTGCCGCGGCCTGAGCGGCCTTCTGCTGAATCGAATCCAGCGCCGACAGCGCAGCCGCTACTGCTCCGCATGCTTCGAAAGTAATGTCAAGGTCAGCGGTCCGCCCCAGTTCTCGCCGCAGCCCATCCATCTGCTTCGAATCGACGACGGGCGAACGCAGTGCAATCTGTCTTCCCAAATAGACATTCAACGACATCACATGCGCTTCGCGAATCGGATCAATCGGCGGGTTAGTCACTTGCGCAAAGCGTTGCTTGCAATAGTCCCAAAGACTGCGTCGCAGCTGTGAAAGATAAGCCGGAGGCGCATCATCCCCCATGCTCCACACCGCCTCCTTCCCTTCCACCCCCAGAGGACGAAACAACAGCCGGAACTGGTCCTCGCTCCATCCCAGCGCCGCCGCCGTAGTTTTCAAAGTCGTAAGCTTCTCAGCCTCGACTGGACCGGTTCCGAACTCGTGAGCGTGCTCGGCTCCGCCTTTGCTCTCCTCGACTCTTGCGTTTTCCCTGTCAGATCTCTGCACGCGCGCGGTAATCCATCGCGTGGCGCACTCCGTGGTGTTGGTGGAGCAGAGAAGACCAGCGACTTCGTTGCCGCGCCATACGTTTCCGGACGCAATTTCCGCCAAGAGCATTTCGCCCGGGCCAAGCCGGCTTCTTTCCTGGATTTCATCTTCTTCCAGGTCAACCAGGCCGGCTTCCGACCCAGCCAACACCAAACCATCTTTGCTGATGACGTATCGCAAGGGTCGAAGTCCATTGCGATCGAGTTTGGCTCCGACGTAGGCACCATCGCTGAAAACCAGCGCGGCGGGGCCGTCCCACGGCTCTTGCTGCCACGCCTGTTGCGCCAACCAGCCTCGCATTTCCTCACTGAGCGTGTCGTCCCCCTCCCAAGCGGGGGGCACCATGCGCATCATCCCCTCCGCGGGAGAAAATCCGCGCCGCATCTGGCCCTCGAAGGCGTTGTCAAAGCTGGCAGAATCGCTGACGTCTTGCTCCAGACTGCGAAACCACTCTCCCGCCCCCCATGGCGCACGCAACTCGCCATCTCGCGAACGAGTCCATCGGCGATTGCCGCTGATGGTGTTGATCTCGCCGTTGTGCCCCACAAATCGAAAGGGCTGCGCCAGCGACCAGGTCGGTCGCGTGTTGGTTGAAAACCGCTGATGGAAGACGGCAAATGAGCTGCGGTACTCCGGGTGCATCAAGTCTGGATAAAAGGAAGCCAACTGACTGGGGGAGAGCAGGCCCTTGTAGACCATGGTCCGCGACGACAGCGAGCAAAAATACGTTCCGCGAGGCGCGAGCGATTCCACGCGCTTGCGATACAGAAATAGCTGTAACTCCAGATCCGCATTCCGGTCGGTCGCTGCCAGAAAAACTTGCTGGATGCGCGGCATGAACTGTAGCGCCTGCCCTCCCAACACGGCCGGATTGGTCGGTACGTCACGCCACCCCAGGAAATTCAGGCCGGCATCCTGGGCACACGCCTCGATCAGGTGCCGAGCTTTAATCTCTGACCCATCCTGGAGAAAAACCATGCCCACCGCAAACCGGGTGGGCAACTCCACCCCTTTCTCCCCGGCCTCGCGCCGGAAAAACTTCTCCGGAATCGCCGTCATCAACCCGGCCCCATCCCCGCTGGTTCCTTCAGCATCCACCGCCCCGCGATGAGACAGCCGGTCCAGCGCCAGCAGCGCCCGGGCCACAATTTCCCGCGAACTCGGAGCCCCGAGCCGCGTAACGAAACCGATGCCACAAGCATCGTGGTCCAGGGCGGGAGAGGGATCTTGCCAATTCATGGAGCCATCACTACGTGTCCGGGCAAGGCAAGTCCAAACCAGATTTTCGATGCAGAGAATGCAAATTACGGGTCAAGACGGCGTGGTCTTCCCGTGCCTGATGGCAGCGGACTGCCGGATAGCCCTTGGATACGACATCCTCCTCGCGCAAACCACGCGTCGCGAACAGTGGGTTTTTTGATTCTTTGCATCCAAAATTTGCGTCCAAGCAAACCGAGCGTCGTCTTGACAGCCCAGCGGGCGTCACTTACTATCAGCCTGATGATGTCGGCTTCCATCCAGATGTGCATGTGTACTTGTTGTTGTACGCGTGTGTCTTCTGGCATGGGGAGGCTGATGATCTAAGAATTACTTAGCAACTCAGCACTGATCAAACCCATCGCTGGCAGACCTTACCTGCCGGCGGTGGGTTTTTACTTTTTATGGCAAATCCCGTCAAAGAAACGAAAGCACAGCGAGTCGAACGGTTAAAAAGGGAGAAGAATCCCTGGCAGGCCCTCGACGAAATACGCCGCTTTGCCCGCGAGGGATTCCAGTCGATTCCTCCTGAATGGCTGGGCACGTATTTCCGCTGGTGGGGCGTCTACACCCAGGGAGACGGCGCAGGCGTAGTCGCCGGCCAAGGCGGCGAGGGCAAGGCGCTGCCCTGTTTCATGCTCCGAATACGAATCCCGAATGGCCTGCTCAACTCTGACCAACTGCGAACGGTTGCGAGGTTGACGGAGCAATATGGCCGGGGCGTGGCAGACCTCACCGTCAGGCAAAACATTCAGTTGCATTGGATCACGATCGAGGCTCTGCCTGACGTGCTCGATGCCCTTGAGCAGTGCGGCCTGGGCACGATCGGAGCCTGCGGCGACGTCACCCGCAACGTTACCGGATGCCCCGTCGCCGGAGTCGATGCGCATGAGATTTGCGACGCATCTCCATTAGCTTTGGAAGTTACGCGGGCTTTGGCAGGCAACGATGATTTCTATAACCTGCCCCGCAAATTCAAGATTTCCATCACCGGCTGCAACATCTGGTGCCCATATCCGGAGATCAACGACATCGGCCTAACCGCCATCCGCCGCGGCACCGGCGCTCATTCCGAAGTCGGCTTTTCGTTGCGCGTGGGCGGAGGCCTGTCCACCGACCCGCATCTGAGCGCTCGCCTGAATGCATTCGTCCGCTGGAACCAGGTCATGGCTGTGGTGAAGGGCGTTGCAGAAATTTTCCGTGACGCCGATCAACTCCGGGAAAACCGCGAACGAGCACGGCTCAAATTCCTTTTCCTCCGGCATGGCTGGACTGCCCGCGATTTTCAAGACCAATTGGAAAGCAGGCTCGGTTTTCCTCTGGACCCTGCGGTTGAAGAGACGCCTCCCGACGATGTCTATCGCGACCACGTTGGAATCCATCCCCAAAAACAGCCAGGGCTTTTCTACATCGGCGCCGCCGTGCTCCGCGGACGGATAACCGCCGCACAAATGCGCGCCGCCGCCGAACTCGCGGATCAGTGCGCCAGCGGTGAAGTGCGCACCACCAACATGCAGAATCTGCTGATCGTGAACGTGCCCCAACAAAACACCGCCACGCTGGCAAGGGAACTCGATGCCATCGGTTTGCGACCCGGCGGATCCGCCTTCTGGCGAGGCGCCATCGCCTGCAGCGGTTCGGAATTCTGCAAGCTCGCGATCACCGAAACCAAGAGTTTTTCTCGCTGGCTGGTCGAAGAGTTGGAGGAAAGACTCCCCGGTTTTGAGCAGCACCTGAAGCTCCACGTCACCGGCTGCCCCAACAGTTGCGGCCAGCACTGGATTGCCGATATCGGCATCGAAGGCAAAAAAATCAAATCCGGCGAGCGCTTGTTGGACGCCTACTATTTCTGCCTCGGTGGAGCGGTCGGACTCCATCAGTCGATCGCTCGTCCTATCGGCTACCGCTGTCTGGCAACCGAAGTTCCGGACGCGATCGAGCGACTGTTGCGGCATTACCTCATCGCCAAGGGTCCGGCCGAGAATCTCCGCCAATTCTTCGCGCGCCATAGCGACGCCGAACTACGGGAGTTTCTTGCCGGAGAGTTTGTCTCAGCCGTGGCCCGGGATCCGTCGCCGGGCCGCGTGCCGCACGCTGTCGAAGGCTAGCCATTCAGAACTTAGCCGTTGTGGAGAAAGGAAAGTAATGACGCTGTTTCCGATGTTCCTTAAACTCGAACGCCGTTCCTGCCTGGTGGTCGGAGCCGGGACCATAGGCGCACCGAAGATTCAAAGTCTGCTGGTGGCAGGCGCCAACGTCCGAGTGATTGCCCCGCAGGCGCACCAGGCGGTTATAGATTGGGCCAGCGCCAGCCTCATCGTGTGGGAGCCCCGCGCCTTTCTGCCCAACGACCTCGAAGGCGTCTTTCTGGTGATCGCGGCGACCGCCTCAGCGGAACTCAACCAGCTGGTCTTCAACGAAGCCCAGCGCCGAAACATCCTGTGCAACGCGGTCGACGATCCAGAGAATTGCGATTTCTATTTTCCCGCCGTGGTGCGCCGTGGCCAACTCCAGATCGCAATTTCCACCGGAGGCCAAAGTCCCGCCCTCGCCCAAAGACTCAGGCGCGAGTTAGAAGAACAGATCACCCCCGATTACGCCGGCTGGCTGGAAGAACTCGGAGAAAACAGAAAAAAGCTGTTCGACGGCGATCTCGACGCGGATCGGCGCCGAGATCTATTGCACGCGCTCGCAAGCCGCGAAGCATTTGACAAAAGGCAAACCTCAAGCACCCGCTCGGAACGGAGTACCTCATGAAAGGTAAGGCGTATCTGGTAGGCGCAGGTCCGGGTGACCCGGAACTGCTCACGCTCAAGGCACTCAAGATCCTGCAAGCAGCGGACGTGGTCTTGCACGACGACTTGATCTCGGCGGAAATTCTCGCATTGGCGCCGCGAACCGCATTTATCCAGAATGTCGGCAAGCGCTGCGGTCAGAAACGTATCACGCAGGATGAAATCAACTCCCTGCTCGTCAGCCTGGCATCGTCGGGCTTGCAGGTGGTCCGGCTCAAAGGAGGAGACCCATTCATCTTCGGCAGGGGAGGCGAAGAGCTTGAAGCATTGCGCCAGCACGGGATCGCATTTGAAATCGTTCCCGGAGTTACCGCCGCTCTGGGCGCCGCCGCCGCCGCCGAGATTCCTCTCACCCAGCGCGACGTTTCATCCGCGCTGGTATTTCTCACCGGCCATCGTTTAGACGAAAATACGAAAGACAACTGGCGTGGATTCGCCTCCTCCGGCGCCACTCTGGTGATCTACATGCCGGGTCCCGATTACGAGGGCACGGCCCTCCGGCTGTTCGATGCCGGGATGACGGGAAACACTCCATGCGCGCTCATCTCGCGCGCGACCTCGCCTCAGCAACAGGTCTATCACACAACCGTGAGCGAATTGCGCTCCGCTCCTCGGCTTCCCGCACCCACGCTTCTTGTGGTCGGAGAAGTGACCGGGCTCGGCCATTACGCTTCGCTGGGACTTGAGAGCGAGCTACAGAGCACGCAGGGGGAATACGTCGCGTTGCTGGCGGGACAACCATCTATCGCGCCCGACCCAGACGCGCGGCAAGAACAGGAGCGACAAGCGTGAGGGAACATATCAATGCCGTGCAAGCGGTTTCCGAAACATGGAGTCCGGAACGCTTGCTGCGCTGGGCTTTCGACACATACAAGCAGGAGGTTGCCATCTCCTCGGCCTTCGGAGCGGAAGGCATGGCTCTTATCGATATGGCCTCCCGCATCCGTCCGAATGTTCGCTTGTTCACCCTGGACACTGAGTTTCTATTCCCCGAGACCTATGACCTGATAGAGCGCGCCGAGCAACGTTACGAAGTTAAAGTGGAGCGAGTTTACTCGGCCCTCACACCCGAAGACCAGGAACAACTTCATGGATCCGCACTCTGGAAGCGGGATCCGGATCAGTGCTGCAATCTTCGGAAGATCGAACCCCTGCGCGGAAAGTTGGTCGAACTGAAAGCCTGGATCACCGCCATTCGCCGAAATCAAACGCCTGACCGCGCACATGCTCAGAAAGTTGAGTGGGATTCGAAATTCCAGTTGGTGAAAATAAACCCGCTCGCCGACTGGACATCGGAAGCAATATGGCAGTACATCCGCAAGCACGACGTTCCTTACAACCCTCTGCATGACCGCAATTATCCCAGCCTGGGATGCACGCATTGCACCCGCGCAATCCACTCGGGTGAAGATCCGCGCGCCGGCCGTTGGGCAGACTTCAGGAAGACCGAGTGCGGACTGCACTCCCCGGAGTCCCTGTCGGCAGCTCCGCTGGTTACGATCGGATCCCAACCTGAGCCGGAAGGAAATCTCAGACCGAGGACCAGTGTCTGCGCGCCTTCTTCGTGACCGAATCATTTCACCCCCTTGCACGGTCGCCTGCTGAAGGCTTAACGTCACTTGGGTGATCTTTCCTCGGTGTAGTGGAATCCTTCTCCACGTCTCGTCTCTGCCCGGTGGCCATGGTATCGGCGATCTGGGAAAGTCTGCTTACGAGTTTTTGGACTTTCTCGCGGAGTCCGGGCAAAAGATTTGGCAAGTCCTCCCGTTGAGTCCCACAGGATACGGTGATTCGCCTTACCAGTGCTTTTCTGCCTTCGCCGGCAATCCTCTGTTCATCGATTTGCAAGCACTTCGAGAGCAAGGCCGATTGTCGCTGCAAGATCTGGCAAGCGCACCCGATCTGCCCAATGAACAAGTGGATTACGGCCGGGTAATCGACTTTAAACAGGGTCTGCTGCGGAAAGCCGCTCACAATTTCTTCGCCGGCCGATCTCCAGCTGAGGGTACCGCATTCGACTTGTTTTGCCAGAACCACGCTGACTGGCTGGACGACTATGCCCTGTTCATGGCCGCCAAAGCAGCCCACAAGGGTGCAGTCTGGGTGAACTGGGACACTGGACTGCGCCGACGAGACCCTGACGCGATGACCAAATGGCGCCACGAGTTAGCGGCGGAGACCAAGATTCACAAGTATGCGCAGTTCGAATTTTTCCGGCAATGGGAGAAGCTGAAAGCGTACTGCCGTCATCGCGGAACTCGCATCATGGGGGATGTCCCGATCTACGTCGCCCACGACAGTGCCGACGTGTGGGCTCATCAGGAGTTGTTCCGTTTGGACGATCAAGCCAGACCGACCGTGGTGGCGGGTGTCCCGCCTGACTACTTCAGCGCGACGGGCCAACTTTGGGGAAATCCTCTCTATCGTTGGGATGTGCTCGCTGCTTCCGGTTACCGGTGGTGGATCGATCGTTTTCGGGCATCTCTAAAACAATTCGATTTTGTGCGACTGGATCACTTCCGCGGTTTCGAGGCCTACTGGGAGATTCCCGCCAGCGCGTCCACGGCCGACGCCGGCAAGTGGGTAAAGGGTCCGGGGGCGGAGTTTTTCCAGGTCTTGCAAGCTGCATTGAAAGAGTTACCATTGGTTGCTGAAAATCTCGGAGTAATTACTCCCGAGGTAGAAGCGATTCGCGAGCAGTTTGGCTTCCCCGGTATGAGCCTGCTGCAGTTTGCCTTTGGAAACGATCCGCAAGGTCCCACGTTCCGTCCTCACAATTATTCGCGCCCACTGGTGGCATACACCGGCGGACACGACAATGACACGACCGTCGGCTGGTGGACCAGTTCAGGCGTAGGCGAGAGCACCCGAAGCGCCGAGGATATTCGCAAGGAACGGGATTTTACCCGAGCATACTTAAGCTTTGAGAACGAGCCAATCAATTGGGTTTTCATTCGCACCGTGCTCGCATCCGTGGCCGCGACTGCCATCATTCCCTTGCAAGATGTGTTAGGGCTTGGCAGTGAAGCCAGAATGAATTTACCCGGCACAATAAGTGGGAACTGGAAGTGGCGTTACAGGCCTCAAGTTTTGACCAGAGAACTTAGCGAACGGTTGCGAAGACTAACCGTCCTGTACGACCGCTGAGATTTGCATCACACTCACAGTGGCGAAAGTTCGTCTTCGTTCTCCTCCTTCTTTCGCCGTAGAAATCTGGTCTCTAAGAAGCGTCGTGCCAAGTCCCTGCCTCCCATGCCGAATGCGATTGCCAAGCCTAGCATCACTGCTCCGAAGGCAATTCCGAAAGTCACCAGCATCGTCTGTTCTGCCAGGCCCAGTTCTTCAAAGACCACAGACAATACGAAAATGATGATCACACTGCGGATCGAGGTGCTCAACAGCCGGGGGGAAGGCACGTTCGCATTCACCCCGGCCAGCAGTGCGGCGCGAGAAAAAAAGCTAGCTGCCAGCAGCCCGAAGAACATGATGAACAGAGCCACGAACAGTCGTGGCAGAAAAAGAAAGAACCTCGCGATCTGCTCCTGCAAGCCCAGAATCCCGAGCACGCTGACACCGAGCAGAATGAAACCCAGCCACGCCACCCAGAAAACGAACCGGCTCAGCAACTCGCTGGACGACGGCAGGGCAGCTTTGGTAAGTAGTTGCGAGGCGCCTGCATTGTCGGAAAGCCTATCGAACTTGATCAGTCGCAGAATGCTGCGTAGCAGAATTTTAGCTAGGTAAGCGATTACCCAACCCACAAATGCAAGGAGCAGCATCACGATGAGTCGAGGAAGGAAGTGGGCAAAACCTCTAGCCAGCTCGTGCATTGCCTGAGACAGCTCGCTCACAATCATGTCCCGCATTGTTACCTCACTTTCTACCGTTCCACATTTCCAACAGATACGGCTTCAATCGCTCGAATTCAAGGCACAAACTCTCGATGTTGTTCTCCACCTCGTTGCTGGAAGTGTCACGGTTTTCGACCAGAAACGTGTACGCTCTCCCGCGAAAAAGCGGGGCTAAAGCCTGGATAATGTGGTCTCGATTGATCACAGCCTTCTGGTATGAGACGGCAAACTCATATACTGTCCGGACCCACAACTCTGCAGGATAACGAAGATCGTCCTCGTCCAGGCCGGCAATTCTCTGCAGTTCTGCCAGGGTTGAAGGCGAAAGAATTGACTGAAAGACAGACTCCAATTCAGCAACCCCTGTCGAAAACATTTCTCGTAACCGTTTTCGATTTACTCGAAGCGGTTCCAGACCGACTTCCGACTCCGGACCGTTCGAAGGGACGGGCTGGGAGCCAGCCACCGCACTCCAGACAGGAAAGTCCGCCTCTAGTGCGGAGAACAGCGGGTCCACAGTTTGTCGCAATGCGGGTATCAGGTCGGCAGCGCGTCGCTCGACATGATCCTTTTCTCCGAGGAAGGACTGGCAGATACGGCACCCTCCCGTGATCGCCGCCAGAGTCAATCGCAGTTCGAGACCGGCCTGCCCGGTTCCATCATCCCAGTTATTTTGTCCCAGAAACTGACCTCCAAGGCGGCCAGAGAATCCGATTTCGGTTGCGTACGGCTCGCGAATTCTTGTCCCGTAGAGTGCGCGGATCATTGGATACAGCAAATTAGTTATGAGAAGGCCTTCAAACTTGTGCCTGCGATACGTTGGTGTCACCAGGTCGAAGCCTTCGTTATAAATTGGCCTCAGAAGCTTGGAGAGCCATTCGGGCTTGATGTTTGTAGACTCGGGGGAGATCAGCACACAGGCCTTGGCGCGTAGCAGCTCCGCCGCGGACAAAATAGTTCGCAACGCACCTCCGCTTGCCGGAGTGCTCGCGTACTGGGTGCTTATGGAGTGCAGGGTACGCAGCGTGTACAGATTGGCGGTGCGGCGCACATCATCGATAGAGATGCCCGTAACCAACTCCGGAGTTCCATCCCGCGATCCTCCGTCGGCATTAATGATGGCAGCGCGCTCTCGGGGAAAATCCCGCAGGATGCCCGCTTGGATAGATTGGACGATCGGCCCGACAGTTTTGGCATTATTGTGCGTGGGCAAGCCCACCAGGATGTCCACTTCGCCGACGTTGATCAGTTGGCGAAGGAAATCATCCGTAAGAAAACTATCTTCTGCCAATCGTTTCTCCGTACGCAGCGGTACCGAGCCCTCTTCGACGGACACCCCTTGCGTCATCGTTTCCACTACCTGCTAGTCTTTCAGATTCGCCTCAGCCGAAACCAGTAAAACTGATAAGGGCCCATGGTTAGAAGATAGGGCAGCTCACCCACACGCGGAAAAATATTCTTGCCAAACATCTCGATCAGAATATTTCCTTTGTACTTCCGCAGATCCAGCTCGACAGCTTGCGCAGCACTCGAAAGGTTATTGACGGCCAGGACCGTCTCTTTGCCCAGCTGCCTTACGTACGCCAGTACTCGGTGATTGGCTGGATAGAGAAATTCAATCGATCCCTTGCCGAATACCCCAGTCGATCTGCGAACTGCAATTATGCGGCGCATCCAGGAAAGAAGCGAATGTTCGCTTCGTCTTTGCGACAAGACGTTCACTGCCTGATAACCGTAAACCGGATTCAGGATGAGCGGTGCATACAGGCTCTCTGGATCTGCGCCAGAAAAACCGCCGTTCCATCCTCCGCTCCACTGCATCGGGGTCCTCACTCCGTTGCGATCTCCCAGATTGATGTTGTCGCCCATTCCGATTTCGTCGCCGTAATAAATTATGGGAGTGCCGGGTAACGACATCAATATCCCGTTCATCAACTCGATGCGCCTTCGATCGTTGTCCAACAAAGGAGCCAGCCTGCGGCGGATTCCCAGATTGATCCGCATCGTCTTGTTCTGGGCATACGCGTCATACATGTAGTCTCGTTCCAGATCTTTAACCATTTCGAGGGTTAACTCGTCGTGGTTGCGCAGAAACAGACACCACTGGCACGAGGGTGGGATTTCCGGCGTCTGCTGCAAGATTTCCGTAATCGGCTTGCGGTCCTCCAGCTTCACTCCCATGAACATCCTTGGCATCAGCGGAAAGTGAAATGCCATGTGGAATTCATCACCGTCACCAAAATACGGACGAAGATCGGCGGGCCACTGATTGGCTTCCGCCAGCAGCATCCTGCCTGGAAATTCTTTATCGAGCTTTCGTCGCAGGTCCTTCAGGATTTCATGGGTCTCGGGCAAGTTCTCGCAACTCGTACCTTCTCGTTCCACCAAATAAGGCACCGCGTCCAGCCGGAAGGCGTCAACCCCCATCTCCAGCCAGAACTTCATCACATTCCACATCTCTTCCCGAACCGCAGGATTGTCGTAGTTGAGATCGGGCTGATGACTGAAGAAGCGATGCCAATAGTAAGACTTTGAAATCGGATCCCACGCCCAGTTGGACATTTCGGTGTCGAGAAAAATGATCCGAGCGCCCTTGTACCGCGTGTCGGTATCGCTCCACACATACCAATCGCGGCGGGGATTGTCCTGCGAACTTCTCGACTCTTGAAACCACGGGTGCTGCTCCGACGTGTGATTCAGCACCATCTCAATGATGACTCGGATCCCGCGGTCATGGGCCGCCTTCAGAAACTTCCGGAAATCGTCCAGCGTTCCGTAGCTGGAATGGACTGAGTAGTAATCCGCAATGTCGTACCCATCGTCGCGTAGAGGCGACGGGAAGAATGGCATCAGCCAGATTGCGCTGATCCCTAATTCCTGCAGGTAGTCGAGCTTCTGTTCCAGCCCTTGAAAATCACCGATACCATCCCCATTGCTGTCGTAGAACGTGCGCACGTGTACCTGATAGATGATGGCATCCTTGTACCAAAGCAGATCCTCCTTTACCGGCAAACCGCTCCCTCCTGGTGAGATTCAGCACCGCTGCGCAACACCGCCAAACGGAGAGTTTATATGAAGCGACTGCCCCCAGGGTGCATTGGCTGAGGTGCAGCAAAAAGATCTGCCGATTCGTTGCGCAGGATTGGCAGCAACGGTAAGGTTCGACACCTTCCAGCGAGTCGAGGCAGGAGTGGTCAATTCTCCACGTCAATGCAGTGCCAGACGGGTGCGAAGAGCGCTATTCAGACCTGACTGGCGCACGGGTTGGGACCGTTTTGGATAAAGAATTAAACGAAGATTTGCTAGCCCAAACCATTCCCAGGTGGAACCACACCCTTACCTGGCTCCAACGGGTCGAATCCTTACGGGAAAGTGGGATCATACCGCCCTCACGCGGCCAAAGCACCAGCGAGGCCAGCGACGCCGGAAGGCGAAGGCGCCGGGATCAGTGACTTGCCCCAACAGATAGGGAATATTTTACGGCGTGTGAATAAATCCCTTCACCCAGACAGTCTGCCGCAGATAGATAGAACCGAAATGCAGGAGTGCTTCGTCGCTCTCGAGCAAATGAAAATGCTCATGTCCGAACTGGAAATCCTTCGCCTTGGCCTGAGTGAGGGGTCGCAGAGGCTGATGTATCCGGCGGACCTTCTTCGAGATCTTGCAGCAAGCTCTCGATCAGAGACAATATCGAAGAGAGCCGATCACGCTCGGCCGAGGATAGGAGGGTGCCATCCCGTGAAGAGGCGCGGAGGACATCCTCGATCTCGTTGCGCGCCCCAATCAATTTCGCGATCATCTTATGTTGCGGTTTGTGAGTCACTATGAGACCACCCTTTTTGGCTTGTGCATTCTACTTGAGATTCCAGGCTTGTTGAACCAACTGTACTGGGAGCAATGAGTTAGGTCCATTTACGAACGTGCCGGTCCCTTTGCGTGTGGATGTGCTGAGCGGTGGGTCTGCATCAGGCGGCCGACTGAAACGCGCCTGTAGATTTGCGCAGTGGTTACGTAGAAGCGAGACGCTGACCATTATGAGCAACGATGTGATTCTGGATTGTTGATGACAGTACGTTTATTGCGCAAGCATATTGCCGAGTACTGCTGGGATTGGGTTATCGAGTTCTCATTGCTTGCGACGGTAAAACCGGGCTTTTAGCTGCTGAGACTTGTAACCCGAGCATAATCCTTCTCGACATGCTCATGCCCGATATGGATAGTTTCTCTCATGTTCACTGATGGAAGTGCTTGAAAAATTGAACATTTATCCGAGTGTCTCGCCCTTTAACACGAAGCAGGCCAAAGACCCTTTCGCCGGCAGCTCTGCAAGTAACCTGAATTTGCAAGGACACCGGATTAGTATCTGAACCCACCGAAAACAGATGTTTCTGGGGCGCACAGGCACGAGGGATATCAAGAAAATCACGACCAAATATTCAGTACGATACTCAATGACGACGCCGGTTCATTCAAACTACCCTCCTGACAGACACCGACCTTTGGTTATGAGCCGACACAAATAATAGCCCGTCTTTGTCTCTCAATCACTTAGCTATTCGCTGTTACGCGGTTTTCCACCCTGTTCCGACGTATTCTGTTCCACAGTTGTTCCACGACCTGTTCCAAGTTTGAGCCATGGCCAAGAACGCTTCAGGTCGGAAGAATAGAAATGACCCTTTGTGAGCGGAAAACTAAACTTAGGATTGCGATACTATTCTTTCATAATTGAATATCTCTTTTTCATAACGTTGGTCAGTGCAGGTGTTGCGTCAGGGCCGCTTTTATCGAAATAGCGGCTTATTTAAGAGTCGCGCAACGCCAAGAAAAACTTTTATAGGAGATAGAACATGTGGAGGGTTGTCGCATTTGTTGTCCTTGCGCTGTCTGCGTGGGCGCAGGAGCCGCATCCCATCCTCGCACTCGGCTCCGCAGCGCCGAACTTCGAACTTCCGGGCGTCGATGGAGCGACTCATAAGCTCGCGGACTACTCTTCCGGTGCAGTCCTCGTCGTGGTGTTCACCTGCAATCATTGTCCAATCGCGCAAATGTACGAGCGTCGAATCACCGAGCTTGCGGCAGAGTACAAGGACCGCGGCGTCGCTGTGGTTGCGATTCAGCCGAATGATCCGACGGCAATCAGGATCGATGAACTGGATTCCTCCGACATCAGCGACAGTCTCGAAGAGATGAAGATCCGGGCACGGTACAAGCATCTGACATACCCGTATCTTTACGATGGGGAGACGCAGGCAGTAACGGAAGCCTACGGCCCGCAGGCGACGCCGCACGTATTTGTTTTTGATCGCGATCGCCGTCTCCGTTATGAAGGCCATTTCGACAACAGCTATCGCCTCGAATTGGTAAAGACTCACGAGGCGCGCGATGCCATTGATGCGCTGCTCGCACATCGAGAAGTGGCTGTGAAGCACACCGGTGTCTTTGGGTGCTCGACCAAGTGGAAAGAGAAGCAAGCCTCGCGGCTGGAGGCCCTTCGGAAAATCGAATCTCAACAAGTTCAACTCGACATGGCCTCAGCTGCCGACCTGAAAGCGCTACGAGCGAATCCAACCGGCAAGACTTTGCTGGTGAGTTTTTGGGCAACCTGGTGCGGATCGTGCATCCACGAGTTCCCCGATTTCGAGGACACGTTCCGAATGTATGGTGTGCGCGATCTCGAGTTAGTGACGGTAGCGGCAAACATGCCGGACGAGAAGAACACGGTATTGCGTGTGCTTGAGAAGATGCATGCGACGAGTCGAAATCTGCTGTTTGCTTCCGACGATACGGCCGCGTTGCAGTCGGCCTTCGATCCTGGTTGGGAGTCAGCCGTGCCTTATACGGTCCTGATTGCTCCGGATGGGAAGATCTTGTATCAGAAACAAGGCTCTGTGGATATGTTGGAATTGAGAAGATCCATCCTGGCGAACCTGCCGTCAGACTACGACGGTTTTAATAAGTACTGGTTGGGGCAGTAGGTTCTTCATCGGCCCGTATGAGTTTTGTTTGCGAAAAAGCAACATCTCTAGAAGCTAATCTTCCCGTCTGGCGTGCTCATTGCAGAATGCGCTTATCGAACCACTGCAACTAGTATGATTTTCTTCGAAATCTCCGACCAGAAGGAAAGGTTGGTAGCGCTAACGGGAATCGAACCCGTGTTTGAAGATTGAGAATCTGCAGCCGGAAAGCTTCCGCTGGAACTACCATTTTGCAAGTAGTTGAAATCAAATCAATTCGCTCTCGCTGAGAGACGCGCAGGGTCGGTTCTTGGCACAGTGAAATGCCAGCGAATAACGGGAATTGACGGCAGTGTTGGCCACAAAATGGCCACAATTCCGGGACATAAAAGCGAAGCCAAAATAGGTACTGCATGTCGAGCAAAGCAGTAGCCGACTAATGGACTATGTCTGCGAACCAGCGTGTGCCTGCCTTCAATGCACTTGCTGGAGCGCGACACAGGAGCACCTACAAACTCCGGCCCGCTTATTCGCGTTTGTGCTACAATACACTAAGTTCTGTGCTACAGAGGTGAGGCAATGGCACGCTTGGTTAATAAAAGGGGACAGATCGTCCGAGCGCAGGAAGCTGGCAGCATCGTGGGACGCATCCGTCACCCTACAGCTAGGAAGCCGGGCCGATTCCAGGAAGTATTAACCATTGCGAAGGAGAAAGGCCTGCTCAAAGGCGCGCGCACAGAGCTCGTTCGTGGTCGAATGCCAAAGGCTCTAGTTGCCAGAGCGAAAGCTCGTTCCGGGGTTCAATCCGATACGAAGTTGATTGAAGTCGCTCTCGCAAATCTTGCCGTTGCCGACGAATACCCAACTTGGCTAATTGCGCAGCATGGAACCGTGAGCAAGGATCTCGATCTTGAGTTCTGAACTTGACGCCACGCTCCGGCGAATCAAGCCGGAGAAGCGAACCGCCACCCTGACAGTTCGAGATATGTCCGAGCTACCGTTCTTACGACCCACCTCGAAAATGCCGCCGAAGCTGCTGTACGACACGACGGTGTATGTAGACATCCTGCAGGGTCGATTTCCTGAAGACGCGCAACTCACGTTGCGTGCCGCCGACGCATGGCATTCAACGGTAACTGACGCAGAGTTGGTTGCGCCCATTGGTTTTCTCAATCCAAATCACCCTGATACTCCCGCCGCAGTGAAACAGATCATGGCGACTATCCAGCGCAGGCCGGCGCACCGAACGATTTCTCCGGACCGCGAGATATGGCTAGAGGCCGGCATCCTGTCCGGCGTCCTTTCACGGTTGCAGAACTATGGGGCTGCCGATCGCAGACGCATCCTGAATGACGCTTTGCTGTTCGCGACGGCGAGAAAACATGGCCTAACCGTGCTCACAAGAAACACCAGCGACTTCGACCTGCTGCAACAACTCGAGCCTACAGGAGGTGTGGTCTTCTACAATCGCCTCTAGACGGCGCAGATGACACCCCACGAGGCCGCATGAACACTGGAAACAACGGAGACTGTGACCCTTGTTTGACCCGAAATCCCGATGACGACACTCCACGCGCGCCGCTCGCTGTCGTTCCTACAATTTCCTCCAGGGGCGATCGATGGCGCCAGAGAAGTCGCACATAATTCCACACCTCCCACCCAATGCGAGAGCTCTCTGCAAGATCTGCAGGTGCGCATCCGATCAGCCCAAGTTCGCGCAGCTCTGTCGGTTAATCGGGATCTCACCTTCTGCTGGAGCACGGGATTGGCATGGCGAATCGACACAATTGTCCCGAGGGTGCCAGATCCGAATTCTGGATGCGTCAAAGACACAATGGAGCAGGAGTGGCACATTCGGAGTAGCCGCCAAATACCTCGGCCTTTGGCGCATCTTGTTGGGCGAAAGCGGAAAGTGCAGAGCACAAGAGTAGACAGACGCAGACGTGGCGCATCGCGTTCCTTTCATACTTGCATGTGGGAAACCGACCGAGGCCCGAAAACACTCTATTCCGTGATCTGCCAAGCGTTCAATGGCACAATCGTGGGCACCGACGTGCTCGGATGCGGACGAACCAGCGCGCACATTCGCAAAGTGACAGTTCCCGTCGTTTACACCAATTTCCTTTCCATGTACCCGACGGTCAATAGCCTCATGGACCTCTGGCGTTTCGTCACTGCTTTGGCACAGAATAGTGGGGTGAACCCCTCGCTTGAGACAATCTTTGGTTGGCACACTTGCCGTTTTGTTTGGTTGCACCCTCCATTGAGACAATCTCCGATTTTATGGAGCCATCTCGTGGACGGTTCCTAGCGGGGATGAGGTCTGGAGAAGGGGGCGGCGTTTGAGTCCCATTCTCCAGCATCCCTGTAGAAGCTGTCGTCATGCGTGAAAGAACCTCATGGTCGCACTCCTAAACTCCGCCGCGGGATTTCGATTCTCGGCCTGGCGTTCAAACTCTTCCGGAGAGCTGTAGCCGAGCGCCGAGTGCAACCGCTGCCGATTGTAATACTGCTCGATGAAGTGTTCCAGGTTCGCAAACAAATGTTCTAAGCCATCGTATTCGTTCGCGTAAATTTCCTCCCGCTTCAAAGTCTTGATGAAGCTTTCGCAACTGGCGTTGTCGTAAGGATTCGCTGGCCGACTCATACTCGGAATCATCCCATGCTTCTCGAGAAGAGCCACGTATTCGTCGCTGGCATATTGCACTCCGCGATCGGAGTGATGAACCACCCCGAGGGGAGGCTGCCGTTTCCTGATTGCCTGCTCCAGAGCTGCGATTGCCAGTCGGCTGGCCAAGGTCCTACCCAGCGCCCAGCCCACCACCTGGCGCGAGAAGGCATCCAGGATCACCGCCAAGTAGACGAACTCGGCTCGCAGCCGAATGTAGGTGATGTCGGCTACCCAGAGCTGGTTGATCCCGCTCAGCTTCATGCGACTGGCCAAGTTGAGGTAGACCTCCAGATCGTGATTGGAATCGGTGGTGACGACGAACTGTTTTGGCGGCATCGCTAGTAGGTTGTCTTCCCGCATGATGCGTGCAACACGTTTGTGGTTCACCAGCATGCCCCGACGTCGCAGTTCCGCTGAGACTCGCCGATAGCCGTAGCGGCGCCGATGTTCCAGTGCGACCTGCTGAATCGCCGATTGTACTTCCATCGCCTCTTCCCTCGGCCTCTGCTCCTGCAAAGACCGGTAGAAGCCCGCCCGACTCACTTGCGCTAACTGACACATCCGCTCGATACCCAAGCTGCCTTGCCTCGACACTACGTCCCGGATTTGGTCGTAGATGCCTTCTCGCCAGAGCTTCCGTTCCGCTGGCGTCGAGCCTCGACTTTTTGCAAGGCACCTTTGAAAAAATCCACCTCCAGCGTCTTGTCCGCCAGCAATCGCTTCAACTGGTGGACCTCCTTGCGGAGTGTGGATTCGCGTGGGTTCTGGGGTGGTGATTCTTCCCTGGGTTCAACTGGATCCAGCTGATCTCGCCACTTGTACAGAAGCCGTCGATGCACCCCCAGTTCTTGCGAGAGCGCCACAATGTTCTCGCAGCTCTTCAGTCGCTCCACCGCCTTCCGGCGGAACTCGTTCGGATACCGTCCCACTCGTTTCTTTGCCACTTGCAGTTTCCTTTCCCTGCACAGTGTGCCTTTTCCGAGTGTCTCACTTTTGGGGTTCAGTCCAATCGGGGTACTTTTACCCACGCTTCGCCCCTGTCGCGCCGTTAAATGCCCTGTATTCATCGCGTTTTCTGCTACGCATCCTAGTTGTAATACCTTCGTAATAGGGGACTCGAAAAAACGCTGCTACAATCGCCGCTAGATCCACGGAAAAAACACCATCTGCATCGAGGAAGCTAATGTACAGGTTCCCCCGAGCCACGCTGGCACTCCTGGCGTTTGCGACCTTGTGTCTGCCCACTCACGGCCAAGTCAAGGCGAAACCTGCCCCGGCAGCGGCTTCGCCATCAATCCGCCGGGTGCAAGTTCTCGGCAATCGAAGCGCGGTTGAGATTGAGATTGAAGCCAGCGAGCACCTGGCGCCGCAAGCCCAAGTACTCACCGGCCCGGATCGTCTGGTGTTGGATTTTCCCAATGCCGTTCCCGGCAACCAGCTGCGCAGCCAATCCGTGAATCGCGGGGGAGTCAAGGACGTGCGAGTCGGCCTTTTCACGGCCAATCCGCCGGTGACGCGTATTGTCTTCGATTTGAACGCGGCCCAGTCCTACCAGATTTTTCCTGCGGGACGCACTGTAATTGTGAAATTGAGCGGAGAGGCGGTGGACAGCTCGGCTGGGGTGGATGACTTTCCAGAGACCGGTTCCCCTGTGACCAGGCCAGGCCTAGTGAATACAAATTTCCCCTTGCGACCGTTGCCGCTGTCCACCACCCAGGCTTTGGGCAGGCCCTCGTTGGAAGTTTCATTTCACGATGGGTTGCTGGCGATCAGAAGCAACAAGGCTAGCTTATCCGAAGTTCTGTATGCGGTTCATCAGCACACGGGAGCCGACATTGCCGTGCCGGCGGGCGCGGAGCGGGAACGGGTAGCGGCCGACATCGGCCCGGGCCCGGCGGCGGAGGTACTGGCGCACTTGCTGAACGGATCAAGGTTCAATTTTTTGATTCTGAATTCTGCCAGCGATGCGCGCGTGCTAGACCGCGTGATTCTCAGTCCGCGAGGCGAGGGGGCGATGCCGCGGGCTTCAGCCCCAGTCGCGGCAGACGATACCAACGCAGATGAACCCACGCAACCCCAGGCCGCGCCGGAACCTACTCCGCCGCCCTCGCCAGCCCCAGCCGCAGGCCCTCAGCTTCCGCCCGGCCGTCCACCCGACACCAATCCGCAGGAAAACGATCCTCCAGATTAAGTTCCAGTTTTTCAGGGGAACTTAATGAGCCGGACCGGAACGGGAGAGGTCCCGGAAACCGCCGCGCCAGTGGGATTGTTTCCATTGCCGCAGCCAGCAACATTGAGGACGGTCACGTTAAGCGAGTTGTTGCCGCTGTTGACGGAATTCATGAAGACCTGCAGGAATCCTATGATATGGACTGAGCTGGTCCCGGTTCCGCTGAAGGTGCCGTTATCGTTTGCACTGTCGTAAATCGGAAGAGATACGATGGAGTTGCTGCTCGTGATGACGCTGTCCGTGCTGACTCCCAGCAGATTCGCGCTCCCCGCCTTGATTTTGTAGGGGTATGAGGACGGATCGAGAGAGTCCTGGCCCACGTCCAGGCCGTCACCTGTTGCGCCGATAAGACATTGCCCGCCGATGACTGAATCGCTCTTTACGCCATTCTGGCCCAGGTCGACCGTACTCTGTTGGGTATCACTGCCGCAGTGGTACACCGTGGTCTGGTCGCACCCGGCGACTGCCTCCTGGAAATCCGAACCGGCGCAAGAAGGAACGGCCGTAAAAGAAGCCGGAAGCTGCCCGGGAACGTACTGAAGATTGGGAGTCCCTGGACCCACGTTGGCTTGCGGTGGTAACACCGTGTTGCCTGCGCCTGAGGTTGCGCATGGACCGCCGCTGCCTGGTTTGCAGTCCGGGAGCAAATCAAAAGTCCTGCCAACTACACCTGGTGGGGTGTTATTAACCATGATCCCCGGGTTTGAGATTGATCCATCCGAGTTGTTCACGAAGGGTGCGCATCCTCCGGCGGTGCAACCCGCAGGCTGACCAGGGTCTTGATTGGGCACGATCCACGGCTTCACACAGCGGGGCTGAACTGGGGTTATCTTTCCAGTTATAGTATTGCCGACGTTGCCGGAATTGGAGGAATTAAAGGCTTCAGCGGTCGCGGTGGCGCTCACACTGGCGCCCCTTCGGCCCCATATACGGGCAAAGAAAGTCGGCAGATCGGTGCGCTGGACCTTAACCGTGACTAGGGGATTCACACCGAAGGCTAAGTTGGGACCCGAGGCAGTGCAGAATTGCGTGTCAGAATTATTGGGAAATGTAACCGTAACCTGGGCGGGCAGCAGAGCGATGCCGCCCATAGTGTTCTGTGTAGCCACTGCAGTCGCCACCGAGGTGGCCAGCGCGCATGCTTGCTGCCACGGGTTGATCGCTCCACTGTTGGTGGGATCGCCCGTGATCCCACTGATCGAAAGAACCCTGGCCGCGGCCAGAGCCGCAGTATCAGCGGAGCGTTGTGCTTCGGCGTTGGCGAGGTAAAGCGTGACCACGTCAATCGAAAGGGCAGCCATGGCGAGAATGGCAACCATGGAGAGCGCCATCAGCACCATGGTGACCCCGCTTTGTGGCGGAAAATTCCGTGACCTGCGAATTGCCGGCGGCTTCATTAAGACTCCTCAGTTTTCATTGAAAGCCACCGCAGTTGTGTTCAGGTGGCTGATGCCGGCATAGATCGCTCCCGGCACCAGCAGCGTAATCACACTATTGAAACGCCACTTATAAGAGTAGGTGATGCTGACGCATGTTCCCACCACGTTAACCGTGTTTCCACTGCTCGCCTGGGATGTGCATCCGGTTGGGCTAGAAGCGCCCGTGGGTGGGAAAACATATCCTCGATTAATCGTGACGGTGAGGCCACCAGTCGGACACCCGTTGCCAATCGCCGTATATGTCCAGGTCAGACCACTTTGAAGGGAGGGGGGGGTGGTGGGATCGAGACCGCAGTCGTTTATTTTTACCCCTTCCAGATATTTGTCGACAACCCGAAGAGCAAGGTCGATGGAGGCAGGCACCGGATTCGACGGGTGGGCAAGGTCGTTGGCGGGCGCGGCGGCAGCCACGCGTGCGCCTTCTCTCGCGGCGTTGGTCAGCTTCTGCTTCAAGGTGAAGGCCCCGCTGAAATCGAAAATTCCTACGACGAATACCAGCAGCAAAGGTAGGGAAACAGCCAACTCAACGATCTGCGCCGCGTGGTCATCGCAGCACAGGCGACAAGCCAGCGCGGTGGGGCAGCGGTTGAGGCGGATCCGTTCCATCATCGGCTTTCCATCTTCATGCGTGCCTGCGCCGGCACAAATATTCGCTGGTTGTTCAGACTCGTGAATGGAAGCCAGAACTGATAAGGATAGCGGAAGGTGACGGAAACGCCGCAACCTGCCAAGCCGGTGGAATTGATTTCCGATAACTGGACGTTGTTCTGGACGCAGACGCCAGCCTGCGTCAGCTGGGTGCTATCGCACGGCGCCGCGGCCCCGTTGGTGCAAGAAAACAATGCCGGGCGGGCGACCGGATACTTCTTCGGTTGGGCAGGATCGAGTTTTGCCGCGAGCAGAGCATTCTGCAAAGCATTGACTGCATTCTGGGCGACCGCGGGTGAGGTAAGCGGCGTGCCACAGGTGGCGCAGCGCGGAGCGACTGCCGCGCGTGCGCCCTCGCGCGCCGCGTGTGTGATGGTGCCGTAAATTCTGAAGGCCTGACCGAACCAGAAGATTCCGAGCATTAACATAAAAACAATAGGCAGCACCAGGGCTGCTTCGGCAATCTCCTGACCACGAGTTTCGCGCGACAGCCGGCTCGCGGTTTTGCTGATCGAGTTCGGCATGCTATATCGCTCCTCTGGCCCGAGCAATTCCGTAGAGCACCACGGTGAACGCCAGCGCGACGCCATAGGGAACCTTCAACGACTCTGGATTATCGAGCGAGACTTCTGGTCCGGGCAAGCGCAAATTCGCGAAGGCTGCCAGCATGTGTCCCAGGTTGCGTAAGGTTTCGCGTACCCGACCCTTGTAAATGATCAGCACCACGGCCATCGCGCCAGCGACAAATATCGAGGCCAGCAGCAGATTGAACATGACGCCCGGACCGACGAATGCTCCCAGAGCGCCCGCCAGTTTCCAGTCCCCCGCTCCCAGGCTGCGCAGGATGACTAACGGGAGCAGGAGCAACAGAGCTAATCCGGCACCGAGTAGGGAAGTCTTCAGCCCTTGCCACCCTCCCACCAACGTGTTGGCGGCGATCCCGACGAACAGTCCCGGTACGGTCAGCCAGTTCGGAATCCGGCGGCTACGGTAATCCGTCCATCCTGCGATGGCAGCCAGAAGCACCGCCAAAGCCAGAATGACCGCTTTCAAATCAGCTCCGACCCGCGCCGAGAGCGCGCCCCATTGTGGCTCGGCCGAAGGTTGTGCGACTGATTCATTTCTGAGGTTCGGGAATCGGCTGCCGGACGATTGCTCTGCCTCATAGCCCTTGCCCTTCGGCGCCACCGCCGCTAATGCGCGGATTCTCACATAGAGGCGAGCCCAAGTCAATGAAACTAAACGTTATGACTGTGAGCCGCTCCCAGCCGATCGAAGTCAAAAATAAAGGCCCGGCACTCGTCCGGGCCTTCGAGAAACGAAACGGTTTCTGTTGCAGCTAAGTCGATTAACGGTTAAAGGCCGGTGCGGCATTGTGCTCGGCCACAATCTTTTTGGCATTCTCCGCTAACGCCTTGGCCTGCGGCATAAGTTCGAGCCCTTTGACCACCAGCGGATCGGCCTCGGCCCGCACTTTCACGCCCTCATCCTGGCCGAATGCGTCCACAAAGATCTCGGCCTTGATGTTGGACTTAACCCAGTCGGCATTGTCGACCAACTCGGCCTGGGTGTAGGGGATATTGGCTTCATCGAGCGACTTGCGGAAGTCCTGCATCACGGCTTCATCCACTTCAAAATTCTTCGTAGGGCGATGGCTCACCACATAGCGCTTGGCGTAATTGAAGAACGCGTAGTGCTGCAGCAGAGTGTCCTGGAAGTGATTGCTCTTCACCGGGACCACGGGGACATCCGGAGTAATGCCGCCACCTCCGTATACTGTGCGCCCGCTGTCCGTCAACTTGACTTCGCGGCTGCCGTTGCCTGGAACCTCAGCACTGTCACGGCTGTAGTAGTAATCGTAGAGGGATACGTTGCTGTAGTCGCGTTGGATCAGGCGTCCGCTAGGGGTGTAGTAACGAGCCGTGGTGAGGGCCAGGCCGGTGTTCTCCGAGAGTGGATAGACCGTCTGGACCAGGCCTTTGCCGAAAGTGACTTCGCCCACAATCAAGCCGCGATCATGGTCCTGAATGGCTCCGGAAACAATTTCTGCCGCCGACGCAGTCAAGCGATTCACCAGCACGACAATGGGATATTCCTTGCCACCGTTGCCATGCTGCGCCATGTAACGCTTCTCGGCAGATGCGCGGCCGTGGTGAGAGACGATGATCTGTCCCTTCTTAAGAAATTTGTCAGCTACGCCCACGCCTTCGCTGAGCAACCCGCCGGGATTGCCGCGGAGATCGAGAACCAGGCCCTTAAGGTCGCCGAATTCGTCCAGCGCCTTGACCACTTCGGTCTCGGTGGTCTCATTGAAGCCGGATACATGCATATAGCCAATGCCGGGCCGAATGAGGAAATGCACGTCAACGCTATAGCGCGGAATTTCATCGCGGATGAGCGTGAACTCCATGGGTTTTTCCACGCCCTCGCGCGAGATGCTGATGTGAACCGTCGTCCCCTTTGGACCTTTTAGCAAGTCGGCAACATCAGCGGTGCTCATGTTCTCGGTGGATTTTCCGTCGACGGCAACGATCACGTCGCCGGGGTGGATGCCGGCCTTATAAGCGGGCGTCCCCACGAAGGGGAAAATCACGATGACTTTGTTGTTGCGCGGTCCGACCGTCATGCCCACGCCGTAGTACTTGCCCCGCTGGTCTTCGCGCATCAACGCGTACGACTTGGGATCGAAGAAATTCGAGTGCGGATCGAGCGCATGCAACATGCCGGGAATGGCGCCGTTGTAGATAGCCTTATCGGCGTTCACCGGCTCGGCGTAGTTGTCCTCGACGATCTGATAGACATCGGTGAACTGCTTCAAGCTGTCACGGACGTCGGAGTCTCCTCCGAGCGATGTCTGCTGTCCCGAGTGCTGGGCGAAAAGAATGCCCAGGCAGCCGCAGGTGAGAAGAAAAAAAACTACCAGGAACAGTGAACGGCGAGAACTACGAGCCATCTTAGATTGTCCTTCGATTGAGGGCTTTAGAGCCAACCCGGCTAACGCACCAAATAAACGCAGTATAACACCACTTTAGACGATCCCGACCCCGAATGGTCACCTCTGGTAACCTTGCCGAAACGTCTCCTCTTTAGGATGCCAGACAAGGCGTTTAGGGTTCTTAGCACGGTTGCCGGAAGTGGTTTCTCCTGGGCGTAAACAGCCCCCGGCGGGCATGGCGCGCTATCAGAGCTTCAAATCCTCACCCTTCGCGATCCGGATGACTGCGGCTAAGCTGCGCTCGACATCTTCCTCCGTAGTGGCCCAGGAAGACACGCTGATACGCATGGCGGTATGTCCATGCCACTCAGTACCTCCGCACCAGCAAGTTCCGTCGCTCTGAACTGCGGCGATCACGCGCCGGGTTTCATCAGAATCGCCGAACGACACCAGCACTTGGTTCAGCACAACCTCGTTTAATACCTCGAATCCTACCTGGCGCAGCCCTTCGGAGAAGCGTTTGGCCAGGCGGCAGTTACGCTCAATCAGTTCTCGCAAGCCGCTACGTCCGAGCGATCGCAGCGCTGCCCATAGTTCGATTCCTCGGGCTCGTCGAGATGCTTCCGGGGTATAGAAACAAGGTTCCCGACGAGCGCTGGGTTCGAGGTACGCTGCGCTCATGGCCATAGCGTCGCGCAGGTGCTCAGGATTGCGAACCACGGCGATTCCGGAATCGTAGGGCACGTTGAGCCATTTGTGGCAGTCGATTGCCCAGGAGTCGGCAGCGCTCGCGCCTGCGAGAAGTTTCGCGTAAAGCGGGGAAGCGGCAGCCCACAGTCCGAAAGCGCCATCCACATGAACCCAGGCACCAGCTTGGCGGGCGCGCGAACAAATCTGTTCAGCGGGATCGAATGCTCCAGTGTTTACGTTTCCGGACTGGATACAAATGATGGTGCGATCATCGAGTGGGGGAAGGGCTTCAGGTCTCATGCGGCCCTGATCGTCAGCGGGAACCGTGGTCACACGGGAACGGCCCAGGCCAAGCAGAGCCAGGGCTTTCCGCAAAGACACGTGAACTTCGGCGCCGACGATTACGCGAAGGGCGGGAGCGCCAAACAATCCGTCTTCCTCCACATCCCAGCCGGCGCGCTTCAGCACTGCACTCCGCGCCGCAGCCAAGGCAGTGAAGTTCGCCATGGTTGTGCCGGTGACGAATCCGGCGCCACAAGTGGCGGGCAGGCCGAACAGATCGACCAGCCATTGCAACACGATCTCTTCCATCTTGGCGGCGACCGGAGACATTGCATAAAGAGCCGCATTTTGGTCCCAGGCTCCGCCCAGCCAGTTCGCTGCCAACGCGGCGGGCACCGTGCCGCCGATGACGAAGCCGAAATAACGGGGCCCAGTTGTTGCCACCGTGGCGGGCGATCCCGCGTCATCAAGCAACGCCAGTACTTTTGCGGGGTGCGATGAATGTTCGGGCAAGGCGCCGCCGAGCGATTCCAATCCCGCAACACTTTCCGGCGCGGGCGCGACTCGACGCCGGTTGATGCCCGCGAGGTACCGGGCGGCGCGGACGGCTGTTTCTTCCAGCAATTCCTTCACGAATGTCTCCTTCGCCTCAGAAAACCATCCTGATCGTACACGGGGGTTTTCGTGACTTCACGAGATTCTTAAGACATCGCCCCGGGGAATATATGGGCGCTCTTTCAGGAGCGATGTCAGAGTCAATTCCTCGATGGGGGGAGAACACCAAGGGATGGAATATGTACTTATCGAGATGCTAAACAGCTATTACTAGACAGAAAAGTGCGAAAACAGACTGAAATTCGGGTTAGAACGCCACGGGATGGCATATGAACCCCTGCCGGTTCAGTATCACCGATGCTCCGCTAAATGAGTTCCGGGTGATGGAACGGCGGCTGCACGACCAGAGAATGTGATCTTGGCAATTCTTGCCTTGCAATTTGCGGAGAGATGCACCAGAATGTGATCCCTCCCCACTTAGACGTCGTGGCATGTCTGGCGTCCTTTTCATGGAAAAGATAGTTATCAGCCCTGCAGAAGTGGCAGAGACTCAGGTTCCAGCGGACCAGCCTACGCGGTGGGAGCCAAAGCTGGTGCCTGCAGTGCCGCAGTGGGCGAAATGGACGCTGGCTCCACTGGTGCTGATCTTACCGCTGCTATGCCTGGTGGCCATCGTCTTACGCGTGGCGATGCGGGGGTTGCCGCCGCGAACACGGCATGAGTGGACTTCGTTGCTGGCCACGCTACTCATCGTGAGCGGGATTGTGTCCTCGGCCGCAACCGTGGTGGTTTTCTCGTTCGCTCCTCTGCCGTCGGTGGCAGGGGCAGGATTGAGCGAGTTAGATGAGCAGGCACAATTTCCGAATTTGCCGGCAGCGATGTCGATGTCAGCCAAGGATGTTTCCGAGAAACTGAAACCGTTGGTGGCGGTTATATCTCCGGCGCGGCGATCGTGGCTTACTCATGAGGAAATGCCCACTGCGAGTTTTGGAGCAGGCACGCTGTTGCAGGCCAACGCGGACGGATATTTGTTCGTCACGGCGCGGCATGTAATTGATGGCCCGGCCTGGAACGCGGCCAAAGCAGGTTCACGCGCGCTCATCGCGATGGCTTCGGGCACCTGGGGGACAGCGGACGTAGTCGCGCGCCACAGAAGGTTAGATCTTTTACTGCTTTGGGTGCCACGCGAAAAGGGAAGTGCCACTTTCGTGCAGCCTGTGACCAAAGCAACCTCTCCCAGTGAAGGGGAAAACGTTTTCGTGATTGGGCATCCCGAAGGCCTGAGATTCACGTTGAGTACGGGGATTGTTTCGCGCTTGAACGGCAGCATCATTCAGATGTCGGCGCCGGTCAGTCCCGGCAACAGCGGAGGTCCGGTGTTTGATGATCGTGGAAACCTGGTGGGGATTGTTACTTCCATGGTCGACAAGCATGGGGATCCCAACGCCGAGAACTTGAATTTCGCAGTACGGGCGGATGCGCTACTGGAAGATTCTGGTTGGGAGTTTGCCAGCTTCGGCCACAAACGATTGAGCGATTACGTCACGCGTGACGAAGCCCTGGAAAAAACCGTGCCAGCAGCGGGGCGGCAGTGAACTTATCTCAGGATGGACTCGACAGGGATGCCTAACATCAACGTTACCGTCTACGATTCGACTGAGAACAAACGCGTGCCGGTGGAACTTCCGGACGATGCTCCTTGCAACAAGATCGTAGCGATCCTGGTGCAGAAGTTACGGCTTCCGACGCATGGACCGGACGGAGCGCCGCTGAGCTACAAATTTCATCACAAGAACTCAGGAAGGCAGATTCAGGATGGACAAACCCTTTCGGAGGCGCAGGTACAGAACGGAGACATCCTGAGGCTGCAGCCCGAGATTACGGCGGGTTCCATCATCCTTCCATGACACGCGCTTTCGAGGTTTCGGTGCCAGAGGATCGTTTCAGCCGGCTGCGACTGATTTCGTGGTGGGATCAGGAAAAGATCGCAAAGTGCCGCCTCCTGGTCATCGGAGCGGGCGCTCTGGGAAACGAAATCCTGAAGAATGCGGCCTTGCTCGGCTTCACCCAGGTCGTGGTGGTGGATGCGGATCGAATCGAAGAGTCGAACCTTTCACGCTCGGTTCTTTATCGTTCTGAAGATGTGGGCAAGTACAAGGCGGAGGCGGCGGCGACCGCCTATTGTTCGCTCGCGCCGGACGCAACCGTGCATGCGGTTGTGGCGAACGTTGTGCACGGCTGTGGCCTCGGCTTGTTCGAGTGGAGCGATGTGATCGTGGCGGGACTGGACAATCGCGAAGCGCGATTGTGGATCAATCGCTCGGCCTGGAAGGTGAATCGTCCCTGGATTGACGGAGCAATCGAAGGGATCAATGGCGTGGTCCGGGTTTTTTTGCCGGGTCTTGCTCCCTGTTACGAATGCACTCTGGGTGAGGTGGACTGGGCGCTGCTCGAGAAGCGGATGTCATGCAACCTTCTGGCGCTTGAACCTACGGTGGAAGGAAAGATTCCAACCACGCCGACTATTTCTTCGATCATCGCCGGCATGGAAGTGCAAGAGGCAGTGAAACTTATTCATGGCCTGCCCACCTTGGCCAGCAAGGGCTATGTTTTTGAAGGCATGAACCACACTTCTTATGTGGTCGAGTACACGCCCGATTCGGACTGCATGAGTCATTACACGCTCCCGCAGATTGTGCATTTGCCGGAGAACTCAGACGACCTCACGCTGGCGCAGTTACGGGAGCGAGCCCAGGCAGATTTGGATTCTTCACAAATGGTGATTGAATTCAGCCGCGATATCGTGCAGAAGTTCGTTTGTCCGGCGTGTAAGGAAGAAGAGGAGATCTATCAGCCTCTCGGAAGTGTTCCATTTGCTCGGGCAACATGTAATAAGGATGGGCAGTTGCGTACGGTGATTTCGTTGCATTCGTATTGCGGCGAGGAAGAATTGGGCGGGAGGCCACTCAGCCGTTTGGGGTTGCCGCTCTTCGACGTTTTCGTCGCGCGCAGTGGCGAACGGGAGATCGCCTACGTCCCTTACGCGGATGCGTACTCGATGTTGGGACCGCTGGCTTCCCCACAGACTGATCCCATACAGCTGAAGTCATGAACCCACGGGCCAAACCGCTCAGCGCGCAACCCTCTCTGCTGATTGACAGCGAAGTTGTGCGCCAGATCCGGCAGCATGCGCGGGCAAGCAGCAAGACCGAGGTCTGCGGCGTGCTCATCGGACAAGATCGCGATCACCGCATCCAGGTCGCGGCGTGCATTGAGGGCCAGAATGCGGAGGAGGCCGGAGCCCACGTTACATTTACTCAGGACACCTGGGAGCACATTTATGCCGTAAAGGATCAGAAGTATCCCGCTGAGCGAATCGTGGGTTGGTATCACTCCCATCCCGGATTTGGCGTCTTTCTTTCGGACCACGACACATTCATTCACAAGAACTTCTTTTCTTCTCCCGGGCAAGTGGCGTGGGTTTTCGATCCCCATTCGGATGAAGAAGGCTGCTTCGGATGGGTGAGTGGCCGCATCGAGCGGTTAATACAAATCGGAGTTGTCGATCGGCGAGGCGGCGAAGATGCGCAGGAAAGGACAAGATCTGAGCTGACGTCAGCGCGTAGCGCGGATTCTGAAGCGGTCGCAGTCCATCTTGAAAAGCTGGAAGCGGGTTCGATCAGGATTCAGCAGCCGGATGCGGAGGGCAGCGAATCGTCGCTGGAGCGCCTGGTTTTCCGCGTCTTTTTCTATCTAGTGGTATGGGCTCTGGGCTTCGGCCTGTCGTGGTATGTCTTTCCCCGTGTGGTTGTCATGCCCGTGCTGCTGGATCCGCGAACGGGCCAGTTAATCGATCCCCAGACAGGTCAGGTCCTGGCGGATCCGCGAGATGCAAATGGCGCAGGCGCCGGAAAGTTCACCTCCGCCAAACCTGATACCAGAAGTTCCGCCCAGCCTTCCCCGTCGAGTCAGAGCGACAAAAAGGGGGACAATGCCCAGCCCAAGCGATAGCGAGGGGATCAAGATTACGGCCGAGGATCTTGCCAGCGTCAAAATTGCGGAATCCGCGGTAGCCACCCCAGTTGCGCCATCGTCAACCACCAAGATATACGGCACGATCAATCAGACCGCGGAGCAGTTTGTAACCATTCCACAAGAGCGCGGCAGCATCTTGCTCCAAGGCTGGTTTTATCTGGGGTTGGCTGGCATGCTGGGTGCGATCGCGGGTTGGGCTGTCGCGGAGCCGGGTTTTGTGGACGGCCCTCAACACAGTTGGGGGAATATCGTCATCATTCCTGTGATCATCACTCTGATGTGCATTGGGTTCGGAGTCTCCGAGAGCACAGTGGAACGTTCGGTACGCAAGGCGCTGCTGCGAGGAGCCCTCGCGCTCCCGCTCGGAATTCTTTTGGGTTTCGTCTTCGACATGATGGCGGAGACGATTTATGCGATTTTGTTAGGACTCTGTTATGAAGCGGGAGCGCAAACCCATAGAAATCCTGCCGTTTGGATTGCGCGAGGGATTGCGTGGATGGTGTTCGGCGCAGCCGGCGGCGTGGCCTACGGAATCGTCGGGCAATCGACCAAGAAGGGAACTTACGGAGTGCTGGGCGGAGCCCTCGGGGCCGGCCTCGGCGGCGTGCTTTTCGATCCGATTGTGATGGCGACTCATGTGGGCGCAGTGAGCAGAGCGGTAGGATTTGCGCTGGTCGGCCTGGCCACCGGCGTGGGTATGGGCCTGGTTGAAAGCGCGCTAAAGGACCGATGGCTATATGTGGTAGCCGGCCCGCTGGCGGGGAAGCAGTTTATCCTTTATAAATCCGAGACAAGCCTTGGTAGCCGGCAGGAATCGGACATCTATCTTTTCAAGGATGTCAACATTCTTGCCCGGCATGCGGTGATCAACATCAGCGGCGCGCGCGTGATGCTGCAGGCCACGGGGCTGGTGCTTTGGGCGGGTCAGCCCGTCCACAGCCGCGTGCTTCAGGATGGCGACTTGTTGCAAGTTGGGCGGTATGCGTTTCGCTACAAGGAGAAGCAACGGTCATGACGGCCGGAGTTTGTCCTTACTGCAGAACGAAGATCGGCGCAGAAGATGGGCCGACGGTGTGCGAGGGCTGCGGGACAGCACATCATGCAGACTGCTATGCGGAAAATGCAGGGTGCACGATTTTTGGATGCAGCAGGGCACCGGGAGACGAGCCCAAGGTGAGCGTTTCAAGTCCGGAATTGGTGGCGGTAGCGGTGCCAGCAACGGTGGTGGAGACTCGCTTGCCGCCCCCTCCTCCCCCAGTTGTGATTCCCCTACCAGCCACGACGCGGGATCTACAACACGTGGCGAATCGGGTGGTGCCCTCAATGTTCGGAGGGTTTGCCGATGAAGATGCTGCCGCACCTGCCGAAGAAGCGGTGGTCCGCGAACCAAAGAATCGCACGAGCTACATTATGCTGGGAGCGCTGCTGGGGGCTTTCGGAGCGCACAACTTTTACGCGGGTTATTACAAGAAGGCGGGGATCCAGCTGGCCATTACTTTGCTGACCGTCGGTTTAGGTATTCCCATGAGCTGGATGTGGGCGGTGATCGACGTTTGTACGATTGATCGCGACGCTTGGGGAGTGCAATTCGAATCGTAGGGGGAGAGCGTTTATGGAGTACTTCGTCAAGCGCGGCGAACAACGTTTTGGGCCCTATAGTCTTTCTGACCTGCAGCAGTACGTTCAGTCCGGCAACTTGGTCGTCGAGGACCTGACACAGAGCGAAGGCATGACGGATTGGGTGCCTGTGTCGCAGGTGCTGGGGAATATTCCCGTGATCACCATGAGCGGTGGACGAGTTGCGGCCGCTGCCGCGGCTGAGCCCCAGTTGGTTCCTTTGCCTCCGAATTTGCACTGGTCGATTGTGCTCATTCTCGGGCTACTCACGCGCCAGCTTTTTAACCTGGTTTGGGCCCTGGTGCAGGGTAACTGGGCACGGAAGCTGTCCGGTGATAACAAGCCACTGGTCCTGGTTGCTATGTATCCTGCCGGGATGGTCGCCGGAATGCTAACCATTGCCCTCTATCGAAGTGCGGCGGCGCTCGGTGGGCTTTTCATAATCAGTGGAGCGATCGTCTATTTAATTGGAGTGTTCAGCATCAAGGCCGCGATGGAAGAATATTACAACTCCACCGAGAATATCGGCCTGCAGCTGAGCGGCGCGATGACGTTTTTTTTCAGCACGGTGTATATCCAATATCACATCAACAGGATTGCCCGCTGGAAGAAAACGGGGGTGCTCAAGTAATCGCGAGCGTGAAGCATGCCTACTCCGCGAACCCGTCGTCTCATGCTCGATGAAGAGACTCTGCAGGCGTTGCTGCAGGGCTGGCCTTTGATTCAGATCACGGGCAAAGCCGGAATCCCACCGGAGATCTACAGATTCACTTATAACTTGCGTGGGCTTTATGTGTCCGGTTCGGGAGAGATTCTGGAGCGGGACTCTCACGTGCTTGAGGTGAACCTGACCCTCGGGTATCCGAGGCGTGCCCCACAATGCCGAATGCTTACGCCGATTTTTCATCCCAACTTCGATGATTCGATGGTTTGCATCGGCGATTTCTGGGCCGCCTCTGAGGGCCTGGATGATTTGATAATCCGGATTGGTCGCATGATCGCGTATCAGGAGTACAACACCAAGAGTCCATTAAACGGGCTGGCGGCGAAGTGGGCGGCGCGGAACTCTCATCTTTTGCCCATCGACCCGAGACCTGTCGCCCCACCGTTCAAAAATGCAGAGGGCACACGGGTCCCGGAAGGCGAGGAAGCATCCGGGGTGCAGCCGATCGTTGAGGTTCCCGCGCAGGTTATTGATCCGTGGTCGCAGAAGATCGTGATCGCCTCGGAGAGCTAATTCCTGTTCCCCGCGCCTCATCTGTACGAACACTACGGATCTCTACAAAACTCGCCCGCCCACCCTGCTCCCCACTGGGCCGCGCGTGAGTGGGGGAGATGGCGGAAAGATGCGTGGGCGGCGGGGCGCGAGCGTCTCCGTCACTTATCCGCAGACGCCAGACGTGCTCACTGCCTAGGCACCTATTATCCAACAAAACGGCAGCACGGCGTGCTGAAGATCACGCGGGAACGGTCGTCATTCAGATCGGGGCCAGGGCTGGAACTTGCAATCGGAACACGGCGCGGGAAGCTGGTGGGCCGTCTCGCGTTCGCCACCCGACATTGCCGCCTCCACGGCTGGGGCAGTATGATGGGCGCATGAGCTTTGGGGAAACGATTTTCCTGTTCCTTCTGGCGCTCATCATCTTTGGGCCCAAGAAGTTGCCGCAGATCGCTCGCCAGGTGGGCAAGGCGTTGAACGAGTTTCGCCGCGCCTCCAACGAGTTCAAAGCCCAGATCGAGCAGGAAATCGCGAATCTCGAACATGACTCTC
>Ga0137418_10000479_pt1 | contig 35634 bp, 32 predicted proteins | sample CZODoug3_1_2_16f_FD_122242 | JGI IMG/M metagenome (GOLD analysis project Ga0137418, IMG submission 122242) | Vadose zone soil fungal communities from Angelo Coast Range Reserve, California, USA - CZODoug3_1_2_16fungal (Hybrid Assembly) | ecosystem: Environmental > Terrestrial > Soil > Vadose... | reverse complement strand
CGAAAGGCTGACAGAGGAAATCCAATGAGCAAGATAGGTCAGTCAAGTCCGATCCTCGCTGTCCTGAGGCACTACGACGCCCCCCCCGGCTACACTGCCTAGCCGATCAGTTCACTAAATATTGTCAGGAGCTAAACGATGTCCCTGCAGAAGAAACTCGCACCGAATGGAGCCGTTCGATAAACTGGCCACCCGTTCCGCCGCAGCATTGAGGAAATCCGACCAGATAGCACCAGACGGACTGTTAATGTTAAATACAAGAACACGGGCACGATCTGGCTCCGTAGCGAACTGGGAAAGTGCACTACGAGTCTGAGACTCCACCTTATTATGGGGGAGTCCCGACGTGTGCGCTGGTTTATCCTTCGGGCGAGTGGGAAGCTGAGGCTCATCTCTTTTCTTCCATCGGGTCATTTGCCTGCGTTCCCAATCTCGAGCCCCCCTGAGCATGGATGCGCTCTGCTTCCGAAAGTTCCCGGCTTGCACTGGCTTGCTTGCCTAGTTGCGTATAAGCGTCAGCCATGAACTGATGCGGATCCGTCGCATCGGGACGCAGCGTGGCTGCTTTCTGCAGATACCGCAGAGCATCGGCCGGCTTGTCGTGTTTGACAAACATCCGGCCCAGCATCAGATTGGCCGGGAAGTTCTCCGGATCCCAACGCACGGCGTTCTGAAACTCGGCCAAAGCCTGATCATTGCGAGACGTCTTTTCGTATACCAGCGCCAAATAGAAATGCATCATGGAAGAGCTGTCCATCTGCGAAACCGCAGCTTCAAATTGCGGCGCAGCTTCGTTCCATTGCCCAGTTTTCACCAGGGCGCATCCCAACTCGTAGCGTGCGAGAGAATTGTCAGGAGTCGTCTCGACTACACGCTGCAGTGGGGCGATAGCCTTCTGATATTCCTTCAAAGAGACGTAAGCTCGACCTAGCTGCAAGTAGGCCACGCCCGCGTGCGGTTCCTGCCGCAGCACTTCCTCGAGTATCGGTACCGCTTCCTGATACCTTCCATTCTCTGTGTGAATCAACGCTTCATAAAGCAGATTGGCAATGGCAATCTTTTCCTTGGGGTCAGCTCCGACTTCACCGCTGGGGTCGTTGGCAGCCGCGGATTCCGATCCCAGGTAGCCCAGCGCGTGCAGGCTCTCGGCCTGTGCGGCGGTCAACCGCGTCTTTTCCGTGTTCTCTCCGACGGTCTTCCGGCGAAACTCCGCCATCTGTGCGGCCGCAGTATCCGCCACAGCTTTCGAGTCGCCAGCCAGGTTATGCATCGCTGCAGGGTCAGTTGCCTGGTTGTAAAGTTCGCGTTCCGGAGCATCGACATACAAATAGTTGCCTGCCCGCCAGGCTTTCAACACGCTCCAACCAAAGGAAAGGTGACCATATCCAGTTTCCGAATATATGGCCCGCTGTGAATTCAAATCGGTTTGCTGCCCAGGCCGCTGCGCCTTGTCGGGCATCATGAACTGCAAGAGGGATTGGCCCTGCATGGCGTCCGGAACCGGACGACCTAAACCCCGCAGAATGGACGGGGCTACGTCCGCCAATCCCACCCTCGTCTCCACTCTTGTCGCACTGCGTTGGCCGGGGAGCTTGAATAGCAAGGGAACGTGGATGGTCTCGTCGTAAAGAAAAATGCCGTGATGCTGTTCGCCGTGCTCTCCAAACGCCTCGCCATGATCCGCCATCACAGCAATCAGGGAACCATCGAAGAGACCTCGCCTCCGCAGATCGGTGATCAGCCGTCCAACGATGGAGTCCGTGTAAGCAATTTCCCCATCGTAGGGCTCTGCCTGATACCGCGTCCGATAGGGCTCGGGAGGAGTGTAGGGATCATGAGGATCGTAAAGATGAATCCAAAGGAAGAAAGGCCCGCTGGGGTGCTTGCGTAGCCAAGCGAGGGCACGACTCAGTACCTCTTCCCCACGTCGCTCCAGGCTGTGGTAGTTGTCTTCCCCGGGGCGTCGTCGGTGAAAACCGGCGTCGTAAACGTCAAAACCGCGTTCAAAGCCGGGAGCCAACTTGGTTGGGTCCAGAACCAGTGCGCCCACAAAGGCCGCTGTCTTGTAGCCATTTCTGTGCAGGATCTCGGGTAGGAACGGAAGCCCTTTGCTCAATGGGTCTCCCATATAGTTCACGTGACTGAACTGCGGGTATGTCCCGGTCAGGATAGCGGCGTGAGAAGGTGTCGTCAGCGGAACCTGGGCATAGGCGCGAGAAAAGACGGTAGCCTGATGCGCCAAGCCATCCAAATTCGGCGTGAGTCCGCGGCTTGATCCCAAGAACCCCATGCGGTCGGCCCGGGTCGTATCGAGTGTGATCAGAATTACATTGGGATGGGATGGGGCGGTTGACTTCGATGGTGCGCGACCCGTGGTTTGCGCCCAGCAGGACAAAGACACAATCCAAGGCAACGCTTTTCTCGCAAAATCCATAAATGAAGGCCAGTTTACATCTGGGAACGAGGGTGGATTACGGTTTTTTGAGCTTGACTCTCGTTTCGCTTCTGGCATATTCTTCGCGCAATTTCGGGCATGTAACCGGTTTCCTGGTAACTAAAAAGGGGCGCCAGAGCGCAGACAGGGATTTTCCATGAAAACTAAGCCTTTCGTCATTGCTCTTAGCATTGTCTTGAGCGTGGTGTGCCTCACCACGTCTTTGCTCGCGCAATCCACCTTTGGAACGATCCTCGGCACCGTAACCGACGCGTCGGACGCGGTCATGCCGAACATCGTCGTGAAAATCACGAACCAGGGCGAAGGCGTTACACGCGAAGTGCGCAGCGACGCGCAAGGAAACTACCAGGCGGAGAACCTGAAGGACGGGCTTTACACCGTTAAGGTGCAGGCGGAGGGATTTCGCGAGGTGACGGTACAAGACATCCGCTTAACGGCGCGCCAAATCGTGCGCAGAGATCTGAAACTGGTGGTCGGCTCCACTACAGAGAAAGTTGAAGTCGTCGCGAATGCTGAACTCATCAACACCGAGACTCAGACGATTTCCACCAGCGTGACCAGCACCGAGGTGCTCGGCTTACCGGCCAATTATCGCGGCGCCGGCACCACCAGCCCTTACAAACTACTGGCTTATCTCCCTGGCGTCACGGGCGACGAAGATGGCAACATCTCTGTCCAGGGAACAGGGATCAATCAAGTCGAATATTCGATGGATGGTATTAGTACAACCAATATCCGCTCTTCCGGCCCTCAAATCGAGATGTTCCCCTCTGCGGAGAGCATTGCAGAAATGAAGGTGCAGGGGTCGGGCGGCGGAGCAGAATATGGCAACCCTGCGGACATAACGACGACCAGCAAGTCGGGCACAAACGTATTTCATGGATCCGCATTTGAGTATTTTCAGAACGCGGCCCTGGATGCTACGCGATTTACCGTCCCCCAAGTCGAGAAGCCTGCCAAAAGTGCAAATACATTTGGGGGTTCCGTCGGCGGTCCCATCTTCAAGAACCGCACTTTCTTCTTTGGCGACTACGAAGGCATGCGGTACCGGACTCAAACGGTCCGCCAAGAGACAGTACCCAACCAGCCCATGCGGAATGGAGATTTCTCAGCATTTTGCGCTCACTACGATGCCAACCAGATTTGCGACGTTACGGATCCAGATCTCCCCAACCTCCAACTGCACCACCTGGACGGAACGCCCTATCCGGGCAACATCATCCCAACGGGTGAGTTCGATCCGAGAGCCACCGCGATTCTCCAGTATTATCCGCTGCCGATTCAGGGAGGCGTGAACAATTTTCAGGTCCGCAACCATACCCTAAACGTTCCTAACCCCATTCTTTCTGATCAGTTCGATCTTCGCATCGACCACGCCATAAACACCAAGCAGAATGTTTTCGGCCGCTGGACCTACAAGAATCGGAGGAGGGTCAACCCTTCAGGTCTGCTCCTTCCTGCGGAGGCAGATTTCGAACATGACAATCAGATCGTGATCGCGCACAACTATGCCATTACTCCAAACCTGGTGAATGAACTGCGCGGAGGAATCAGCCGCAGGCAGGACGGCGGGAACTTTCCGATCGATGGACCGGCCTTCATGCAACAATTGGGGTTGAATTCCCAGCAACTGGGACCTTTCCCGGCCGGAGGCTTCCCCGACTTTGTCTTCGAACCCAGGGATGGCAACATCGACGCCATCGTTCACACCCGGCCAAATCCGGAGCTTTCCCATAACTTCCAGATCAATGAGAACCTGACCTGGACTAAGGGGAAACACACCATGAAGTTTGGCTTCGATCTCCGTATGCTCCACCTGATCACTGCCTGGTACTCTGGGTCGTCGGCTGCAGACGACTACGGAGACTTTTTCTTTAATGGCCAGTACACAGGGCATGACTTTGCCGACTTCCTGCTTGGAGTTCCCTATTACACCTACGTCACCCACACTCCACCGAGGAACATCGATGGCACAACCACTCACTACTTTGCCTACGCGGCGGACACATTCAGAGCCACGAAGAAACTGACATTGGACTTTGGCCTACGGATTTCGAGGATACCGCCTTTATACGATCCCATTAACCTCACCAACTTCGATCCCAGCGTTCCGGGCACGGGGCGCGTGATCATCTCGTCGGACCCCAGATCCCTGGCCGCAACCCAGCCTCTGTGGGCACAGGCCGTCAACGCCTGCAATGACCCACACCCAGTCAACCCCAATCCGCAACCACCTCCCGCTAAGTGCACTCCTTTCTTGACGGCCAAAGAGGCGGGGTGGCCGAAACAATTGCGCAAGACTTACACCGACTTCGGTCCTCGCGTCGGTTTTGCATATCGGCCATTTGCGGACAATAAGACGGTGATTCGCGGCGGCGCTGGCATCTACGACGTTACGACGTTGGGAGCGGTATTTAACTCCGTGGCAGGTATCCACGACGGCTTCCAAGCTAATTATTCAAATGCTGGGTTTGGCGGAGCGGGGTTCTTTCAGTTCCCCAATGTCCAAGACCCGAGCCGGCTCGCGTTGGGTACGCAATCATTCTTCACTGCGAATCGTATGGACAAAAAGGACCCGTACAGCATCCAGTGGAACCTGTCGGTCGAACGGGAGCTCCATGGCAACACCGCCCTGCGTGTGTCGTATATTGCCAACCGCGCGAATCAGCTCACCTGGAGCCCGAATCTTAATCAGCCGCTTCCATCTGCTATCAGCCCCAATCCCAATCCGATACCGTTTCCAGCTTGGAACAAGGTTAGAATCCGTACCAGCGGCGCCATCAGCACCTATGAGTCGATGCAGACCGAGCTAATCCACAAGTATTCCCACGGGCTCACCTTCCAAAGTACCTGGACTTGGGCGCGCAACCTGGCGGACAACGAATCGTGGCCTCGCTCCAGCTTTTCCGGGGAAATTACGGGCGACGCGATGAACCAATACAACTTGAGAGGGGATTACGGCAACGTCGGTGGCACCCGCAAGCATCGTTGGATCACAACCATGGTGGACGAGCTTCCGATTGGGAAAGGACGCTACCTCCTAGGCAACGCCCATGGAGTGCTGAACGCGATCGTCGGTGGCTGGCGGCTGAGCACTATCTTCCTGGTTCAATCTGGCCCCTTCGATACTCCCTTCCTGAAATTTGATTCGTCCGGGAACGCCGTTAATAATGGTTTTAATCGGCCTGACCTTGCGGGCAATCCCAACAACGTTCATCACACTCGTACGCAGTGGTGGAATCCGAACGTATTCGCCTGTCCCGGCGGCACCCCGGGACAAGACTATACCCCGAACACGGTCATTCTTTCTTGCTCAAACGTGATTGGCCGATTTGGCAACGCCGCGGTGGGGTCCCTTGTTGGCCCAGGAACCGTTAACCTTTCCCTGGGACTTGCCAAGGATTTCGCGCTCACGGAGAGGTTCAGCTTGAAATTCGAGGCCAGCTTTACCAATCTCCCCAACCACCCGAACTTCGATGATCCGCGCAACAACTTGAGTGAGAGTGGAGACACCGGCACAGGCAGTTTCGGACAGGTTCTCGCCACTCGCATCGGTGACGCCGGCGGGAACCGCGTCGGGCAATTTGCCCTGAGGCTTGAATTCTGATCGCAAGGACAACGGAGGTTCTCAGGCGGTTCCAAGACGCAACTGCAGGCGGGAGGCTTGCGCGGATGAGTAATCCGGCGAGTTGCTCCTGGGGCCGAGGTTTTAGCTCCTAGACTTTGATTATCTCAATGCCCAAGTCTGCGTAGGGCGCAGCTTGTTCCGCCTTCGTCGCGGTGTCCGTGATGATGGTCTGAATTTCCTTTACGGTACAGATTCGGTGCGCCGCTGTTGCCGAGAACTTGGAGTGATCGGCAACCAGGATGCACCGCCTTGCTGGCTGCACCATCGCGTGGTTGATGGATGCCTCTTCCGGATTGTGACAGGCCGGCCCTTGTATGGGATCGACCGCATTCGCACCCAGAAAGACGATGTCCAGATGAAAGTCGCGCAGTGCGCGGGCTGCCGATGCGCCCACCAGAGAGAACCAATCACCGCGCAGATACCCTCCCGTCACGAACACCTTCAGGTTCTGTTGCTGGCTCAACTCCATGACCACATTCACCGTATTTGTTACTACGGTGATTCCGGTGCGGTGTTTCAAGTTGCGAATGACTTCGGTTGTGCTCGTGCCCGCGGTCAGGGCGGTGACGGCCCCTTCCGGGGTTACTCCCGAAGTGATTACGGGTAATCACGTATAGCGATGCACTGTGCGTTGTGGCAATCTTCAGTGCGTGGGTTTCCCTACCGACAACCTTGAGGACCGAATACGAGAACTTTGCTCGAAAGCCGTCGCAGCCCCTGAGTCGGAGGCGGAGGCCATTCTTGCTGAGTTACGCTCCCTGCTTCACGATCATGTGAATCGTGCTCGGAGCCTTGCTGCTAATGCGTTTTTGGGGAGCGATGATGCAGTTTGACGGTGCTAACCTGGCGAGTCACTCAGTCACTCATCACAAATTCATCCCGTGTTCTTGGGAAGAGGTCTACCAAGCGGCCGTCTTGGAGACTGACGATGCGTTGCTCGAACAGTGTATTGAAGTAGCGGAACAGGCGCTCCTAACAAGATGGCTTGAAATGACTAACCGTCACAAGCACAACGTCGAAATACAAGCCATAGTGAACGCGTCAAAGCCCTGCAGGTTCTAAAGCGAGAACGGCTGAGACTAGAACGCAAGCCTTCACGTCAGGCGTCGAACTTGACCCGTTCGTCAAGCGCCTTGAGAAGTTCTTGGGACAGTTCTAGGAACTTTTCGCTGTCCGTTTCGTTGGCCAACTCTTGGGCGATCTGCCGCCATCGTCTACTCGATTTTTGTTTGGGAATTTGATCCATTTGGGGTGACGCCGACATAAGCCTCTATCTAGCCCAATTGTTTTGCAGTCAAGGCTAGAATGACTGGAAGTCATTATCTGCGTTTCCTACAGGAAAATACAAGCTCATCTACAGGAAAATATTGCGAATTAAGGTAAAAACTGTACCTAGTTGAGAGCTGTTCTTTCATCTTTCGCAACTCCGCTTGACTCCCGCTCAATCTTTGCAACTCGCTCTGCAATTGCTCGTTCACCGTACCTCCCAGCGAGTTCGAGTGACAAGGGGCTGACAGCCTGCCGTTCGATGTCGCTTGGAGGAAGAACTGGCAGCGGGACAGCAGGTTTGAAGGCTGGCTCGCACTGGTGAAATTCGCCGGGGGCGGCTCAGCCATGTCGGTCCCCACTCGCGAATTGATGCGCCGGGGGGCTTGCGTTCGCCGCAGTTCAAGAAAGACCCGCCGCATACCCGCAGCGGGTCTTGGTTTAGGAGTTAGGCTTTATGTTTAGGGTTTCCGTTTGCGAAGGATTCTAGCTAGTCCGATCAGACCACCTCCTAACAGGCTCAGGGTGCTTGGCTGAGGCAGTGCGAGAGTCCCATTCGTCTCGTCACCAAAGAGATCATCTGCACTGCTGTTGAACAAACCTGTGCCCTTGTTTACGCTCAACTGCGTTTTCGCTTCCACCTGACAGTTCGTAGCCAACGCTCCGCAGAGGACGTAGTTGTAGGTACCGTCCGCAAGCGTCACCACGGGCCAAGTCGCGGAAGTAAACGTGCCTTTGAAGGTCACATCGTTGGGAACGCCGTTGCTCCCCTTCTCGGCGATATCGATGCTCCCTGCGAAGGCAAACGATGGCAGGGCCAGAACCCCCCACACCACAAACTTCTTGAACACGGTCTTAACCCTCTACGAAAGGCGGCGAACCAAGCTTGCTCTCAACGAAAACAACCCATCAGAGGGGGGAGGACGATTGTTTCACAAGGGCACGCTTCTCGTACGACCTCTAGCAAACGTACAGTGCCACAATCTGCATTCCGGTCCAATACAGTTGATGCCCGAAGGATTTCTCCTGACCGTGAAATCGATGATGTGAGGGATAGTCTGGTCACACGCTCGATATTGACCTTGGCAGATTAAAGGGAAAAGTTGCCCGATTCGTGGCTGGGACGCCGAAATCTTGGTCGCCAAAGTGGGGAGCAACGATGACACCCAAAGACGAAGCACGTTGGATTTAATCTTCTCGCCACAGTTGCGTCCGCAACGGCGAAGGCGTTGAACATTGACTTCATCGTGTTGTCCTTATCTAAATTGGGAGTGGGCAGGGAGTTCGCCCTGTGGAGGTGGAGGACCCTCACAGGACCCTGCCCACGGCAGTGACAGCTAAGAGTCACTGAGTTTTGTTACCCTAAAATCTTCTGGCCAAATTGCTGAAGTCGATTTGCCAGTTCACGTCTAGCTTCAAAAGTGTCGCTTCGCTCCGTTCGTTTCTCCCATGCGATTGCTTCTTTTTCTTCCGCCGTGAGTGCACTATCGCTCCAGAAACCTTGGCCGACCATGGTTCGACCGATGATGTCGTATGATTTTTTCTTCGACCACGAGAGATTGAACTTTTGGAACATCGCCGTGATTCGCTTCCGATCTTCTGATGTCAGCACGAGCCGAAAATGTTGATACAACGATGCTTCCCATTCCTGCACCAGGGGAGCCACTTCGTATTCCGCTAGTTCATTGACAATTGCTTTCGCTCTTGCCTCACCCTCCCGCGTGCTCGTATCAATCCTTTCGATGTCATTGAGTGAGGGCTTCTGAGGGGCTATCGATTGGTGGCGAGAATCCACGACTGGTTGAGGAACCGTGGTCTGCGACGAAGTCCGATCAGTGTCGTTGAGGACACCGGGATCATCGAGATGCCGATAGATCGCTTTCCGGTTCTCTGGCTTCCGAATGTCAATCGTCGGGTTCTTCGCGGCGACGTCTCTAATCTTCTTCAGGCCCGATTCGTGAATGTCTATCCCTGCGAGCCCCGTGGCGAGAGCGGAGTTGATTTGCTGACCAATTTCTTCAACGGTGCCTTCGAGATCATCAGGGACATGCGAGCACACAGTTGCCAACTCGGGGCTCTCGATGATGAACAAGGCCTCAGCCTGAGAGGCACGGAGTTTCTGCAAGTTTCGACTGAACTCCTGTTGTGCCGCGAGCAACGGGGCGTCAGCAGCTTTGCGGCGAGCTTCCGCCTCCTGTTGCTCCCGCTCATATTGTTCTTGATACTTACGAAGTGACGGCCTTCAAGATGTTTGTTCGATTCTCAAGCGCCTCTATTCGCTTCAGCCACTAGCTCCATTCGCCAGCCTTCTCGTAGGCGTGCGCCAGCCGTAGGATTGTAGCCTCGTCGAAATGCTTGCCCAGGATCTGCAGACCGATGGGCAGCTTTTCGCGCGTTTCACCACAAGGGATCGAGATTCCGGGAATTCCCGCCAGGTCGGCAGTGACGGTGTAAATGTCGGCCAGGTACATAGCTAGCGGGTCGTTTACTTTTTCTCCCAGCTTAAATGCGGGGGTGGGACTGGTGGGCGTGACGATCGCATCGACTTTCTTGAATGCCTCATCGAAGTCACGCGTGATCAGCGTGCGCACCTTCTGCGCCTTCAGGTAGTAGGCGTCGTAGTAACCCGCGCTTAGGGCATAAGTGCCCAGCATGATGCGCCGCTTCACTTCAGCGCCGAAACCCTCAGCGCGGCTTCGGCGGTACATTTCCGACAAGGTGCGGGCGTTCTTTGCGTGATAGCCGTAGCGCACGCCATCGAAACGCGCGAGGTTGGAGGATGCTTCCGCTGTGGCCACGATGTAATAGGTCGGGATCGCGTACTCGGAATGTGGGAGGGATATGGGGATGACTTCACAATCAAGTTCCGCGAGCGTCTGGATGGCGTCTTCGACCGCTTTGCGTACTTCGCCATCCAGTCCGTCTCCGAAGTATTCCTTGGCGACGCCGATCTTGAGTCCGCGCACTGGCTTGTCGAGTTCCGCAAGATAGTCCGGGACCGGTACGTCGGCAGACGTTGAGTCCATCGGATCGCGTCCCGCGATGGTCCGCAGCACGATGGCCGCGTCTTTGACGCTTTTGGCCAGTGGTCCAATGTGATCCAGGGACGACGCAAAAGCGATGAGGCCGTAGCGGGAGACGCGACCGTAGGTGGGCATCAGACCCACCACGCCACAAAATGACGCAGGTTGACGGATCGACCCACCGGTATCGGAGCCCAGCGTGACGACCGCCATGTCCGCAGCGACGGCGGCTGCCGAACCGCCCGACGAGCCACCGGGCACGCGGCTCGTGTCGCGCGGGTTGCGAACCGGATGGAACGCGGAATTCTCAGTCGACGAGCCCATGGCGAACTCGTCGCAGTTCAGCTTGCCGAGGATAACCGCGCCCGCCTCTTCCATGCGGCGCACAGCCGTGCAGGTAAACGGAGGGATAAAGGTCTCCAGAATCTTCGAGCCCGCCGTGGTGCGCACGCCGCGGGTGCACATTACATCTTTAATGGCCACAGGAATACCGCCGAGGGGAGGCAGGGACCTGCCCTCGGCTGCCATGCGATCGATGTGCTCCGCTTGCTCGACCGCGCGCTCCTTGCACAGAGTGAGATAGGCGCCGATCTGCGAATCTTCTTTTTGGATCCGCGTATAGAACGACTCCACCAGCGCGACGGAACTAGTGCTGCGTTCCTGAATGGCCGTGCGGGCGGGGTCGATGGTGAGATGGTTCAGGTCCATGGGGGCACAGTCTTGGGTCGCTAGTCTTCAGCCGTCAGCGGTTCCTACGGCACGCACGTAGCCGACGCAGGCAACTGCCGTTACTTACCGTTCAATTACCTTTGGAACCTTGAAAAACGTTTCGTCCGCGTCTGGTGCGTTTTCCAGCGCTTCTTCGTGCGGCAAGGATTTGCGCAATCCGAACAGGACATCTTCGCGGCTTGCGTAGGCGAAGCGTTCGCTGCCGGTTTTCGATTCATCCACTCCGTAGCGGTCCGACACCTGCGCCATGGGCTCGACCTTGTCGGTGTTGAGTTGGTTCAAGCGGTCGATATAGCCCAGAATCGAGTTCAGGTCGCGCACCATGTGGGTGCGCTCTTCCTCGGTCAGTTCGAGGTTCGCGAGGTCGGCGACGTAGGTGACGTCTTTCTCTGTGATTTTCATGCTCGATGTTGAGTGACGCGGGCACTCCTGCCCGCGTGGCGGCCCACGAGACTACCTCCGGGTAGCCACGAAAAACTCAACCCGTGTGACTTGATCCGCGACATATCGATTGAGAGCCGCCACATAGCGTGGTGCGAGCGCTTGCAGTTCTCTACGCCATCCCGCATCTGCAACTTCGACGCGCAGAATTCCATCGACGAAGTCCGATGCACGTGTGCGCTCCGCCACGGAGCTGCCGCAGGCCAGCGGCCAGGCCAGCAAAGGACCTTGTCCAGGCGGAGCTTTGCGCAGCGAGCGCGCCACCACGTTGTCTAGCCCAACGTTGGCGGGCTGCAGATCGTGTGCCCCTTGCAAAAGCTGTCTCATGCTTGAGTGGATGATTTTAGCACTTCGTTGGCACGGTACTTTTAGAGACAGACCTATTTCGGCCGACCGCTGGCGAAACAATTCTCACGACAATGGAAATTCACGATGAATGAATTCCAGCGCGTCTTCTTTCGACTGCAATCGGCTCTCGAGCTGCCCATCTTCTACCGCCGAAAGAATCTCTTTGAAGCGCGGACCCGGGGTATGGCCAACCGCGATCAGATCGTCGCCAGTCACCAGTGGGGTAGGGCGCATCTTGTCGGGAGGGATCGAAGCAAGTTGTTCGCGAACAAAATGGTACAAAGTCAAATCGCCATGGCTCGACTGGCAGTCCAGGCGATGCAATTCGAGGTGTTCTGCGAACTCGGGCATCCGCAAGAATTTCTTCAACGTCGATTCCTTCATCTGGGTGACCTGCGCAAAGCGCATGTGATGATTGACCAGAGCCAGGATCTGAGCGGTGTCGTCATTCGCGAAACGCAGTCGCCGGCAGATTTCCTCCGCCATCTTCACGCCCACCTCGACGTGGCCATCGAACCGAATACGGTCGGGTGCCACGCGAAACGTCGGGGGCTTGCCGACATCGTGCAGCAGCGCGCCCCAGGCCAGCGTTGCAGGGCAGGGATGCGGCAGGTTCTGCAGCAAAAGCAGCGTGTGGACAAAGACATCGCCTTCGGGGTGATACTGTGGCGGCTGCTCCACACCCTTCATGGCCGAAATCTCTGGCAGGACTTCATCCAATAGCCCGGACTTATCCAGGAGAAGAAACGCCTGCCGCGCGTGACCTTCTCTAAGCATCCTCGTCAGTTCGTCGCGCACGCGCTCGTGGCTGACCTGATCGATTTGCGGAGCCAGTCGTTCGACCGCAGCGAAGGTCGGCGGGTCGATCTGGTACTCAAAACGCGCCGCGAATCGCACCGCCCGGAGCATACGTAGCTTGTCTTCTCCAAAGCGCATTTCCGGATCTCCGATAGCGCGGATGGTGTGTGCGTCGAGGTCCTTCCTCCCTTCGACAAAGTCCAGCACCTCGCCCGTAATCGGGTCCATCAGCAGGCCATTGATCGTGAAATCGCGACGCACAACGTCCTCGCGCGGATCCTTGCTGTAGCGCACTTCGTCGGGATGGCGACCGTCGCTGTATCCAACGTCGGAGCGGAACGTAGCGACTTCCACGGTATTGGCCTTCGACGATGGTGGGGCGGTCGCGGGCTCATTGGCACTTTCTCCCGAGATCGGCACGAGTACGACTCCGAATTGTGCTCCCACAGCGTAAGTTTCAGGAAAGATGCGCATCACCTGATCCGGCGTGGCGTCGGTGGTGACGTCGTAGTCCGCAGGTTCCCGTCCCAGCAGAAGGTCGCGTACACATCCGCCGCACAGAAAGGCCAGGTGCCCGTGCTCGCGCAGGGTGCCGACGATCGCAGTTGCGTGTTGTTTGGCCGATAGCATCGAGACTTGGGATTCTGGGTACGCCATATTTCGATTGCGCAGCTACATCTTCCGCCAAGACAGCAGGTAACACCGGGCCAACGCTTCGGAGACGGTTCTACGAGCAATCCGGTCCGGCAGAAAGGACTTCTTCTCCTCCTCTGCACACTCGACCAAAAGACTGTTTGCCATGTCCAATACCTTGTCGATGCTGTACCTTCCAGTACGAACCCGAATCAGTAACTCGCGCTCCGCTCTGGGCAAGGAGATCTTCCCGGTATGAAGAATTTCCTTGCCCTCGTAAAGGACCCGCAGCGTGGGCATTGCTGCTTTCATATCGTAGCCGTACTTCTCCTCCAGTTCTGGCAGCTGTGCCTTCCGGCCGCGCCCCTTCGTTCCGGTGATCCGTGGGAGTTGGTCGTTGGCGAAGCCCATGAAATGTTTGGTACAAAGCCGCGAAAGAAAGATCTCCCTACGCTCTAGGATCAAACGCCAGATTGAATTTTGCAACGTCTCCTTCGCGAACAAGAAATGCAGCGCAGTTGGCTTGCCTTGCACGCGAGTCCGGCCCACTTCCTAAGGGAGTACAAGGTCACATCCCCATCGCTCGAACCATTCCGACGATCATTTCCTGCGTTCGACGACACGTGGTGCGACATGGTTTCCAATCCCACAGTCAGCTCGGGAGGTTCGACGTAGGCCCGTAGGTATCAAGGTCGTCGGTTCCCATAACTTTGGCACCGTGCAACTCAGATCCACCGACAAAGACATGAACAAGTCGATCCCTGTACGGGAAACCCGATTCCGCCATATGTTTGAGCAGGTTGGCCATGGAAATCGCGCAGGCAGCTCCGGGTTAAACTGGAAGTTGTAGCGATTATGCCAGACGCCCACATCCTCGGCATCGAAAGCTCCTGCGATGAGACCGGCGCGGCGGTGGTGCGCTCGGGCGAGAAAATTCTTTCGAACGTTGTTTTCTCACAAATCGCCACTCATCAACCCTACGGCGGCGTGGTTCCTGAGTTGGCGTCCCGGGAGCATTTGCGCGCCATCGTCCCGGTCGTGCGCCAAGCTCTTAAAGATGCGGGCCTGACATACCGGTCTCTGGATGCGTTGGCGGTCACCCAGGGCCCCGGCCTCGCGGGTGCATTGCTGGTGGGCATCAGCTACGCCAAGGCCTTGGCATTCGCGCTGGAAAAGCCGCTGATCGCCGTTAATCATCTGGAAGGTCACATTCACGCCGTCCTGCTGGAAGAACGTCAAAAGGGCAACCACGAAGTGAACTTCCCAGTGCTGGCGCTGGTGGTTTCCGGCGGACACACGCATCTTTATTTAGCCGAGCAGAAGAGTGAGGGCTGGTCCTATCGGAATATCGGTCACACGCGGGACGACGCAGCCGGCGAGGCTTTTGACAAAGTTGCGAAACTGCTCGGTCTGGGATATCCCGGCGGCCCAATCATCGATCGACTCTCGACCCACGGCGATGCGAGCTCAGTGAAGTTCGTGACTGCGCAGATCAAGCATCAGGACCGCAAAGATCGGCACGATGCGGAGGGGCGCCCGCGCTTCGATTTTTCCTACAGTGGCATCAAAACCGCGGTCTTGCGGTATGTGGAAACGCACAATCTGAAGGCATCGACCGAACAGCGACGACGAACTTTGTCGGCGATCACGAAACCCACATTGGATGACTACCTGGCAGCCTGTGACCTCGAAACGCTGAACCTGGTTGCGTCGTTCCAGCGTGCGGTCGTAGAAGATTTGATCGAGAAAACGCTAGCCGCAGCCCGCACCTACGATGCTGCGACGCTTTTCGTCACAGGCGGCGTGGCCGCCAACAACGAACTACGCCAGCGCTTCGAGAGCGATGCCGCGCAGGATGGCCTGCCCGTCTTCTTCCCGTCGCGTCCGCTGTCCACCGACAATGCAGCCATGATTGCGGCTGCGGCCTATCCCAAGTGGTTGTCGAGGGATTTTGCTGCGCTGGATTTTTCCGCGGAAGCCAGTTTGCCTCTGCAGAAACTCTGACACTATTTCGCGGATGCCTGTCCCCTAGCGTTGTGTCCCTTCAACGTGGAAGCCAGTGCCTTTTCTAGCTGCTCTTCGATATCGATGTCCTTGAAGATGGTGAACTGGGCGCGGGTTTCTTTGCTATCGAACCCGTTGGAACGTGCGGTCACGATTACGATGGGAATGTTCGCAGTTTCGGGCTTGCTCTTGAGGACCGAGATCAGTTCGCTGCCGCCCATGCAGGGCATCTGCATGTCGGTGATGACCAGACCGGGGCGCACGCGATTCAGTACAGCCACGGCCTCCACACCATTGGACGCAGGTTCCACCGCGAATCCCCGTTCTTCGAGGAAGCGGCATACGGTGTGCCGGATGACCATTGAATCGTCAACGACCAGTGCTACTACTGGCATTCAGGGTGCCCCGAGCAAGGCAGAGTCTTTCGTTATGAAGCTAGCAGAGGGCTGATTCGCAAAACAACGCAGAAACCGCTGGGGCAGTTACCTCCGTCACGGCACCCGGCAGAGTTCTCCTCAGGTCTCACCGTGACGGTTCGGTTCGTGGTGGGCGGGGCGGCTCAGACTTCGTCTGACGGTATGCGTTCTTCGATCGCCATGTCCTTGAATTCACTGGATTCAAAGACTTCCCGACATTCCAGACACTCGACGTATTCGGTGTCTTCGTCGCGGCTGACAACCTGCACGCGCGGGTGCTTACACTGATTCATGATCCTTCTCTGCTGGGGGTTTGGCGACGGCGGTTGGCTTCATAAATCCGGAGGGCAGTTCCGTACTCAACCTGAACGGAACCGAAATTTTGCCGGAAATTTCGGGTATTTTAGACCCGTCCGGACGCTTGTCAAGTCCCCTAAAGTAATCCGTGGTTTGTACTTGTTGGAGGCGTTGGACGGCGAAATCGGATGGTCGTCTTTTCAAGAATCCGCAAGGACGTTCGGTTACGCATAAACCGTTTGACCTGCGTTAGTTACCGCTAAGCCCTCGTTTGTCGCCGTTGCCTGCCTGCGGTTGCGCCCCGGGCAAGCTGAGCGCTACAATAAAAGGCGACCCAAAGAGTCGGATTTTAATCCGATCAAATTGGTCGGATTGATCCTCGGTGCTCCAACATGCTCAAGCTGACCAAAAAGGCAGATTACGGACTGATGGCGATGAAACATCTGGCCGAGCACTCCGCCGACGGAGCTTGCAGCGCGAAGGACGTGGCCGAGTCCTATGGGATTCCGCCCGAGGCACTGGCCAAGATTCTTCAACGTCTGGCCAAGGCCGGGCTGTTGCATTCGCAGCACGGGATCAACGGTGGCTATACGCTGGCGCGCCCTGCGCGCCAGATCTCTGCTTATGAAGTGATTCGAGCCATCGACGGGCCGCTGTTTATCACGGCTTGCATTACGGTGCGTGGCGAATGTGACCAAACCGAGCGCTGCACGATCCGCGAACCGTTGCGCAAAGTGAACCAGAGTATTGAAGACCTGCTCAAGAGCATCAAGATTTCGGAGATGACAGAAGGCAACCATGCGACCGGCAGCGACGCCAAGAAAACGCTGGCCGAGTTGATAACGCTGAGCTGACCCAGGATTCACGTAAGGAAGGTAGGAGAGAAGCGACTATGAGTACCGATCTGAAGACCGCGACCCAGGAGCAGCGCACCTCCGCTCCCGAAGGCATCAAGCTGCCCATCTACATGGACAACCATGCCACCACCCCCATGGATCCGCGAGTGCTTGAGGCCATGCTGCCCTACTTCATGGAGAAGTTCGGCAATGCCGCCAGCCGGAACCATCCCTTTGGCTGGGTTGCCGAAGAAGCCGTAGAGCAGGCACGCGAGCAGATTGCCAAGCTGGTCGGCGCGACTACGAAAGAAATCATCTTCACCTCGGGTGCTACCGAGAGCGACAATCTCGCCATCAAAGGTGTGGCCGAGATGTATCGCGAGAAGGGCAACCACATCATCACGGCGGTGACCGAACACAAGGCGGTGCTGGATACCTGCAAGCGCCTCGAGAAGTACGGCTACCGCGTGACCTACTTGCCCGTGCAGAAAGACGGACTGGTCGATCTCGAAGACTTGAAGCGTGCCATCGACGACAAGACCATCCTGGTCACCATCATGGCGGCGAATAACGAGATTGGTGTTCTGCAGCCTTGGGCCGAAATCGGCAAGCTCTGTCGCGAGCGGGGGGTTCTCTTCCACACGGATGCCACTCAGGCAGTGGGTAAAGTACCGGTGGACGTGAACAAGCAAAACATCGACCTGATGTCCATTTCGGCGCACAAAATGTACGGGCCCAAGGGGGTGGGCGCGCTGTACGTGCGCCGCAAGAATCCGCGCGTACAGATCTCCGCCATCATCGATGGCGGCGGCCACGAGCGTGGCATGCGATCCGGCACATTGAACGTTCCGAGCATCGTAGGTTTGGGAAAAGCCTGTGAACTGGCGCGAGAAGAGATGGCGCAGGAAACCGCTCGCTTGAGTGGGCTGCGCGATCGCCTGAAAGATCGAATCATGGGCCGCCTGGATGAGGTCTACATCAACGGCTCAATGGAGCATCGGCTGCCTGCCAATCTGAACATCAGCTTCGCCTATGTCGAAGGGGAGTCGTTGCTGATGGGGATCAACGACGTGGCTGTCTCTAGTGGTTCGGCCTGTACTTCTGCGACGCTCGAGCCGTCCTACGTTCTTAAGGCCCTGGGAACGGGCGATGACTTGGCCCACAGCTCAATTCGTTTCGGCATCGGCCGCTTCAACACCGACGCCGAGGTTGACTACGTCGCTGACCGGGTTTGCGAGACGGTCGAGCGCCTGCGCGAGCTTTCCCCGCTGTACGAGATGGCGAAGGAAGGCATCAATTTGAAGGATGTGAAGTGGGCCGGAGAGTAAGAAATCAGGTTTCAAAGTTTCAATTTCAAGGTTGCGAAGGTTTCAAAGAAACCCGGAACCTGATGATTCTTTGAAATGTTGCAACCTTGAGACGTTGAAAGCTGTCTTAAAAAGTCTAGGAGAGTAACAATCATGGCATATAGCGATAAAGTTCTCGATCACTATTCCAATCCGCGCAACGTTGGCTCGCTCGACAAGAACAGCAACGAAGTCGGCACCGGCCTGGTGGGCGCGCCCGAGTGTGGCGACGTCATGAAGCTGCAGATCAAGGTGAACCCTGAGACTCAGGTCATCGAGGACGCTAAGTTCAAGACCTTTGGCTGCGGTTCCGCGATTGCCTCGTCCTCGCTGGCTACCGAATGGGTGAAGGGAAAGACCGTGGAAGAGGCTCTGCAGATCAAGAACACCGAAATCGTGAAAGAGCTGTCGCTTCCTCCGGTAAAGATCCACTGTTCGGTGCTGGCGGAAGACGCCATCCGGGCGGCGATCCACGACTGGAAGAAGAAGAACGGTGCGGCCGAGAAGGTGGCGGCGCCCGCAGGCGCTGGAGCCAGCCACTAAGAGTTCGCGTGGGCGCGCGGTCGTGACCGGCGGGTTGCAGGTCACAGACTCACATCGACACGGCGAGTTAGGGTATGACAACCATGGCGGAAGAAACGACCAAGACGGCGATTGCCCCACCGGTTCCGACTGCCCCGATCAAGGGTATTCAGGTTACGGATAAAGCGATCGCGAAGATCCGTACTGCGATGGCGAAGGAAGGCATCTCGCCCGAACAGGGCGGACTTCGCTTGGGTGTGCAAGGCGGCGGCTGTTCGGGGCTGAGCTACAACATCCGCTTCGACACACAGCCGCGCGAGCGCGACCGCATTTTCCAATTCGCCGATGTCCGCGTGTTCGTCGATCCGAAGTCGTTCATCTATCTGCACGGCATGATCCTGGATTACCAGGAGACGTTGATGCAGCAGGGCTTCGTCTTCGTGAATCCGAACTCGACGAAGTCATGCGGTTGCGGAACCTCGTTCTCGGCTTGACCGGTGTGGAGCGGACACTCTTGTCCGCTAAAGTTGCAGTAATGAGAAGCAGCATCCGGCGCGGGCCCGGATGGTTTCTCTTCAGGTTCTTTCCAACCACGGCGCCACCTTCTCCCGTCCGGGGCGAATGCAATCGGGCGGCGCGACGGATGAGCGGCCGTGGTGAATGTGTCTTATGGCGGACCGTGAAGCCAAATCGAATTCGTCGGTCATCATGCCGGGCGAAGCGACTTCGAGTTGCTGGTCCTGCGGCACCATGCCTGCGGAACATTTCTGCAGTGCCTGCGGAAAAGTCCAGCCCCCGGTCCCAGTCGACTACTTTACGTTCTTCGGTCTCCCGCGAGAGTTGAACGTGGATGTCGGCCTCCTCGAGAAAGAGTTTTACCAGCTCAGCCGCAAGCTGCACCCGGATCTTTACTCCCGAGCGGACCAGCGTGAGCAGGAATGGAGCCTGGAACAGAGTTCGCAGCTCAACGACGCCTATCGCACGCTCAAGGACCCGATTAAGCGAACGGAGTACCTGTTGGGCCTAGAAGGCGTGGAGCTAGAAGAACAATCGAAGGCCGCAACCGATCAGGCACGGGCGACCGGAGCAGTGAAGAAGCAGGTGGTTCCGCCCGACCTTCTGGAAGAGGTCTTCGACCTCAACATGCAGCTCGAAGAGCTACGCATGCAGAAGAAGATGGGCGAAGACGACTCTGCCCTGATCGAGGAAGTAGGCCGCCAGAAGCTCGAACTGGAAGAGAAGCACGAAGCGTTGTTGGAAGAACTGCGACGCCATTGGAGCGCATGGGACCAGGTCGCGGACAGCGGCACTGAAGACGACCGTCTCAAGATTCGCGACAAAATGGTGGATGTGCTGAACCGTCGGTCGTATTTGAGGAATCTGGTGAGGGATGTGAATGAAGTGCTGGAAACTTAGCAATCAGCACTCTCCCCTTTAGGGGTCTGCGCTTCCGCTTTTGCCACGATCCCGGAATGACTGAATGCCAAGGGCTGATTGCTGAGTGCCCGGATCGCGACAGCAGGCAGTACAACAGAAATCAATGCCCAACGAACGCATTGTCGGAATCGATCTCGGAACCACCAACTCACTGGTGGCGTTCATGCAGGGGGATACGCCGGTCGTCATCCCGGGCGAGGACGGTCTCACCCTGGTGCCGTCGGTGGTCGCATTGGACGAGCGCAATCAGATCATCGTGGGCAGTGCGGCGCGAAAGTATCTGATCGAGACACCTGAGCGCGCAGTGTATTCGATCAAGCGCCTCATGGGGCGCGGCGTCGAAGACATCCAGGAAGAGCTAAAGCTTTTTCCGTTCCGTCTCGCCGAGGATCTGCAGCCCGGTGAAGTTCTTCGCATCAGGCTCGGTGACAAGACCTATACGCCGCCAGAGATTTCTGCCTTCATCCTGCGCCAACTGAAGCGCAACGCGGAACGCTTCTTCGGCGAACCGGTCACCAAGGCTGTCGTTACCGTGCCGGCATACTTCAATGACGCCCAGCGCCAGGCTACGAAAGATGCTGGCCGCATTGCCGGGCTCGACGTGCTTCGGCTGGTCAATGAACCGACCGCCGCATCCCTGGCTTACGGGCTCGACAAGAAGAAGAACGGTGTCGTGGCGGTTTACGATCTGGGTGGCGGGACGTTTGACATCTCAATTTTGAAGCTGCAGGACGGCATCTTTGAAGTGATCGCCACCAACGGTGACACGCACCTCGGCGGCGACGACATCGACAATCTGCTGATCACAATCGCGCTCGACGACATTGGCGGTGACATGGGCCTCGATCTTCGTCGTAGCGGCGAGGGCGTGCAGACGATTCGCAAGGCCGTCATTGAAGCCAAGATTGCACTGTCGGAGCAGAGTTCTACCAAGCTCGACATTGAATTGTCGGGCGGCAAGCGCTACCAGCGTGAGATCACGCGCGAACAGTTCGAACAACTGATCCGACCGATACTCGACCGAACCGTCAGTCCCTGCAAACAGGCGATGAAAGACGCAGGCCTGAAGCCCGAGCAGATCGACGAGGTGGTGCTGGTCGGCGGCTCGACCCGCATACCGAAAGTTCGCACACTGGTTCAGGAACTGTTCAAGCGCACTCCCCACACGGATCTGAATCCCGACGAAGTCGTGGCCTTGGGCGCCGCCGTGCAAGCCAACATTCTGGGCGGAGGTTCCGAAGCCACCAAGGAAATGCTGCTGCTGGACGTGACGCCGTTGTCGCTCGGCATCGAAGTCGCCGGAGGCGTGACCGACAAGATCATTCTGCGCAACTCCACAATCCCGGCGTCGGCGACGCAGTTTTATACGACGCAGGTAGAAGGCCAGACCAATGTGGCCATCCACGTCCTGCAAGGCGAACGGGAACTCGCGAAAGACTGCCGTTCGCTCGCCCGCTTCGATCTGAGGGGCATCCCGCCCATGGTCGCAGGCATGCCACGCATTGAGGTGAAGTTCCTGATCGATGCCAACGGCATCCTGCACGTTTCGGCGCGCGAACAACGCAGCGGCAAGGAGACCGAGATCGAAGTTCAGCCTAGCTATGGTCTGACGGACGACCAGGTCGAGAGCATGTTGCTCGAGTCCTTCGATTATGCCGAGGAAGACTTCCGGCAGCGCCAGGTGATCGAAGCACGCAACCAAGCAGAAACGATCCTGGCCGCGTTGGAAAAGGGCCGCCGAAGCCCGGCTTGGGGACAGCTCTCCTCCCAGGAGCACACGCGCATCTCCAAACTGGTGAAAGCTCTGGACGAAGTGAAAACGCAGGAAGACTACCAGGCGATCCGCAAAGCCATCGATGACCTGAATCACGGCACGATGCGCCTCGCGGAACTGATGATGGACTCCGCCGTTTCGAGCGCCCTCAAGGGTAAGACCATGGACGAGGCCGACCTGGGCGAAGGCCCGGCCGCGCCTCATCCGGTGGCGAAGGCAGACTTTGAGTAGCAGGTGTTGGGTCTCAGGTGTTAGGTCTTAGGGTTTCGGGCCGTTACGCGCGACCATCAACTGAAACGCTGTCGCGAGGGCATAAGGCCTAACACCCAAAACCTAAGACCTGATTCGGAGAATCTATGGCTGACGAAAAAACGCAGAGCACGGGCGCCGCGACTATCGACGCTCCCGGCGAAAACACGGTTCAGGTGACCTTCCTGCCTGAAGGCAAGACGGTCCAGTTCGAGCACGGCAAGTTGCCGTACAAAGACCATGGCAAAGAGCAGTCCCTGCTTGACGTCGCGCTGAACAACGGCGTTCGTCTCGATCACGCGTGCGGCGGCAACTGCGCCTGTACGACCTGCCATGTTTGGGTGAAAGAGGGGGCGGAGAATCTCTCCGACATGGACGACGACGAAGCCGACCGTCTCGACATGGCGGCCGATCTGCAATTAAACTCACGTCTCGGGTGTCAGGCCGTAATCAACAAGCCGGGCAAAGTCGTGGTGGAGATTCCTGCGTGGAATCGGAATTACGTTTCGGAAGAACACTAGAGGGCAGCGGTTGGGCCTTAGCATTTCGCTAAGGGCCAATGGCTAAGCGCCAAGAGCTGACTTCCAAGGAGCTTGAATGCCGAAAGACTTGACTTGGGACGATGCCGAAGATCTTGGCATCCTTCTATCCGAGAAGCACGTGGACGTCGATCCGCTTGCTGTCCGCTTCACCGACTTGCATCGCTACGTGATCGAACTCGCCGAGTTCAAAGGCGATCCCAAGAAATCGAACGAGTCCAAGCTGGAAGCAATCCAGATGGCTTGGCACGAGGAGTTCCTCGATAAAACCCAGGGCTAGCAAGTGGAACGTTTCGCTGCCGGTCTGCGCAGGCACAGCGGTTCCTGCCGAAGTGCCAAGCGCCAAGTGCAAATGCCCGAGGCACAAGCCTCAATTACTTCGACGCGGAATCCTTCATTTCTCGATAGAATTTCTGCAAGACATTAAATGCCTGCTTGTGTTGACCCGTGTTTGAAACCAGTCCCTTGCGGTTGTAGTAGTCCTGAATTCCAGGCAATAGCCTCCGCGGCGAGTGGAAGTCCATCAGCACCCACGGGCAGACGCCCGCAAAGCCAGGAATCTTTCGGATCATCGCCAACTGGTGGACATAGAGGTTCGCCTGATACTCCTCGGTCCAGGGGACCGAAGCATCGCCGTGCTTGCCGTAAGGCGCTTCGCCACCAAACTCGCTGACGATGAGCGGCTTGGCATACTTGCTTTCCCACTGCCGGCGGTCGGCGTCCTCAGGATGACCACCATACCAGCCGAGATATTCGTTGAGCCCCAGCACATCGAGCGATTCGCCCAGTGGATCGTCGAGAATACGCTTGTTCGGCCCTGCCTCGGTCACATGATTCATGGCGGAAGTGATCAGGCGAGTCGAGTCGAGCTGTCGGGCGTCCTCAGCCAGCTTCTGCAGGAAGATGAGACGATCCGGGTCCAAGGGCGTTTCATTCGAAAGCGACCAGAAAATCACCGCCGCCCGATTGTGATCGCGCGCGATCATATCGCGCAGCTGTGATTCCGCATTGGCCAGCGTGGCCGGATTCTGCCAGGCAATATTCCAGTACACCGGGATCTCCGACCACAACAGCAGGCCCAGCCGATCGGCGAGGCGAACCTCATTCTCGTTGTGCGGATAATGCGTGAGGCGCACCAAGTTGCATCCCAATTCCTTTGCCCAATCGAACAAAGTCTGCGCGTCTTGAGTGCTGTAAGCCCGTCCGCCGCGCTCGGGCGCTTCTTCGTGCATCGAGATGCCGCGCAAGAAGGTCGGTTTCCCATTGATGACAATCTGCGTGCCCTTCACCTCAATCGTGCGGAAGCCGATCGAGTCGTGCACGGTGTCAGCGCCGCAGGAGATGACGACGTCATAGAGTTTGGGATTTTCCGGCGACCACAAGTCGAGCTTGGCAGGAAAGTGGAACTCCACTCGTCCGCCTGCATCTGGGCTGAAAGTTTTTCGAATGCCCGCGACCGGGATCTCGACGGTCACGGTCTGGGGGTGCGTACTTCCATCCACCTGCACCCAGCCCGCGATTTCGCCTTGCGCTCCCGTGGCAAGCTGAACGGAGTAATCCCGCACAAAGGCCTCTGGCACTTCCACCAGCAGAACATCGCGTGTGAGTCCACCGTAATTCCACCAGTCCGTATTCAGCGCCGGTACTGCATCCGCTCGACGCGCGTTGTTCACTTCCACAACAAGAAAGTTCTCGCCTTCCGCCAGCGTGCTCGTCACTTCAAAATTAAAAGGAGTGAATCCGCCCTCGTGCTCACCCAGCGGCTTGCCATTCAAGTACACACGCGCAAAGTAGTTGGCTGCCCCGAAATAAACGAACACGCGCCTGTTCTCGTGGCGCTTGTACGAAAATCTGCGCTCGTACCAGACCGGCCCCTCGTAGAAGAACAGCTTTTCCTTCTGCGTGTTCCAGTCGCCGGGTACGTTCAGGGTCTCAGAGGCCTCGAAGTTGTATTCAATCGGCCCTGCTCCAGGCGTCTCGGACGTGGCGTTTTCGTAGAAACGGGCATGAAGACCCGTTTCGTAGGGATCGATGATCACATGCCAGGCGCCGTCCAAGCTGGTCGTCTTTCTTCCGGGAATGTTGCCTAGAAGTGGAGGAGAGGAAGAGGAGTGAGCGCACGCTAAACCACTGAAAAATAGGAGGAAAGCGATCCATTGCCGCATAGTATGCCTCGCACCTCGCCAATACAGTCAAGCCCGCGTCCGGGTACCTCTTCCACCCGCGCTTTTACAAGTCGGTGACAACTTTACGGGAGGCCTGCCCTAGACTGTCGCAAAACTTGAACGGCGATTGCCGCCGGAGCGTTCACAGGACGGCAAGGTATGCGCGCTTCGTTTTGGGAGGGCCTCCCAGCCGGGCGTCCCGCTTCGAGTTTGGTCTCTCTCACAAACTGAAAAGGGCACGCCCTTGGGGGAGTGTGCCCTATTTTTTCGCCTGGATCTAAGAGATCCATCTTAACCGACCGTAGCCGACACCAACTCTTCCACGCTGGCTTCCCGTAAAAACCGCGCCGCTTCTTCCGGCGGCGTCGGATTAATGTAGAACCCGGTCCCCCACTCGAAGCCCGCTGTCTTCGTGAGCTTGGGCATGAACTCAATGTGCCAGTGATAGTGGTCATTGGTCGGGTCCTGCACCGGCGAGCTGTGGATGACCAGGTTGTAAGGTGGATTGTCCAGCACGCGGTCCGCTTTCATCAGCAGGGTTTTGAGCGCCTTCGCAAGATTCTCGAACATGTGCGACGACGAATTCTCAAACGCCGACTCGTGCTCCTTGGGCAAAATCCAGGTCTCGAAAGGGAACCGCGGCGCGTACGGGGCCAGAGTGATGAAGTCATCGTTCTCGGCCACTACGCGAGTTCCATTTTCGCCTTCCTGACGGATCACGTCGCAGAACACACAGCGTTCTTTAAAAATGTAGTACTGCTTGGCGCCCTCGATTTCCTCCGACACGTAAATCGGGAGAATGGGCAGCGCGATGAGCTGGCAGTGTCCATGCTCGAGCGACGCACCCGCCGGCTCGCCGTGATTCTTAAAGATCAAGATGTACTTGAAACGCCTGTCTTTTTTCAGGTCAAGGATGCGATCCCGGAAGGTCCACAGCATGTCTTCGATACGCTTCGGGGGCATCGTGGCCAGCGTGGACGAGTGGTCGGGCGTCTCGATGATCACCTCGTGCGCACCAATGCCGTTCATCTTGTCAAACATGCCCTCGGCTTGCCGGTTCAGATTGCCTTCGATACCAAGCGCGGGGAACTTGTTAGGGACGACCCGCACAGTCCAGCCCGGAGAATCGCGTTGGGTAGGCGGACCGCCGTTGGGATTGGGACGATAGGCCTGGATCTCGGGAGGCGTTTTGCTTTCATTCCCCGGACAAAAGGGACAAAAGCCACCCTTGATCTTTACTCCCTCACGCACAAAATCAGTGGGCCGCTTGGCGCGATCGGTGGAAATGATCACCCAGCGGCCGACGATCGGATCTTTCCTGAGCTCGGGCAATTACTAAATCCTTTCAATGAGCACTCGAATTCGACATTTTACGACACAGGGAAGGCATTTTTTGAACAATTCCATCTGGAATTCGCCGGATCGTTGGTCATGGTACACACCAATTACGTCGAATCTCCACGTTGGGACGACACGCAGATGCCGCAAGTATTCCCGTGCCACTCCGCAGGGTTCGTGCTGCTTACCGTGATTCACCGCGGCCTCGGCGGGTTTGACGTCATGCGTGGTGCGAGTCTTGACCTCGATGAAACACAAAACATCGCGCTCCCAGCCAATGAGATCAATCTCACCCTGGCGCCTTGCGGAACGGTAATTTCGGGCGACCATCACGTAACCGAGCTTCCTTAAATAGAAATAGGCCTCTTCTTCGCCCAATCGACCCGTACGCTGATGAGCTGGAACGTCTTTTCAGGCAGCGGTGTGAGCCAGCACGCGATCAAGCAGAGGAAAGGCGCCATGAGTCAATGGAGCAAGCATCGAGGGAGGATCCTGCAGGTCCTGTTACCGATCGTAGGCGGGATACGGCAAGTGGGAATGTGACCATCCTTACACGGGCCGGTTCAGGCGAGCACATTCAGGCGTCGTTTTCCGTCGCACGTCTTCAGTCGCAAGTCGTCCACAATCGTGCTCTCTCCAGTGTTGCTATCTTAAATCCCAGTCATTCCAAGGAGCGTAGCGACGAGCCAACGTGAATGACGCCTTGTGTCAAGATCTGCGCCCGCAATCCTCCCCGATGACGCAAGCCCTTGATCAAAGGCAGCCCGGTGATGGCCTCCAGGTGGCCGCAGGGCTCACACAAGCGAATGCCGCGGATCTTCACAGGACCGATTGTGAATTCTCGCCCGACGAGATGATTGAGTGGAACCCCGTGGGTGACCAGATTGCGGCGTGCCTCGCCCGCGGCCATTGTGAGTTTGTACTCGCGCAGGATCGCGTCGATCGCCTCAGCCTCGATCAGGGTGAGCTCGAAATCAGGCTCCGGCTTATAGAACGTCCCTGTTTTCAACGCGTAGCGATCGCCCTCCAAGCCCACGCCGGGAATGGCTACGACCTGATCGACGGCCTGCATGGGCGCCTTGGCCGCCGACGCGATGTGGATGGAGTCCACCCGACCGCTCCACATAGAAATGCTCCTTTGAGGATAGTCCGAAGCGTGAACCGATGATGCGCTCGTTGCCAGATATCACCCATCCAAAAAGCCTTTAACCGCAAAGGCCGCCAGGTCGGGTTAAGAACGCGAAGAGTTTCTTTGCGAACCGTGCGCGTCCTTTGCGATCTTCGCGATCAAATATCTTTGAAGTAGCGGGCCGTGATTTACGCCTTGCCGACAATCTCGATGCACTCTTCAAGCACGTCGATCGCCGCGTCGGCTTCGTCCTTGCTGACCACCAGCGCGGGCGAGATGCGCACCGTGCTGGGGCCGCAGCCCAGGAAGAGCATCCCGCGTTCGAACGCCAGCTCCACAATGCGATCGCGTTCTTCGTTCGCGTACTCCTTGGTCACTTTGTCCTTCACGATCTCGACGCCGATCATCAGGCCGCGTCCGCGCACGTCGCCCACCAAGCGATGCTTAGAAGGCCAATCCGTCATGCGCTTCTGCATGTGATTGCCAACTTCGGTCGCGTTGGTGAGAAGACTCTCGTTCTCGATCACGTCGAGCGTTGCGAGGGCGGCCGCAATGCACACCGGGTTGCCGCCAAAGGTCGAAGCATGCGACCCAGGGACCCAGTCCATGATGTCAGCCCGGCTGATGGTGACCCCCAGAGGCATGCCCGAGGCAATGCCCTTCGCGCTGCAAACGATGTCCGGATGAACACCAGTGTGCTCCACCGCCCACCATTTCCCGGTGCGTCCGACGCCGCTTTGCACCTCGTCCACCACGAGCAGAATGCCGTGACGGTCGCAGATCCGCCGCAACTCCTGCATGAAGGACGTGGGCGCAACCACGTAGCCGCCCTCTCCCTGCACCGGCTCGACGAAGATGGCCGCCACTTCCTCAGGCGGAAGCGTGGTCGTGAAGAGCTTCTCTTCGATGAAACGCGCGCAACCGAGCGCGAACTCTTCCGCATCCTGCGCGCCGCCTGAACAGCCACGATAGACGTCGGGATAACGCACATGGGTGACGCCGGGCACCAGCGGGGCGAAACGCCGCTTCTGCTGCGGTTTTGAGGCGGTCAGCGAGAGCGCACCCATGGTGCGTCCATGGAACGCGCCGAAGAACGCGATGATGTTCGGCCGTTTGGTGTGGTAGCGGGCAAGCTTCAGCGCCGCTTCCACCGCCTCAGCGCCCGAGTTCCCGTAGTAGACGCGGTGCGGCCCGGGCATGGGCGCGATCTTCGAGAGCCGCTCCGCCAGTTGCACCATCCCCTCGTAGTAAAAATCCGTGCCCGACATGTGGATGAGTTCGGCCGCTTGCTTCTGAATCGCGGCGACGACATCTGGATGGCAATGGCCGGTCGACGTCACAGCAATGCCGGCGGAGAAGTCAAAGAACTCATTGTCGTCGACATCGGTAACCACGAGCCCGCGCCCGCTCTTGGCAACCAGCGGGTAGGAGCGCGTGTACGACGGCGAAACATATTTGTCATCACCCGCCAGGATGCGCTTGGCATTGGGGCCGGGCAGGGCGGTCTTAATCTTGGGTCCGACAGTCAAAGCCTTGGTCGACATTGGATCCTCCAAAAGCAGTCATTGGTCGTTCGTCACGGGTCGTTAGCTTTCGGGTCGAATGGGGCGCTAAGCTCATTTCGAAGTCCACAGGTGACGGACCACGTCCCGAAGAAAAATTCCACAGGGAGGATCGGAGTTAGTCGCTTCCGAAAAGGCTGGGACGAACCTGGGAAGGCAGTACTGCCAGATGACGGCGAGGGCAGCAAAGCTGATACAGCCAGCATACTGGCAGGTGCGAATTAGGGCTTTGCAGGTTCATGAACTCACACGTTTCTTATGCATTATAGCCTGAAAAGATGCGGGGCGGAACGACAAAGGCAGTTCTTTCGGGCTTGGGTCTGAGGCTCCGGTCTTAGTCTCAGTCGCAGGTGTCAGGAAAAGCCTCCGCTTTTTTCGAGCTTGCTGGTCTTGGGACTTAGATCTGGTCCGCACGTGGCACTTGGGGCCCACTGCGCAATTTCCGTAGGCCCTGACAGTCCGGTACAATTCCCAGGACCCAACTCCTGCCATCTGAGACCTGTCACCCGCCACCCGCTCTCCTGCTATCCTTTGCATTCCTTCCCATGACCCAAGCACACCAGAACCGTTGGAGCGTAATCCTTGCCTTCGCGCTGGTCTACCTCTTCTGGGGATCGACGTATCTGGGCATCGCGATCGCGGTTGAACATCTTCCTCCGGCGTTGATGTGCGCCACGCGCTTTCTAATCGCGGGTACCCTGATGCTTGCCTACTGTGCATTCCGCGGCCGCCGGGTCTGGTATAGCCCACGTCAACTGGCGCACATGGCGGTCGTGGGTACTCTGCTTCTAATGGGCGGAAACCTCACGCTTTCCTATGCCGAGCGCGTTGTGCCTTCGGGTCTTTCGGCTTTGCTGATCGCCGTCACGCCGCTATGGTTTCTCGTCCTTGACGCCTGGCTCGTGGGAGATCACCACATATCCCGCCGAGGGCTGGCTGGACTGGGGCTTGGAATTGTTGGGATGGTTATCCTGCTGTGGCCGAAGGTGATTGCCGCCAGCTCCATCGGACGGCGCGAACTGTGGTTCTCACTGAGCCTGCTGGCGGGTTCGTTCAGTTGGGCCCTGGGTTCAGTGCTCTCAAAAGTCTGGCAATCCGGGGAAGACCCTTTCAGCGCTACCGCCTGGCAGGTCATCTTTGCGGGCGTCGCCAACCTGATCTTCGCGGTCCTCAACCAGGATTTCACACGCGTAGTCTGGACCGCGCGTGGCATCGGCGCCGTGCTGTATCTCGTGGTTGGGGGTTCCTGGATCGGCTACACCTCTTACATCTGGTTACTGCGGAACGTCCCTAGTTCCAAGGTTTCTACCTACGCCTACGTGAATCCCGTGGTCGCGGTGTTCCTGGGCTGGCTGGTTCTTCACGAAGCTATTGATCGCTACATTCTGATCGGGAGTGCAATCGTGGTTGCTTCGGTGATCTTGGTTACGAGCGCCAAGGTCACCGCCAAGACGGTCGCCGAAGAATTACCGGCGGTAGAGACCGCAGGAGACTGAAGCAGTCGCCCAGTGACGTCTGAGTAGGGCCGGCATCTTGCCGGCTGTCCCGAGGGCGTCTCGCCCGCGCTGCGGGCAACTCCAAATCCAGAACGCAGTCTGTAGTTATCTGGGCACAGCCTGCTCTTCCGCATCGTCGTTCACGAGCTCGACCACCCGGCCTCGCACGGAGAACGTCACCCTCGGCGCGTGCTTCGGCGTAAAGGTCACGCGCGTCGGCGCCCGCTGCCGGTCGGGTGCGGAACACTCTGAATCGGGCACATCGTTGCCCGCGGCTTCGCCCAGCGTTTTCTTCGGGATGGTTTGCGCCGTGCAAGCTGCGCGACGATGCAAACAACTTCTTGCCATCGTCCGACCCTCCACAATACGCGGTGTAGTCGCGATACCAGCTGGCGCTCGAATAGAACGGATCGAACTCAGGCAGAGCGATCGGCGCTACTGGCCCCCGGTAACCTGATCGACCAGAAGGCATCCACCCTGCTGCCACCGCCAGTGAGGCGTTCCACCGGGCTCGTCGGGCAAGCTGTCGTTCCGGCGGAAACACAGGTTGCACCAGAAAGAGTCGATCGGTTACCTCGGGCGGTGCCCGGGTGGTGTATTCCTTCAGGCGCGTATCGACGTAGAGTGCGCGAATCTTCAGATCCACCGGCCTGTCCTCGTCCGCACCAGCCAGCCATTTCACAGTCGTCCATTTGCCGAAGCGGATGACATGGGGCTTGACGACCGCCAATCCGGGAACTGCCCACAGGAAAAGAATGACGCAAAGAACCTATGAAATTTAATGCGCATTGGACCAGCCTATGCAAGGGCCGCCGGTAAGAACGAGGTCACTCAGCACATAGGCAAGGCGCGAATTCCCAGGGAGGGAAACCCCACAACCGCTTGAAGATAATCGATCTTTCTCCTGGAAAGTGTCTTCAACTGCGACCCATCTCCGCTACAATATCGAACAGTTTGCCGGGACATCTTGCTGCCCCTTGCAACTATTTTGCGCGGGCCGCATTCTATGGAGGAATATGGGCGAGCTCTTGATCCATCGCCGCATCCCTCGAATTCTGGTCGTGGATGACAATCCCGACATGATCGACCTGATGCGGGAGTTGCTCGTCAGCCGCGGCTACGAGGTGGTTACCGTCCCAGATGCGGCGCTCGCCGAACTGGAAGTCCATCGTCATCCGCCGGACCTGATCCTTTCCGATGTGGTCATGCCCGGTCGATCGGGATACGAACTGTGCCACCAGCTGAAGGAAGATCCAGCCACCCGTCTGATCCCATTCCTGCTCATCACCGGCCTCAGTGATCGCGAGGACAAGGTGAAAGGCATCGAGGCTGGTGCGGACGATTTCCTCAACAAGCCGATCTTCCCCGCCGAGCTTTTCGCTCGCGTCAAATCCTTACTCAAGCTGAAGGAATTTACCGACGAACTGGAAACGGCCGAATCGGTGCTATGCACCCTGGGTCTGAGCGTGGAAGCCCGCGATCCCTACACCGAGGGACATTGCGACCGCCTCTCGCAGCGCGCGGCAGCTCTCGGACGGCACCTCGGACTCGACGAGGATTCAATCGTTGCGCTGCGTCGTGGCGGCTATTTGCACGATCTGGGCAAGATCGCAGTGCCGGACGAGATTCTCAAGAAAGGCTCCAACCTAACCCCCGAGGAGTGGGCCGTCATGAAGAGGCATCCTCTCACCGGGGAGAACATCTGCAAGCCCCTGAAGTCTCTCCGTCTCGTGCTGCCGATTATTCGTTTTCATCACGAGCACTCCGACGGCACGGGGTATCCCGACGGATTACACAAAGACCAAATTCCGTTGCTGCCGCGCATCTTGCAGGTCGTGGACGTATACGATGCTCTGCGCACGGCGCGTCCCTACAAACCGGCACTCAGTCACGAGCAAGCGGCGCTCACTATGCGCATCGAGGCCCAAAACGGTCTTTGGGACGACGAACTGGTCGCCGAGTTCTTCTCTATGCTCGCCAAACGGCAGGTCGCGTAGTACCCTACGCGAGGCCGTTCGGCCCCAGACATGTTCGGTGTTTCAAACGCAGCTGCGCAACTGAGTCTCGCGTTTCGGGTTTGTAGAAAATAACAGGCTGAGAATCAACCTTGGCGCCCAACTACAGCATCGTCATCCCGGCTTATAACGAGAGTGTGCGCATCCGCAGCACGATCGAGAAGATCCTCGCGCACATAGAGCGCCGGGATTGGAACGCTGAAGTGCTCGTCGTAAACGACGGGTCCACAGACGACACCGCGCAGATCGTCCAGAGTTATGGCGTTCACAATCCAGTCCTGCATCTCATCGATAACCCGGGCAATCGCGGCAAGGGCTATAGCGTGCGGAACGGCATGCTGCACGCAAGTGGGGAAGTGATCCTGTTCAGCGACGCCGACCTTTCCTCCCCGATCGAAGAAGCAGACAAGTTGTTCGCCGCTGTTCAAGCCGGCGCGGACGTGGCCATGGGTTCCCGTTGGCTGCGCAGCGAACTGCAGACCGAGCGGCAGCCACTCTACCGCCAGCTGTTCGGCCGCATCTTCAACCTGGCTTTGCGAATCCTCCTGGGCTTGCATTACCAGGACACGCAGTGCGGATTCAAGGCCTTCACCCGGCGCGCGGCCCAATCCATCTTTCCGCTGCAACACATCGAGCGCTGGGGATTTGATCCCGAAATCCTCTACCTGGCCCACAGGTTGGGATTCAGGATCGAGGAAGTGCCCGTAAAGTGGGCACACCGCGCCGGCACGCGCATCCGTCCCTTGCGCGACGGCATGCGGATGTTCATGGACATCCTGAAGATCCGCCGGTACTCCCTCAGTGGAAAATACGACGCGGGTTCGCCCTCGGCGGTTGCGACTTCATGATGCTGCCTTAAGAAGGTCGGGCAACTGACGTGGGACAACGCCGCTTCCCTTGCGGCGGATGAGCGTCATCTTCGCCGCGCAACTCGTACACAACCAGAAAAACTCCACGCCTCTTGAATGTTTGTGCAGAGTGGTGTCGAAGCCCAGCAAAAGTTCAGTATCCTCTTTCGCCTCCCGCTCGAAGCGAAACAGTTTGCCCTCATGCAGATAAAAGAAGCGATTAGAACAAGCAGGATTCGCGCACTTCGAAATCATCGCAGTCTCCCGGCTTTGGCAAATCAATTGTGAGCGGATTAAACCCAGTTTACACCCGTGAAAAGTCAACGATGGCTGTGGAAAAGCAAAACCTGGACGAGATGTCCCACGTCATAACAGACGGAAACGGAGGCTGACTTGATAGAGTCCTTGCCTCCGTTAAGGTCGCTGTGCTTTTGGAATGAACCCAGCTCTAGGGCGAGGGAACGGCCGTCCGGTTGCCGGGTACGATCTGCGGCTGATACGAGAAGACTTCGCGGCTGCGCGCGTCCACCATCACCTTGAGCCAGTGCACGTCGTTGATGCCGTTTTCCGGATGGTCGCCGAAAGTTTCCACGCGCGTAAAGTTCTCCAGCCGCGCCCCCGTGGAGCTCAGAAACGGTTTGTCGACCCGGAAGTAGTGTGAATCGCCGTGTACGTAGGCAACGGGCCTCGCAAAGGCGATGACCTGATCGCGCAGAGCGAGCAGGAACTCCTGGTAGCCGTCGGCCTGGCCATCGGTTTCGGCCAGCGTTTTCGGGTCGCGTACCGGCCCGCGGGTCGCGTCCGTCGTGTCGAATCCCGGATCGGTCTGCGAGACGAACATGATCGCTGCTGAGTGCCGCGCTATCGCCTCGGTGAAGGTCTGCTGCATCCATACGATGTCCGCCTGGTTACGCGCGCCGTATTCCGCCGGATCGGGCGCCGTGTCGCATAGGTTGTTGCACGACCGATCGTGTTGGTTGTGCCGTCATCCTCGAAATGATGCGCCGCCTGGCCCATGCCTCCCATCCGAACCAGCTCTTCTATGCCGCCACCGTCCAGGAAGAGGGCAGCATCGAAATGCGCGGCGCGCAAACGTCGGCGCACTCAATCAACCCTGACCTTGGAATCGCTCTGGAGGTTGGGATCGCCAATGACGTCCCAGGCATCGGACCGGAAGCGGCCCAGGAGGTTCTGGGCGGCGGTCCGGGAATGATGCTTTATACCTTCAGCGAACTTCCGAATCGCAAGCTGGTTACGTTCGTGAAACAGGTAGCCGCAGAGCAGCACATTCCCTTGCAGTTTGATTTTGTGCAGGGTTTCGGAGACGACGCGGGGGCCATCAAGTTGCACAACGGCGGCGTTCCGGTAACCACAGTGCTCGTTCCCACCCGCTCAACTCACGCGCACAACGGCATCCTCGATCGCGCCGATCTCGACCGCACCGTCGACTTGATGGTTGCCTTGGTCCAGAAACTCGACGCAGCCACGGTTTCTCGCCTACGAAGCTTCGAACCTTAGCGGGGACTGTGTTTGCACGGAAAGCCTTCTTGGCATGGGGAAAGGACCTCTGAATTTGGTTCTGCTTTGAAGGGGCTCGTCTTTAGCCGAGCCGTTATGGCCCACCGAATCAGTAGCGGCTTCAGCCGTTGAGGTCATGCCTCGGATCCGAGACAGTTCCTTCCGCAAGCTGTTTAGGTGTCCCATTAATAACGCAATATCAATGCGCCTGGGCGACGCGACTGGATCGCGGGGCTATTCCGTTTACGAGTCAGGCGACCTTCACTACGGCCTGTTCCGCGACCTGGCGCCCCATTTCCGCAGTGCCCAAGACGGCTTGTCCGGGCTGGGCGAGATCCCGTGTCCGATGCCCCGTAGCCAACGTGGCCTGCACGGCCGACTCAATGCAGGCGGCTTCCCGTTCCAGGTGGAACGAGTGGCGCAACAGCATGGCCGCCGACAGAATCGCGCCGAGAGGATTGGCGATTCCTTTCCCCGCGATGTCGGGCGCGGAGCCATGAACCGGCTCATAGAGCCCGACCGGCCCACCGATGCTGGCCGAAGCAAGCGTCCCAAGTCCGCCCACCACTGCCCCCGCCTGGTCGGAGAGAATGTCGCCGAACATGTTTTCGGTGAGTATGACGTCGAACTCCGCAGGCTTCAACACCAGCAGCATGGCCGCCGAATCCACGTACTGGTGCGCCAGCTTCACGTCGGGATAGTCCGCGGACACGCGCGTGACCACTTCCCGCCAGAGCCGCGAGCACTCCAGTACGTTAGCTTTGTCCACCGACAGCACATGCCGCCGCCGTGCGCGCGCCAACTCGAACGCCACCCGCGCAA
>Ga0137418_10000478_pt1 | contig 35691 bp, 33 predicted proteins | sample CZODoug3_1_2_16f_FD_122242 | JGI IMG/M metagenome (GOLD analysis project Ga0137418, IMG submission 122242) | Vadose zone soil fungal communities from Angelo Coast Range Reserve, California, USA - CZODoug3_1_2_16fungal (Hybrid Assembly) | ecosystem: Environmental > Terrestrial > Soil > Vadose... | reverse complement strand
ATTCCATTTGTGGAACGTAAACGGGACTTTAGCCGGGCGTTACGCCAAGCGAGCGCTTCCGGATGGAGCGGGCGAGCGCGATCATCCCTGCCAGCGCGATGATATTCAGAATCACCTTGCCCATCACATCCACTCTGGACCAGTACGCGCTGCCCAGGAAGCCTGCCGCCATGGAGAACAGCAGCGCTCCAAACGACAAGGCCCAACGATGCATATCCTGCCATCCCGAGGCCGAAGACCAGCGCCGGATCGTCAGGATTGCCAGCGCGGCCCAGGCGAGGCCGCCGAGGAGCGGGAGCCATGCCGGAACCGGCTTGGGAATGAAAAGAAGTGACATCAGGAGGTACCACGGCAGGACCAAACCCATGGTTGTGAGCACAACTCGCCAGAGCCGCGGGGCCGTCCGGGCAGGGTTCGGCCTGGCCTGAAGGGTTCGCAAGCGATAGCCCACGAAGACAAGCGAGATGATCGCCGCAATTCCCACAAGGAATGTTGCCAGCGGCGGCTGGTAGTCCAGGACATGGAAGACCATGGGCCGAGCTCGCTTGATCCACAGAAACCAGGCAAGGAATGAACCGAAGACGAACACTCCACCTGAGATCACCATGCCGCGGGTGCGCAGCCAGGGCTGCTCGCGCTGTTGCGGGAAGATCAGCTCGGTGACCTGGATGGGGACGAGGACAATCCAGACCGACTCGTAGCCCAACATGAAGAGGAAGTAGAAAAGATTCACTCCCCAGAGGCGTCCGTTGGCGGAAGTCACTCCCATCCAGTTGAGGGGCGCGAGGGACGTTTGCTGGATGATGAACTCCTCGGCCACGGAGAGGGCGAGACCCAGGGAAAGGGCGCTGATCCAGCCGCCTCGCCAACGGCGCACGGCTTCGCGGATGAGGAGGGCGCCGCAGCCCCAGACCATGATCTCCGGAATGAGAACGAAAATGAAACTCATCCGAGTTGCGCCGGAAAGAACCTCGCCGATGAGAGGCGATAGCAGCAGCAGACTGGCGATGGCTAGGCGGATGTTGGAGGAACCGCCGTGGGCAGGCGCGGCAGAAGACATGGTTGTGGAGGGCATGGTGGGGTCATCCTTTCTTTGATGGGGTTTGTGGTTTCGTCTGCGCTTCGGTCGATGGCTGGGTGGCGGGCGCTGCCGCTGCCTGGATTTCTTGAAAGATTTGCTGCAGATCCCAAGTCAACTGGCCGGATCGCAGCTCCTGCAGCAGGCTGCGAACCCATTGCAGTTCGGCCTTGCGCATCCAGAGCTGGTATTCGGCTTCGAGCAAGTGCAAGCGCGCCACGTGGGCGGCCACGTGCTTCATGGCGATCTCGGTGGCGCTGAGTTCCTGCTCGAGGCGTTGGGCGCGACGATCGAGCTGGGCAATGGCATCGCTGGGCGCGAGATGGATGAGAAAGTTGATGGCCGCCATGAACGTGGAAGGATCGCGTACGGGAAGAGCCACCATTTCTTGCAGCCAGCGAACCAGTTCCCGCTCTCCTTCCGTGGCGATTTGATAGGTGGTGCGCTCGGGCCGACGGCCGTCGCGGCTGACGCCCGTCGCAGTGATGAGGCGCGAGGCGAGAAGGCGGCTGATGGCGTGGTAGAGCGAGCCGCGCTTGAGGACCAGGACTTCGTCCCAATGACGCTCGAGCAGCAGGCGCTGCATTTCGTAGGGGTGCATAGGGCGCTCGCGGAGGAAACAGAGGACGGCGAGGTCCCACAAACCATGAGGTTTCTCGACTTCATTCATATAGTTCATGTGAACTATATCAAATGAAGTATATTTGCGAAAGGTTTTTTGTGGATTCTTTGCAATCATTCTTGCAAATCTAAGGAAGGAACGTCCGGGTAAGGACCGTTCGGGTAAGGACCGTTCGGGTAAGGGTCGTTCGGGTAAGGAGCGTTCGGTTGAGGATCGTTTCGAGGACCCAGGGCGCAGAGGGTCCTCACGGCTCCCGTTGAGGCTCCTTTGGTTTCACGTGGCACCCGCGTGGCGCGGTCGGGCCCCGATGATTGGGCCGCTCTGCCGGCCAGCGACATTTCAGGCTAGCCGGGGACGTTCGGTCCAGCGAGGAAGCCGCCATCCAGGACTAAGGATTGGCCCGTCATGAAGGAGGCACGTTCGGAACACATCCAGAGGACGGCTTCGGCGACTTCCATCGGCCGGCCGAAGCGGCCGATGGGATGGAGGCCGAGAGAAAACTTCTTGATTTCCTCGGCGCCGAACAAGCGCTCACCCATGGGGGTTTCGATGACGGCAGGACAGATGGCGTTGACACGAATCCCCTTGGTTGCCGTTTCCAGGGCGGCGCTTTTCGTCAGGCCGATGACGCCATGTTTCGTGGCGCAGTACGTGGCTGCACCAGCCGATCCGATAAAGCCGGCGACGGACGACATGTTGACGATAGCTCCGCCGGTGCCTTGCTTGAGCATTTGCTGAATCTCGTACTTCAGACAGAGCCAGACACCTTTGAGATTGATGGCTACGGTGCGGTCCCAGTCTTCCTCCGCTTGTTCGGCAATCGGAATCCAGTCGCCTTCAACGCCGGCGTTGTTAAAGCCAATGTCGATGCGGCCGAACCGTTCGATCGTCTTTTGCGCCAGGGCCTGGACGTCGGCCGTTTTCGAGACGTCGGTTTGCACGAAGATGCCATCGCCGCCTGCAGCGCGGATGAGATCGAGGGTTTCTTGGCCTTCGGCTTGGCGGCGGCCGGCGACGACGACTTTGGCTCCTTCTTTCGCAAATAAGATCGCGGTGTCGCGGCCAATACCGGAGGTGCCCCCGGTGACGATGGCGACTTTGTTCTGGAGTTCCTGGGCCATGGATTTTCCTTGTTGTCGGTCTCCGCAGAATTGGGGTTAGAAGACGGAGGCCGAGTTTAGGCCTTTTGCAAAGGCCTGTCAAAGCCGGACCAGGCGGGACGGGAGCGTCCTCGCCACACCGGCGTTCAGTCGGCGGTGATGGCCGAGGCGGGGCTGGGAAGCTCTTGGTCTTTGTATTGCAGCTGGTAGAGCTTGAAGTATATGCCGTGCTGGGCGAGCAGCTGCTGGTGACTGCCCATCTCGCGGAGTTGACCCTTGTGCAGGAGGATGATTTTGTGGGCGCGCTGGATGGTGGAGAGCCGGTGCGCAATGATGAGCGAGGTGCGGCCTTCCACCATGCGCGCGAGGGCGTCGCGAACGCGGAATTCGGTTTCGGTGTCGACGCTGGAGGTGGCTTCGTCGAGGATGAGGATCTTGGGCTCGTGGGCCAGGGCACGAGCAAAGGAGATGAGCTGTTTTTGCCCAGTGGACAGGGTGCTGCCGCGCTCGCGGACCTGTTCCTGGAAGCCTTGTGGAAGCGAGCGGATGAAATCGGCTACGTTGACCTGTTCGGCGGCCTTTTCCACCCCAGCGTCCGTGATCCAAGCCGAGCCAAGGCGAATGTTTTGGGCGACTGTGCCGGAGAACAGGAACGGATCCTGCAGGACCACGCCGAAGCGGCGGCGGAGGTCGCCTAGGTCCATGTCTTTGATATCGACGCCGTCCATGCGGATCGCACCCTTTTGGACGTCATAGAAGCGCAAGAGCAACGAGATCATTGTTGTTTTGCCCGCACCCGTGTGTCCGACGAAGGCTACGGTCTCGCCGGGATGGACGGTGAAAGTGACGTCGCGGAGGACCCAGTCCGGCTCCGAGTGTGCGTCGGTCTCGGTGTTCCGGTACGCGAACCACACGTGGTCGAAGTCGATCTGCCCGGCGCCTGCCGGCGTCCTGATGACCGCAGGCGGAGTGATCTCGGTGGGCGTGTCGAGCAGTTTGAAGACGCGCTCGGCGGAAGCCATGGCGGACTGGAGGATATTGTACTTTTCGCTGAGGTCCTGGATGGGCTTGAAAAAACGCTGTGCGTACTGCATGAAGGCAACGAGGACGCCCAGTGTGGTCAAGGTAGGCAGCAGATGGAACTCGGGCCAGCCCTTGGCGAATCCCACGGAAACCGCGAGCGTCGTGACCAGGTGCATGACCTGGTTGCCACCGAACCAAATCACCGTGGCGATGGCCACGGACGAGAGGATTTCGACCACCGGGTAGTAGATGGCGTGGGCCAGGATCGCATCTTTGTAGGCGCCTCGATGCGCGTCGTTGACTTCGGAGAATCGGTCGTAAGCGCGGCCTTCCCCATTGAACAGTTGCAACACGGTCATGCCGCTGACGTGTTCCTGCAAATGCGAATTGATGCGGGCGATGGCGATGCGGATGCGGCGGTACGAGTCCCGCACTTTAATGCGGAAAACCTGCGTGGCATAGACGATCAGCGGAAGCACGGCAAAAGTAATGAGCGCCAGCTTCCAGTTCATCATCGTCATGATCGTGACAATTCCGGCCAGCACGAAGATGTCCTCGAAAATGGAAACGACGCCGGAGGTGAACAGCTCGTTGAGGGCGTCAACGTCGCTGGTGACGCGCGTGACCAGGCGGCCGACGGGGTTCTTGTCGTAAAAGCCGACGTGCATGTGCTGGAGGTGGCGGAAGATTTGGCGGCGCAGGTCGAACATGACTTTCTGCCCGGTCCACTGCATGAAGTAGGTTTGGGCGAACTCGAGGACAAAGCTCAGGGCGATGATGCCCGCATAGATTCCGGCTATCTGCGCGATACCGGTATACGGGTTGGGGCTGAGGACCCGGTCCAGAACCCCGGCCGACTGCCGTGGTGGTACCAGATACTTGTCGATCTCGACCTTCACCAGGAAGGGCCCGACGCCCTCGGCCAGCGCTTTGAGCACAATCGCTGCCAGAGCGATCGTGGTTTGGACTTTGTAGGGACGCAGGTAGGTGAGCAGCCGGCGCATCAGTCGGCTGTCATAAGCTTTACCGAGGACTTCTTCTTCGGAGGACATTAGGATTGAGCGGTCACGGTCAATAGATGATTTTACAGGGCGGGAGGATAAGAAAAGTCAGGGTTCGGGCTCGCAGTTGCTAGTCACGCCCGGTGAATTGGCCGGCCACGCTTTTCGAGATTCTTCTGAATCCAGTTGCGAACCGGCTGCATGACGGCCGTGTCTTCGTCAGCATCTGTCTTCTCAGAAGCTTGATGGCCTCGGCATAAGGAAAAAGTGCCAGAGTTCAAACTCTGGATTCCGCCCGGGCGGGCGACGGAGAGAGTGGCGAAAATTAGAACGGCAAACGCTGGAGCCTTTTGCTTCGAGACCTTCACAGCCAGAGCTCCTGCCCGAGCGTCAAACCCGCCTGAGTACCAGCGCTGAGTTCTTGGATCCGAAACCCACGCAATTACAGATGGCGTTATCGATCTTGGCTTTGCGACCCGGTTCGGGAACGTAGTCCAAATCGCAATCCGGGTCGGGGAATTCGAGATTGATGTTGGGCGGAAGCTGCCCCTGCTCCATGGCGACGAGCGTGGCCGCGACTCCGGCGGCGCCGCAGGCACCCTGGGCGTGGCCGATTTGCGACTTGAGCGATGACATGGGCACTTTGTAGGCGTGGTCGCCGAGAGCGATCTTGAGGGCGCGGGTTTCCACGCGGTCGTTCATGGGTGTGGCGGTGCCATGAAGGTTCACATAATGAATTTCTGTGGGCGCCAGGCCAGCTTCTTCCATGGCGAGCTTGATGGCACGCGCAGGTTCCTGCGGGTCTTCGCTCATGCGCACGCGGTGGAAGGCCTCGCAATTGGAGGCGTAGCCGGCGACTTCGGCGTAGATGTGCGCCTTGCGGGCCTTGGCGTGTTCGTACTCTTCGAGCAAAAACATCCAGGAGCCTTCGGCCAGAACGAAACCGTCGCGGTCGGCGGAGAAAGGGCGCGAGGCGCGTTCCGGGGCGTGATTCCAGGATTGGGTCAGAGCGCGAAGCAGGGTGTAGCCCTTGATGATGCCCGGAGTGATGGTGGAATCTGAGCCGCCCGCGAGAAACATCGGCTGGATGCCCGCCTGAATGTGTTGCATGGCGTAGCCGATGGCGTCGGTAGACGACGTGCATCCGGTGGTAATGACGTGGCTATATCCGCGGAGCCCGAAGCGCATCTGGATTTCGCTGGACATCGTGCCCATCGTGCCGCTGGGAATACAGAACAGGCTGACTTGCTTGATGTTGCCGGAGTGCCAAAGGCGGTACTGCTCTTCGGAAAACTCCTGCGCCCCGCCACCGGAGCCAATCACGATGCCGATTTCGCGCTTTTCCTCCATTGACATGGAGGCCGGATCGAGGCCGCCACTCTGGATGGCTTCGGCGCAGGCGGCAATGCCGAGCGGGACCACACGGGAGACGTGCTTGCGTTCGCGCGCGTCGATCCAGGCAAGTTCGTCGAATTCGGGGATTTCTCCTGCGATGTGGACGGGCAGCGAGGATGGATCCCAGCGGGAGATCAGCTTAACGCCGGATTTACCTTCGAGGACGGCTTGCGAGAAGGCCTGCTTTCCGATTCCATTCGGGCTGATGACGCCCATTCCTGTGATCACAACCCGAGGCGGCAATGTCTCTCCAAGTACGCGCTTAAGGATTCTACCAGTCGAAGGCAGGAATTCGGGGCGATTTGGCCGCGCCGTGACAGATAATAGAGCAGGATGCCCTTGGGGATCTACATTTCGGTGCCGTTTTGCAAGAGCAAGTGCAGCTACTGCAACTTCGCCACGGGCGTAGTCTCGCGGGCGCTGTATTCGCGATACGTGGACCGGGTGTGCGCCGACATGACTCGAGCGCAGGCCACCGCTCGACAGGTTGGCGGGAAGTTTGAACGGTCGGTGGATTCGGTGTTTTTCGGCGGAGGCACGCCGACGATTCTGGAGCCTGCGGATCTGGAGAAGATGTTCCGGGTGCTGCGGGAGTGCTTCGATGTTGTGCGGGGAGCCGAGATCACGGTGGAGTGCGCGCCGGGGACACTGACCCCGGCCATGCTCGAGGTGTTGGTCCGGTGTGGCGTGAATCGCGTGAGTTTGGGCGTGCAGTCTTGGGTGGATTCCGAGGCGGCGGCGGTTGGGCGCCTGCATACGCGGGCTCGGGTGTTGGAGGACATTGCGGCTCTGCGGGCAGCGGGGATTGTGGACATCAACGTGGATTTGATTGCCGGCCTCCCCCACCAGACGGCGGAGAGCTGGGCATATTCCGTTTCAGAAACTATTGCCTGCGGTGCGCCTCACGCCAGCGTCTACATGCTGGAGGTGGACGAGGATTCACGGCTGGGGCGCGAGTTGATGGCTGGAGGTACGAAGTACCACGCCCATTTTGTGCCGGAACAAGACCGGAGCGCGGATTTCTATGCCGAGGCGTGCGTGCGGCTCGAGGCGGCCGGGATTGGGCAGTACGAGATTTCGAATTTTGCGCGCCCGGGTGCAGAATCACACCACAACTTGAAGTACTGGGAGCGGAAACCGTATTTCGGATTTGGGGTGGATGCCCATTCCATGCTGCTGTCGGTCCGTACCGACTTGACGGGGGTGCGATTCGCTGCTGCTGACGATTTGAATTCGTTCCTTGCCGGCGCGCCGCTCGAAGTGACGGAGGTTCCACAGGAACGGGCGATGGAGGAGGCGTTCTTCCTTGGGCTGCGATTGAATCGCGGTGTGGATTTGCGGGCCGTGGCTGCGGAGTTCGGTGCGTCCTCCATGGCAGGGGTCACAGGGGTGGTCGACGAATTGGCGGAATATGCGCTGTTGGAACGCAGGGACCGTCACCTGCACCTGACCGCGCAGGGCCGCTTGCTCTCGAATGAGGTCTTTGAAAAGTTCCTCGGCGTTGCCGCGTTGCCTTCGTCTCCAGGCTAGACCGACCGGTCAGTTTGCTTTTCGCCAATATTCATGCGGGTTTCGTTACCAGAGAGTGACATTCAGGGCGCAGACCTGTGATGTAATAACCAAGAACTACCTCTGCGCCGCGTGATCCGGCGCACTTTCATTTGGAGAAGGTCTTGAATTTTCAGCTCAACGAAGAACAACTGCACCTGCAGAGGAGTGTGCGTGAATTCGCTCGGCGCGAAATTGCTCCCCACGTCATGAAATGGGACGAAGGCAGCGAGTTTCCCCTGGCCACGATCAAGGAACTGGCCAAACTCGGGCTGCTGGGGATGATTTTCCCCGTGGAATATGGTGGCGCAGGCATGGGTTATGTGGAGTACGTCACTGCCATCGACGAGCTCTCGCGTGTGGATGGATCGGTCGGGATCATCGTCGCGGCGCATACCTCCCTGGGGTCCAATCATATTTTTACAGCGGGAAATGAAGCGCAGAGGAAGAAGTATATTCCCAAACTGGCCACGGGCGAATGGATCGGCGCGTGGGGATTGACCGAGCCTTCCTCGGGATCCGACGCCGGCAGTGCGCGCGCGACCGCGATCCACACCAGCGGCGGTTATGTCATCAATGGAACGAAGACTTTCATCACCAACGGGCATTATGCCGACGTCATGGTGGTCATCGCGGTGACGGACCGTGCCGCCGGCACGCACGGGCTTTCCGCGTTCATTGTCGAAAAAGGGGTCAAGGGATTCCGCGCCGGGAAGAAGGAAAATAAGCTGGGCCTTCGCGCGAGCGATACCTCCGAGATGATTTTCGAGGATTGCTTTGTCCCGGCGGAAAACCTTTTAGGCAAAGAAGGCGACGGATTTATCGATGCCATGAAGGTGCTGGATGGAGGGCGTATTTCGATCGCTGCGCTTTCGCTGGGCATCGGACATGGGGCCTATGACTGCGCCTTGCAGTATTCCAAAGAGCGCAAGCAGTTCGGCAAGGCCATTTCAGATTTTCAGGCGATTCAGTGGAAACTTGCGGATATGGCCACTGAACTCGACGCGGCCTGGTTGCTGACGATGCGGGCGGCCTCGATGAAAGACGCGGGCCTCAAGACCACCCAGGAGTCTTCCATGGCGAAGCTCTACGCCAGTGAGGTTGCGGTGCGCTGTGCCAACGAAAGCGTGCAGATTCACGGCGGCTATGGCTTTATCAAAGACTATCCGGCAGAAAAGTTTTACCGTGACGTGAAGCTCTGCACCATCGGCGAAGGCACCAGTGAGATCCAGCGGATGGTGATTGCCAGGCAGTTGCTGAAGGGGTAAAACCACTGGGTCGCTCTGCCCGAGACCAATCTTCGGAGCGTGGGCATCATCCTGTGCAGGATCCTATGCAGGATCCTGTACAGGATCACGCATAGGATAGCGAGCAGCGGCCAGGCAAGAAACGAAGGGGCGAAATCCGGAGCTGAGCGCTTTTAGGGAGAGCTGCGATGGTGGGATTCAGGCCAGGGTCGGCCTTCTTTGGTTGCGTCCTTCAGCACTGAATACCCATCTTCACGAGACAGCCTCTTTCTGCTTTACACTGTTCTCTGTTGGCCTCCCACCTCCAACCGTGGATTGATGCGTTGCGCGCGGGCGACGCGCGTGCGCTGGCACGCGCCATCACGGTCGTTGAAGACCGCAGCCCGGGGGCCTTCGCACTCCTCAAGGCCTTGTTTCCGCACAGCGGCAGGGCCCGCGTCATCGGACTCACCGGGCCCCCAGGGGCGGGGAAGAGCACTCTCGTGGATCAGTTGGCACGGCACTACCGGGAAGCGCGACAGACCGTCGGAATTGTCGCGGTGGACCCGACCAGCCCCTATACGGGCGGCGCAATTCTCGGCGACCGCATCCGCATGCAAAGCCATCATGCCGATCCGGGGATCTACATTCGTAGCATGGCGACACGTGGGTCTTTGGGAGGTCTCGCCCACACCACGGCGGATGTAGCGACCGTCATGGATGCCTCGGGTCGCGATGTAATCCTGGTCGAGACCGTAGGTGTGGGCCAGGATGAAGTGGACATCGTGCGGCTGGCGGACATCACCGTCGTGCTTCTGGTGCCCGGCATGGGCGACGATGTGCAGACGATCAAGGCGGGCATCATGGAAATCGCCGATATCTTCGTCATCAACAAAAGCGACCGCGAAGGAGCCGAGCGGGTAGAGCGCGAGATCGTTGCCCTGCAGAGTCTGGCCGTTCGCGGGGACGGATGGACGCCGCCGATTGTGAAAACCGTGGCGAGCGAAGGCAAAGGGATCGCCGAACTCGGCGCGGCGATCACGAAGTACGAAGCCTATCTTGCGCAAGACAACCGTCTTCTTAAGAAGACGGCGCACAACTGGGAGATCCGGCTCGTGGCCATGCTGCGCGATGCCGTGCTCGAGCGCGTGGTCAAAGCACGTTTCCGTGAGGGCGAAATTGCCGGCTACGCCGCCGAAGTGGCGAGTCACAGATGCGACCCGTATACGCTGATCGAACAGATCGTCGGCGGCGCGGTGAAAGTTTAAAGTTTAAGGTGAGCATGCACAAGATCGATCATCTCGGAATTGCTGTAAAATCCGTCGCCGTCGCCAAGCGTTTCTACGAGCAGCTGGGGCTGTCCGTATCTGCTGAAGAAACCGTCCCCGAGGAGAAAGTGAACTTGGTCATGGCGACGGTGGGCGAAAGTCGTCTGGAACTGCTCGAACCGACTTCGGAAGACTCGGCCATCGCAAAATTTCTCGCTCAGCGCGGCGGAGGGTTGCACCATGTGGCTCTTCAGGTCCCCGATCTCGCCTCCGTGGTCGCGCGGCTGAAGAACGACGGCGTGCGCCTGGTCTCGGACGAAATCAAAACTGGCGCTGGCGGTCATCGCTATGTATTCGTTCACCCCTCCAGCGCTGGCGGAGTCCTGATCGAGTTGGTAGAGGGATGATTCTCCTAGCCGTCGATTCCTCGGGCAGGGAAGGCAGCCTGGCGTTGGCGCGCGCGGAGAATTCAGGGTTGGAAATCATCGACGTCGTAAGCCTCGATGGTGGCAACTTTTCGGCACAACTGGTTCCCCAGATCGCTGCACTCCTGTCAAAGCACAGTCTCGCGCGCCGTGACATCGGTGGATTTGCCGTCACCGTCGGTCCCGGTTCTTTCACAGGTCTCCGCGTTGGGCTCGCCGCGGTCAAGGGTCTTGCCGAAGCACTGGAAAAACCCATCGCCGCCGTGTCGCGTCTGGAAGCGGTTGCACGCTCCAGCGGGAAGCAGGGCAACGTCATCGCTGCTCTCGATGCGGGACGCCGCCAAGCGTTTGTCGGTGACTACGAGCTCCACGGTGAATCGGCTTCCTGCACCAAGGAGCATCTGCTGTTGTGGGACGAACTGGGCACGCTCGCTCGAGGCCGGCCTGTCGCTACTCCCGACCAGAGCGTCGCTGAAGCCCTGCGCCAGTGTGGAGCCAATGTTCTCCAGATTCAGGGTCCCCGCGCCGATGCGGTTGCCCGCATCGGCTGGAAGAAACTGGTCTCCGGAGAGGTCGCAGATGTCACGACGCTCGAGGCCAACTACATACGACGCACGGACGCCGAGATTCTGGTCCATGGCCAGTAATCCCAAGTCTTCCGCTCAAGTGCGCCCCGCCTTCGATTCCGATCTCCATCGCATCCTCGAAATCGAGCGCGCCACCGCCGCCGCGGCTCATTGGCCATTATCTGATTACGAGAGCGCTCTGGTGGCGACGTCGCCGCGGCGCCTGCTGCTGGTCGCGGAATTCGATGCGCAAGTTGAGGGATTCCTCGTGGCCCGTTCCTTACTTGTTAGGGAACTTGTTACGGAATGGGAGATTGAAAATGTGGTGGTTGCGGAGACGGCGCGTAGACGGGGATTGGGCCTAGCTCTGGTCACTGCACTTCTGGAACAGATCCGCCTCCACAAGCCGCCGAACGACCACCTCGCTGTTTACCTCGAGGTTCGTGAATCCAACCTCGCGGCCCGCCAACTTTATGAAAAATCCGGCTTCCGTCTTGACAACCGCCGCCGGGCGTATTACCAACTTCCCCAAGAGGACGCTGTCGTGTATTGCCATAAGCTTCAATCACTTAAGAGCCCTGCCGCATTAAGCCCCAGATACCCACAGCCTTGAAAAACCCGGTATTGCTGGGGGCTTGACCGCTGTGGTACGGTAGTCGTGCTTTCACTTCCGGTTAGGAGGTTGGCCTGAATGGGATCTCCGCAACAATCGTTGTTATCAAGTCAAGAGGTTCTTCAAAAACTAGCCATGGAACACTCCCAATACTCCCAAAGACTCGAACAACTCACCGAAAAACGTTTTTTGACGGATGACGAAAAGATCGAGGAAGTCCGCCTCAAGAAGCTCAAGTTGCGGCTCAAAGATCAGATGGAAAACATTGAGCGGCAGTATCGCATGCAGCCAGGACAGGTGGCGTAGCCCAGCCTTGCGCCGATGGTTGGGACGAGCCCGCCCCTGCTTGGGAATCGAAAATTGCTGTGTCACCAAGGCGTCCCCGCGGGGCGCCTTTTTTGTGCGCCTCTTCGTACCTGTTTCCGCATACCTGTTTCCGCAAGGCGGAGACTTCTTTCCCGACTCCGGGTGCCCAGCCCTGCTCTATAATTCTCGCAACCATCCATGGTTTCCGACGGCTACTACTACGGTTTGGGGTTTGGCGTTGCGGCTCTGATTCTAGGCTGGCTCACGGCGCCCCTGTGGGCCCTCCCTGCGGTCTTGCTCGCCTGTTTCTTTCTCTGGTTCTTCCGTGACCCGGAGCGTGACATTCCGGCGCTGGCTGGTGCCGTCGTCTCGCCCGGCGACGGCAAGGTGACGGATGTGTCTCGCGTGCGCGCCAGCGGCGCCGACAAACTACGCATCAGCATTTTCCTGAGTGTCTTTGACGTCCACGTGAACCGCTCGCCCATTGCGGGAGTGATTCGCGACATTCGCTACCAACGGGGAAAATTCATCAACGCCATGAATGCGGATTCGGCCGCGGAAAACGAACAGAACATTGTTACCGTAGAAGGCGAAGGAATCACGGTCGTGTTCAAGCAAATTGCCGGGTTGCTGGCACGGCGCATTGTCTTCACCAAGAGTGTTGGCGATGCGGTGGGCCGCGGCGAGCGAGTGGGGCTGATCAAGTTTGGTTCGCGGGTGGATGTGCTTCTCGATACCAGCGCCATCCCTCAGGTCAAAGTCGGCGACCGTGTGCGTGGCGGTGCGAGTGTGATTGCGATCGAATCAGGCCTAGGCGAACTGGTGGGCGCTGGCGCTGCTGAAGTGGGAGTCCGGCGATGAAGTTTCCGCATCCCCTGCGACGCAAGGACGACCGGCCCGACCGCCGCTTGCGCCGGGGTCTGTACATCCTGCCGTCGTTATTCACAGCCGCCAACATCGCCGCCGGATACTACGCCTTGGTGCAAATCACGCAAGGCTCGCCCGCCGCCCCGCAGCACTTTAATTTTGCCTCCATCGCGATTGGCTTCGCGGTTATGTTTGATTCGCTCGATGGCGCCATCGCCCGGATGACCAACACCAGCAGTGACTTCGGACGAGAGTTGGATTCGCTTGCCGATGTCGTCACCTTCGGTGTGGCTCCAGCCATGCTTGCGTTCTTCTGGGGCTTTCATTTTTTGCATGAAATGACGGTGCCTGCCATGCGGATTCGCGTGGTGGACATCGGTATGGCGGCCAGCTTTGTGTTTCTCATGGCCGGAGCGAGCCGCCTGGCTCGGTTCAATATTCAGGTGAATCCCGAGCCTTCCAATCCTGGTCGGCCCGGCAAGAAATACTTTGTCGGCATGCCCATCCCCGCTGCCGCCGGGGTTCTCGCCTCGGTAGTGCATTTTTCCAAAGGCCAGCCGATCGAAGTCTGGTGGCAGGCCGTGCTCTGGTGCGCGCTGATGGTGGCGTGTGCATTCTTCATGGTCAGCACGTGGCGATTCTTCAGCGCCAAAGGACTCAAGCTTCGCAGCCGGCATCCATTTCGGGTCATCGTTGTTGTGGCCGCGGTTCTCGCCGGGGCGTGGGAAATGTCGCGTCCGTTCCTGCTCGTGCTGGCGATGACTTACATGTGCGCCGGTATTCTCTGGCGCCTGCAATGGGTATTCCGCAAAAAGAATCAACCGCAACCCCCCTTCCAAGAGGCGTCGCAACCGTCATGAGTTTGCCCAAACCGAACGGACATGGCGCCAAGGATGCAAGTACCGGCCTCTACCGCGTGGCTCTCGTCGGTGGCGGCACGCTCAAGGGCAAAGAAGTCGCCGACGTGCTCAGCGAACGCAAGTTTCCCACCGCCGACATCAAACTCCTCGATGACGACGAGTCTCTCGGCCAGTTGGAGGCCGTGGGTGAAGAGGTTACGTTTATCCAGAGTGTCCGCAGCGACCAGTTCCAGAAGGTCGACTTTACCTTTTTCGCCGGCGACCAGGACACCACGCGCCAGGGCTGGGAAAAGGCCCGCGACGCTGGCGGATCGATTCTCGATCTCTCCTTTGCCCTCGAAGAGGAAGCATCAGCTCGCACGCGTTCGCCCTGGGTTGAACGCCAGCTTGGGCAGGATCTGCAATTGGAGCTGCAGCCCAGTCCCATCGTCATCGTGGCTCATCCCGCCGCAGTCGTGCTGGCCTTGCTGATTCTCCGTGCGCAACAAGCCGGAAGGCTGAGCCGCGTGGCGGCCACCGTATTCGAGCCCGTCTCCGAGCGCGGCCGCAAGGGCATTGATGAATTGCAGGAGCAGTCCGTCAACCTGCTCTCGTTCCAGGAGCTGCCGCAGGAAGTATTTGACGCCCGCATTGGTTTTAATTTGATCCGGCGTTATGGTGAAAAGTCCGTTCCGACTCTGGATTCGATCGAGCGCCGGATTGTGAAACATTATGTCCAAATTGCCGGGAAGGGCAACATCGCTCCCTCAGTGGGGCTCTTGCAGGCTCCCGTTTTCCACGGCTACTCGTTCATGATCTTTCTGGAGACGGAAGAGACCGTAGCCCTCGGTGACCTCACGCAAGCGCTGCAGGGCGATCACGTCGAGATCGCCCGCGCCACCGATGAGCAACCCAGCACCGTGGCCGCCGCCGGACAGGACGAAATCTTGCTTTCCGTGTCCCGCGACGCCACCAATCCCAAGGCCTTCTGGCTCTGGGCTGCTACCGACAACCTGCGCGTAGCCGCCCGCAATGCCGTCGAGTGTGCCGAGAGCATGGCCGCTTCTCTGCCCAGGGGAACCGTGCAGTGAAGTGCGCTTGGCCCCTTGCTCTGCTTTCCCGCCCATTCCTAACCTGCATCGTGCTCCTTCTTTCCGCATGCGGTTACCACACGGCTGGCCCAGGCAACATCCTCCCCGACCATGTAAAGACAATTGCCATTCCCGCGTTTGTGAACGAGACTCAATCCTACAAGCTGGAGCAGATGCTAACCGGCGCAGTGGTGCGGGAGTTTACGACGAGAGCCAACTACCGAGTTATTCCCAATGCCGATGACGACACGGACGCGATCCTGCGAGGCACCGTTCTTTCGGCAGCCACGGCACCCTCAACCTACGATGCCAACACCGGGCGCGTCGCTTCCGTGCTGGTGACGGTGAACATGAAGGTCGCGCTCACGGGCCGTGACGGCAAAGTGCTGTACGCCAACGAGCAGTACCAATTTCGCGAGCAATATCAAGTCGCGCAGGGTTTCGTGAGTTTCTTTCAGGAAGATTCCCCTGCTTTGCAGCGACTCTCGCAGGATTTCGCCCGCACCCTGGTATCGAACATTCTGGAGGGATATTAGTGCGTTCGTTCGCCCAGACGGAGCGTTTTGTCGCTGAAGTCATGAAGGGTCAATTGCGCCCGGCGTACGTGTTCGTCGGCGATGAAGCCTTCTTTCGCCGCCGCTGCCGGGAGGCTATCCTGCAGCATCTGGTTCCAGCCGACATGCGTGACTTCAGCCTCTACGAGATGGATCTGGCCGACACGGATCTGGTGGAAGTGCTGGATCGGGCGCGGACGCCGTCTTTGATGGCTCCATTCCAGGTTTTCTTTGTGCGCGGGGTCAAGAACCTGTTTGGCCGAGGATCCAACGATGAAAAGCTCGCGGCCATCGAGGAGTACACCAAGAATCCAAATCCGGACGCGGTGTTAATCTTCATTGCCGACCACATTTCCATTCCTGCCGACGTTCGCAAGATGGAGATGACGGACAAGGAGCGCTACGAGCGCATTCGTGAAGGCATGGGCTCGTTCTGTGGCATCGTCGAACTGGCTCGCGTTGAGGAGAGCGAAGCCGTGCGCTGGATCGGCGAGTACTGCGCGCTGCGCCAAGTGAAGATGGACGCCGACGCGGCCCGCGAGTTAGTCGACTCCCTCGGCGGCGACTTGATGATGGTCTCGAACGAGCTCGAAAAGCTCATGCTCTACGTCGGCGAAAAGAAACGCGTCACACTGGGCGATGTCGAAACCATGGTCCTCGCCGCGAAGCAGCGCTCCCTGTACGAACTGACCGACGCCATCTCTGCCAAGGACCGCACCAAGGCGCTGCTGGTGCTCGACGCTCTTTTGTCCACGGGCGAAGGCGAAGAAGCCTCCATCGGCCACATTTATATGCTGGCCAAGACCTTCCGCCAGATGCTAGTCATTCTGGAACGCAACGTCCGCGACCAGCGCATGCTATGGGCCGCCCTGTGGCAGGGATTCCGCGTTCCCCCGTTTGCCGCCGAGGACATCATCAAGCAGGCCCGCCGCTACAAGTCCAAGCGTGAACTCACTCGCGCCATTCGACTGACCGCCAAGGCGGACCTAGCGCTACGGTCCAACCCCGTGAGCCGCCGCATGGTGATGGAAAAGCTGGTTCTCGATCTAGCTGCCGCTCCGCAAGCCGAGGTCGGCTGGCAGCAGGAAGAGCTTCTAGTTTAGGTCACGACCATGCGCGGTCCGGCCGGGAGAACAACAGCGAGCGCCATCACGGTATTTTCTTCAAAACCACCGATGCTGATTCGTCCGCACCAATCAGCCCCTCGAACTTGCGCAGGTCGCCAATCCTCTCCGGCCCAATCTCCGCGCTCCGGCGCATGTACTCCCGCGAATAGCGCAGCTTCGTCCCGGTGACTTCGAATTTGCTTTCGTAACTAGCGAAGCCTACATCGATCTTGGCGGGTTCGGGAAGCTCATCAACCGCGTAGCCCGTCGGCAATTCGATCTCATAGACGTCCGTCTCCTTAGAGCTGCCATCGAACACGATGGCGTGCTGGCGCGGCTTGCGTCGATCAAGATCAAAGCTCTTCTCCCCGAGAACCCGAGTGCGAACCAGCATCAGCGGGCCACGAATCTGGGCATAGTCCGGGGCGGCGAATTTGAGGTTCAAAAGCAGGTCCTTCTGAATGTCGTCCAGTTCCTGGATTGATGAACTCTGTAAGGTAAAGCCCTTCAACGAACGCCCGAGGAAGTGCTCAAATTGCTCAGTCCGCTCTTTCTCGCTGGCGTGGAGCAGGGAGGCGCGGCTGTGGAGCGCGTGCTCCCCGCTCAGCTGTTCATCAACTTCTCCCGTAAGCGAACCATCGGGAGCCAGCCTAAAATGTCCACTCCGCACGAGCATGTTGGCATCCGGCGGGAGCAAGGGCGTATGAATGAGTTCCCCACCGGAATCCGTGACCAACAGCGCGTTGGTGTCTTGCAGATCAGAGCGCAATTCACCAACCGGTGTGTAGGTGTCCGTGGGGTCGAAAATCAGATATTGCTTGCCTGACTTTGTCGTAACTACACTGCGGTAGGCGCTCGGTTTCGTCGAGGGCGGAAGTTCGATCGCTAGGATGGCATGGTTGAACCATGCCGATGGCATGGACGATTGCACCACGCCGCGCTCGGTGTCGATCAACACATATTCCGAGCGAATACCGGCCTCCTGCAACATGCTGCTCAGCAGCGTGGCCTTGTCCTTGCAGTCGCCGTAGCGATGGGAAAATATATCACTCGCTGGATGAGGTTGGTAACCACCGATGCCGATCTCAATTGCGACATAGCGTATGTCGTTTTGCAAGAAAGCGGCGAGCGCCCGTAGCTTGCCGTCGAAGTCTGGCTTGTTGGCTGTGAGCTGGCGTACTCGTTCTGTGATCTCAACCGTGGGCGCTCTGCGTCCAGTGGTGAGATTGGAATACCAGCGCCCCAGGCCATCCCAGGAGCTCGAGTTGACGGTATTGTCTCCCGGAACGAAAAACGCCAGCTCCATCCGGCTGGATAGGGCGAGGAATGACGGCATCCTGGCCTCCTCCTCCAGCGCGGGAAGATCTCGCTTCGTCCATTGCCAGCGGTTGTCGCCGGCCGCACTGGCGGGGAGAGATTGCGCGCCCGACCAAGACTCTTTGTACTCCCAGTCGCGGGGAATTTGCACGCTGAACGTGGATTCGCGTACCGGGATATCTTCCTGCAAGATCCAGTGCAGCTGATTGTGCCAAGCATGGCGGCGGATTTCATACTCCAGCGCGATCACCGACCCAGGCTCGGGAGAGGGCGCTTTCACGGTTCGATACCGAACATCGTCGTAGAAGATTTCGTTATCGAAGGGGCTTTGATCGTCGAAGTCTTTTTCTTTCAGCTCGTACTCCCGTCCAGTCTTGTCGATGCACCATGCGTGCAGAGCCAATAGCTTCTCGCCGTGTCCCAGATAAAGCCAAAGCGCACCCTCTCTTCGTCCGTCAGGGCGAAGAATCTTGACCGCGCGACGGTAATGCTCAATATAATCGCTGGGGCTGGTGACGGTATCGTCCTCTTCCGCCAGCAGAACGACTGCGTTGGTGTCTGCGGGGTAGGTGGGGAGCTTCTGGCTGGCAGCCTGGTGAACCCAATCCGACACAGAAAGGGCCCATGCCGGGGTGCAGCGTGTCAGGATCAGGGCGATGCAGAAAGCGCGCAGCGCTCTATTTGCCTTGCGCATGAGCGGACCCCTTCAGGAGAACGGGTTGGTCGTCGCCGGTCTTGGTCTTGTCATAGAACGTCTTGATATCTTTGTAGTTGGCCACGGGGAAGACCATTCCACCCATGATGAACTCCCGCCGCGAAAAGACAGCTGTCGGCGACTCCAGCTTCTGCGTCGTTTTATAGAGGGCGAAATCGACCTTTACGTCGTCGTCGGGAGGAAGGCTCTCCGATTCCATATTCGGCGGTAGCGCAATGTGCACTTCATCGATCTCCCGGTAAGGGAAGTAAAGGTAGACAGGATTCACGCGCTCCAGCGACGGAAATTTAGGCTTTTCGTTGACCTCGAATAAGTGAGGTGGCACTTGCCAGCGTCTGCCGGCGCTCGTTGCCAGAGGCCCGCGTACCTTGAATTCGGCAGCCAGCATCGATTCCGTGTCATCCCATTTCGGTTTCTTGGTTAACGTGATCTCGCTTCCCGCTGGCAGCCACTCTTTGACCTCGTCTTCGAGGACCTTCTTGCGGCCTTCGTCGTCGGTGCGGCCTCCCGTGCGGCGTCGTTCCAGCGCTTCCAGACCGGAAAACCCAACGACCACGGTGCCTTCATACCTGCCCTCTTCCGTAAGTTGGATCTTCGCCACGCGCTGGGTCACGGCGTCGTTGTAATTGGACAGTGGGGCCTCACCGAACTGCGCCCCCTTCGAGTCGCTTTGCCGCAAGCCGCGATTGCCGGCGTAGCGCCAGTTCAGCATCCCGTAGGGGCAGTACTTGGTTCCGGGATCGAGATAGACTTCCTTGCCGCCGAGCTCAACGACGGCAATCTCCGCGTCGAATTGCAGTGTACTCAGGTAGTGCTCGTCGAAAAACGTCTCGGTGCGGTCCGGTACCCACATCAACGAGGTCGGCGTGCCTGCAGCCTGAACCATGGCCGCGAACAGACGATTCAGGTCGTCATGATCGCCGCTGCGCTGTCGCAGCACATCTTCTGCGCTCTTGTTCGGCTTAATGTTCAGCGCGTGTTCTTCCTGCGCCACGCGGGCTGGTATGTAACTGCGGTTCTCCAATTGGGTCACAAAGGCGTAGATCTTCCTCACCTTTTGCTCGGGCGTGTCGCCGGCGGTCACGATTTTCGCCAAAGCTTCGTCCGCGCCGCTCCGGTGGTTCACAAAGTTCTCCACGTCTTTCTTCCAGAACTTGCTCTCCGTTTTCCAGTAGTCCTCCACTTTGGCGCCATCTGTGTAATAGAAATTCACACGCATCTTCATGGCACGGGCAGGCGGCGAATACGGTTCCTCGAGATACGGAGCAATGTCTGACATGGCGAGTTCCACCCACTGGGAACGCGGAGTCGTCATCAGTTTGGGCTGGCTGTCTTTGGGGACATAAGAAGTCCAGGACACGCGGTCCGCAATTCTGTCATGGCCAATCACAAGAAAGTGCGACACCGAATCGAACTGGTAAGGTACAAACTTGAAGCTGGCGTGTTTCTGGAAAAGATTGCGCTGCACCTCCCACTCCGGCGAGTAAAAGCTATTGTCATCGTAGCGGAGGCTGTAGCGGTACTCGATAATGCTGCCGACTTGAACGTCGGGCAGGGTGAACGCCTTGACGTTTCGGCGAAAGCCTCGGCCCTTATCCACGGTCTTATCGAAAGGCCTACCCTCAAACGGGACGATAGAGCCGTCGGGATGAATCGTGCGCCCGCTGATGGAGTCAATCCGGAAATGCTTGCGGCTGTAGGGCAGCTCAATGTCGGCGTATCCGCGTCCTGCTTCGGTCAGGATTTTGATGCGTTCGTAGGTGGAATGGAAGTGCAGAGGGTCATTGTCATTCTCTTCCCGGAGCAAGATGACCGCAGGAGCACCGGGCTGCTGCGGAATACTCTTGAGCGTAAGATCAGCGGGATCTATCGGAGGCCAGTCCTCAGCGGCAACCCAAGGTGCGATCAGAAAGCAGAAAGAAACCAGACAAAGTGTCCGGAACAGCGTTCTGCGGGGAAGGGTCATAAAATCCTCAGCGCTAGTATGCAGACCAATCTGCGCACAGGCAATGGAATTCCGCTGAGGCGTGTTCGACACTGGAACAGAGACTTTGGAGTTGAGCCATAGCCCGATTGGCGAAGAATTCGGGTTCCGGGAAGAAAAAATGGCAGGCCGGGTGCCTGCCATCAGAAATTACCCTTCGCGTTCGGAGCCGATTACCGGATCGCCTTGACGCGCGCCGCCAAGCGGCTCTTATAACGGCCCGCCGTGTTCTTGTGGAGCACACCCTTCTGGATGGCCCGATCCAGCGCGGAAACGGTCTCGCGGAACTGCTGTTCGGCAGCCTTTTTGTCGCCTGCAGCTGCCACTTCGCGCATCTTGCGCAGGGCGCCGCGCACACGAGAACGGTTGTTGCGGTTGATTTCGGTCTTTTTCGCGGTCTGACGGACGCGCTTCAAAGCAGATACGTGGTTCGCCATCTGTACGTAAGTCCTTGTCCTCTGGAAAGTTGCTCGGCGGATGCCGAATCACTATCTTACGAGAGTCCCCCCTTTAGGTCAAACCGTAGCGGCCAAACCCTAAGTCCAGTCTCAGAAACAGTTTAGAAACGAAAATGGCTAAAGCGCATGGCTGAAGCAATCGACAAAGCCACGGACCGGCTCAGGGTGCTGCTCGACTCGAGCACCCCCATCGTGGTGATAGAGACGGTGGAGGAGTCCCGCGCCGTCCGGCTCGTTCGCCTGGCCTGCCAGAGTCTGAATCTTTCCAGTTTTGAGTGGACCATTGCCAGCGGGCTCGTCCGTTCCGGGATGGCTGGCTCGGGTATGGCCGCAGGAGCTTCCGGAGGGGACTTTGGCATCGAGCACGGCCTTCCGCCGGGGGGCCACATCCAGGACGCCTACGCCGGCGCGCAAGTCCAAGGGAACATGATCTACGATACGCGCGACCCGGCCAAGGTCTTGGGGCACATGGAAGGGCTAACCGTAGAAGGAGCATTCATTTTAAAGGACTTCCACCGCCATCTGGAAGACCCTGTCGTCGTTCGCCGACTTCGCGATGTGGGTCAGAAGTTTCAAACCAACCGCCGCACGCTAATCCTGACCGCTCCTTCCATCCAAATCCCACCTGAGCTAGCCAGTTTGGTCGAATATCTCGAATTGCCTCTGCCAGATCGAGCCCGTTTGCGGGAGATTGTTGAGGAAATGCTGGTCCGCCTCAGCAAAACGCACACCTTGGGCCGGAAACTCGACGCTGCCGGGATCGAGGCGGTGGTGGCGAACCTGCGCGGGCTCACCGAAGAAGAGTCCGAGCGGGCGGTTTCTCAGGCGTTGGTGACGCGCTATGCGCTTTGTCCAGAGACGATTACAGACATTCTCGATGCCAAAAAAGCCATGCTGAAGCGTACCGGGATGCTGGACTTCGTCGATACCTCGGACAGCATGGCCGGTATCGGCGGACTAGAAAACTTGAAGAAGTGGCTGAGGCTGCGCCGGGGCGCCTGGGAGGACAAGGCCCGCGAATTCGGCCTGGAGCCACCCAAGGGCGTCATCATTCTGGGCGTGCAGGGATGCGGCAAGAGCTTATGTGCGCGGGCGATTGCGGGAGAGTGGAAGCTGCCCCTGGTAAAGTTCAACAGCGCTGCGATTTTTGACAAGTACATTGGCGAGACCGAAAAGCGCATCCAGAAAGTCTTCAAAGTCGCCGAAGGGCTGGCGCCATGCGTGCTCTGGATTGATGAGTTGGAGAAGGTCTTTGCCGGAACAGGGACGGATTCGGCGTCGGTCGATGCCGGCGTATCCTCTCGCATGTTGGGATCTTTCCTGGGCTGGATGCAGGACCGCAAGGCTCCGGTGTTCGTGGCCGCAACCTCGAACAATGTGAATGCCCTGCCTCCCGAACTGATCCGCAAGGGACGCTTTGACGAGTTGTTCTTTGTGGATCTGCCGAACCAAGCCGAGCGGAAGCAGATTCTTTCCATCCAGCTGATGCGGCGCAAGAAGAATGTCTTAGACTTTGATCTCGATCAGATCTCGCAAGCGGCGGGTGGCTACTCTGGAGCAGAGATCGACGCCGCCGTGCAGACGGCGATGTATACGTCGTTCTCCCTCGAACAGCCGATGACGACGCCGACCTTGCTGGATGCCCTCTCCCACACCGTACCCCTGTCGGCGACTCGCGCTGAAGACATCCAGGCGCTGCGCCATTGGGCAAGAACCCGGGCCGTGCCAGCGTCGGCGCAGATTCAGGAAAGCTAGTCTGTACGACGCGAATTGACTCTCCCCACGCGCCCGCGTACCCTTGATTGCAATGGTTGTAGCCTCCATTGTGGCGGCCGAAGCCCCGATCGATTCCATCTCAAGAGATCATTTGTTTGCTGCGGTACGGTGGATGCAGCAGAGCTGCGCGTGCGCGGGTCTGCAGGGAGAGAATGTTGGGATTGCATGAAGAAAAGTGTTGAAGTTGGCGCGAACATCGAGACGCTGTTTGGTACGCGGGATGAAAACCTGCACGTTATCGAAGACGGCCTGAACGTTGCCATCGATCTGCGCGCGAGTGGGATCGAAATCGAAGGGTCGGCCAAGGACGTAGCACGAGCGGAACAGGTGTTGGCTGACTTTGTTTATTTGCAGAAATCTGGCTTCCAGTTTTCCAATGGAGACCTGGGCAGCATGTTACGGGTAGTCGTGAGCGACGCGACGTCGACTTTGCGCGGTTTGGCCGAAGCCGGGAAACAGCGGGCCCAGGGACGGCGGATGGTGCAGCCGAAAACCGTCAACCAGCGGCGTTATCTCGACGCAATTGAGAAGCACGACATGGTCTTTGGCATCGGGCCGGCGGGTACGGGAAAGACCTATCTGGCAGTCGCGATGGCGATTTCCGCGTTGCTGGCGAAGAAGGTGAATCGCATTGTTCTGGCCCGCCCGGCAGTGGAAGCCGGAGAGCGGCTGGGCTTTTTGCCGGGCACGCTGCAGGACAAAATCGATCCTTACTTGCGCCCCCTGTACGACGCTCTCTACGACTTGCTCGATCCGGAGAAAGTCGAACGCTATCTGGAGAAGAACGTGATTGAGATCGCTCCGATTGCGTTTATGCGCGGGCGGACGCTGAACGATTCCTTCGTCATCATGGACGAGGCCCAGAACACAACCACCGAACAGATGAAGATGTTTGTAACCCGCCTGGGATTCGGCTCGAAAGCCGTGATTACCGGCGACATCACTCAGATTGACCTGCCCAGCTCGCGGCGCAGCGGGCTGCTGGAGGCGATGGACGCGTTGAAAACTGTGGAGGGCATCCACTTCGTGCATTTCGACGAAACCGATGTCGTCCGGCATCAGCTCGTGCAACGGATCGTGCGCGCCTATGACGAGTACAAGACGCAACAGGGCGCGACCCAATTGTCTTTGGCGCTAGAGCCCAAGCCGAAAGCGAACGGAGAGGCTGCCGGCAAGACGCCGAGCGCCGAAACGCGCGTTGCCGAGTAGAAACGAGTAAACTTCTTGCGCGGGTTCGCGGGCGAAGCTACTGGCGCCTCGCGACTCCGCCGCCACCTATGGTTCTTTTGAAAAAGCGGATTCCGGGTGCCACCGCCGCTCTGTTCGAGCGTTTTGTGCGGCGGGCGTGCGGAGCCGTGAAGCTCAAGGGGACGGTCAATGTATTGATCACGCATAACTCCGAGATGCGCAGTCTGAACCGCCGTTTCCGGGCGAAAGATGCCGCCACCGATGTACTGTCCTTTCCCGCGGTCCCCGGACTGCCAGGGAAACTGGCGGGAGATTTGGCGATCTCCGGGGACCTGGCCGCGGAAAACGCGAAACAGCTGGGACACACGCTCGAGGATGAGATTAAGATTCTGATTTTGCATGGGGCGCTACATCTGGCTGGATACGACCACGAAACCGATAACGGGAAGATGGCGCGGAAGGAAGCGCAGTTGCGCGTTGGGCTCAGACTGCCCGTCGCGTTGATCGCCCGCACCGCCGCAGCCTCGACCCGAGGGCGGAAGCCGTGAGCTTAGTCCTCATTCTCGTTTTCGTGATGCTGCTCTTCCTCCTGACGCTGGTCTCCTACGTCGATCGCCTGTATGCCGAAATGGGGAAATTTCTTTCCCGCGAATTTCAGGACAACATCGATTCCTTCGAGAGTCTGGTCGAGCCGCGGCTGGCCATCAATCGCGAGCGCGCTCGCCTGGCGGTCGCGATCTGGGTGCAGTTGATGACCGCCGCGATTACGCTGATCGTGGGCTACACGCTGTTCGGCATCAATCCCTGGAGCCCGCCGGAAATCGCTGAAGCCGCTGCACTCATCATCTTGACTGTGGTGATCTTCAACCGTGTATTACCCTTCGTGCTCTTCGCTCGTACCAGGGGACGATGGCTCGCGCGCTGCGGACTGCTCCTCCGCTTTCTCATCTACTTGAGCCTGCCGGTCACGCTGGTCGTTGGGTTTGTGCAGTCGGTGACGGCCCTGACGAAGGCCCACTCGAGCGAGCTGCCGGAAACGCAAGCCGAGGCCGTGGACGCATTGATTGAAGCCGGACAGGAAGAGGGAATCCTGCAAGAAGAAGACCGCCATCTCATTCAGTCGGTGGTGGAATTCGGCGAGAAAACCGTGCGTGAGGTCATGAAGCCGCGTCCAGAGATGGTAGCCGTTCCGGTGACGGCGACCGTCGAGCAATTCGTGGATCTATTGAAAGACAAGCCATTCTCCCGCGTTCCCGTCTATGAGGGGTCGATTCACAACATCAAGGGAATCCTCAGCGCGCAGGACATTCTGCAGGTGCCGGACACGGAAGCGGGCACGCGCACCGTCGACTCCATTATGCGCAGGGATGTGCACTTTGTTCCGGAAACCAGGCGCAGCAATGAACTCTTACGCGAAATGCAGAAGCACAATATCCGCATGGCCATCGTCGTAGACGAGTACGGCAGCGTGGCGGGCCTGGTCACTATCGAAGACCTGGTGGAAGAGATTGTGGGAGAGATCCACGACGACCACGACAAACACACGAATGTCGAACGCGAAAGCGATTCGTCTTATCTGGTGCGGGGAAACATGGATGTGGATCGCCTAACCGAACTGTTTGGCGAACGACCCGAGGGCAAGGAAGCGGCGACGGTGGCGGGCTTGGTCAGCGAATTGGCCGGGCACATCCCGCAGCCTGGGGAAGTGATCGAAGATGGCGGTCTGCGCTTCGAGATTCTGGAGGCCACGGACCGCCGTGTCGAGCGCGTTCGCATTACCTCGATTCAGCCGCCCGAGCTGCGTCTCAGCGCCGAACAAGCGGGCGGAGAGTAGCGGATGCCGATTCGATCAGGATTTGTTTGCATTCTCGGAAAGCCCAATGCAGGAAAGTCCACGCTGCTGAACGCGCTCGCCGGCCAAAAGCTCGCCATCGTCAGTCCAAAGCCGCAGACAACGCGAACCCGGGTGCAGGGCATCGTGAACCTCCCCAAGAAAAAAGGCCAGCTCGCGGCGCAGATCATTTTGATTGATACGCCCGGCGTGCACAAGGCGGATTCCTCGCTGGGCAAAAAGATGATGCGCGAAGTCCACGGCGCACTGGAAGGCTGCGATCTCATCTACCTCATTTGCGACGCGACGAAAAAGCTGGACGCGGGCGACGAATTCCTGCTGCAGATGGCCGCCAAGTCGGGCACAGCAGTTTTCCTGCTGCTCAACAAGATCGATTTGCTGGACAAGCAAAAATTGCTTCCTGTCATTACCCAATTCAGCGAACGGCTGAAGTTTCGCGAAATTGTTCCTATTTCAGCACTCAGGAGAGATGGCATCGAGGCTCTCATCCAGGCCACCGTACAGGCTCTCCCCCAGGGCCCGCGCTATTTTCCAGAGGATCAAATTACGGACCTTCCCATGCGTTTCATGGTCTCGGAAGCCATCCGTGAGCAGGTGCTGCATCACACCAAGGAAGAGGTTCCGCACTCCACCGCGGTCGTCATCGAGCAGTTTGAGGAAGGTCCTCGGCTGACCCGCATCGCCGCCGCCATCTTCTGCGAGCGCGAGGGGCAGAAGGCGATCCTGGTGGGCAAGGGCGGCCAAATGTTGAAGTCCATTGGCAGCAAGGCCCGCCTGGAAATCGAAAAAATGGTCGAAACCAAGGTGTTTTTGCAGCTCTTTGTGAAGGTCGAACCAAAATGGCGTGACTCTGAGCGGTTTGTCGATGGTCTCGATTGGCAGCGGCAACTTGAACAATTGGCGGCCCGTAAGTGATACTCCGGTAACCCCCGGTGGGTCTCGTCCGTAAGTTGTCCGGATGGCGGAGGTGCCGATAGCATCTAAATACAGGGTTTTGCATCGAAGTAAATGCAGCCCGGTAGAGGGAACCGGAGAACGGGAACGCAATGACCAAGAAGGTGTTGGTGCGGAAGGGTTCGAGTCGGTTCCGGATGCAGCTTGACATGACGCTGCCCGCCAAGCGGGAAGCCGTCGATCCCGCGGTCCAACAGATCATGGCGGAAGTGCGCAAGACCAACCGCGTAGCGGGCAAGGAAGACGACATCGAGCTGGCGCTTTCAGAAGCGCTGGCCAATGCGGTCGTTCATGGCTGCCAGTGCGATCCTGACAAAAGCGTCGAGTGCTGTGTGGTGTGTGACGACCAGCGTGGATTGCTGATCGTTGTGCGCGATCCCGGCACGGGATTCGATCCTGCACTGCTGCCTGTGCCGACGGCGGGCGAAAACCTCTTCTCGGACCATGGGCGCGGCGTCTACCTGATGAATCAGTTGATGGACGAAGTGCAATACCACAAGAATGGCACCGAGATTCACATGGTGAAGCGCTAGACGTTAAGCGCTAGGCGCTTCGAGCGCTACGCGTTGAAGCCGCTTCCCTTACTCCTTCACCGCGATCCCCAAGCCCTTCATTTTGCGGTAGAGGTGGCTGCGTTCCAGTCCCAGCAGCTCCGCCGTTCGGCTGACGTTGCCGTGGTTTTCATCCAACTTTTTCAGAATGAAATCGCGCTCGTAAGCGGCGCGGGCGTCGTGCAGCGTGCTGAATTCCGCTCCCGCCGAGCGCCGCACGTTTTCCCGATAGACAAGAGGTGGAAGATGCTTGCGCTCAAAGCGCGTGACGGCCGGGTTCATGATGACGATGCGCTCGATCACATTGCGCAACTCGCGAACATTACCGGGCCAGGAATAGCGCAACAACACGTCGATGGCATCGTCGGTGATCTCCCGTGGACGGCGGCTGTAGGCCGAGGAGAATTCCTTCATAAAGTGTCGCACCAGCTGCGGAATGTCTTCATGGCGCTCCCGCAAGGGCGGCACGAAGAATGGGATGACGTTTAATCGGTAGAAGAGGTCTTCGCGGAAATTTCCGCGCGCGATTTCCTCTTCCAGATCCTTGTTGGTAGCCGCGATCACGCGTGCATCCACGACGATGGACGCTTCGCCACCCACGGGAGTAACGCGGCCTTCATCGAGCGCTCGCAGCACCTTCGACTGGGTGGTCAGGCTCATGTCCCCCACTTCATCCAGGAAGAGCGTACCGCCGTCCGCTTTCTGGAACTTTCCTTCCTTGTCACCCGCTGCGCCGGAAAACGACCCCTTGCGGTGGCCGAACAGTTCGCTCTCAATCAGCTCTTCGGGGATGGCAGCGCAGTTTAGTTCGACAAATAGTCCTTCCTTGCGCAGGCTTTGGGCGTGGATGGCCAGAGCCACCAGCTCTTTCCCGGTGCCAGATTCGCCGTAGATCAACACGCGGCCGTTGGTGGGAGCCATGATGCCGATCTGCTGCCGCAGTGCCTTCATGGGCACGCTGTCTCCGACAATCACCCCTCTGCCGGCGATCTGCTTGCGAAAGTCGCGGTTCTCCGCGCGCAGCCGGTGCGCCTCCACGGCGTTCTTGATCACAATCAGCGTCCTGTCGAGCGAGAGCGGCTTTTCCAGGAAGTCGAAAGCACCCAGCTTGGTGGCCCGTACTGCAGTTTCAATGGTGCCATGGCCCGAAATGATGACAATCTCGGGAGGATTATCGAACTCGCGGATTCTTTGCAGCGTTTCCAGCCCATCGACGCCCGGCAACCAGATGTCGAGCAGTACGACAGCGAAAGGCTGCTTTCGAAGCGCATCGAGACAAGCCTCGCCCGACTCCACCGCCGTGGCGGAGTAGCCTTCCTCAGCCAGAACCTCCAGGAGAATCTTGCGGATGCTGGCTTCGTCGTCAACGATCAGTATGTTGGGCATGGAGTGGGAGAGCGGCAACACCAGCCGCTTCCGAAGCGGCTTGTACTTCGGCGGCTACCGGCAATTCGATAATAAACCGTGCTCCTACCGGAGCATTTTCCTCCACGCGAATTGAGCCGTGATGATCCTCTACAATTCGGCTCACGATCGAAAGGCCGAGGCCGGTGCCGCGCTGTATGGTCGAGAAGTAGGGTAAGAAGAGTTTTTCCTTGGCCTCGCGGGAAACGCCGTGTCCCGTATCCGCCACGATGATTTCGATGGCATCGCGGCTCGGAACCAGACTGGCCGAGAGATGAATCTCGCGAACGAGAGAGTCCTTCATAGCCTCGGCGGCGTTGTCGATCAGGTTGGCGAGGGCACGCTTCAGTGCCTCCGGGTCGGCCATGACCTTCGGCAGTTCCGGCGCTACTGCGGATCGAATCCTGATGCCTTGCAGACGGCCATCGAACAGGGCGAGAGCGCTGGCAACGATCTGGCCGGTGTCGGAGGGCAGCGGCTGAGCGGTGGGGAACCGTGCCACGGTGGCGAACTCATCGACCAGGGTACGAACCGTTTCCACGGAGCTGGAGATGGTCTCCGAACCGCTGCGAATGGCGGCTACGGCGGCTGGGTCGAGGGGCAAGCCGCGTTCCAGCTGGCGGCGGATGCGTTCGGCGGAAAGTGCAATCGGCGTGAGCGGATTCTTGATTTCGTGAGCGACACGCCGCGCCACTTCCCGCCACGCAGCTTGCTTTTGAGCTTGCAGCAGGTCCGATAAGTCCTCAAACACCAGCACGTAACCCAGCCGTTGCCCCTGGTAGTCGAGTGTGGCCACGGTGACGGCGACCGTCAGCGTCCTCCGGGAAACGGAGAATTCCATCTGCGCCGAGGCCGTGCCCATGCGCTCAGCGCGGCGCGTCAAAGGCGCAATTTCTTCCATCGCCTCTTCCGGCAGAATCGCGCTCAACATCAGACCTTGGATGGACGAACCCTGGAGAGAGACGGAAATGGCCGGGTCGGCGTCGCCCGCCCGCAACATCCGTATGAAGGCTTCGTTGGCGTGACGGATCGTGCCTTCTGCCTCCAGGGAAACCACGCCGGTGGGAATGCTTTCGACCAAGGTTTCAATATAGTGTCGCCGGGCTTCCAGGGCGGAGTTCGCATCGGCCAGTTCCCGCCCCGCGGATTCAATCTGCGCTCGGCTGCTTTCCAGTTCCGCCGCCATGCGGTTAAAGGACCGCACCAAATCCCCCAATTCGTCGGCCGCGCTCACGTCCACTCGATAGTTCAGCTCGCCGCGGGAGACCGCCTGCATGGCTTCGCCCAGCGCTTCCACAGGCCGCGTGACGAGTTTTGCCAGGAATACAGCCAGCCACATGGCGGCAAACAGCACCAGCATGGTGATCAGCAGAAGCTGCGACATGTAGGTGCGGCTCAGCAGCTTGCGTTCGCGGCTCAGCTCAACATAGCGCTGCTCGCTTTCGTCGAGCTGGCGGACGGCGTTGGAAAACTCCTGCGGAAGCGGCATGCCCACCAGCACGAGCCCATGTTCCCCGACCGGCGCGGCTGCCAGAACATATTCGGACTTCCCCAGCGTGAAATGGGCTGGGCCGGGCACGGAATCTTCGGAGGAGGGGACTTTCAGGTTCTCGAGCGGCCAGCTCCCGGGCATGCTCTGGCTGGCCTTCAGGTCTCCATCGATCAGGGCCGCGACAAAACCTCCCTGCAAGGTGGAGCCGTGGCGGCGAAATTCACCCGCCGCACCAGAAAAATCCCCGGAAACGAATGCCCGGCGGACCTCGGGAGCCGAAGCGATCGAGCTGGCTTCCGATTGCGCGTTCTGCCCGGCATAGCCCAGCATCAGCGACGCAATCGCCTGCGTGTTCTTGCGAACCTCCTCGACCGGTCGCGAGAACCACTTGTCGATGGACCGGTTCAACAGGAGACGGGCAAAGCTGAACTGGGCGATCACCGGCAACAGCGACAGCAGCAGGACCATCAGTACCATTCTCGCGCGAAATTTGGAACCCGGAACGCCGAGACGGCGGTCGCCATAGAGCTTCAGAACATTGCGCAGCAAAACGAACGTCATCGCCAGCAGTAAAAGGAAGATCAGCGAGGAAAGGGCCGCGTACCCAAGTGTGTTGCTGTCTGGCCGGATGAACTTCAGGTTGAAGGCGGTTTGCGAAATGGCGACGGCGAAGAGAAGAAACGTCCCAATGGCGAGCCAAAGCACGGCTCCCCGCCGGCGCGGAGGTTCTGGGCGATTTGGAGTCTGGGCAATCAAAGTCCTGCGCCCCGGGATGGCATTGAGAGCGCCCCCAAATTATAGCGTTCATCCGACTACACTCAGAACCGGATTGTTGGTGAAATCGTGACTTAGCGCTCAGAACTCGGATCGTGAGTGAAATGGCGAGTCTTCACCAATTGACCCGCCGAAGTGATCTATTCTTAGGCAGACATGCCTTAGGCAGGCATGAGTGGCGATTTGGGATGAAAAGCCGACTGTTGCTGCTTTCATGGGTTATGCTGAGCGTCTTCCTGCACGGCCAGCAGGTCGCACAAATTGACCTTGTAGCGCACCAGATACCCAAGCAAGTCGCCAGCGCCAATTTCCACACGGCACTCGCTGGTTGTGAATCTCCGTCTTACACCCTTTCGGATGGTGCCATCCTCGAGACCGAAGGACGGCCAAAGCTAACGCTGGAGGTGGCGCTTGCCAAGCAAATTGTTCACCAGGGCGAAGCCGTCGATGCAAAAGTGCTAATGCGTAATGTTGGGTCCGAAGCTGTTGTGATCCCGTGGAGTGTTGACCCTGAGATTCTCAAACCTTCGCCTGATGCGGTTCAGCATGAGTACGAACTCGGGTGGTTTGAACTGGAATTGGTTAGCTAAGAACAGACGCGAAGTCCCGCTTGAGTCGGGATCCCAAACTTTCTTTCTGGGCAGTTCTGAGTCGAACCCCAAAGGCAAGCTGCGCTTGGAACCTGGTCAGTGGATCACAACGAGGATTAGATTCGCCATGGATGAAAAGCGAAACCTATCAGTACTGTTGCAGATGCAACCGGGGAAACCTGAGCTTCGGGCGCATTGGCGTCACGCACGCTACACTTGGCATCGGGATGGATGCACGCTACAGACTGGATACTTCAGTTACAACTACCAAGAGGATGCGCGTCCCGTAAGTATCGAAATCCTGAAGTAAACCTGCCCCGAATCGCGGTCAATCGTCAACTGTCGTAATCACTCCTTCTTAACCGCTGGAGGGAAGGCGTCATCGCGTCAGGAATGCCTTCGAGTTGACATCGTAGCGCACGAGCTTAAGACCGGCACCCGCCCTTCTCCATGTGAGTACTTCGATAGCGTTCCCCTGATCGAATGTGCTCTGGTAGGTGGCCTTGATGAATGTGCCATACGTACCAGCGTTCACCATTATGTTTGCGCGGGTGAAACCACGGGATAGACCCAGCTTGGAATGGACACCCGCGAGGAATTGAATTAACTCGTCACGGCTCTCCGAGTTCTGAAATGCTTCATCGGAGTCGCGCACAATATCGCTGTATGCCTCCGAGTCCAATTGCGAATGGAAGCGGCGCACCCCGTCATCGGAAAGGCGCGCACCGGCCCTCATACCCGACGCGCATTGCCACATGAAATAACCGAGGACCAGAACAATCGCAAGGAGCGACCCTTTTAGGAGGACCAGCTTATGCCTGGGCTGGGCACGATCGTTGTCGAGAGGAGTTCCGGTTGTGGCAGATTCTTCCATCCGTGCCTCCAGCTACAGGCGCCTATTCTAGCTGCATCGGAAGATTCATCTGCGTAACTATTGTAATCAGCGATTAAACTCGCAACCGGATCGCTGGTGAAATGAGTGTTTCGCCATTGAGCTGATGGAGCGCGCACGCCTGGCACCGGGGATTGGCATGACGGATGAGGATCGTCGCAAGGTCGGTGCTGGTCTTCAGTATTTAAAAGATCGCCCTGAAGTCCTGACTGAGGAATGGTTTCGACAAGCGAATTCAGTGGGAGGGGACCTAAGGAGAGAGCTCTTCAAGCGTTCAGAGTTTGCCGCAATCGGCGACTACACTCACGATCCGGATTGCTGGTGACGCGATGTTACGCCAACTGACTCGCAGCTGGACTTCTGAGCCTATGCGAACGCGTCAGGGATCGGAAGGGAGCCGCTTAACGTTTTGGCGACGGCGTCGAATGGCGCGATCGAATGGCGCGATCGATGGTTGACGCGCCCCTTTTGTCGCATTCCAGCCTACGACCTCAGGATGCCTGATGCGCAGGTAAGTCTGCGATATTCAATCACAAATCCTGGCAGGAACAGAATTAGAAACATCGTCCACACGGTTGGATCGCGCAGCAGCTCGACATGAAAACCGGTTGCTGTGTGAAACCTTAGTCGGACGAAGATGACTACAACGACAAGAACCAACGCGGTCTCGCCAAAAACCGCCGTCACGCCAGCGGCAAAACTTTTGAGGTAGATCATTTTCCCCAGCCCTCTCCAAGCAAAGAATTCCGTTAAGGAGCACGCGGTGCCCAGGACCAAGTGTGTGTCCGTATCGCGGGAAAGACAAGTGTACGAGCTTCCGGTGCTAACTCTGAGGAAGTTACCCTTCAGGTAAGTAGTGCAGGGCAGAGCCCGCAAGAACTGGCCGTTCTGTGACGCAAGGCGTCGGCGACGGCTTCGGCTCGGGCTTAAGCCTAGCTGCGGCTTCGGCGTTCCCACCTGTACCGCACCAAAGTACCTGAAGCGAGCCTGTCCAATTGTCCTTGTTTTTGTCCTGCACTGTTACGGAAGTATGGGATTTGAGCAGGTTGAAGAGATGTTGTTTCTACAACTTGCACCTTCCGCACGAAGGTATTGCGTACGAAAGTTACAGGCGCGGTAATCCATCTTCGGTGACAATTTGTGTCAACGGAACTGAATCGTCTCCGCACCCCCCTCCGCAGAGCACGGTTTCGTCGCTGTCCATTTGTGCATTCCGACACTGCTGGTCAGAGGAGTCTGCGATATGTCTCAAAGGCTGGGCGACCTTCTCGTCAAAGAGAAGATCATTACCCAGGAGCAGTTGCAACAGGCGACCAAGAGTCAAAAGGAGAACAACTCCCGCCTGGGCGCTGCCCTCGTCAAACTCGGATTTTTGACAGAGGAGGATTTCACCAATTTCCTCTCACGGCAGTACGGCGTTCCCGCCATCAATCTCGCCTATTTTGAAATCGACGCTTCCGTAGTCAAGCTCATTCCTTTTGAAACAGCCAAGCGTTACCAGATCCTCCCGCTGAGCCGCGTCGGCGCCTCGCTCACCATCGCCATGGTGGATCCCACCAACGTTTTCGCGATGGACGACATCAAGTTCATGACCGGCTTCAACATCGAGCCCGTGGTGGCTTCGGAAAGTTCCATTCTCGAAGGCATCGAGAAGGCCTACGGAACCAAACAGGGCGAAGACCTCGAATCGGTCATGCAGACCATGAACGACCTCGGCGATACCGACGTCGAGCTGCAATCTGACGAGGCGGAAGCCGCCCTGGCCGATCTCGAGCGTGCCGCCGACGAAGCGCCCATCGTCAAGCTGGTCAACCTCATCCTGACCGACGCCGTCAAGCGTGGGGCCAGCGATATTCATATGGAACCCTACGAAAAAGAGTTCCGTGTCCGTTTCCGTATCGATGGCGTTCTGCAGGCCATCATGTCGCCGCCTTTGAAGCTGAAAGACGCCATTACCTCTCGCCTGAAGATCATGTCCAAGCTCGATATCAGCGAAAAGCGGCTCCCACAAGACGGCCGCATTATGCTGAAGATGAACCTGGGGGGCAAGAAAAAGCAGCTCGATTTCCGCGTCAGCACCTTGCCCACTTTGTGGGGCGAAAAAATCGTCATGCGTCTCCTCGACAAGGAGAATCTCCGCCTCGACATGACCAAGCTGGGCTTCGAGCAGGAATCGCTCACCAAGTTCGAAAAAGCCATTCTCAAGCCCTACGGCATGGTGCTGGTTACGGGACCCACGGGTTCCGGCAAAACCAACACGCTCTACTCCTCAATTGCCCGTCTCAACACGCCCGACACCAATATCATGACCGCCGAGGACCCGGTCGAGTTCCAACTGGGCGGCGTGAACCAGGTGCAGATGAAGGAGCAAATTGGCCTGAACTTCGCCGCTGCCCTGCGTGCCTTCCTGCGGCAAGATCCCAACATCATCCTGGTGGGTGAAATTCGTGATTTCGAAACGGCCGAAATTGCCATCAAAGCCGCTCTCACCGGCCACCTTGTGCTTTCCACGCTGCACACCAACGGCGCTCCTGAGACCATCACCCGTCTCATGAACATGGGCATCGAGCCTTTTCTCGTAGCCACATCCGTTCACCTGATCTGCGCCCAGCGCCTGATCCGTCGCGTTTGCAAAGAGTGTGCCGAGCCCTTCGAAGTTCCCATCCAGACGTTGATCGACGAAGGCTACGGCCCGGAAGAGGCCAAAACCGTCAAGCTGATGAAGGGCAAGGGCTGCGGCGTCTGCAACAACACCGGCTACAAGGGCCGTACCGGCCTCTATGAAGTTATGGAAGTGGACGACGAGATTCGCGAACTCGTTCTCGTGGGCGCGTCGGCACTGGAATTGAAGAAAAAAGCCATCGAACGAGGCATGATCACGCTGCGTCGCAGCGGTTTAACCAAGGTGGCGTTGGGATTGACCACGCTTGAGGAAGTGGCCCGCGAAACGATCCACTAGATCTTAACAGTGAGACAGATGTTGCACGAGGTACACGGAGGAATGGAACAGTCATGGCATTAACTCTCAGCGATCTGCTTCGCAGGATGTTGGAGATGGCAGGCAGCGATCTGCACATCACCACCAACTCCCCGCCACAAATCCGCGTCAGCGGCCA
>Ga0137418_10000476_pt1 | contig 35739 bp, 28 predicted proteins | sample CZODoug3_1_2_16f_FD_122242 | JGI IMG/M metagenome (GOLD analysis project Ga0137418, IMG submission 122242) | Vadose zone soil fungal communities from Angelo Coast Range Reserve, California, USA - CZODoug3_1_2_16fungal (Hybrid Assembly) | ecosystem: Environmental > Terrestrial > Soil > Vadose... | reverse complement strand
TACTACGCCCGATACCCGCCACCCGGGTTGGGGCTCCCGGAGTGCCTGTCGGTCGAAGGGGTAGTTCTCGAACACGACCAACGTGTCGAACAGCTCTCCCATCCCCGCTACGCGTTGGATGTGCGCGAGGCCGAGGTGCTCGTGCGGTGTCAAGGATGAGTGCCGTTCCTGAATCCGGGTGAGTACCTCCAGCGCGGATTCCTGCGGTCTCAGCGTCACACGCACGGGCAGTGTGTTGATGAACAGACCGACCATCCGATCACTGCCCGCGATCTCGGGCGGACGACCCGCAACTGTCGTGCCGAATACCACATCGTTCCGGCCCGTCAGCCGGGAAAGCAGAATCGCCCATGCACCTTGTACGACCGTGTTGAGCGTGAGGCCGTGAGCGCGCGCTGCTCGCACCGCATCCGAAGTGGCAGACTCTGACACTTCAAGAGTTATAGTCTCGGGAAATATCCCTGTCTCAGCGGACGGTGGTGCCAGCCGTGTAGGTTCCTCCAGACCCGACAGGGCGTCTCGCCACGCTTGCTCCGCTGCCGTCCTGTCCCGCGTTGCCAGCCACGCAAGGTATTCTCGATACGGCTTCACTCGCGAGAGCTCGCCGGCCGTCAGTAACTGGTTGAGGAGAATCGGTATCGACCAACCATCCAGCAACAGGTGATGGTGAGTGAAGATGAGTCGATGCCGTTGTCCACTCAGACGAACCAGGGTGAATCGCAACAAGGGTGCCATTGCGGGATCGAGTTCGCCAACGAATGGAGCTCGTCAAGCGTCGGAGTGAACGCCAGTTGTTTGGCGAGATTGTTAACGACTGATTGCAAGACGTCGCGGTAGGAGTGATATTCGCCACTCTCAGCCTGCACCTCGAAATCACCGTAGAGCTCCAGAAGCTGCGCGTCCGGAATGGACTTCCCGCGGCTCGCTAGGATCGGTTTCACAGCGGAGAAGATGCCCGTTTCCCAGTCGATGAGAGTGCCGTAGCAATCGAAGGTGAGTACGTCGAAGTCGCGAAAGTTCAGCATAGTTGCTCGACAGCGGTTCCTTTTGCTCGAGCATGAAAGAAGCCCCAAGCTTTAAGCTCGGGGCTGCTTCAGTTTCTCGAGAGACTGGTGCAGGAATTTCTACCGTGCAATTTCCAGTCGTGCTTCCAACTTGAAACTCACCGTGGATTCCGCGGGCAGAGTGACGTCGCGATTGCCAGTGAAGGCTGAGCCGGCGGTGCCGGCACCTCCCCCTGCAAGGGCGCCAATGGCAGCACCTTTGCCACCTCCTGCCAAGGCGCCGATCAGCGCGCCTGCTCCGGCTCCGCCTCCGATCAAAGCAGCCGTTCGCTTGCCCTTGCCTTTCTCAGCACGGGACACGGAGGATGTCTGGATGGCGTGGCGCTTGCCGTCCACGGTGATCGCATCGAGCTTGATCTGCAGCAGCGAGGCCCCTTTGAATCTTCCAGCCGGATGTGCGGCAACCACGGTGCCAGAAGCTGTAGCACCAGACGGAAGCACGGTTTTGCCGCCGACTTCCACCGGCGTGGCTAAAGTTGCCGAGAAAGATTGTCCCGGCTCACTATTCTTGGAGCTGAGCGTCTCGCCCAGACGGACGGTGAGCGTGGTTCCCGCGGGAATGACGATGGGTTCGGCGGCGGGTTTCGAGGTCCCAGCCATATTGTTGTTGGGAGCCATAGCACCGCCTGGGTTGTTGGCATCGCTGGCGGTTGTGTCGGTGGCAGGCGGCTTGCTGGTGCATGCCATCAGGCTAAACATTAGGCACAAAGTCAGGGTGAGTGCGGAGCGTGAACGCATACGAACCTCCAATCGGGAAAATGTATCGGAATGCCTTGTAGCCTGCAAACACGAGAGGTCAACGACTGATCTGAACAGGCGTTTAGGTCTTTTCCGGCGGCTGCGCTACGGTAACGGGTATCTTATCGCTTTCCCCCGGCGTGTCCAGCCCCGGCAACGTCAGGGTCTCGTTGTGAGTCAGGGGCGCTGGGGTGGTTTCCGGCTCGGTCGGCTCCGATAGAGGGGCGGGCTCGGGCGCAGAAGCGGGCTTCGGCGCCAGGAATTTTGCGGTGTTCAGCAGCGGACGTCCCAATGACGCGTTGTAGCTCGTCCACGCACTCTCGAGTTCCGCCTCTCGCTCGAAGTGGGCGCGCATGCTCTCCATCTTCGAGTCCAGGTCATCCATGTAGTGAAGGAGTAAAGCTTCGGGAAACATGGGGAGCTTGGGCGAACCGAACTCGTACTGCCCGTGATGGCTGATAATGAGGTGTCCGAGAAGCGTTGTGAGTTCAGCGGGAAATCCGGGGAGCAGAGACACCTTGGCCTGCAGCATCTCGAGTTCAATCACCATGTGTCCCAGCAACTGGCCCCGCGTAGTGTAAGAGAACGAACGGTTGTAGGTCAGTTCATGGATCTTGCCGAGGTCGTGAAGGAACGCCCCGGCTAATACCAGGTCACGGTTGACGTGCGGATAGTTGCGGCAGATCAAGTCGCATGAGCGGAAGAGCGAGACAACATGATCGAGGAGTCCGCCGATGTATGCGTGATGCAGGGTCTTGGCGGCGGGTGCGTTCCGGTAAGCCTGCGCAATCTCGGGATCGGCCATGAAAGCTTCGATCAGCGCTTTCAGGTGAGGATTCTGCAACGTGGCGACGAACTCTGCCAAGGCCTGCCACAGTTCGTCGATGTTCTTGGTTGTTTTCGGAAGATAGTCCGCGAAGTCGATTTCCGTGTCGCCCAATCGACGGAGTTTGTGAATCGTGAGTTGAAAGCGATTCTTATACTTGTTGAGGAGACCTTTGACTTTGAGGAAGTCGTCTTGCTCGAAAGCGTCGAGGGCATCCTCAACGTTGTCCCACATCTTGGCTTCGATCTGCCCGCTGCGATCCGCCAGGATGAGGGCGAGATAGGGCTCGCCCGTCTTTTTGGGTTTCACCTGCTTCGACACCACCACAAAGGTGGAAGTAATAACCTTGTTTTCTTGCCTGGAGCAATCGCAGATGAAAAATTCTTTCATGAATCCATTCGTTTCGCCAAAGGCTGGAGTCGCGCGGCGATTTTTGCTATCCCAAGTGCGCGCAGCACCATGAGACCGAGCAGTTGCCCGCCCAGGGAACGCCTGCCATTATCTCAGAACAATAAATGCTTCTTCTTTTTCTTGAAATTCTTGGCAGCCGCTTCCTTGCTGGCCGTTTCGATTGGCTTGGTCTGATTCGGACTGGCGCCGGTATCCACGTAACCGGACCGGATATCGATAAAAGCTTCTTCGCGCAGTTTCTTGAGGTAAGCACGCAGCGCAGGCTGTAGTTTCTGATAGTAGAGTGCATCCTGGATGCGCGGCTCCATCTGTTTCATGGTGGGGATGCCGGCCATCTGATGCTCGGTGACCTTGAGGATCACGAAGCCTTGCTTGGTGTGAATGACGTCCGTGATCTCGCCCGCCTTCATGGCAAAAGTCCTGTCTTCGAGATCTTTTGAGAGGGTACCGCGTTTGAATTCGCCGAGATCCCCTCCCTGAGCAGCGCTGGGACCATCGGACGATTTCTTGGCAACTTCTTCGAAAGTCGCGCCCTTCTTGATCTGATCGAGCACTCTCTCGGCCTTGGTTTTAGCTGCTGCGAGCGGATCAACTTCGATGGGGGGGGCCAGTGGCGTCGGCGTTGGCTGGGTGTCGGCAGCAGGCGGCGGGGCCGTGGGATCTTGACTGGCGGGAGCCTTCGGAATGGCCACCAGAATCTCGCTCAGGCGGATCTGTTCGGGCTGCTCCATATCGCTCTTATGCTGGTCGTAGAACTTCTGTTCTTCTTCCTTGGTGATGTTGAGGTGGGAACCCACTTCCCGGCCAATCACCTGCTGCGTGATGATCTGGTTTCGCAGGTTCTGCTTGAAGTCCTCGTAGGAGACGCCTTGCGCCGTTGCTGCTTTTTCGAGGTCCTCCATCGACTCCAGGTTCATCTGCTTGCGCATTTCATCGAGCTTCTTGATAAGTTCCGTATCGGCCGTAATCCCCAGATCCTTGCCCTTTTCCAGCAGGAGTTGCTGGTCGATCAGATCGCGCAGCACATCTCGTTCCTTCTCCGTGTAAACTGCCTCGAATTTGCTGGGGGCCTGCTGTTTGGCTTCGTCCTTAAGTTGTTCACGGCTGCGCAAGTACTCGGAGCGGGTGACGATGGAATTATTGACGCGGGCGATAATCTCTTCGACCACCGTGTCGGCACTCAGAAGTGCGGGCAGGATCGCCAGGCATACGAACAGGAGCGTGAAATGCGGTTTTTTCATGAAATATCTACCTGGGAGCCGGGGCCAAGTTTGCCCCTGCGGACCTCGGGGAACTGTTCGGTATTCGATTGTAACCCCGCTGAGGGCCCCGGGGCCAGACGAGCTGCTGGTATCATGAGGGTCTTCGTCTTGGTTACGCACCAAGTCTTGGTTACGCACCAAAACCTGCCCCGGGGTATAGGCGTGAAGACCTTCGGTTGTTGTCTTGTGGCCGTCATGCTTATGGGATACGCGAGTTCCAGCGCGAGGGTAAGGAAGACGCCTGCAACGGCCGTGCCCACCCTCACCCAACTGGAAAAGATGGCGGCCCGTTTTGCACCGACGTCGTTGCGGGTGGAGACCGCCAATCTGTCAGTCCTAGATCGACAGGCACTGGCCAAACTGGTCGAGGCGGCACGTATTTTCGATCAGCTCTTCCTGAAGCAACTTTGGGGCGGAAATCCGGAACTGTACGCGCGCCTGCAAAAGGCTAAGACCCCGCTGGGTAAAGCGCGGCTGCGGTATTTCTGGATCAACAAGGGTCCCTGGTCCGATATCGACGACTACCAAGCGTTCCTTCCGGCCGTGCCTGCGCGCAAGCCTTTGGGCTCGAATTTCTATCCTGAGGACATGGCCAAGCAGGATTTCGAGCGCTGGGCCGCAACCTTGTCGCCCGAGGAGCAGGAGCGCGCCAAAGGTTTTTTCACGGTGATCCGCTGGACCGACAAGAAGGCGAGCAGCTTCACGCTGGTTCCGTACAGCGATGAATACAAGGACGAACTAGCTCAAGTAGCAACGCTGCTGCGGGAAGCGGCTGATCTCACGGAGAACTCATCTCTCAAGAAATTCCTCAGCACGCGAGCGGAAGCCTTTCTCACCAACGACTACTACGAGAGCGACCTTGCCTGGATGGACCTGGACGCTCCGCTTGATATCACGATCGGCCCGTACGAGACGTACAATGACGAACTCTTCGGGTATAAGGCAGCGTACGAGGCGTACATAGGCATCCGAGACGATGCCGAGACAGCGAAGATTTCTGCTTTTACACACCATTTGCAGGAAATCGAAGACAATCTGCCGATCGATCCGCAATACCGCAATCCGAGGCTGGGAGCGGGAGCGCCGATCCGGGTCATTGACGAGATCATCAGCGCGGGGGACGGCGCCCACGGCGTGCAGACGGCCGCCTACAATCTTCCCAACGACGAGCGCGTGGTGCATCAAAAAGGCAGCAAGCGGGTCATGCTGAAGAATGTGCAGGAGGCCAAGTTCCGCAATGTGCTGGTCCCGATCGCTATGCGGACGCTGTCCAGGAACGCGATGGTCGACGTCAATTTCAGCTCATTCTTCACCCATATTCTCGCTCACGAATTGATGCATGGATTGGGGCCCCACCAGATTAATGTCGGCGGTCGGGATACGACCCCGCGGGCAGAATTAAAGGAATTATTCGGCGCAATCGAGGAGGCGAAAGCCGACGTCACCGGTTTGTTCGCGCTGCAATACATGATGGATCATGCGAGCGAGATGAAATTAGGCTCTACATTGCCTTCCGACCAGGCGGCGCAGCGCCAGATGTACACAACTTTCCTCGCATCAGCGTTTCGCAGCCTCCGCTTCGGCTTGAATGACGCGCATGGCAAGGGCATGGCCATTCAATTTAATTACCTGCTCGACCGAGGCGCCTTCGTGGAACATGGCGATGGGATTTTCAGCGTCGATATGACGAAAATCAAGGCTGCGGTGCAAGACCTCGATCACGAGTTGCTCACCCTGGAAGCCGAGGGCAACTACTCCGGCGCAAAAGAGATGCTCGACAAAATGGGCGTCTTGCGTCCGGTACTCACGAGGACGTTCGACAATTTGAAGAACATTCCCACCGACATCGAGCCGATCTTCGTGACCGCGGAGGAATTGGCTCCCACGGTAAGTCGCAAGCCGGGGACAACATCGAAACCCAGCCGAAGAAAATCCGCGAAGAAAAAATAAAAAGTGTGATTTCGGGGGCGCTAGCTGGAGGCCTGTCGAACCAATACGAGGCAAGTGGTATCGTCCTGCATCAGCGTAGTGCTGGCGAATTGCAGCATCGTATCCAACACTGTTACGCAGATGTCATGAGCGCTGGTGCCGTTGGCATTTTGCAGGGCACTGGCCACGCGTTTCAGTCCAAACTCCTCGCGATTGTGTTCCGCTTCCACCACGCCTCGGGAGACCAGAAGGAGGATAGCGCCAGGTTCCAAGGCGATGATGCGTGAGTCGGACGTGGTATGCGAGAACAATCCCAAGGGCAGCCCAGTAGCGCCGAGCTCCGATATATCCGAACTATGGCGTACCAGCGCTGGGGTGTGGCCGGCGTTGAAATAACAAACCGTGCCCAATTCTTCGTTGTAGCAGCCAGCGAACGCGGGGCTGGAGTGGACGCCACCGGCGGCGTCGATGATCGCGCGGTTAAGCTGGAGACAGAGCTCGGTCAGCGCGTCGGTCTCATTAACCTCTTCTGGCGACAGGAGTTGGCAGCCGACCTCGCGGAATATCCGCTGGGCGGAGGCGAGCAGGTCCTGATTCTCCTCCCGACGGCCCGCTATGTCGAGCAGGCCGAAGAGAACGCGCGAGCGGCTGACCCGAATGGAGTCGTAGAAGTCCCCCGCGCTGCGTTGCCCGGCAAACACGGCTGCAATTTCGGCGTCCCGCAAAATGGGGAAAGCGGAGGGCACGGGCTCGATGGCTGGAGCCAGCTTGCGTTTCCGACGCTTGAGCAGAGACTTCATAACCCAATCTGAATCGGGTGACGGTAGCACACAGGGCAAGGGCTTGTCAGCGGATAAACAGCGTATGGTGGGAAACAGCTACTCCCCGTATTTGCCGGCCAGAAACTTGCCGACTTCCGATTCCAGTTGACCGTAGTCGGAATGGATCGTGGCACGCAGAGCAGCTTCAGAGGAACTGCCTTGTCCCAGCCGCTCGAGGATGCGTTCTACGTCGCTCATGCCGTAGGTTTCGCTGATGTATTGCACAGCGGCGAGCGATTCGTCATAGGCCACTACCGCCTCGACGGGTGAGAATCTCATGAAGCTGCCTTCCAGCGCGTTATAGGGGATTGCCTGCTGGGCCCGGAAGAGTTGGGACAAGCGGCGTCCGTATTGCACCGTCTTGGGTTCAACCGCTTGCGCGATGCCTTCGTTCAGCCAGGTAGGGCACCGGCCGCCAGTCGCCTGACTGACGAAAGAATGCGCTAACTCGTGCTTGAGTACGCGCGCCAAATCGGAGTTCATCGACGTGATCCCGCTGATCGGGATGCGCAACTTGCCGTCATTGACCGCACCTGACCACGATGGCGCATGGGTGACATCAAAGAAGGCTTGCTCGGTATAAAGAATGACGGGAATGCTTGCACGAGGCGCCACGCCCAGTGTACGCACCAGATCGTCGTACTGGGCCTCAAGAGTCCCGATCAGCTCGCGGCGCAGTTGTTCGGAACTTTGTTTGCCCTCGTAGCGCAACGTGAAGTGGCTGCTCTCGCGTTGCGAGAAATCCGCTTCGGTGGTCGTTTCACGTTCGGCCTTGGCCAGGTATTGTTCGACGACAGGATCGGGACGGATTTCGAGCGAGCGTTTCCAGGAGCGAACGGCGTCCTTCGTGCGGTCGGCCGAAAATTGAACAAAGCCAAGGACCGTGTAGGCGTCTGCGGAATTGGGATTCGCGCGCGCGGAGCGCTCTGCGTAGGGCAATGCGGCGGCTGCGTTGCCTGTGCGCACCAGCGCCAGGGCGTAGTAGTTCAGGATGGTGGAGTTCTCCGGCTGGAAGGTCAATGCCGTTTCGAAATAACGCTTAGCCTGCGGGAGATTGCCGTGTTCGAATTCGTGCTTGCCGGCCAGGAAGGATGCGGTCGCCGAAAGCTCCGGCTTGTGTTCTTTTGCGAGAGCCGTCAGAGCATCAGGATCTACCTTGCCCTCATGAACCACCTTCGCAAGCAGATCCTCGTGTCCGGCCAAACTATCTTCCGGAACGAAGGTGGGCAGATCCTTGGCTGCTTGGCCGTTGGACGCCGATGCGTAGGCCGGCGGCAATCCGCCTGCTTCGATACTCTCGACGGACGATTTGGAAATGGCGTAGGAGTCGTCCCCGACGTCGTACTCGACCCGGTTGCCATTTTCGCGCACGTGGTCAGCCCAAATCTTGCGGCCATTCTTCAGATGAATGACGTCGGCCGGAGAGCACACCGCAGCGACCGCTACGAAGAAGAGAACTCCGGTCAACAAGTAGGTGACACGCGTGCTCACTAAGGCGCATTCTAGCAACGGGTAGAGAGACCCAGTAGGTGACTCAGGTAACTATGAAAAAGCTTGCTCGGCGTGCGGTCGCAGTCTCGCTTCTGCTCGCCGGCGGCAGTTTTGCCAGCAGTCAACCAGACCGAGCGGCGAGCGCTCTGCCGTACGTTGCGGTACCGCAAGCGGCCTCCGATGCGGTTGGTAAGCCTGCACAAGCGCTCTACCTCCAATTGTGCAACGTCGGCCTTGACCCCGCGCAAACCTTCCGCATACGGGGAGCGTCGCTCGACCGCTCGGCTTTGCACATCACCTTCGAGGACGGCGAGATCTCCTTCACAACCGCCGTGAACGGGCACATCACCGGGGCTTTTTTTGAAGGTGACGGAGAGGTGCTGCTGAGACCTCCAAATCAAGTCGAACGCGGCTCGATGGCCCTGTTTACCGGAATGGCAATCCTGGAAGAACGTTTCACCACCAGTTACCTGCGATTCAACGACGAGACGTTTGCAGAGCTGAAGCCGTACTTGCGTTCGTCGGAGAACGCCAAGGAGTTCAGTTCTCACTGGAAGGAAACCGCACACAATCTGGCAGAAGGGGACGCTCTTCGGCTGCTAGCGACATTCAGCCGCTCTCTTCCTGTGGCTGGCGAGGCAGCAGGGGTACCTCCATCACCTGTCACGGATCCCCCAGCTGACCGCATGCTGCACATCCGATTGCAAGGCCAGAAAGTGGGAACGTTCGATGTGTTCTTCGATGCGTTGGCAGCTGAACAAGTTTGGGCGGGTCAAACCAAGGTGGTGGAGGGAGTGACCTATTACGACCTGTGGACATCGTTTGCTCTCAGCGGGGACGGAAAGGAACGGCTACTCGGATCCGAGCCCATGGACACGGAAGTGGCCATCTCGCGTTTCAAGATTCGGGCAGACGTCAAGCCCCCGACAACCGTCAGCGCAGACGCTCGTGCAGAACTAGAAGTGCGCAAAGCAGGAGTGCGAACCCTATTCTTTGAGCTCTCTCGTTTCCTGCAGGTGAAGCAAGTCGAGGCCGACGGGCGGCCGGTCGAGTTCATCAACAATCCTGCGATCGATGGCACCCAATTGGCGAGGAGAGGAAATGATTTGGTTGCCGTGGTGTTTCCAGGTCCGCTCCGGGCCGGACAGCGACTGGAACTCAGGTTCGTCTACGGTGGGGACGTCTTGTCCGAGGCGGGCGGAGGCCTGCTCTACGTAGGGGCTCGGGGTACCTGGTATCCGAACCGAGGAATCATCCGGTCCCATTTCGACCTGGAGTTTCACTATCCGTCGGAGTGGACATTGCTGGCAACGGGGAAGCGTATCGTTTCCCCGCCAGGTGGAAGCGACGACGCTGAGGCGCCAGCCGCGGGAGAACAAGTCGCCCGCTGGGTCACAGAACAACCTGCAACCCTCGCGGGGTTCAACCTTGGAAAATACGAGCGCGCGGTAGCTCACGCCGGTGCAGTGAGCGTAGAAACGTACGCAGCCCGAAGGATGGAAAAGACGTTTCCTCGCGCACCGGATCAGGTCGTCGCGATTCCCGACATTCGCATGCTTCCGAAGCAGCGAACCGTCGTCCAGGGACCCGTGTTGCTATCCCCCGCCCGCAATGCTCAGGCAGTCGCCGACAAAGCCGCTCAGGCTGTGGAATTCTTTACCCAACGATTTGGATCTTTTCCCTACAATTCGCTGGAACTCACACAGATGCCGGGACAGATGAGCCAAGGCTGGCCCGGATTGATATTTCTGTCGAGCTTTGGGTTTCTTACACCGGGAGAAGAGGCGGATTTGCATTTGGACCCGCTGCAGGCGGCCTTCAGACGCCTTGTATTGCCTCATGAAACAGCTCATCAATGGTGGGGTGATCTAGTCGGGTGGCGTAGCTATCGCGACCAATGGATCGTGGAAGCCTTATCGAACTATTCGGCGTTGATGTTGCTTGAGACGCAGAATCCTGCAGAATTCCAGAAAATCCTGGATGAATATCGAGCCAATCTCCTCCAAAAAAATAAAGAGGACGAGCCCCTGCGCGACGCCGGTCCGGTGACGCTGGGACTGAGGCTCAATTCAGCGCACTTTCCCAACGGATACGAGGTCGTCAGCTACGGCCGAGGCACCTGGCTCTTTCACATGTTGCGGCACACGTTGCTGGATGCCGAAAACAAACGAACGCCGAAAGTTTCGCACGGATCGCCCGGACTCGACGAGCCATTCGTGCGCGGGCTGCGCAAGGTGCGCGAGCGCTACGCGGGGAAGGACATCAGTACCGGCGAACTGGTGGCGGTCTTTGAGGAAGATCTGCCCCCGTCGCTTTGGTATGAAGGGCGGAAGTCCTTGGGGTGGTTTCTGCAAGCGTGGGTGCAGGGCACAGCTGTGCCGCATTTCAGCCTGCAAAGTGTGAAATTTTCGCCGAAAACAAATGGAACCTTGGTGAGCGGAGTTATCCTGCAAAAGGAAGGTCCGTCCGACCTCGTGACAGCCGTTCCTGTGTACGCGGTTCTGGGTGGAAGGCAGACCCTCCTCGGGCAGGTGTTTGTGGATGGCCCAGAAACCTCGTTCCGCTTTTCCGCTCCGTCCGGTACCAAGAAAATCGTGCTTGATCCGAAACAGACACTGCTTACGAGCTCAAAGTAGAACACTCTGCTTGCCTCCTCGTGCAGTCTGGGAACCTAGCCACTCGAGTTTCCCGAAACGAAAATACCGATTCCCGAGTGATTGAGCCGCCGCCGCATCACTATTTCCAATGCGACACCTAAGTGTTTTCGATCTCGCTACTTCCGCGAAATGTTGGCGGGCCTGAGAGAGTTGGCATTGCCGGTGCAGTCCAAATTACAGCGCGCCGGAGGGTCCGATTCGGAGGGCAGACGGCTTCGCCGGAGTAGCGCCCGAATCCGCGCAGACAGCTCCGAAAACGAGAACGGCTTCACCAAATAGTCATCCGCACCGCTATCCAGGCACTGAACCCGATCTTCCACTCGGCCGCGTGCCGTAAGGATCAGGATGGGTAACTGTGCTTCCCGGCTGCGCACGTCCTTGAGAATCGCAATCCCATCCAGGCGCGGCAGGTTCAGGTCCAGCACGACCAGGTCCTAGTCAAACTCGCTAGCCAGCGTGCGCGCCTGTTCGCCGGGATCTGACCACAGTCATAAAGAGCCGTGACGGATAGACTGGGCCCGGAACCCGGAAGATAAACCGTTCTTCGGCCCGCGCACAGTAGATAATCAGATTGCGCCCCTCTAAAACTTGGTCGTCTCGAGAGGATTTCCCGCCCGTGGATGTCTGGAGAAAACTCAGGTTCAAGTCCCTGGTCTTGCCGGGCGGATTGTTGCTGGTGATTACGACCGCCCTGGTTCGGCTGGGCGTGATGAATATTTCCCTGTCGGTGGTTGACCTTTACTACTACTCGGCGTTTCTGGTGGGGCTTCTGCTTTCCTGGCGATTTCACTCGAGCCGAACCTTCTCGGTGCTGATCCTGTTGTTCCTCTCCCACCGGGCAGTTGAATTCTTCGCATCGGGAGAAATGGCGACCGGAGGTCCGGGGATTACCGCGCTCGAAGCGGTCTCTTTTCTCCTTCCCCTGAATTTCGCTCTCCTTGCCATTACGCAAGAACGAGGATTCACCCTATCGACATTGGCTCCCCGGCTGTTGGTGTTGTTCGTGGAGTCGGTTTTTGTGGCGATGCTCTGCCGTCCGCAGCCTGCTGTCGGGTCTAGCATGTTTCACGGAGCTTTGTTGAACCGTGCCTGGTTCTCGTGGAGTTCCATCCCGCAAATTTCCTGGCTCGCGTTCGCTCTGACCATGGGAACGCTGGTCGCCCTTTACGTAATGCATCACAAGGCGTTTGAGAGCAGTTTCGCCTGGGCCCTGGGAAGTTTCTACCTCGCGCTGAACATGGGGGGTGTGGGAAACGTGGCCCGCGCCTATGTCGCGACCTCCGCTACCATCCTGGTTGTCTCCATCATTGAGGCATCTTACGTGATGGCCTATCACGATGAACTCACCGGGCTGCCCTCGCGGCGCGCTTTCAATGATGCGCGGCTTCAATTGGAAGTACCTTATTCAGTGGCGGCCGTCGACATCGACCACTTCAAGAAATTCAACGATACCTACGGACATGAAACCGGAGATGATGTACTTTGCATGGTGGCCGACCGGTTGGCGCGCATCACAGGAGGTGGGCAAGCCTTTCGGGTGGGAGGAGAAGAATTCTCCATCCTGTTCCCCGGAAAACGCGCCGACCAGACTGTCGAGCATCTCGAGCTCTTGCGTGCAACCATCGCGACCTCAGTGTTTCGGCTGCGTGGTTCGGATCGCAGGGCCGCTCGGCGTGGTCCCGACCGGCGCAAAGCGGCCAATCGAAAGAAGAAGTCCGCTCGCGCGGCGACCTCACAGCCTGCTCTTCTCGAGCTCTCGGTGACTGTGAGCATTGGGATCGCCGAGCCCGATGCGAAACATGCCAGCGTGGAAAGAGTGATCCAACTTGCCGACAAGGCCCTCTACCGCGCCAAAGATGGCGGGAGAAATCGAGTGGAACTTTACACGCCTTCCGCGGCACGCGCCAAAAAGAAAGCTGCCACCAAACTTGCATAGAGAGGGCGGTTACATCCCTGAAATGGAACAGATCTAAACGAGTCGCTTCCTTCGGTGGGATGTCGCCAAATCAGCAATCGAGGGAAAAGACCGCACGTTGGTGAAGGTCCGTTCTGGCGGGAGCGCTCCCGATTGAACGGTTTTGGCCAACATCTCCAGCGCAGGCCCGGCGTTGGGTGGAACGAGCACGGTAGCTGCCAGCGAGCCGTTACGAACCCAAGCTTGTCCAGTCTTTGGCATGCCATCGCAGCCCGCGAATGGAAGGCTGAGCCAGTGCTCGCGTTGCTTCGAGTCGGTGATTTCCTGGAATGCTTTCCTGGCTCCCATTGCCATCGAGTCGTCCTGGGCAACAATGGCATCCATCTGCAGTGCTCGCGACGTCGAAAGCCGCAGCCAGGCGCTGACCGCCTGGTACGCGCTGCCTTCGGTCCATTGTGCCCGTAACATGCGAACCTGGATGCTCGGGGGCTTGGCGTGCTGCATTCCCTCGGTCCTTTGCTGGGCAGCATCGCTTCCAGACGGGCCTTGCACATATAAAACGGCCCCTGCTTGCGAAACCATGGCCCCAATCTGCTGGCCTTGGATACGGCCGATTTCGCGATGATCCGACGTGATGCAGAACACCGGAACCCGGTGAGCCGCGCGAAGTTCCCCGATGTAGTCAGCTTCACGATTAAGAATGACCCAGCCAATTCCTGCCCCAGCCGCGGCTCGAGCGACCTGGGGCAGCGCAGTCGATCCCGCGGGCTCGAAGACGATGGCATCCGGTCGCGTGGTCGCGGAGGATTGAATGATCTTCAACAATTGCTGGCTTTGGTTGATCGCATCGTTGTCCGCATAGATGATCTGCAGATCGGCGCCCAGCCGACGAGCCGTTTCCTCGGCCGATGCTGCCTGCTCGATTTGATAGTCGTTGTCGTTGGTGGTAAGTGAAAGCAGGAAGTTGAGCTTCTTCATTCGTGGCCCTTGTCTCCAGAATAATACCGTGGATCATCCGGCAAACGCTCACACCGTTGGTAACGGAAAAATGCCCCATCCAACTATGGCCTCCTCCCGTAGAATTGCCAGCGCCTGCGGATTGCGATTTCGAACTCGTGCGAGTGTCTTGGCCTGCTTGGAAAGGACGGCTTCCTTGTTGGCACGTGTCCTTCATGCTGTTCTGTTGGTTGCGCTCATTTGCAACGCGTTAGGTGGGATGGCCGCTTCCGTTCCCTGCCAAATTCAGCCGGTGACGTTTGCAGCTGGAACGCGCGGCAGGTTTCCAACCAATGGGTAAAACTCACCATCGTCCTGCAGTTCGGCGGAGGCCTCACGCACGTCACCTTCGGGGACCACGCCTACCAGTTCGTCAATCCCCAATGGAAGGGTAAACAATTCGCGATCGTGGATGGCACCAGCCAACCTCGTTGGTACAACTACGGGCGGCGACAAGCACTGGCCCTGCCGGAAGGGGACCAGGACGACCAGCACTGGCCGGGCCCAAATTTCCGACGCGCTCGATGCTGGCGTCTACGAATTCAAGATTCTTTCTCAGGGCTCAGTGTGCAAGGTGCTGCTCGAGGACCCTCCCGACCCGCGCACGAGATGGAGTATTCACGCGAAATAACCTTGGGAAGCGGTTCGCCCGAGATTTCGTTCCACTCTGTAATGAGGAACTCCATCCAACACCCGATCCACTGGTCAATGCAATCCGTCACTCAGTACGACGCGGGATCTGACTCTCCCTCTTCCTGCAATAGGAATTTCTGGGCCTTCACTCCCATCAACGGCGCTAGCGCGTACCCGGAGGGACATTACGCCCGCGCGGGTCCGTGGAGTGATCCCGCCTATTCCGCGAGAGACGAATTGTTTACGCTGCCCTGGCGCTATTTTGAAAAAGAGGTCTGGCTGGACTCTACAAGTGGCTGGCTGGCGGTGGTGGACGGCTCGGCGCGCGATGCAATGGTGAAGCGCTTTCCTCACGTCGAAGCCGAATATCCGGGAAAAGCGACGGTCATCTTCTACACAAACGGCCCGGCCCCCAATGACGACGAGAAGGGAATGCGGTTCCTCACTTCATCGAATCCGGTCGAGAGGCCGTTCTACATGGAGGCGGAGGTGAACAGTCCGATGGTTCGCCTTGCCCCCGGCGAGACCTACGCCTTGGACACGAGATGGTTCCCGACCCGCGCCGGAGACGATCTAGTGAGTGTGTCGGACGCTGGAGTGGGGGACAGGCCGCTCACCGCCAAAGTGAGCGCTAATGGCGTCACCCTCTCCGGTTCCTTCGGCGTGTTCTTCCCCGGAAACTTGACCGCATACGTGTTCGACAAACAGGGATCGAAGATCGCCACAGTGCTTCTGCAATGCGCTACTCCACTGGATCCGATCGATCTGAACAAAGAGATTTCCGTCTCGCCAACGGGGGCGCGGGTAGCCAATCATCTGATTGATGAGGAAGCAGTCGATCGAGGCTCGATCGGCGAGGCATCCATCAACAGGTGAGTTTTCATAACGATGCAAAAGGTCAGCCAGGAGGCCAGGAAAGAATCCGCTCGCAGCCCAGACCCAGAAAAATCTTGGACCGCGACTAAGACGGGGAAGGCGCGAGTTCACCCGTGCCGACAAGGCATTAAGAGCGAGGCGCGCTTCAGGCCTGAGGGTGCGCGTTCGCGCGGCGGTGCAGGATCGACTTCGACGCTCTAGGGTTTGTCGCTTCCGGGCCCAGCCGAGACCGCTAACAGGTACCACGCCGCATGCGGCAGCCACTGCTCCTGCCACCGCCAGTCATTATCGGCCCCGGTCTCCTTATATGTGAGGTTGAAATCGATACTGTCTTCATCGCGGAAACCACCTGTAATCCCATTGGAAATGCCGCCGGGCGCGTTGGTGAATTCCCAGGAATCGAAAAACAGATACTGCGGATTGTTACGTCCCAATCCGTTTAACATGGAAGAATCAAAGGGATTTAACCCCAGGATCCAATCAAGCTGGTTGGACGCAAAAGCCTGTAGTTGTTTGTCGAACTCCGCGTCCTGCGGAAAATGCCTCGCAGCCAAGCGCGCCGCCGTCGCCAACGATGCCAACCGCGCGTTCTCTCCCTGCCACCAGGGCGCGGCATCGCTATTGTGTGGAAAGAAAAAACTCGTGCGTCGTTCGCCCGCTTTATCTTGCACAAACTGCCGGCTGTAGCCAAACGGATTGGCCACTTCGTGCGTCACGCTCAGCTCGAACGTCAGCGATTTTCTTACCGCGTCCAGAACCTGCTTCTGAATCTCACCACCAGCAATGTCGGCGTAGTACAGCAAACTCACCACCGGAAATCCCGCATCCGAAGCGTGAAAGAACGGACGATCCCCGTCATTCGCACGCCAATAGTTCTGGTACTTTCCCCCGTTAACTAAACGGGCCATCAGGCTCTTGGCTCGCTGATCGGCGGCTGTTTTGTAGCGGTCGTTGTGGGTAGTCTTGAAAAGTTCCGTGGCCGCTGCCAACGCGCAATAGTCGTCAACGATGTTCTCTTTGCCGTCATTGACAACCTTCCGGTTGTTTTGCTCGAGGTAATCGAAAGCGTCTTCGGCTGCCTTTGAGTAATCGGAACTGGAGAACTCGCCCGAGAAGGGATACCTGCTTGCGATCGCCAGCGCCGCAATTGCCACCCCGCCTCCGGAGCGGTAACTGACCTCGTAATCCATCTCGCTTTCAGCTCTTTCTTCCATGCCCCGCTCCGTGCCTTGGGATTGGTAGATCTCGTACTTCTTCGCTTCCCCCGCTACCTTGCGCTCCTCCGGAACCTGTTTCACCCCACCGTTAGAAATTGATCGGTAGAAAGAGCCCGCTGGATCTTTGACCCGGACCAGGTAATCTGCCCCGAACATGGCTTCGTCAAGCATCCTGACTTTGTACCGTGCGACTTCGGGAAACCCGCGCCGATCCAACTCCTCGGTGCTCTTGAACAGGCTGTAAACGACCAAGGGGATTTGCTGCGGGTTGAAGAAAGTGGAAAACGTCAGATGCGACAAATGCTTGCCGTAGTCCCCGGTTGCGTCCCACCAACCGCCGTGGGCGTCGAGTGTCCCTTTCTTCGTCCCCTCAAATGGCAGGTGCCGATCGGCCTGGTCGAAGCGTCCGGTACTGCGTTCGTCTTTGAAGTAATAGATGACGTCCGACAATGTGTTGCGTTCCAGCAGGTTCCGTTGGATCGCAAAAGAGAACGAATGCACCGATCCGTGATTGGATGCGCAATCCAGGTAGTACTGACCTTCGGTGGTGAAAGAATCGAAATCACCCGCCCAGAAATACCAGTCACGCCACTTGCGGACCGCACCTTCGGCCCGCGCGGGAATCACCCGAAAGGCCCCATCGCTGAGCCAATCCTTCAGCGTGCAATTCGAAAACGTGTCGCTGGCTTTGCCGAGAATTACAAAGTGCTTGGACCCCGACGCTTCGTAGCCCAGGTGGTTGGTCAGAACCTTCTGATCCCCAGCCTGCGTTGTACCGCCAAGTGCAAACAGACACGTAAGCAGAAGAACCGCCCAAAGGCATCGCCGCATACCGTTTCCTTGTCCTGAGGTTTTGCCAGCGCAACTCGATTCGCGCCAGCCTCTTGCGTCGAGCAGGATACCAGCCCAAGACGCAGTTCAGCCTGTCCTTGCCACAACGAATTTTCCTTCATGCCAAGTCACCCCGTCTCCCTTGTTCCCATTTTGGAACTTCGCGAGCCTCCCGGTGTCCACCCAGTGACAAAGCCTTACCCGACCAGTGACAGCCCGCACAGCCTTCCGCCCGTTTCCAGCAAGAGCATAGAGAATACTGACAGCGAAGATGCGGGGTAAGGGAGACCTTCATGAAGAGAGTTGCGATTCTAGGGGCCGCGGGCCGCGACTTCCACAATTTCAACGTAGTCTTCCGCAGTAATCACGATTTTGAAGTGGTCGCCTTTTGTTCCCGTGAATGGAAAGTTCGCTCACCTGCTGGATGCTGCGGCCGATGGCGAGGTTATTGTGTCCGGTCGCGACAATCAGGTTCGCCCAGACAATGCCACCTTCCGGACTCACCTTGTAGTGATGAATCAAGCTACCGCGCGGCGCCTCGACCATCCCCACTCCCTCCAGCAAGTTCACACCGGCGGTAGTGCGCACGTGCGTTTCAAGAATGTTCGGGTCTGCCATCAGCGTTGCAATTCTCTCCAGCGCGCACACAATTGCAATCAGTCGAGCATCGTGATAGGGAAATGCGCTGTGCGCAGGTGCACGAAAACGCTGGCGGAAGCGCGGGAGCACCCCGGTCTGGGGTGGGCCTTCTCTTGTAGCCGCTTTTAATGCACGTTAGAGACCTAGTTGGACTTCGATTGACGTTCGACCGATCCGGAATCAATCGGTATGTCCACTACGGAACTATGCCGCTCGTTTTCTCGCGAACAGGGCGACTTTTTTCAGATCGTCGACGAAGGCACGCATTTGAACGTGGCGAGACTCGTCATCCCGCGCGCGCAGAATCGATGAAGGATGCAACGTTGCCGTTACGAGCGGAGCGAGCGACGATTCGATTAGCTGCCCGCGCTGGCGGCTGACGCTGAAGTCGCTTCCTAACAAGGACTGCGCTGCCGTTGCGCCGAGACAAACCAGCACCTGCGGTCGCACAACTCGTAGTTCGGCATCGAGCCACGGCCGACAGGCGTGAATTTCCGAATAGCGCGGCTTCTTGTGAATTCGCCGCTTCCCCCGGTCCGCCGGGGACCACTTGAAGTGTTTGACCACATTCGTGAGGTACACTTCCGTGTCGTCAATGCCAGCCTCGGCCATGGCCTTGTGAAGGATCTTTCCTGCGGGTCCGACAAAAGGATGTCCGGCGCGGTCCTCATGGTCTCCAGGTTGCTCCCCCACGAACATGATTCGTGCCTTCGAAGCTCCCTCACCAAAAACTGTCTGCGTGCCTGTCTTCCAAAGGTCACAAGCCTTGCATTCAGCTGCTGCGCGCCGAAGGTCTGCTAGCGTATTGGCGGTTAACGCGATATTTCTTGCGCTGAGGTCCTTGGATGAAACCAGAGGTTCTGACTTGTTTGCGGGTTGCCTTCTCATAGAGACTCACCTCACCCCGAGCGAAACCTTGAATGCCGCGGATCCTCCGGAGTCGTGCAAGCAACAAACATCGGCACTTCTTGACCTACGCCGCAGTCGCCAGGTCTCGAGCATCTAGCACTTCATTCTCTGCCTGGAGCCAGTCGTCGAGATCAAAGCCGTGGATCTTCCCGCGTTGTTCGTACAGCTCATAAGCGCGACGTTGGATCTGTTCCTGCAGAACCGCGGCGGTCGCAGGTTCCTCGGTCGGGTTCTCTAGTTGGATATGCTTCATTCCGCTCTCCTTTTTGCAAGCGATTGCAATCACGAAAATCCGTCTCTAACTGGCCTCATCCGAAGTGGCGGCCCTCCAGAGTCACACACTCTCTCTAACGTCGACTCTACCCCGGCCACGGCAAAACCTGCGTACAGTAGTCCCTGTAGGCAGGTGCTGTCTTTCGGGAAGCGCCTTTCTTAACGTCAGCCGAAGGCATGCATTCTGCCCCCATGCTTAGGGTTGTCCGTTGCATGCGAGTTTCCGCTTTTGCTTTTCCCGGTTTTCGCCGTTCCGTGAGCCCGCCTCCCGGACCGCGATGAGACGCACCACAGCGGCCGCAGCGGTGTACCGTACTGCGTATTTTTCGTCGTAGACGTAGAGTTGCACCGTGTCGATCACCGCGGGGTCGCCACGCTTGGCGAGAGCCTCCAAGGCTGCTGCTCGTACGAGCCAACTTTTATCGCCGAGCGCATCGGTGAGCGCTTGCGCCGCCGCCGGATCCGGATCGTGCGTCAACACCCTGGCCGCAGCCGCTCGGACTGGGGACGAATCATCCCTTGCCACGATTTTCAGGGCTCCCCATCCGATCCCACCGAACGGAACAAAACCCACGCCCTGCCGGAGTCCCAGTTGCGCAATCTTCTTGGGATCCTTCAGAGCCGATGTTTGCGAAGCAATCAAGCCCCGGTGCGTTTTTCGGTCGCCAGCGAGAACCTCGTAATAGACCTGGTAGGCGGAGCGGCTGTGCATCAACTCCAAGGAGTGGGCTGCGGCCAAGACAACGGTCGGGTCGCTGTCATTCAAGGCCCTCTTTAAATTCGGAATGCTGGCTCTCGCATTCATCTCCCCAAGTGCGTCCGCGCCTGCCAACCTGATCTCAGCCTGGTCATCGAGGAGCGCTCCTTCCGCCAGTTTTCGTGCTCTCGGGTCATTTGGGATAAGGCCTAAAGCTCGTATCGCAGCTGTTCGGTCAGGGGTTTTTTCTTCGGTGCATGCAGTGTAGAGGACCCGCCAGGCTTCCTCTTTCGTGACCTTGGTCGCTGCGGGAGCGTTCCTGGCTTGTTGTTTCTCCTGAGTGGTCGTGACAGTGGGCTCCGGCTCGGATTCATTGGCGCCAGGTTGCGGCGATGGAGGGGGCGACGGCTCCTGAGCGAATGTAAGGCCCAACGTCAAGAACACAACAAGCACGCCAAGACCGAAAAGCATCGGTCGAATCTCTGACTGCGAACCTGCGGCCCGCCCGTCGAACGCCCTTTTCCTTGAGGAATTCACGACGTTGTGATGCCATGCGAAGGGTACAGAGACTAGGGTGCAAACTGTATTTTGTTGGTCATTGCGTTGCCTAAGAATGAGACCCACAGGGCGAAGAGTTCTCACCATCGCAGACGTATCAGGCCGCTATCCATTGCGAAGCTGACTGCCGCCCAGCTGTGAGCGAGGTTTTCATGTTTCGTGCGAATGCAAAGTGTGGGTGGCCCGCTTCCGTTTTAGCCCTGTTCGCCTGTTGCGTCTTGCTTCAGCCAACATCGGTGCCAGCGGAATCAGTGACCGTGCGCTATGTGGAGGGCTTAACCCATGGATTCCTGGCGCTACGGACATTGGAAGGAAAAACACTCGCCGACGGTGATTTGACCCAGGTTGCTCGCGGTGACCGCGTCACGGCGCGCGTGGTATTCCACTTCAAAGATGGATCCGTTCATGATGAAACGACTGTTTTCTCCCAAGGAAAGACCTTCCGTCTGCTGACCGAGCACCTGATCCAGAAGGGGCCAAGCTTCGAGCATCCAATCGATGTTTTGATTGACAGCCCTAAAGGCAACGTTACCGTCCATACCACCGACCATGATGGTGAGGAGAAGGTCGAGACCGAGCACATCGACCTGCCGCCGGATGTGGCTAATGGTTTGATCTTCACTCTATTGAAGAACCTTGGCTCCCAGACCACAGAAACCAAGCTGGCAATGGTGGCGACCACGCCGAAGGCGCGATTGGTGAAGCTAGCCATCACTCGCCAAGGCGCGGAGCCATTCTCGATCGGCGACACCAGCCGCAAAGTCACGCACTACGTCGTCAAAGTCGAGATCGGAGGCGCAGCCGGGCTCGTGGCACCTCTACTCGGAAAGCAGCCGCCTGACATTCACGTATGGATTCTGGGTGGGGATGCTCCGGTCTTCGTTAAGTCAGAGGGCCCGCTCTTCTACGGTGGCCCGGTCTGGCGCATTGAGTTAGTGAGTCCGTTTTGTCGCTGAAAGTGACGCGAAACAGAGGATCCACGGCCCGCCGCCTGTAAGGACGGATCGGCACTTTTGAGAGGGAAGAATGCGCAAGTTTTTTCAGTATTGCTGGCCGCCTTCGGCTGCCGATCCCGTGACAAGTAACTGTGAATCAGCTATTTCGCTCGTCTATCTTTTGGCAAAGGAACTGCCGAAGATTACCTGCCATCACTCGTCCAGCGGTGCTTACAGTCTGACGCCACAAGCCGAGGAGGGCTGAAACATGGCTACCTACCTTTCGCCCAATACCAATCTGGTTCGCTTGCAAAGCGCGGTGCTGTGTGCGAACTGCGAAGTAATCAGTGAAGGTACTAACGGGCACTGTGCAGCGTGTGGAAGCCAGGCTTTGTTGGCTCTGAGCCGAATCTTGGGCGGCCCGCTTACCACGCGCATGCCATTCCACTTCGGCGGGTGCACCCTCGTCTCCGAGGATCGTTCGAACCAGGATACCTTGGTGTTGGTCGCCTAGAGTAGATCAGGCCTCATCACGAAGAGGAGGGCGACTTGGTCGCCCTCGTTTCATTATGTGCGTGCGCTATTTGTTGAATTTGCGGGTGCTAAAGGGACAGCAGACGGCGAAAAAAGGAACGGTAACGTTGAAAGGCGACGCGCAGATCCTCGGTGGAAACATTGTCTCCGCGGTCCCATTGCTGTTCGAGGTTTGCACGTTCCTTAGCAAAGGCTGAGGCAAGTTTCTGCATGGTGGACGCTACCAATTCGTCGGCTTCCTCCACCGCGGCACGCGGTTCGTCCACGAAGCCGGTTTGGATTTTGTCCCAATGAGCTTTGAGGTCCTGAAGTTGATCGTCGGGGAAAAGCGGGCTAGCTTCGGCGATCGGGATGGGGCGATTCTCCAAGGTTTCACTCGCCGAGTGGTCAGAGCGCACCGGTTTCGCGCGTCCCTCTTCGACTTCTTTTGGTGAAAGTTCAACCACCCGGTTCGCGCGGGCGAGGTCGGCGGTGGTCAGTTCTTCGGTGTCGGTTTCATCTTTTTTTCTGTAGGGCACGGTCATGCTCGGACTTCCTTCCTTTCCATGGCTTCGTCATGAAGTAGCTCGTCGAACAGCGATCGGTAATGCACCATAGCTTTACGCAGGCCTTCGGTGGTCGCTGGTCCGCGAGTACGACTGGCTGTGATGTGATGAGCGGCACGGTAGTTTTCGACCACGACGGGGTGATCGACCGAGGCAATCTCGGCACGCTCCTCAAAGTTGACCACCGGGTAGCCGCGAGCTTCCATCACTTCGCTCACCAGACGGTCGGCTTCGGCGACTGACCCTTCCGGATCATCAACGAACTGCGCCTGGACGGCATTCCAGCGATTCGCAAAATCGTTGCGGGCGGCGGCAGACAGCGGATGAATTTCAAGTTTTTCGCGCTTCTTTTCGCGGAACTCGAGAACACCTTCGCCCCGACGGGTGTTGCCTTCCTGCCGGATCACCCGATCGTATTCCGGACCGAAGCGTTCCCGTAGCAGCCGGCTGCGACGCTGACGCGAATGGAACCAGGCGGCAACGGCCGCGACCAAAGCGAACGCGACGCCAATGAGAATGATCCCTGTACGTTGGTCCATGGACTACATCCTTTCTACGAAGATCTCGTTAGCAAGTCGGATTCGACGGGTATGGGGGCGGTTGTATACGGATCGAATCGGGAGAATACCCGAGAGGAAAACGTCACAGCGTCTAAGGTGTGTCATGCGTAATGAGGCCACAGGTGATGACCGTCGCACAACGAACAATCATTCAACACCTCGGCCGACGAAGACGAGTACAACTGCCTAGATTAACGCGTGCATCTCACAGCGGTTCGTGTTTGAGCCTGTGCCCGGGTTAGAGAGGACCAACCGGACAAGACCTCTTGAAAATGGATCGATCGTCCGATGCGCGTGTCAAGTTTCTATATCTTCCTATTCACGGCCGCCGCTTGGGCACAGCTAGCCGTGCAAGGACCCCAGCCTCTTTACAACGGGCAACCAGTCAGTGCGATTGATCTCGTGGGAAATCCACACCGTGACATGGAACCGCTTCGGCCTTTGGTGGTGCAGAAGGCAGGGCAGCCCTACTCTCAAGCCGACGTAGAAGCCAGCATTAGGGCGCTTGAGCACACGGGACTCTTTCCCAAGGTTCAGGTGACAGTCGTCCCGGATCCTTCCGGCCTCCGCTTAAATTTCCTGCTGGAGCCTGCGTACTACCTGGGCATCGTCAACTTTCCGGGAGCCATCAAGGAGTTCTCCTATACTCGCCTTCTGCAAGTCGTAAATCTGCTCGATGAAGATCCGTACGACAAGGCCAGAGTCGACGTCGCCCAGCAAGCTCTGCAGGATTTCCTTCGACACAACGGCTACTTCCAAGCTGTGATTCAGACAGACTCTCAAATCGACGACGTGCATCAGCTAGTCCATCTGAATTTCACCGTGACCATGGGAAACCAGGCGCGAGTGGCGAGAGTCAGCATACAGGGTCCGGAAGGAGCCGAAAACGCTCGTTTGCTGCACTCGATGCGTTCGCTCCGGGCGCGTTTCACAGGAGGGCTCCTGAAAAGGGGCAAGCCTTACACTCCAGAACGCGTGACTGCAGCGACGTCCCTCATTCGAAGGACGCTGTCGCAGCAGCACCGGCTGGCCAGCCACGTCGAGGAGAATCCGCCCCAGTATCACCCGGAGACCAACCGAGTGGATGTCTGGTTCAAGGTGGAGGTAGGTCCGGTAGTCACGGTCCGCACGACCGGGGCGCGCCTCTCCGTGCTGCCCTTCATGTCCAGCCGGCAGATGAAGAAGCTGATTCCCATTTATTCCGAGGGGATGATCGATCGTGACCTGGTGCGGGAAGGTGAACAAAATCTGATCGACTACTTCGAGAAAAAAGGCTACTTCGATGTCAAGGTGAAGACGAACTTTCAGCGTCAGGCCGATCAGATTCTGCTGGTCTATGCAATTGAAAAGGGTAAGAAGCATAAAGTCGACCGAATCGTGTTTCGAGGAAACCACGAGATTCCGGACAAGGACCTGCTTGGACTGATCGCAGTACAAAAGGCGCGTCTCTTGTTCCACGGCAATGTGAGTCAGAAACTCCTGAACCAGAGTGTGAAGAATCTGCAAGCCCTCTATCGCGATCGAGGCTATGAAGAGGCGAAGATCACCGCTGAGACCCATGATCGCGAGCCCAAGATCGACGTTATTTTCCATATCGAAGAAGGTGCCCAGACGCTGGTGGACAACATGGAGGTCACCGGGAATAACAACGTTCCATACGAACAACTCGCAGCTCCGGCTGGCTTCCAACTCCGGCCTGGCGTCCCCTTTTCAGCGCGGCAGCTTGCCGAAGACCGCAATCGCATTTCCGCCAATTATCTGAATCGGGGATACCTCAATGTCGAAGTGAAACCCAGGGTGAACCGGGACAGAGGCGATCCGCACCACGTCAATGTCACGTACGCCGTGAACGAGCAGCAGATGGTGCGTGTCGGTGACGTGATCTATCTTGGGCAGAAAAAGACCAAGCTGTCGCTGATCCGGAAGACCGCAAAGGTACCGGAAGAATCTCCAATGAAAAGGGGAGAACTGCTCGAGGGGGAGAGCCGCCTATATGATCTGAATATTTTTGACTGGTCGAGCGTCGGTCCGCGAAAGCCGATCACGGATCAGACGGAAGAAGCCGCGCTCGTCAAGGTGCATGAGGCGAAGCGCGACGAGATCACTTACGGATTCGGCTTCGAGATTTCCCATCGTGGCGGAAACGTTCCTTCTGGCACCATCGCGGTGCCCGGTGGCCCTCCGGTGCAGCTGGGCGGCGACCATATAGCACCGAGCCAATCCACGTTCGCCAGTCCGCGCGGGTCGATCGAATTCAACCGCCGCAATATGCGCGGCTTAGGGGAAACTGCCAGCACTTCGCTTTTGCTCTCTCGTCTCGATCAGCGCGTGCTCGCGACCTATGCGCAGCCTCACTTCATCGGGTCTCAATGGAGTTCGCTTACGAGTTTTTCCGTAGAGCGGACCACCGAGAACCCACTCTTCGCCGCTGGCCTGGGAGATGTTTCGTTTCAGGTTGAACGGCTCATCAGCCAGAAGCACAATACGCGACTGCAGATCCGCTATGACTTCAATAAGACGGCGCTGTCGCACCTGCTAGTGCCCGACCTTGTCCTGGAGCGGGACCGGAACGTCCATCTCTCCACGTTTTCTGGAACACTGATTCGCGACTCGCGAGATAAACCTCTCGATGCGCATCGCGGGCTGTTTGGCACGCTGAATCTCAGCATCACGCCGGCTCCGCTGGGCTCGAGCGCCACCTTCGCGAAGCTCTTCGGCCAGTTCTCCTACTACAAGCCAGTGCACAGCGTAGTCTTCGCCAACAGCATCCGGTTAGGACTCGTCAAAGCCCTCGCGGGAAGCTTCGTCCCCACCAGTCAACTTTATTTTTCTGGCGGTGGAACTTCTCTCCGTGGATTTCCCATCGACCAGGCCGGCCCGCAACGGGTGGTTCCCTTCTGTAACGTGCTGCAAACGCAGACCGGATGCGTGAACGTTACTGTCCCTGTGGGCGGCCGCCAGTTGTTCATTTTCAACTCGGAGGTACGTTTCCCTCTCGGAATCATAAAGCGTCTTGGCGGTGTCGTCTTCTACGACGGCGGCAATGTTTACAGCGCCATCAATCTGCCGAACTTCGTCAACAACTACTCAAATACGGTGGGAATCGGCCTACGTTACGCGACGCCGATTGGACCGATCCGCATTGATCTTGGTCGCAACCTGAATCCGGTTCCGGGGATTAACCCGACTCAGTACTACATCACTCTGGGCCAAGCATTCTAGGAGTCGTTATGAAGTGGAATCACAAAATAGCCCAGATCGTCGCAACACTTTTGCTTCTGATAGCGGTTGTACTGGTAGGGGGCTACTTCTATCTGAAGAGCACGGGATTCGAGCAGTTCGCGTTGCGCAAGATCATAGAGCAGGCAGACCAAGCCACGGGAGGTCATACCCAGATTCGTGGCGTCGATTTCAAGCTGTCGACCCTGACTGCTCATCTCTACGGTGTAGTCATTCGCGGCAAAGAGTCATCTGAGGATTCACCGCTGTTGCAGGTCGACAAGCTCACGGTCGGACTCAAGATCCAATCGGTACTCCATCGCAAAGTGACCCTAAGCGAGTTGCTGGTGGAACACCCCGTCGTGCACATGCAGGTGGATGGCTCGGGCAACAGCAATATTCCTCAGCCTCCACCCAGCCAGTCCAGCGGCCATACCAGCGTGTTTGATCTGGCAGTGGGTCACGTAGCAATCACCAGCGGGGAGGTGAACTATAACGACATGAAGACGCCGCTGGAAGCCGATCTTTACGATCTCGGGACCGACATCACGTTCGATTCTATGGCCACTCGCTATCGTGGCTCGATCTCTTACGACAAGGGCCGCCTCCACTACGGGCAGTACGCACCTTGGCCTCACAGTTTCAGCGCGAAGTTCAATGCCACGCCGTCGCGTTTTGCGCTCGAGTCGGCGGTCATGAAAGTTGCATCGTCAACCGTGTCGTTGCATGTGGATGTGACCAATTACGGGGATCCGATTGTCGTCGGCGACTACAACATTCGGTTGCACGGCGAAGATCTCGCTGCCATGTCTGCGCCGGTCAAACCGGTCGGGGATATGTCATTGACTGGGAACATCCATTACCAAAACGAAAACGATCGACCGGTCTTACGAAGCCTTGGGGTGAAAGGATTGATCGGGAGTGAAGCCTTTTCGGCGTCATCTTCTGCAGGCCGGCTCGAACTTCGGAAGCTTCAGGGCAAGTACGAACTGGCGAACGGTTCTCTGCAGGTCGACGGGGTGGAAGCCGAGATCCTCGGTGGTCGGATTAATGCGGATATCAGTGTACAGAATCTTGATGGTACGCCGACATCGCGTGTCCGGACCATATTGCACAACATCTCGCTGCAAGCAGCGCAAGAGGCCGTCCACGGAGCAGAGCGCAACCAGGTCGCAATCTCAGGAATACTCGATGGCACAGGCGATGCCTTCTGGACCGGCAGCGTGAGCAATATACGAGTTCGCTCCGACGTCACCGTGCGCGCCGCCGCTCGGAATGGCGCCAACCGGTCGGGAACGCATATTCTTGTCAATGGCGCCATTCATGCGATGTACGACGGCCCGAACAGTGTTCTCACGCTCAGGCAAACGACTTTTCGAATTCCATCAACAACTCTGACAGCTGAGGGACAGGTCAGTAAGCGCTCCAATCTCCAGATTCATGCAGCGTCGAACGATTTGCAGCAATTGGTCGCGCTGGTATCCGCATTCAGTTCCACTGCTCCCACTCCACCTGTGGTCTCAGGCACGGCAAACCTGAACGTCAATGTGACGGGCTCCATGCAGAAGCCGCAAATCTCTGGTCGGGTGAACGCACAGAATCTTCGGGTACAAGGCAGTGAGTGGAAGAGTGCGAAATTCGCGCTTCAAGCCGATTCTTCGCGCATCGTGATTTCGGATGGCACGCTCCTCAATGCGCAACGAGGACGAGCTTCCTTCGACGGAGCTGTCGGACTACGCAACTGGTCCTATTTTCCTTCCAATCCGATCCAGGCGAATGTGTCCATGGAGCAGATGTCAGTGACTGACCTGCAGCATCTCGCGAATGTGAGATATCCCATTCGTGGAGAGTTGCAGGCGAAGGTCGCGCTCACTGGGTCACAGGACGATCCACGGGGAAGCGGTTCGTTCGAGATCACGAATGCCCGCGCCTATGATGAGCCCATTCAGACGCTGGCGCTGAAAGCGCATGCCGAAAATGGTTCGATTGTTTCCACACTAAACGTGGCGACCAATGCTGGTTCTGCAAATACAAGCCTGACCTACACACCCAAAACCAAGGGCTATCAGGTTCGCCTGGATGCTCCCGGAATCGTTCTGCAGAAGCTGCGTACGGTCCAGGCAAAGAATCTGGCCTTGAACGGAACCGTTACCGTCTCAGCGAACGGACAAGGCACGCTCGATGACCCCCAGCTGAGTGCTACTCTTCAGCTACCGACGCTCGAAGTACGGGAGAAGTCTATTGCTGGGCTGAAAGCCGAAGTCCATGTAGCGAACAAGCGAGCCGATCTGACTCTGGACTCACAAGTCGCGCAGGCTGCAGTCCGTGCTCGCGGCCGCGTCAATCTGACCGGCGACTATAACACCGACGCATCGATTGACACTGCTGCCATTCCACTCGACGCACTATTGGCACCCTTCGCAAGCAGCGTACCCGAAGGCTTCCAGGGCCAGACGGAACTTCACGCCACGCTCAAAGGGCCGCTGAAGGACAAATCGAGAGTCGAAGCGCACGTTACGATCCCCACGCTGAACGCCAGCTACCAATCGCTTCAGATTGGCGCCGCTGGTCCGATTCGCGCCGACTACTCCCGTTCGGTCGTGACCGTCCAACCCTGCGAGCTTCGCGGAACCGGTACTTCCGTCCGCATGCAGGGCAGTATCCCGCTTGGCGGCACAAGCTCTCCCAACTTCATAGCGCAGGGATCGATTGATGCTCGCGTGGTTCGCATCATCTCGCCCGATGTGCGAAGCTCCGGAATCGTTGCGCTCGACATTCGCACTTCCGGAACAGCGGCGAGTCCGCAGCTACAAGGCCAAGTGCGTCTCCAAAATATCGCGCTGGCAACGGCAGCCGCACCGCTGGGAGTTGACAAGCTGAATGGCACGCTCGATGTCGGACCGGAACGTGTGCAGATTTCCGCCGTGAAGGGCGAGGTCGGCGGCGGCCAGATATCCGCGGGTGGCTCGATCACGTACCGTCCTAACTTGCAATTCAACGTTGCCCTGCAAGGGAACGGGGTTCGCCTGCGATATCCCGAGGGGCTGAGAACAGTGCTCGACAGCAACCTTAATCTCACCGGAACCACGCAAGGCTCGGCTTTGAAGGGACGCGTGCTGATCGATGGACTTTCCTTCACACCGGATTTCGACCTTGCCAGCTTCGGCGACCAGTTCAGTGGCAACACAGCCGCGCCTGCACAGCCGGGTTTTGCCGATACTGTCACCTTGCAGATCGCCGTGCAGTCAAAAGACAACCTGAGCGCGACCAGTTCCCAGGTGAGCCTCGAAGGCAGCGCCAATCTCAACATGACGGGTACCCTCGCGAATCCGGTGATCACGGGAAGGACCGATCTCACCTCGGGAGAACTCTTCTATCGCAATGTGCGCTACCAGTTGCAACGCGGCGTGATTACCTTTGAGGATCCCAATCGAACCCGGCCGGTATTGAATGTGGCCGTAGCCACTACGGTTGAGCAGTACAATCTGATGCTGAATCTACGCGGCCCATTCGAGAAGCTCACTACTTCCTATACTTCCGATCCTCCGCTACCGACGGCCGACATCATCAACCTGATTGCCCGCGGCAAGACGACCGCGGAATCTGCTGCCTCCAGTCAGAGCACCGACGCGATGATTGCCTCGCAAGCGGCCAGCCAGGTGAGCGGTAGCGTTCAGAAACTCGCTGGACTGTCCAATCTGACCATCGATCCGACGCTCGGCGGGAATAATCAGAACCCTTCGGCCCGTGTCGCCATGCAGCAACGCGTCACGAAGAACTTTCTGTTTACCTTCTCCACGGACGTTTCCCAGCCCGGGAACGAGATCGTTCAAGGGAACTATCAGATCAACAAGCGTTGGTCAGTCAGCGTTGCACGCGATCAGTTGGGAGGAGTCTCGATCGACGGCCGGTTTCACACGAAGTTTTAGGCAGCAGGGCGCGAGTTTCGATTCCCGAGATCGTGGAGAGGCGGGCGGAATCGACGACTTATTCTCGAGCGACGAGACCAGCACATGCTTTTGCAATCGCCCAATCTTCCTGCGCCCGGACGATAAGTATCTTCACCTTCGAGTCGTCAGTTGAAATCTGCTGATCCCCCGGAGAAGCCGCGTTTTGATTGCGGTCGAGGTGGATTCCCAGAAATGTCAGCCCTTCGCAAGCCGCCGAGCGAACTTCAGGAGAATGCTCTCCGATACCAGCAGTGAAGATCAGAACGTCGATCCCTTGTAACGAAGATGCCATCGCCGCGATCCCTTGTCGCAACCGGTGGACAAACATGTCGAACGCCAGCTTCGCGCGCTGATTTCCTTGCTGGATCGCGGTCATGATCTCGCGCATGTCGCTAGACACGCCGGAAATTCCCAGCAAGCCGGATTTCTTATTCAGCGTGTCGTCCAGTTCATCTCCCGTCACGGAGGCCTGACGCATCAGGTAGGTCAGAATACTGGGATCGACTGAGCCCGAGCGCGTTCCCATCATCAGGCCGTCTAGGGGAGTAAATCCCATGGTCGTGTCAATGCTGCAACCTCCCGCGATGGCTGCCAGGGAACAGCCGTTCCCGAGATGACAGCTCACTATCTTCAGGGAAGCCAGATCATGTCCGAGTAGGTGCGCAGCGCGGGAAGCGCAGTATTGATGATTGATGCCGTGAAATCCGTAACGCCGGATCCCCTGCCCGAACCACGCGTACGGTCCGGGATATACGGCCGCAGCTGGCGGCAAGGTACGATGAAACCCAGTATCAAACACCGCCACCTGCCTGACCTTCCCGATAAGGCGTTCAACCATCTCAATCCCCTCAAGCTCAGCACGGTTATGCAACGGCGCGAAGGCAGCAACGCCGGCGATCACGCTCTTTACCTCCGGCGTTACCAGCGTGGATTCATCGAGTTTGTGGCCCCCATGAACGATGCGATGTCCGACTATATCGACAGAAGAAGCGTTCTGTACGACCGCATTCGGCCCGCTCCACAAAGTCAGGAGCATATGCTCAATAACGCCCTGACGGTCGGTTACAGAGACGAGCTCCTCGCGCGAAGCCCCTCGGGAACTCTTTACTTGCAGTTTTGCCGAATCCTTGCTCCATTCAATCTCCGCTTTCCAAACCGGTTCCGGCGGATCAGCTGGCAGAGAGTTGCCAATCTCGTACAGCGCACTCTTCTGGCTGCTGGAGCCAGAATTCAGAACCAAGACTTTCATCAATAGGTCCAGGTCCAGTTGCGGATTTCGGGCAGGTCCTCGCCGTACTCGCGCACATACTGTTTGTGTTCGACGAGCCGGTTGCGCAGGAATTGTTTGAAGTGACCGCCGGAACGCTGCAGGCGCGGAACACGATCGACCACGTCGCCGGCAAGGCTGAACCGATCCAGATTATTGAGAACGGTCATGTCGAAGGGAGTCGTTGTGGTGCCCTCTTCTTTATACCCGCGAACGTGCAGGTTCTCATGATTGTGGCGGCGGTAGGTCAATCGGTGAATGAGCCACGGATATCCGTGATAGGCGAAGATCACGGGCTTGTCCACGGTGAAGAGCGAGTCGAAGTCCTTATCCGAGAGACCGTGAGAATGCTCGCTATTAGGCTGAATCGTCATCAGGTCCACAACGTTCACGACTCGTATCTTGATGTCTGAAAAATTCTTCCGCAGTAGATCGACCGCAGCCAGCGTCTCCAGTGTGGGGACATCTCCCGCGCAAGCCATGACGACGTCGGGTTCCGAGCCCTGATCGCTGCTGGCCCATTCCCATATGCCGATACCATTGGTGCAATGTTCGATAGCGGATTCCATGTCGAGGTACTGTAAGGCGGGCTGCTTTCCCGCAACGATCACGTTCACGTAGTGACGGCTGCGCAGGCAGTGGTCCGTGACCGAAAGCAGGCAATTTGCATCCGGAGGAAGATAGACACGCACCACGTCGGCTTTTTTATTCATCACGTGGTCGATGAATCCTGGATCCTGGTGGCTGAAGCCGTTGTGGTCCTGTCGCCACACGTGCGAGGTGAGCAAGTAGTTCAACGATGCGATGGGGCGTCGCCATTCGATTTGGCGGGTCACCTTGAGCCATTTTGCATGCTGGTTGAACATGGAATCGACAATGTGGATAAAGGCTTCGTAGCAAGAGAACAGTCCGTGACGTCCCGTGAGCAGATACCCCTCAAGCCATCCTTGGCACATGTGCTCGCTCAGCACTTCTGCGACGCGTCCCTCATGACTGAGGTTCTCATCGACTTCAAGAATCTTCTCCATCCACTGTTTGCTGGTTGCCTGATACAGCGCCTCGAGTCGATTCGAAGCAGTTTCGTCTGGGCCAAAAACACGAAAATTCCTGGAGTCCAGATTCTCCTTCATCACATCGCGCAGGAAGATGCCCATTACGCGAGTAGTCTCGGCCAACTCGGTTCCTGGCTTCTTGACTGCGACGGCATAGTTGCGAAAATCAGGCATGGCAAGCTCTCGAAGCAAAAGCCCACCGTTCGCATGAGGGTTCGCGCCCATACGGCGGTTGCCTTTGGGGGCGAGTTCGGCCAACTCTGGAATCAGCTTGCCTTGCTGGTCGAACAACTCGTCGGGACGATAGCTTTTCATCCAGTCTTCCAGAATCTTTACATGCTCCGCCTCGAGTTGCAGGTCGGCCACTGGCACCTGGTGTGCGCGCCATGTTCCCTCAACTTGCTTTCCGTCAACCACCTTGGGGCCAGTCCAGCCCTTGGGACTGCGCAGGATGATCATCGGCCACTTGGGAGCGTCTCGTACCCCGTCCCGGCGGGCTTGACCCTGGATTGCGCGAATCTCTTCTACGATCCGGTCAAGAGTTCCCGCCATCAACTGATGCATCGGAGCGGGCTCGTGCCCCTCGACAAAATACGGCTTCCACCCAAGGCCGCTGAAGAACTGGATCAGCTGCTCGTCCTCCATGCGACCAAAGATGGTTGGGTTTGCGATCTTGTAGCCGTTGAGATGAAGGATGGGCAGCACGACACCGTCATGAACCGGGTTCAGAAATTTATTGATGTGCCAACCCGTGGCGAGCGGTCCCGTTTCTGCTTCGCCGTCCCCCACCACGCAACAGATCAGCAGATCGGGATTATCGAACGCCGCGCCAGAGGCATGTGAGAGGGCATAACCTAGCTCTCCCCCCTCGTGGATGGAGCCGGGCGTCTCAGGTGCTGCGTGACTCGGAATTCCCCCAGGGAAAGAAAATTGCTTAAACAGTCGCTCGATGCCCGCTTCGCTCTGCGTGATTCCCGGATAGAGCTCGGAGTAAGTCCCTTCCAGATATGTGTTCGCGACCATGCCGGGTCCACCGTGGCCCGGACCACAGATGTAGATCGCGTTCAGATCATCTTTATTGATGATTCGATTCATGTGGACATATATGAAGTTCAGACCAGGTGTTGTTCCCCAATGGCCGAGGAGTCTCGGCTTGATGTGCTCGAGCGTGAGCGGCTCGCGCAGCATGGCATTCTTGTAGAGATATATCTGTCCAACCGAAAGGTAATTCGCGGCGCGCCAGTAGGCGTCAATCTTGTGCAATTCTTCGGATGTCAGCGGCCCTTGCGATGTTGACTCAATGGGAAGAGGACGGGATTGCAGTGTGCTCATGATGAACTCCTCGAGATCGGTTTGGCCCAAAAGCCAATCAGCGGGAAATGATTTCTTCCGCACAATGAATCTGAGAGCGGCGATCCGTTCGCCGTGACTGCTGGCCGAGTTGCAGGAATCTTCTACAGAAGGCTTAGTGCGTTATTTCTATTCTATATCCACACAGCTTTTGTGGCTCGTCATCCTTGCGATCCCAGTCGCGTCGATTGCGTGGACTGTGACCCATGAAGACGTGTTTCGGGAGCCACGAGAATATTGTAACGACAGGAACGAGTCTTCCCCAGGGCTCTGGCAGAGAAAATTCTTTTATCTCTTTACGTGCGAATATTGCTTCAGTCACTATGTCACTGTGATCTTTCTGGTGATCACCCGGTTCAAATTGCTGTTTCCAGATTGGCGCGGATACCTTGTTTCGTTGTTCGCAGTCGCTTGGATGCCGAATCTTTACATGAGTTTTTTCCGCACCTCCGACTCGATATTCATCACGAGCCGAATCGACCTCAAGTCAAAGGACCTGGACCTTCAATCAAAACAAGAGCAGCGACGCTCGGAGCGGGCGGCCTGACGGGTAGCCTGGAGAAGGTTCATATGTGCTGTGTCTGAAACGAATCGAGTGGACAAGCTGAAGCCGCGACCGCCTCATCTGGCCGTGGTAAACTGTATCTCGCACGCCGGAGAGGTGGCAGAGTGGCCGAATGCGGCGGTTTGCTAAACCGTTGTACGGGCTAACACCTGTACCGAGGGTTCGAATCCCTCCCTCTCCGCCAGATTTTCTACGCTTTTGTTTCCTACCACTTGCAGAGTAATTCCGGGCTAAAAGTCGCTGCTTACGGATTTCAAGGTATTTCTTCCGAACCTCAGTATTAGGTTGTGCGGAGGAAATATGGCGTTATCGGTGAAATTGTATAGGGTGGTCGGCAAGGGTAAGGATCGACGCTACATTCCGATTAATTTGGGGCGGAGGGGTCGGCGCCCTAAAGAAGAGTTCACTGGACCGTTCTACCTGCGGTACGGGATGAAGTTCGAGCATGTTGGAATGGATTTCAAAGTAGCGGTCGAAGCCATGCAGCATAGGCAGGCTACTCTTGAGGCGGTGGGTAGTGGCGTAGTGGTCAAGCAGGATTGCGATCCCAGCCGCAAGCGTGTGGGGGATGAGGTCAAGAAGTTCCTGGCCAAGAAATCGCTCCTGAAAGATCCCAAAACCGTGAAGACATACACCGAAAGGTTGGGCTATTTTCTGCAGTGGTGTGAGCGGAGCCAGATTAAGCATCTTGATCAACTCACCGGGGGCGACAACCTGTTGCCTTACGTGTCCTTCCTCCGGCAGCGCAAGACCGTCAAGGATACCCTGCTTTCACCCCGTTACGTCTACAACATCTTCCAAACCTGCAACACATTCCTGCGTGCCAATACCATTCTCTCCGCTGGACAAATTCTTGGGCAGCTGGAGTACGAAGAGAAGGAAGTCAAGCCATACAAGCCGCACGAACTCAAGGCACTGTTTCAGGCGGCAGATGACGAAGAAAAGTTGTGGATGAGCCACTTTCTGAACACGGGGTGCCGTGAGCAGGAGGTTGCGAATGCGGAGTATTGCGATCTCCT